>Ga0315314_1001992_pt1 | contig 17279 bp, 18 predicted proteins | sample TDP9_MG_FD_203631 | JGI IMG/M metagenome (GOLD analysis project Ga0315314, IMG submission 203631) | Freshwater sediment microbial communities from Lake Towuti, South Sulawesi, Indonesia - TDP9 | ecosystem: Environmental > Aquatic > Freshwater > Lake > Sediment | place: Indonesia: South Sulawesi...
GCTGCGAAGGCAGTTCGGCCCAGGCGGCCATCCTCCTTCAGGCGCCGGTCCTGCTCGTGGCGGACGCGCACGGGATGTCGAGGAGTCTGGCGGCCCTGGTCAAGGGCTACGCGGAGTTCGAGCCTGGGCTCAGGCTGGCGGGCGTGATCCTGAACCGCGTAGGATCCGAGCGGCATGCCGCCTGGATTACCGAGTCCATCAAGGCGAGTGGACTGCCTCCGGTCCTGGGCGCCATCCCCGCCGGCGCCCTGCCCTCCCTGTTCAGCCGCCACCTCGGCCTCGTCAGCGCAGACGAGGATACATTGTCCTCCGCCACGGTTGCAGGACTCGCGGACGCCGTGGAGAAGCATCTTGATGTCGAAAAGATCATTGAGACGGCATCGAAGGCTGCCTTCTGCCCTGCCACCCGGTGGAGCGAAGAAATCAAGACGGCCCGGGGAATACGACTCGGCCTCGCAAGGGACAAGGCATTCCATTTCTACTACCAGGACAACCTCGAGGCCCTCTCCCGAAGAGGCGCGCAGATCATCGAGTTCTCTCCCCTCGGGGACGACCGTCTGCCCGAGGGGCTGGACGCCCTGTATCTGGGCGGCGGGTATCCGGAGGTCCACGCCGAGGAGCTTGCCGCGAACCAGCCCATGCTCGAGGCGGTGAGGAACTTCGCCCGCAGCGGCAAGCCGGTCTACGCCGAGTGCGGCGGTCTCATGTATCTGACCTCGGGCATCGAAAGCATCCACGGAGAGCATCGGGCGTTGGCGGGTGTCATCCCCGCCCGGACCAGGATGCTGAAGAGGCGCAAGGTGCTGGGGTACGTGGAGGCCTCGCTCCTGGCCGATTCCTTTTTCGGGTCCAGGGGTTCGACGGTGCGAGGGCACGAATTCCACTACTCCGAGCTGCTCCAGGATTGCAGCCAGTCGATGCCGGGCTGGGGAAAGGCCTACGAGCTGAGAAGGCGGAGAGCAGAGGGAATCGTGCGCGAGGGCTTCATCGGGGGGCGGGTGCTCGCCAGCTATGTCCACGCGCACTTCGCCTCGCGGCCGGGCGCCGCGGACTCATTCGTCAGATTGTGCGCAGGCGGCGATGATGGACGTTAAGCCACTGGTGCGCAGGCTTTACCAGGAGCCCCTGAGCGGGGATGAGATCGAGAGGCAATCCTACGCCACGATCGACCGGGAGGCTCCGGCCCACGGCTTCTCGCCCGGGGAGTGGGAAGTCGTGCGCCGGATGATCCACGCGGGCGCGGATTTCTCGCTGATCGACCAGGTCAGGTTCTCCCCGGATGCGCTCAGCCACGCGCTGCGGGCGCTCAAGGCGGGCAGGCCGATCTACACGGACTCGAACATGATCCGGGCCGGCATCTCGGTCGAGAGGCTCAAGCGCGTGTGCCCCACCTACGAGGAGTCCAGCATCCACTGTTATGTCGCGCATCGCGAGGTGCGCGAGGAGGCGCACGGGGCCTCGCTGCCCAGGGCCCTGTTCGCGGTTCGCAAGGCTCGACCCATCCTTGATGGTGGCCTGATCCTGTTCGGCAACTCCCCGGTGGGTCTCCTTGAACTCAACCGCCTGATTATGGAGGAAGGTTTGCGCCCGTCCCTGGTGGTGGGGATGCCGGCAGGTTTCATCCACGTGGTGGAAAGCAAAGAGGAGCTGATGAGGCTTCCGGTCCCCTGGATCGTCCTCCGGGGGAGGCGGGGCGGCAGCCCGCTGGCGGTCGCCGTCCTCCACGCCCTTTGCACCCTGGCCGCCGCTGACCGGTCCGGAGCCGAAGTCAACGCTGAGGAAGGCGCGGAGGGATAAACCGAGATTTTTCACCGCGGAGATCGCAGAGTCAGACGCGACAGATCCCTTGGGATAACAGGAGCCAGAACGAAAAAGAGGGAAGTGAAGTGATGAAAGAACCCGAATCTTCTCCGCCGGCGGCCGAGGGTGAGGCGATTATCCTCTTGGGCCATGGAAGCAGGGTCCCCGAGGCCGGCGACTCGATGCGCCTGGTGGCGGAGGGCCTGAAGTCCAGGTACCGGCACGCGATGGTGGAGGTCTGTTTTCTTTCGCGACTGGGGCCCCACTTCGAGGAGATCTTCGAGAAGTGCATAGCGGCCGGCGCGCGCCGGGTGATCGTGATCCCTTACTTCCTGCACGGTGGCCTCCACATCCAGTTGGACATCCCGGAGATGCTGAAGAGGAGCGCCGCCCGCCATCCGGGGGTCCAGGTCATCCTCGGCGATCGGCTCGGTTATGACGACGCCCTGATCGACATCGTGGAAATGCGCATCCGAGACTCCTGCGAACACCCGGACGTGAGGGACCTGAGCCTCCCCTCCAAAGAACAGTTCCCGGTCCCGCCCGGCCAGCACGAGTTCGTGGCTATGCCGCCGGAAATGGCGGCCAAGTGCCGCGAGAGGTTCAGAAAGGAGGGCGAAGATGACGTGTGATCGGAGAATCCTCGGTGCTCTCGCCGCAGGGGCCTGCCTCTCGCTGCTGCCCGCCACCGCGTGGGCGATGCACATCTCCGAGGGAATTCTGCCCGTGGGGTGGGCCGCCGGCTGGTTTACCGTCGCCCTGCCCTTCGTGGCCTGGGGGGTCCGTGACATCCGCCGGCAGAGCAAGGAGAACCCCCATTATAAGTCGTTGGCAGGGCTCATGGGCGCCGCGGTGTTCGTGATCTCGTGCCTCCCGATCCCTGTTCCCGGCACGGGCTCCTGCGCCCATCCTACGGGCACCGGCCTTGCCGCGATCTTCATCGGCCCGGCGCCCACGGTGGTGATGGCCGCCATCGCTCTCGCGCTGCAGGCGCTGTTCATGTCCCACGGCGGCCTATCAACCCTCGGCGCGAACATCGTGTCCATGGGCATAGGCGGTGCATTCACGGGTTATTACGCTTTTCGCCTGTGCCGGGGCCTCGGGATGCCGGCGTGGGGGGCGGCTTTCCTGGCCGGGCTTCTCTCGGATTGGGCAACGTACACCCTCACATCACTGGAGCTGGCGGGTGCTCTGGCCGACCCGGCGAACTTTTTGAAGATGCTCGCGACCATCCTCCTGGCGTTCGTCCCGACCCAGGTCCCGCTCGGCATACTTGAAGGCTTCATCAGCGCCGGGGCTTACAGCTTCATCCTGTTCCGCCGACCGGACCTGCTCCTGCTCCTGATGAAGGAGACCACACGATGAGGAAATCTGTGTCAGCGACAGCGGCGGTCCTCCTGCTTTGCCTGCCCGGGGTTTTGCTTGCCGGCGGCGGGAGCTGGACCGGGGTGGACGAGACAGTCGTCGAGAGGTACGCGGCCGAGGCCGGCCGGCCCGCGCGGGAGCCGATCATCAACACCGACCAGGGAGACCTCCTCCTGTTCGTGTTCGCCCTGGCGGGGGCCGGCGGCGGCTTCGTGGCGGGATACTATTTCCACGACCTCTTCGGTCGGCGCGAGAGCAAGGCGGAGGACGAGAAAGGTGTTTGAGCTTTTTTCCGACATCTTCGCCGGCCGGGACAACCTTCTCCGGCGCATCGACGCGCGGGCGAAGCTGGCGGTCGCCGCCTTAGCCATCCTGCTTTCCCTTTGCTCCTCGCGGCCGCCCTTCCCGCTCCTTATCGCCTTCTCCTGCCTGGCGGCCACGGCCGCGATACGGGTACCCCTCTCCCACGCCCTGGGGAGGCTCCTGTTCCCTCTCCTCGTCTCCGCCTTCCTCTTGCTCCTCAAGCTCTTCATGATCGGCTCGACCGAGATCTTCACGGTCCATGTCCACGGGGTCACGCTGGTCGCCCGGGAGGAAGGTCTGTACCAGGGGATCATCATCATGGCCAGGGTTGCGGGCGCGGTGTCGGTGATGATGCTCTTGAGCTACGTCACTGCTGCTCACGAGGTCTTCCTGGCTCTGCGCTGGATGAGGGCGCCCGAGGAGATAGTGGACCTGGCCATGCTGATGTACCGGCATATCTTCACCCTGATCGAGCAGGCCGGAGAGGTGGCGGTGGCACAAAGGGTGCGCCTCGGCTACGCGGGCCTCTCCCGCACGCTCGGCTCCGCCGGGACCCTGGCCGGGACGGTCATCATCCGCTCGCTGGAGCAATCGGTCCGCACCCACGAGGCCATGATCGCGCGCTGCTATGACGGTCGGATCCCCTTCGCTCCAGCCAAGGCCGTGCAATCGAAAGACCGGATATCGGCGCTTGCCGCCGTATTGGTCGTTCTCATTTTATTCTGGGCGCTGGAGGGAGGAGTGGTGTGAACGATACGTCCAATGCGCCCGCCATCCGCGCGAATGGGGTGGTCTTTTCCTACGAGGAAGGCACCCGCGCCCTGGACGGAGTGGATTTCCTCTGCGGGGCGGGAGAGTTCGTGGCCATCCTGGCCTCCAACGGCTCGGGCAAGACCACCCTCATCAAGCTGCTGGTCGCGCTTCTCAAGCCGGAGCGGGGCACGGTCGAGATCGACGGCCGGGATCTCAGGTCGTACCCGCCCAAGGATCTCTACCAAAAAGTGGGGCTGGTGCTCCAGAACGCCCGCGACCAGCTCTTCGCCGCCACGGTCGAGGAAGACGTCGCCTTCGGCCCCCGGAACCTGGGTCTGCACGAGAGCGAGGTGCAGCGGAGGGTGAGCGACTCCCTCCGGAGCGTGGGGGCCGAGGGGCTCGGCGGCCGGGCCATCCATCACCTGAGCTACGGGGAACAGAAGCGGGTGTCGATAGCCGGGGTCCTGGCCATGCGGCCTTCCATCCTCATCCTGGACGAGCCGACCGCAGGGCTCGATCCCGCGGGCGAGATCGACATGCTCAGGCTCCTCTATCGGCTCAACCGCCAGCAGGGGATCACGGTGGTGCTCGCCACGCACTCGGTGGACATGCTCCCCCTCTTCGCCGACCGGATCTACGTCATGAAGCACGGACGCGTGCTCCAGAGCGGGCCGCCCCGCGAGGTCTTCGCCGACCCCGAGATGCTCGATCGCGCTAAGCTCAGGCTCCCGCACATCGCCCATCTGCTCCACGAGATGAAGCACCGCGACGGAGTGCCCATCGACGGGCTGCCGCTGACGGTGGGCGAGGCCAGGCGGAAGCTCCTCGACCTCATCCCGCCCGAAATCTTCTACCGCAACGGCGCGGAGGGACAAGCATGAGCGGCCTCCGCACGGGCTACACCACGGGTGCCTGCGCGGCCGCCGCAGCCAAGGCGGCGGCCTCCATGCTTATCGACGGATGGCGCCAGGCCGAGGTATCCATCACCCTGCCGGAGGGCGAGACCGCGAGCTTCCCGTTTGTTTTCGTGGAGGCGGGCGACGGCTGGGCCAGGGCCTCGGTGAAGAAATCCGCCGGCGACGATCCCGACATCACGGACGGCGTGACGGTGGTGGTCACGGTGCACAGGTCGTCCGGCGCCGGGGTGTCTTTCGAGGCCGGGGAAGGCGTGGGCCGGGTGACCAAGGCGGGGCTTTCCGTGCCGCCGGGGCAGCCGGCCATCAATCCCGGCCCACGGCGGATGATCGAGGCTGCGCTGCGCGAGGTGACATCGGAGGGCCTCACGGTGCGAGTCTCCATCCCCGGCGGCGAGGAACTCGCGAAAAGGACTTTTAATCCCCGGCTGGGGGTGATGGGCGGCCTCTCCGTCCTCGGTACCACCGGCAAGGTCCATCCCCACAGCGCGAGCGGGCTGAGGTCCGCCCTCACGTGCGCGCTTGACGTGGCTGTCGCAGCCGGCGTAAATGGGCCGGTGCTGGTCCCCGGCCACATCGGGGAGCAGGCAGCCCGCCGTCATTTCCTGCTGGAACACGACCAGGTGATCCAGGTCAGCAACGAGTGGGGGTACATGCTGGACCAGGCCCGAGAGAGGGACTTTTCGGCGCTTCTGGTGGTGGGACATCCGGGCAAGCTCTCCAAGCTGGCGGGCGGTCAGTGGGATACCCACTCCTCCCGCTCGGAAAGCGCCGCTCCTTGGGTGGCGAAGCTTGCGGAGAAAATCCTGGGCGCCGACCTCAGCGGCCATGCGACAGTAGAGGGCCAGCTCGGCGCGCTGCCCTCAAATCAACGGAAAACGCTCGCGGTAGCAATCGCCTCCAGGGTGAGGTCGGCGGTCGAGGAGCGGACGCGCAACCGCTTCGGGGTAGCGGTGGTGCTCATCAACTTGAAGGGAGATATTCTCGGGGAGTCGGGGGACGTGATGCCATGGCCGAGAAGAGACTGAGGGTCAGCATCGTGGGGTGCGGGCCGGGGTCCGAGGAGTACCTGACGCCCCTCGCCGCGACCAAAGTCCGCGAGGCGGAGACGCTGGTCGGCCCGCGCAGACTGCTTGATCTCTTCCCATGGTCCGCCGCCCTGCGGATCGAGGTCGGCCACGACGTCGCGCAGGTTATTGAGGCGGTCAAGGCCCACTTCATGGATGGACGCCGGGTGACGGTGCTGGTGACGGGCGACCCGGGGTTGGCGAGCCTCGCCCAGCCCTTGCTCCGGGAATTGGGTCGGGAGAGCTGCGAGGTGATTGCAGGTGTCAGCTCGGTGCAGGTGGCCTTCGCCCGCCTGGGCTTGCCCTGGGCGGATGCGGTGATCATAAACGCCCATGGCCGGGATACCGCTTTTGATCCGGGCGCCTTGAAGTCGTCGGGAAAGGTGGTCATCCTTGCGGGTGGGGCGCGTCACGAAAAGGCGTTGACCGCTTTCCTGGAGGAGGCGAGGAGCAGCCACCGGGTCTTCGTGATGGAGAATCTCGCTCTCTCGGGCGAGCGGGTTCTCGAGTACAGCGGCCCGGAGTCCCTGCATCTTGCAGAGCCCACGATACTTCTGATCATCAGAAAGGACCTGCTCTAATGACATTAGGCACCCTCTATGGGGTCGGCATCGGACCGGGCGACCCTGACCTGATCACGGTGAAGGGAGCGCGGATCATCTCGCAATGCGGCCACGTATTCGTGCCCAAGGCGAGGAAGAGCGCAGAGAGCCTGGCCCGCTCGATCGCGGAGAAGCACATCAGCCCTTCGGCGAAAATCCACGAGATCGTTTTCCCCATGACGCAGGACCGCGGCAAGCTCCTGGAGCACTGGCGGAACTCCGCCCGGCAGGTGGCCGAGGTGCTTCAGTCCGGCGCGGACGCCTGCTTCCTTACCCTGGGGGACGCGCTGCTTTACTCGACCTACACTTACCTGATCAGGAGCCTGAAGAAGATCCTCCCGGGCGCCAGGATCGTCACCGTCCCCGGGGTCACGGCTTTCAGCGCGGCCGCTGCCCTCACCAACCGCCCCATTGGTGAAGGCAAGCGCCTGGTCACGGTCGTGCCCACGGCCGACGAATTGGGAGACGTCCGGCGTGCGCTGGAGGCCGGCGGCACGGTGGTCCTCATGAAGATTGCCAACCGGCTCGACGCGATCATCGGCCTGCTCGAGCAAAAGGGTGTCATTGACCGGTCGATCCTCGTGTCACGGGCGGGCATGGAAGGGCAGAGGATCGAGGCCGACCTCCGGTCCCTACGCGGCCAGGACGAGACGCTCGGATACCTTTCCATCATCATCGTCAACGTGGACGGGGAGGCGATGGAATGAAGGTGTACTTCGTGGGCGCCGGACCAGGATCGGTCGACCTGTTGACGGTGAAGGCCCACCGTCTCATCTCCAACGCCAAGGTTTGCGTCTACGCCGGGTCGCTGGTCAGCCCCCAGGTCATGACCCTGGTGCCCTCCAGCGCGGAAGTGTACGACTCGAGCCGAATGTCGCTGCCTGAGATCATCGAGGTCTGCCGGGCGGCGCGCTCGCAGGGGTTGGACGTCGTGCGGCTCCACTCGGGCGACCCATCGATCTACGGGGCCATCAGGGAGCAGATGATCGAGCTGGATCGTGAGGGAATCGAGTACGAGGTTATCCCCGGCGTGAGCTCCTTCCAGGCTGCCGCAGCCGCGCTCAAGACGGAGCTGACTGCCCCCGAGGTGTCACAGACGGTCATCCTCACCCGGACTTCGGGTCGGACCGTTATGCCGGAAACCCAGGAACTGGAGGAGCTGGCCCGCAGCCGGGCGACCCTGTGTGTCTTTCTTTCTGCCAGTAAGATCCGGGACCTCGCCGGCCGCCTGGTCGCTCACTACGGCGCGGACTGCCCGGCCGCCGTGGTCTATCGGGCTTCGTGGCCCGAGCAAGAGGTGATAGAAGGTACCCTGGAAGGCTTCTCCGCCAATGAAGACCTCGACCGCTTCCAGAAGTCCACCATGTTCATCGTGGGGAGGGCACTGGCCAAGGAGCAAGGCCGCTCGCGGCTCTACGACCCGGGGTTCTCGCACGGCTTCAGAAGGGGCCGGCAGGAATGAAGCTTGCGTTCATCACCTTCTCGGAGGAGGGCGTCCGCGTCGGCGCATTGCTCGGCGAGCGCATGCCCGAGATGGACTGTTTCGTGCACGAGGGGGCCGGTACCACGCCTTTCACACACCAGAGCTTCGCAAGCGTCAGGGAGCTTGCAGGTCGCCTGTTTAGAGAGTACGAGGGCCTGATCTTCTGCGGTCCCACTGGGATTGCGGTCCGCGCCGTGGCGGCGCTCCTCGAGCATAAGAGCAGGGACCCGGCGGTGGTGGTGGTGGACGCATGCGGAAGGTACGCGGTGAGCCTCCTCGGTGGACACGAGGCAGGAGCGAACCGGCTTGCGCTGGAGGTGGCCAACGCCCTCGGGGCCGAGCCAGTGATCACCACCGCCACGGAAGCGCGCAAGCGCTGCATCGTGGGGATCGGATGTCGGCGCGGGACGCCAAAGGAGGTAGTAGTCAGGGCGGTGAGGGGGGCGCTGGAGGCCGCCTCTGTCCGACTCGAAGAGGTGCGTCTTCTTGCCACCGCCGACTTGAAGCGCGACGAGTCAGGACTTATCGAGGCGGCGCGGGAACTTGATTTGCCGTTACGCTTCATCGCCTCGAGCGAGATCAAGGCGGGGGCGGGCCGGTTCGCCGCCTCTGCCTTTGTCGAGGAAAAGACCGGCCTGCCTGCGGTGGCCGAACCCGCCGCCGTGCTGGCGGGGAGGAGGGCCACATTAATACTGCCGAGAACCACCTATCCGGGCGTGACGGTGGCGATCGCCAGGGAAAACTGTTCCTGGTCGGAGTAGGTCCGGGGAACCCACTGGACCGCACGCGCCGGGCGGAGCAGGCCATCCTGGAGAGCGAGGTAGTGGTCGGGTACAAGCGCTACCTCGAACTGATCGCCGACCTGACTGCCGGCAAGGAGCTCGTCTCGAGCGGGATGACCTACGAGACCGAGCGCTGCCGCGAGGCGCTCGCCCTTGCGGCCCGGGGCAGGAAAGTCGCCCTGGTCTCCTCTGGCGATCCCGGCGTCTACGGCATGGCCGGATTGGCCATCGAGCTGGCAGAGGCAGAGAAGATCGAGGTCCCCATCAGCATCATACCGGGGGTCACCGCCGCCGCGGCCGCCGCGGCCACCCTCGGGGCCCCTCTCATGCTGGACTTCGCCTGCATCAGCCTGAGCGACCTCCTCGTGCCGTGGGAGGAGATCAAGGCTCGACTGGAGGCCGTGGCCTCCGCCGACCTGGTCATCGCACTCTATAACCCGAAGTCCACGAAGCGCACCTGGCAGCTTCAGGAGGCGATAACCATCATCAAGCGACACCGGCCGGGCTCCACCCCCGCAGGCGTCGTGACGCTCGCGGGTGGCGATGAGGAGGTAGTGCTGGTGACCGACCTGGGACGAGTGCTGGAAGCAGAGGTGGGCATGCGGAGCGTCATCATCGTCGGCAACAAGACCTCCAAGCGCATCGGCCGCTGGTTCGTCACTCCCCGCGGCTATAAGTTGTAACTCGTCGGGCTGGATCGTGGCTAGCGTCTTGCTTCTGGGCGGCACCAGCGAAACCAGGGAGATAGCCCTGGGTTTGGCTCAAGCCGGGTACGATGTGCTGGTGTCCACCGCCACGGACATCGACCTCGACGTAGGAAGGCACCCGCGCATCCGCCGCCGAAGCGGCCGCCTCGACCGCCAGAGCATGCGACGAGAGATCATCGGCACCCAAGCCTTCGCCATCGTCGACGCGACACACCCCTACGCTGTCGAGATCAGTGCCCTGGCGGCCGACCTGGCTTCCGAGCTGGGGATCCCCCACTTCGTATACCTGCGGCCTCGCGCCTCCGCCGCAAGCGAAGAGGTACTTTTCGCCGCCGACCACGAGGAGGCGGCCGCCCTCGCGTGTGGCCTGGGCCGACCGGTCCTCCTCACCATCGGATCGACACACCTCGAGCCCTACGCCCGGCAAGCCAGGCTGAGCGGGGCAATGATCTTCGCCCGAGTGCTTCCGGAAAACAGCTCGCTCGAGACCTGCCTCTCCGTCGGGCTGGACCGCGAACACGTCATCACCGGACGGGGGCCTTTCTCGACGGAGGAAAACCGGGAGACGATCAGGAAATTGAACATCGGGGTGCTGGTCACCAAGGATTCCGGGGCGGCCGGCGGGGTGGTAGAGAAGCTGGAAGCCGCACGGGCCGAGGGCTGCAAGGTTGTTATGATCAAGCGGCCCGGGCAAGAGGCCGGGGCCAGATTTGGGAGTGTGCGGGACCTTGTCGCAGCGATAACCATTCGGATTCCTGCTGGCGGGTGATTTGATGACGCCTTGGCCTCTTTGCTCCCGTACGTTGGCGAAATCTGCCGCAGAGATTTCTCGCCCCCGGAGGCGCCCTGAGGCGGCGGGCCCGCGGGGCCGACCGGGTCCGGTCGCCGTGACCCCGTCTATGCCGATCGCTACAGTTACCTGGCCGGTTGGGACTTTGCCGACCCCGAAAGCCCCGCTGCACGGCGGGAGTCCCGCCCCGGGCCGGGACGACCCGGAGCAAGGTCGGCTCAGCTTCGACGAGGCCCGACGCGCGGAAGGGTGGCTCCGGGGGCGAATGTCGGGAAACTTATGACACGCCAGACTACATCTTGAGGTTACCTCACGTGCGAGAGAACGGCATTGGATCTGCGGCGCTGCCGGCCACCTGCGGCGAGCTGGTGCAGGGATTGTTCGATGGTGTGCCCTGCCTGGTCTCTTGCCCGATCGATCATTACAGCACCGCCACTGTGAAGCTACAGCCAGAGCCAGGCTGGGGGGTCCCGCCCGATGCTCCCAAGGCTGTGGCTGCCCTGCGTACGGGCCTGACATACCTGGGAGCGTCGCCAGGCGGAGGCTGGTTGCAGTTGACATCCGACCTGCCTCGGGGGCGAGGCTATGGGTCAAGCACGGCCGACGTGGGAGCAACTCTGTATGCCCTGGGTCAGGCGTTGGGCCGGCCTCTGGCAGCGCCTGAAGTCGCCCGAATGGCCGTGGAGGTGGAGCCCAGCGACAGCACCATTCTTCCCGGCCTGGTATCGTTCGACCACCGGTGCGGCAGCTTCCATAAGAGCCTGGGACCGGCCCCGTCCCTGGTCGTGATCGTGCTCGATCCTGGCGGGGAGGTGGATACCCTCAGCTACAATCGCGAAGTCCGGCCCGAGTCCCTGCGCCGCTTCGCTGCCGAACATCGTGAGGCCTTTGCCCTACTCGAAACCGGTCTCACCGAGCACGATTGGGTGCTGGTAGGAAAGGCGGCCACGCTCAGCGCCCGGACGCATCAAGCCGTCTTGTTCAACCCTCTGCTTGACCCGACCCTCGACGCCTGCCGTGCGCTGGGCGGGTTGGGCGTGTGCCGAGCGCACAGCGGCACAATCCTCGGCCTGCTGCTCGACCCTGCCCGAACTCCCCCACACGAGTCGTTGCGCCGCGCCCACGCCATGATCCCTCAATGTGTGGAGATATGTTCGCGAATGTTAGTGGACGGTGGGCCGAGATGGCCTACGCGCGAATCCTTACCGATAGGCGGTTTCGCTGCAACTTGCGCCAACAATGATCGCACCCCAGCCCTCAGGGCCTCTCGTTCCACCGTGCCGATTCCCTCCGGGTCGAAGCGATAGCGAGAGTGGAGGAGGACAACTGTCCGCAAAGACTCCGGCGCAACGAGAAGAGCATGGTGCGCCTCGATCCGTTGAACCCACCGTGCAACCGGTTCCGATGGATGTCTGCCAAAGCCCAGTTCGTCCAGCCGCTTCTCCAGCGCATAGAACTCGGAGTCTTGTCCGGGCCATGACCGGACAGCGCGGCTGTCCCGCTGCCGCCTTCTGAGGCGGGGAAATCGCGTAAAGCCAAACCATCTCCACACCAGGAGGACACCCAGAGGGATCAGGAGCCAGCCAAGATAGCTTCGGATGCCACTCGGCGTCGCATTCCACCACCGGAAAGCTTGGAAGGTGACCCAGGACCAGAGGTCGAAGAAGCCTGTTCGCCATGACGCAGTCCGTTGCTCAACGGTCATCCACGAGGCTGGGGTTGTATCGAAGGAACGCCAGGCCCCGTCGATATATGCCAGCGCCCACGCATGCGCGTGTCGCGCGCGAACGATGTGCCGGTTCTCCAGCGGGCTGAACTCCTGGACCATGTAGCCGGTCGCATAGCGTGCCGGAATACCCGCCTGCCTGAGGAGAAGCACGGTAGCGGTGGCAAAGTATTCACAGTGACCGGATCGGGATTGGAGCAGGAAATGCTCCAGGGGGGCGGCGGCCGTCGGTCGGTAGGGTTGCACTGTGGAGTATCGAAAGCGCCCCTGGAAATAGTTAGTCAGCGCCTCCAGAACTTGGTGAGGCGTTTGCGAGGAGAGGCCCAACTCCGTGACGATCCGAGAGATCACGGGAACGTTGCCTTTGGGGACACGCAAATCGCGATCGTCCGGAGCCGCCGCGTGAGCGACGCCGGGCGCGAAGAGCGCCCGGTACGTCACGAGGCCAGGACCTTCTTGCACCTTCACCGTTCCCAGGCGGTTCCGCTGCATTGCCCCAACCTGCAAGTCCTCGATGCGTGACGTCCCCGATGGCAGTGCCAGGATTCCCCTGCGGTTCTTGAGGTGGGTATACAGGATCATGCTCCGGTGCGGCCCAGAGTCCGGCGCAAGCCTCCAGGTCGTCCCATCCGGCTCGGGGTGCACGGCGGCGAAATCCGATCCGCCGGGCAACCAGATGGAAGGGATGTAGCGAACGAAGCTCGCCTCCTGCAAGAGGAACGGGACGGTCTCCCCGGGCATCGGCTCAACCCGCAACACGATGGCTTCCGAGAGCTTCAGGGCGCCGACGTATCCGATGGCGGTATGGCTTCCCTCGGGATCCGCCTCGCTGCCGCTCGTGAAATCCGAGAGCCACCGCACGAATCCGCCCTCCAGCGCGTCTTGGAGCGAGTGAAGCCCGATTTGTCCCCCGTATCCCAGGGCGGCGGCAGTTGCGAGCAGGCCCATCCAGAGGGCACGTGGATGCGTCTTGGGCCGCGCAACCCACAGGGCCCAGGCCGACACTAGACAGGCTCCCGCATAAAACCACGGGGCTCTGACGTTCGCGGCCGCGGCAGCCAGGATCACAACGGCCAGGTAGGGATAGGAAGGATCGATCGGAGTGCGCGGCTTGCCCCAGGCGGATGTGGTCGGTTTCCCGAAGAGCAACATGGTCGCATCGATCATGCCGGCCGTCCCGTACACGTGGGCGAGAACGAGCGGCAGGACGGTCAACGGGTACAAGGAGATCATGGCCAGGAATGCACGCAGCGGTTCGACGGTCGCCAGGAGATACGCAAGCATGATGACGAGCACGAGGACGCACAGCATCCGGATGCGCCGCACATCGCGGGTCGAGATGTCCCATCGCCAGTGGACGAGGCGAGATCCCTCGAGGACACAGGCCATGATCAGCGCGCCGACGAAGAAGCCGGTGTGCCAGCCCCAGAAGAGCAGCGCTCCGCCGAGGAGAAGGGGCGGTGTCTTCATAGCCGTGCCAACCCCTCTGCAATCGTGCCGACTTCAAGCCGATGAAGCCGCCCTGGTGTCTCCTGTATGGAATCGGGTGCTGGACCGCGAGAACACGACGGGTCAACTAAGACGAAGACGATGGTTGGCACGGCGCGCTGATTCAGATGGTTGACGAAACGCTGTCGCTCTTCGTCCCAGCAGAGGAAGACGCAGATGCATCCGCTGAGCGAGCCGCAGCGTCCGCTCACCAAGTGGTCAAGCGCCTGGAAGGGCTTATCCGTGCACGGGTGAACGCATGCGAGGATCTCCAGCAGTTGGTCCGTTCGGCCCAGCCCACGCCCGGCGGTCACGCAGTACGCCCGCGGCCCCACGAACATCAGATCCAGCAGGGACTCTTGCGTGTCAATGGTGCACGCAAAGGAGGCGGCCACAGATACGGCCTCTTCGAACACCTCGCCGTACTCCGCTTTGAGGAACGTATCCAAGACCAGTGCGTGACGGACGAAGAACTCCTCTTGATACTCCTTCACGATGGGCTTCCCGACCCTGGCCCAACTCTTCCAGTGAATCCGGCGCAGCGGGTCGCCCGGCCGGTAGTCCCGCAAGGACACGAACTCTTCCGAATCCCCCACCGAGGTCGCCATAGCCACCCGCCCAAGCTGGTAGGCGCGGGTTCCGGGAAGATGGATCGGTGGGACGGGGTACCGCTTCGGAAGAATCAGGATGGATTGTTCGAGCGGGAACGTGGAGAGGGCGTTGAAGAGGCCTAACGGGTCGGGCCGGGCGGCCGTGACGCCGGTCAGCCGCAGATATCCTCTGCGCACCGGGACCAGCTCGCGCCGGAGTTCGGCCTCCCCATGTGGGGGGACGGCCGGCAAGGATTGCTCCCCGGCCACGATGGCCTCGCTCTGCGAGATGAGCCAACACCAGCGGAAGTACCCCATGTTCCGGTCAAACCAGTTGCGACGATCCTCCCCGGGCTCCCTGGCCCGAACGAACGCCTCCAGGGATGGTCGCGCATCGGCGAGGTCTTCCTGCACCGCCAGGCCGCGGAGGGGATTTGCCCCCCCGTTTCGAACCTGCAGGCGGTATGGAAGCGGCTGGTTCACGGTGCCGAAGCGCGGCAGGATGCGCTGCACCGTGAGGGGCGCGTGGAAGAAGACACTGCTGAGCAGCGAGATCACCAGAAGGGAAAGAAGCAAGGTGAAGACCTGGTAGGCCATGGTGAGATTGGTGTCCACCCCCAGGGCGGCCGAGAGGACCAACCCGGTCAAGACCAATTTCCCACCCGTGGTGAATCGGCGCCGGATCCACGATTGGACCGCATGCAGGAACCGATAATTGCAGTAGAGAAATCGAGCGACCATGTGACTAGGCGGGCACCGGGACCTTCTTCACGATGTCTTCGACGATGGCTCGGGCCGTGGCTCCGGAAAATCGGGCCTGGGGATCGATGACCATCCGGTGCGCGATCGTCGGGACTGCAAGCTCCTGGATGTGTTCGGGCAGGACAAAATCATGCCCATCCAAGAGCGCCAGGGCCTGCGCGGCCTTCATCAAAGCCAGGGAGGCCCGCGGGCTGGCCCCTAACTGCGCCCCGGGCGCGGAGCGAGTCTCTCGCACCAGGTCAACCACGTACCGCTTGAGTTCCTCGCTGATCCGGACCTCCTTGGCGGCGCGTTTCACGGTCAAAACATCGCCCATCGAGACGCAGGGTCCAATTGAGTCTATCGGATGGCTTCTCTCCTGCGCCGACAGGATGGCGACCTCTATATCCGGTGCGACATATCCGAGGCTGAACTGGAGCGCGAAGCGGTCCATCTGGGCTTCAGGCAGGGGATAGGTCCCGCGGAATTCGACCGGGTTTTGCGTGGCGACAACAAAGAAGAGTTCCTCCAGACGGCGGGATGTTCCTTCAATGCTGATCTGGTTCTCGGCCATGGCCTCCAGCAGCGCGGATTGCGTTCTCGGCGAGGCGCGATTGATCTCGTCGGCCAGGAGGATATTGGTGAAGATTGGCCCCTCATGGAACTGGAAGGCTTGCGTTCTCTGATCGTAGACGGATACGCCGAGAATATCCGATGGCAAGAGGTCGGGCGTAAATTGGATCCGGGTGAATCGGGCGCCGACGGAACGGGCGAGGGCTTTTGCCAGAGTTGTCTTGCCAGTGCCAGGGTAGTCTTCCAAGAGGACATGGCCTCCACTGGCAAAGGCGGCCAAAAGCTTCCGGATCGAAGCCGACTGCCCTTTCATCACCCTCCCGATGTTTTCCGCGATCCGCTGAAGCGCCTCCCTGGGATGAACGCTGGATGCTGTGGTCATCTGGGCCTCGCTGTGGGAGACATGGGCAGGGATAACGCCCACCCATTTCTTGCGAACGGGATCGCGGGCTACGGGGAATTCCCGCTAACCTTTGATCCCGGCCATCACTATGCCCTGCGTGAACAATCGCTGGCACGCCATATATATTACGGTTAACGGTAAAGCCGAGATGGCTGTCGCCGCCATCAATTGCCCCCAGGGCGTCACTTCGCCCCTCATGCTGGCCAACCCGACCACAATGGTCATAATTTCCGGCTTGTTGATCACCACGAGGGGCCACAAGAAGTTATTCCAGCCAGCGGTAAATGCGAGCACGGACAGCGCGCCCACCGCCGGCATACTTGCGGGGAGCACTATCCGCCACAGGACCTGGAACCAACTACAGCCGTCGATCCGAGCGGCATCTTCCAATTCGGATGGGATGTTGAGAAAAAACTGACGCATCAGGAAGACACCGAAGAACTGAACCAGGTGTAGAATGGCGATTCCTGCGTAAGAGTTCAGCAAGCCAAGGGACCTCACGATGATAAACGAGGGGATCAGGGTCACTTGAACCGGCACCATCATGGCGCCGAGGTAGAGGAGGAAAAGCACGTCGCGACCCCAGAAGCGCAGCCTGGCAAAGGCGTAGCCTGCCAGCACCGAGGTGACCACGGTACTCACGGTCTCGATCGACGCTACCAGGAAGGTATTGAATAACCAGCGACCAAGCGGATAATTGCTCCAGGCCTCTACGTAGTTTTCCCACCGAATCTCGCTGGGCAGGATGCTGTTCAGTATCCCCACTTTGAACATGTCCTCATCAGGCTTGAGGGAGGTGACGACCATCCAAAGGTATGGCAGGAGCACGAGTAACGCTCCCGCGGTCAAAAAAGCGTAGAGGCCTCCCCAAGCGGTCAGACGTCGCTGCCTTGCAGAGGCGCGGGCTTTTGCGGCAAGTCGGCCAGCAACCGCGATCTCGCTGCTCATCGGTAGATCTCCATCCGTCGTCTCAACAAGTAGAACTGGAGGAGGGTGATCCCGAAGATGAAAACGAAGAGGACGTAGGCGACAGCGCTGGCGTAACCCATGCGGAAGAATTGGAATGCGTGCTGATAGAGGTACAGTACGATGACGTTCGTGGCCTCTACCGGACCACCGCCCGTCATCACGTACACCACGCCGAACGCGTTCTGCGTTGCTCGAATGATGCCCAGGACCAGCACAAAGAATG
>Ga0315314_1001993_pt1 | contig 17277 bp, 18 predicted proteins | sample TDP9_MG_FD_203631 | JGI IMG/M metagenome (GOLD analysis project Ga0315314, IMG submission 203631) | Freshwater sediment microbial communities from Lake Towuti, South Sulawesi, Indonesia - TDP9 | ecosystem: Environmental > Aquatic > Freshwater > Lake > Sediment | place: Indonesia: South Sulawesi...
GTGTGGTTGTTAGAGACACCTGTATGGTCGTCTCCCCACTTGAGAAGATGGGCGTCGACCAGATTCTGACCAATTCGTGCAAAGCAGCGCACTATATGCCTTCCCTATCCAAAGTCCAAATAGCGCTAGCGCCGTTTGAAGAGTGTGTGGGATTTGCGGTCGGGAGAAGTTAGAATAAGAGGACGATTCCTAGTCGCTGGGAAAGCTATGGCAGAGGCGCTTGTCACAAGCCAGCCAGTATCCTTTCTTGGAAGCGTGAATCCGGCGACCGGAAGGGTGATCCAGAAGAATCACGAGCTCGAGGGAAAGTCGTTGAGAGGGAAGATCTTCGTTTTTCCGACAGGGAGGGGGAGCACTGTTGGGTCCTATACGATCTATTCTATGGCGAAGAACGGAGTGGCTCCGGCCGCTATCATAAACACGGAGACAGAGCCCATAGTAGCAGCTGGATGTGTACTTGCTGGTATCCCTTTAGTTGACAGGTTGGAAAGGGATCCGATCAAGACTATTAGGAATGGCGACTACGTCATTGTCGATTCTTCATCGGGAATTGTCACGGTTAGAAAACGTTAGGCTAAAATCCTTGTGGTAGCCCGGGGGAGATTTTCGGAAGGATCATTCGAACTCCCGTCGGCGGGTATCTTCTCCTTTCATAGGAGGATCCAGAGCCCGCTATCCTTGATCGTGTCTCAAGCCCACTTTGACCGCTAGACGACCGGGCTACTTGGTTTGGCTTCGATTCATTCCAAACCCATTAACTGATGATATTGAGGGGCTTTAAGAGTTTACCATGTCTGCGTTTGCTCATTTAACCGATACAGTCGAAAGGATTGGTTGCGAACAGTTTTTTACGCTAGAAGAGCGACCGAAAGGCTTAAATATGAGGGAAGACAGGTTGTTGTGGCTCTGGGCCAGACGAACGGATTCCGACTATTTTGGGCTTCGGATGATTTGTCGTTTGATGATGGCTTAGGTCGCTCCATTGAGTAGAAGGACGAGAAAATGGCGTCAGCGGGGAAGAGGTCCGAGAGGGTTACAAACTGCCCTGAGTGTGGCAGTGACAACCTCGTTGAGGATTACGATCTAGGCGAGGTCATATGCCAAGATTGCGGTCTCGTTTTGAGTGAACACGCGATGGATCGCGGGCCTGAATGGAGGGCGTTCACAAAGGAAGAGAAGGAAGAGAGAGGCCGCGTAGGGATTCCGATTTCATATTCAATTCACGACAAAGGACTTTCAACAGTCATAGATCGTGTGAATCGAGACGCTTACGGGCGACAGCTTCCTCTTGCTACAAGGCTTGAGATGCTGAGGCTTAGAAAGTGGCAGATCAGGACGAGAGTTCACTCCTCTGTAGACAGAAACCTAGCTCAAGCGATGGCGGAGCTAGATCGACTTACCGATAGGCTTCATATTCCTGCACCTGTCAAGGAGAGAGCTGCGATAATCTACCGGAAAGCGCTGGATAGTGGCCTTGTGCGAGGAAGATCGATTGTCGCGATAGCGGCTGCCGCCCTGTACGCAGCTTGCAGATCTTCTGAGACGCCTCGAACACTGAAAGAAGTAGCGGCAGCTAGCAGAATCAGGAAGAAAGATGTGGCAAGGTGTTACAGGCTACTTTTACGTGAACTTGAAATGCGAATGCCGGTTGAGGACCCCATCAGATGCGTCTCCAAGATCGCGACGAAGGTAGGCATAACGATGCAGACGCAGAGAAGGGGGATCAAGATCCTCAAGGAGGTGCGGAAGAAGGGCATAGTTGCAGGAAAAGATCCAATGGGGCTCGCCGCAGCGGCCCTGTACGTTGCTTGCGTACTCGAAGGCGAGAAGAAAACTCAAAAAGAAATCGCTGAAGTCGCAAATGTTACTGAGGTTACTGTTCGAAACCGTTACAAGGGGTTGAAGGAAACTCTCAGACTCAATATCTAACAGCAAACAAGTTTCCATGACTGTCGTCTTGCTAAGCAATCTCTTTCTTGTAGAGTTTGTGCATAAATGGTGGCAACTCTAGCGCGAAGTTCGCCATGAAGGGAGTTGCGCCTCTCGCTCCCGACGCCGACCCGTAATACGAAAGGGCTTCTGAGCACGAACTGTCACTGACACTTTTCCGCCTATGGTTCTGATTTATTCGGTTGAGCGATATCGACTTAAAGTCGTTTTTCACAATCAATTAGTGGAGGTGAAAGAACGAGCACAACTTGGGAGCCCGAAGGCTTTGGAGAGCCCGAGATGGAACGACTTTACACTAGGGTTTGTTTTGGTTGCTTGGGAAGAATGAATCAGGCCCGATTTTGCGATTCTTCTGAATGCGCGAAGCGACTGCCGGCAAGGCGGTGCTTGCTCGGAGTAGATTGCAACAAAAGATGTTTTGAAAAGAGAACCTTTTGCAGCTATTATAAGAAGACGTAGCCGATTATGATTTCCACTGTCTCTTTCTAGCCGCAGTAGAGGAACCAATTGAGCTTTCCGCTATAAAGGTGGATGATAAATCTAAGAGCTCTGCCTCGTATATACTGGACAAGTGATTTGGAGGGTCAATTTTGAAGGCGTCTACAGGTGCGTCTGTCAGCTTAGATGATCTCTTCAAGGCGAGCGATAGAATCTATTCATTGATTAGAGCGTTCTGGGTTCGAGAGTTTGGGTCGAACTGGAGCCGGAGAATGGATACGCCTCCGCCGAGGTGGTTCGAGGAACCTTTAACGATGGGACGTTACAAAGGCTCAAAGCTAGACTTGCAGAAATATGACTCATTACTTGATTTGTACTACAAGAAGCGAGGCTGGGACGCCCATGGGATACCCTCGAAGGCAAAGATGGAGAATCTTGATTTAGGCTATGCCGCATCCGAACTTCAAACATACGTACAACTAAGCCCTTCTGCGTAATCTTACGTTGATGTCAACTCTTTCTTATGGGGGGCGCATACGAAGCGTAAGTCAACTTCCGCTGACCGGATGTCGGCCGGACTTCTTTGCAACATTCACCATTGAGATTACGTTGTTTAACGGTATTCCTTCGTGAAGCGAGTTGCTTGAAGACAGGATATATCCGCCTCCGGGCGCAGCTGCTTCGATGCAGGCTCTTACAGCCTTTGCGATGTCTTCTGGAGTCCCGAACGGGAGGACAGTCGAAATGTCAACATTGCCCATAAGGCAGATTCTGTTTCCATAGACCTCCTTGAATTTCCTTATATCTATTGCTTGAGGCTGTAAAGGATGAAGCGCATCTATCCCAGCATCGATGAGAAAACTCAATATTGGATATATATTTCCGTCGGTGTGAAGAATGAACGGGATCCCTCGTTTCTTTACGGAATGAACTAGACTTTTCAACGGTTCAAAAAAGAACTCTTTAAAGACCGTAGGACTCACGAATGGACCGTGATTATCCGCCATGTCGTCCCCTGAAAGCAGAACGTCGACACCCGCGTCGACAATTGAGTTGGCAAGTTCGAGATTAAACTTTAGTGATCTATCTATGATCTTTCTAACCGCAGATCGCTCAGTGTAGATTGCTTTAAGAAATCTTTCCATTCCGATCGGAGTCCATGACCTTTCAAAGATTCCCCAATCGATCTCCCCGGCTACAGCGTACCATTGACCAGCCTCTCTTACTGCGAGCTCAATGTTGTCCAACCGACCTATCGATAGAGGGTCTGGGTACTCAAAATCAAGATATGACTCAATGTCCTTAAACCAAGGTCCCCTATACCAATCGGTCTTTGTATCGCTCCTAAACTCGAAGACTCTGCCGAACTCGTCCACGTAGACATTTACTCCCAGATATCTCGGCTTGAAGTTTCGAGGGCTTCCATTAGGGACCTCGATAAAGTCTAACCCTAGCTTCTTGCAGAAGTCGATGAAGTCTAGCATGTTCCGATATTCCCGTCCTAGTAGGCGCTCGACGATCAGCCGCGAGGTCCAGGTCTCAAAGACTGGCACTATATCGGGCTCTTCGAGATAAAGAGCTGCTAGAGCCCTCTCCTTCGGCGTCATGCCAGTCTCTACTCCAATGTAGCCCAAGAATGTGGAAGTGGAACGGATAAGTTCTTTGCAAGAACCATCTAGCCCGTAGTCTGGCGCCAGTTCTGAAGGCTTGAGACTTTTCTACGGCTCTCTTTCCACTTCAAGAATCAAGGTACCGCTATAGTGGCAGTCTTTACATACGTATCGAATCGGGAAGAGCCAACCGTCGAATGGCCCCGACTTTGTAACATTCGTACTGCCGCATCTAGGGCAAGCCTTCTGAGCTCGAGTTCCCTTCTTGAGACTCGAAAGAGTCTCGATGAATGAACCCATATCATCACCTGGGCTTCGCACATTCTAAAGCAGGATCAATGGACCTCTATACTAGATTCTGGAAAGCCTTGTTGAACGAGGAGTTTCTTGACTTTGTCTCGATGATCGCCTTGGAGCATAATCGTGTTATTCTTCGCTGTACCGCCGCAGGCACAAGAACTCTTCAACTTGCCCGCCAAGTCAGACAAGTCGACGCTCTTGGCATCCAAACCCTCGATAACCGTTACAGCTTTGCCCCATTTCCTTGTCTCAAGACGGACTTTGACCAACTGTTGCTCCATGCTTATGGTGCCGCAGACACAGAGATCCTTAGGAAGACCGCAGGTCGAACAGACTTCCGCCATTCTGAATTTCTTAAGCTCCTTGGGGTTTGTTTGTCCAAGCCTTAATTCACCCACAATCGTATTTAAGGCTAATTATGTCGCGTCTGGATGAGTGCTACTAGGAATAGCCCCGCTGGGGGTAGGTACTGCGTTTTGGATACGATAGGGTAGGTCCCAGCAATGTCAAACCCCTAGAAAGAAATACTGCACATGGCCAGCTCGAAGGACAAGGGAGCGAAAAGAACAGTGAATCTATTCTGTGGTTTCGGCTTCGCAGAACGGCGCCAAAGCTGGAGCTGATCATGTCAATATTTGATCTAAGCGCCATGAAGTTCATCGAGAAGAGGGACGCCTTGAAAAAGTGAAAAGCACGAAAACGTTTGCGATGACCTTCATTTCGCGGTCTTGGTAAGTCGGACTGATATTTCATTATCAAAGCCGGAGAACAGACAAATCCTTAGCCGTATAAATCAAATTTTCATCAGGAGTAGAATCAGAAAATGCGTCAAGAAGTCAATAAGTTCTATTAGCTCAGAAATAACTTGTGCGAGTAACCGATTTGAGAGGCGCGTTGCATTGAGTGAAGAGGCTGCACGTTTCGTTGTTGATGTTAGGGCTCTTTCGAAAGCTTTGTCTGTTCCGAAGGAAAGTGTTCAAGCTCTCAAAGGTGTTGTCGGCGGAAAGATGCTTGCACGAATGAAGAAGGAGAGTGTTGATTGCCCAGTTAAGAATACGACTATTTCCTTCATTCTATGTTTCTCTTGTGATAATTTTCTTCGTAGAGTGAAAGGTAAGGTAGACTGCAAAGGGGATAAACTTCAGTAGGATCGCTTCGGCTGGGAACTTGTCAACCCCCAACCTAAGTTTCCGGAGTGTCCGGAACAGTCGGTTGAGGACGAACGAGTAGTCATTATTAAAGAGTGCCCTTAAAGACATCTTCTCTTCGCGGAATCTTCAAATCTTTGAACGAGTAGCCTTCCACGAGTTTTATACCTCGAAGACCCCTAATGATCACGACCGGAACTCTTTCAGCGCCCTGTCCTCTCACGAGCTCAGCAGCTGAAGCGAGCTCATCGACAACCGCGACATATTTGAATCTAAGCCTGTACCCGAAGAGGTCAAATTTGCCTCTGTAGTCGATTATCGGAGCGATTCCGGAGAAACCGATAGCGAAGTCAACTTGCCCACGTCTAGAAGGGCGACTGTAAGTGTCAGAGATTATGACGGCTATTCGCTCACCAGTTAACTTCTCCATTCTCCGTTTCAATTTAGTCGCGGAATTATCAGGATTCTTGGGGAGGAGCGCATAAGAATCTGGGCCTTCAACATTGGACTTGTCTATTCCAGCTGAGAGACACTCTTGACCTTGCTTCGTCTCAACAATCAGAACTTGACGATCAGCCTTAACGATCCTACGTGAGGCGCGTATAATTAGCTCTACAAGTCGAGGGTCTTTTTGAGTTACGCACGCTACCTTATGCGCTTTGCTTGAAATCTTCACTTCACTCAGCTTTACGACCCTCCCCTCAGCCTTCGATACGATCTTTTGAGATACCACTATTACGTCTCCTCTCTCAATCGGGACGCCTTCTCTTTTAGCCGATTGCACAATCATATCCGCCAAGCTGTCGCCGTATTTCACGAGCGGAAGAGTTTCCAGTGCGTGGATACCGATACTTCTTGCCATTCGGCAGCAGGCCTCCGATTGCTCTTGAGATGGCGAACGTTAATTAGACTTGCTGTAAAACGACGAGAAAGATTGAAATTGCACATATCATCTGTCTTTTTTGAGACACTGTGCTACTTCCTTTCCCGGCGCGCGAAGAGATGGCCTTTCCATTCTTTTTGAGCGTGTTGCTATGACTGCAATGCGCTCCTAGGCTTAAACGAGTCATATGTAACAAGCGAAGAACTTGAAGACTGACTTATAGATCGGGTCGCGATCTAGCTAGGTTAAGAAGAAGATTTACTTATTTGCTAAAGAGGTACCAAGATTGGTTCATGTGTAAACTGGGCTGTTCAAGCAACAGCATAGATAACGAATAAGCGTTCAAAGACGAAAGCAACTATCGACATCAATCTGATCAAAATTTTGAGCGAAGGACCTGTTCTATCTTTTAGGGGATCTCCAACCATGTCGCCTACAAAACCCGATGCATGCGTCGTCATACTTTTTGCAGCTAGATCCCTCGCTTCAATGTACTTCCTGGCGTTGTTCCATGCACCTCACCATTGGCCGTTAGAAGCGCCAAAATCAAACCTGTCACTATACTCCTGGCGAGTAATCTACCGTGAGCGTGCCTTCCGAAGATGAAGCCAATCACTAGCTTCATAATATGCTGAGAAGATTGCGGTAGAGGTTACGAATGCCGAGCCTAGTGCAAACCCTTCGGTTATGAGCTTGGTTATGTTTCCGCCGAATCGAGGGCATCTGGCATCTTTCGTACCTGTTGAACTAAGTCCGCTCCGTTTTACAATTCCTCCAGCATTATCGACGTCTAGGCCGTACGAGTCTGCGGCCATGACGATGCCTGTTATTCTCTTGCCAAGATTGTTTCGCGTTTGCTATACCAGACAACGATTCCCACAATCGCGACCAACGTGACTGAGAAGATTCCTGTTATCAAAGGCTGGTCTTTGAACTGTAGGATCATAGGTGCGAATAGTAGAGAGATCAGGTTGATCACTTTGATCATTGGGTTCAACGCTGGTCCCGAAGTGTCTTTTAGTGGGTCTCCAACGGTATCGCATGTCACTGAGGCTTTATGTTCCTCCGAGCCTTTGCCGCCGTAGAAGCCGTCTTCTATCTTCTTCTTCGCGTTGTCCCAAGCCCCTCCGGAGCTCGCCATGAAGACAGCTAGCAATTGACCTGTAACTATAATCCCCGCGAGGAAGCCTCCTAGAGCTGCTTCTTTTAACAGGAAGCCGATAGCGATCGGAGTCAAGATAGCTAGTAGAGCGAGACTGAACAATTCTCGTTGAGCAGCAGAAGTGCATATAGTCACTACTTTGGCGTAGTCGGGTGATACCTTTCCCTCGATTACTCCGGGAATTTTGAATTGGGAACGGACTTCATGTACTATGAGGGAGGCAGCGCGTCCAACCGCTCGAATCGAGATTGAGCTGAATAGGAATGGGAGTGCGCCTCCGACCAGCAAACCGACGAAGACGAGCGGGTCTGCAATATTGAGGCCCAGCTTTTGAAGACCAGTAGTTTCTGTGTAAGCGCCGAAGAGTGAGACCGCTGCCAATACGGCTGAAGCTATCGCGATCGCTTTTGTAACTGCCTTCGTTGTGTTGCCTGCTGCGTCTAGATCAGCCATTATCTGCCGGGCTTCAGGTTCAAGACCAGCCATCTCTCCTATTCCATTGGCGTTATCGACGATCGGGCCGTACGTATCCATCGAGACGTTGTTGCCCGTTAGTGTTAGCATCCCTATCCCCGCTAAAGCAACTCCATACATCGCGAAAATAATCGAGGACCCTGTGAAGAAGAGGATCGAAGCTACGATCGTTATCGCAATTATCAGAAGAGCCCAAACAGTTGTTTCGAAACCTAAGGCCAGTCCTTCGAGGATCTCTGTCGCGGCACCCGTTTGAGAAGCTTTCGCCAATCGATCGACAGGTCGCTTTCTCGGGTTTGTGAAGTGGTCGGTTATTTTGTTGAAACCTATGGCTAGCAGGACTCCTACCGAGGTTGCAAGAAAGACTCTGTAATCGTGAACGTAAAATTCCACCAGGACAAAGAAACTCGCAACTGAAATTGCAGCGGAGAGATCGTAAGAAAGATCCATTGCTTTAAAGGCATCTCCTTTCGTCAATCTATCCGGCCACAAAGAAACCGCATAGGTTCCTATTATTGTGCTGATGACTCCGATGCCACGGGCAAGAAGCGGGAATATAATCCATTTCATATCGAAAGGCGTCAGCGCTAGACCCAGTATCATGCATGAAACTATTGTGACCTCGTACGATTCGAATATGTCAGCAGCCATTCCAGCGCAGTCTCCAACGTTATCGCCAACTAGGTCGGCTACAACGGCTGCGTTTCTAGGATCGTCCTCGGGTATATTCTTCTCAACCTTTCCGACGAGGTCCGCTCCGACATCAGCAGCTTTAGTGTATATCCCTCCGCCAACTCGCATGAATAATGCCAAGAGGGTCCCTCCAAACCCGAATCCTAGAAGAACCTCCGGAGCGGATCTCAGATATATCATGAAGATCATAGTCCCCCCGAGCAGACCGAGCCCGTCGGTCAACATGCCCGTTATTGTCCCGGACCTGTAAGCGATCCTGAGAGCGTCGCGGAAGCTACGCCTCGCTGCTGAAGCTACTCTAACGTTCCCTCTTACTGCCATATTCATACCTAAGTAGCCGACTGAGGCTGAAAAGATCGCGCCCATTAAGAACGCGCCACCTCTCCCGACGGCGATCTGAAATGGGCCTCCGACGAGAGCTGAAGTTAGATAGAGCACAAACGTCAAAACTACTATGAAGAGTACGATAGACTTGAACTGAGTCTTCAAGTAAGCGTTCGCACCGCTCAGTATAGCCTCCCAGACCTCCCTCATCCTACCTGAGCCAGAATCTTCTCGCAAAATCTGACGAGCCAGTAGCATAGCGTAAACCAAGGCAGCTATCGCAATGCCCAGTATGCTCCAAAGCGCCAAGCTTTCAAAAGACCATGCGAAAGCCATAGCCGCCTCATTCCTGAAAGATGTATGTTTCCAATATATCTTCGTATAAAAGCTCTTGGATATTGTTTGTTGTAGGAGATCGGAACTTGCAATGGATGGTCCATATGCCATGGTCAAGTATCCGCAGTCTTGGCGCCGTGTACTAGGTCTCTATTAAAGTTGTTCGAGATTCTATAAAGAAATGGAAAACTTTATGGGAAAACTGTAGTCCCTAACAGGTTGCGCTCGGGTTTTCGATCCGCCTGGTCTGAGCTAGAATATGTTAGAGAGTTTGATTCTTGAAGCTGGTCAACTCTGTTGACAATCTTTATATCCAAGGTGTTTGGTCTTAATCGTCAAGTCAGTCCGCAGGGAAGTGATCTAGTAGCCTGATCAAGACGTTTGGCGATTCTTTCTGTATTCAGAAGACCATGGGGGAGACGCATAATCAACGGTTTGTGGTTTTCCTGCGGATATGAATTTGTCTCGCGAGGTCCGTTGAAACCGGTCATGGCATACCAAATGTTGCTACCGGAGAGGTTTATTTATTGAGAGTCAACGACTTGAAGGTTGGCATGAAGCAGATCACCGTTAGCGGAAAGGTTATTGAAAAATCAGCGACCCGGGAAGTTCTTTCGAGGTGGACTACTAACGTTCATAGAGTTGCGAATGCGGTCATTGCCGACGACTCCGGGAAGATAAAGCTCGTCCTATGGAACAATCAGATCGATGAAGTCTCTGTAAATGATTCCGTCAAAATTGAGAATGGTTATGTCTCGTCATTCCGCGGCGAGGCTCAGCTCAACGTCGGACGAAACGGCAGGCTGACTGTTATGAAGTAACTTTGAAAAGAAGTAGGTGAGGTGAGAAAACTTTGAGTTTTGAGAGAAGAAGATTTGGGGGCAGATCGTTCTCGAAGCCTGTTGAAGAAGGAAAAGAATATGAAGTCGATATTAAGGAGACCAGTCGCAGAGGAGAAGGGATAGCAAGAATACAAGGTTTCGTGATATTTGTGCCTAATACGAAGCCTGGAGATCATGTGAAGATCAAGATCACCCGGATGGGCAACAGGTTTGCAACTGGTGAAGTTGTTCAGTAAACGATTGGGTTCAAACGTCGAATTACCGCAACGAGCACATTTTCTAAAGCAGCGTTTCACCGTGAGTCGAAGAGGGTGTCACTGTTCATAGAGAACTACCCGTCTCTTGGAAGATGCCTTGCAAAAAAGGCGCAGGCTAATGATTCGATTTTGTAAGAATCTTTGGAGGCTGCTCCTCCGCGAGACATAGGTCCGCTCTCGACGGTTTCTCTAGCGTAAGGTCTACAACGGTCTGGTACCAATTAGGACCAATTGTTCGAACGATTTTCGCGTCCTTTCGAATAACACTCAGCTCAAATTGGCTGAGCCTTAACGCTATTTTATCCAGTGTCTTTTGGAGAGGGTTCTCGCCTTTTCTCGCGTGCACAAAATCGTAAATGTGAATGTCCCCAAGCTTTGGTTTCAGCGCTACTATTGCAGCGTCTAGGTATGTAATGGCCCTAATTGGCAAAGGCATCAATACTCTATCAGCTCTTGCTCTTAGATGAAGCTCTATTATGGCTCTTGAATCACCTAGAATTGTCGAGACTCGTCCTGCAACTTTGTTCAAACAGACGTTCTCAAACATGTACCTTATTGCTTCAGGATTGATGTCTATGGAGAATACTTTCGATGCCTGACTATATTTCGCAATTATTATAGAGAAGCACCCGGCCCCTGCGAACATGTTGACCACCGTCTCGTTGGGAGCAACCTTCCTTGCTACTCGGATCCGCTCGTAGAGAAGGCGCGGAGAAAAGTATACTCTTGCTAAGTCGACCTTGAACTGGCATCCGTGCTCTCGATGAATAGTTTCAGTTTTCTTTTCGCCTAGAATCCACTCTAGAGCTCGAGTCCTGTATTCCCCTGAGATTGGAGCGGCTTGTCTAAGAACGGTTCTTACGTGCTTATTGGCCGCAACAATCTTTCTAGCAAGCTCGGTCGCGTTCGCTTGAAACCCCGGTATCGGTTTAATGATCGCGATGTCTCCGATTATGTCGTAGGCAATTGGTGGCGTGTTCAAAGGCTCTCCCGTCATACTCCTGTTGTAGGAAATGCAAGACTTCTAATTCTTTCTGTCCGGGCTTCCTGTTATGTTCTATGGATCGTAGAAAGCGGTTTTTGCAAAATGTTTAATTGCATTAGTTTGTAGCCAGTATAAGAGGCTGATTTCATTGGTCGAGGAGAAGGAAGAGAGGATCGGAGGAATACTGTATGAGTGTGTCAACTGTGGGTCAAAGATTACAGCCGAGCAACTCTCTATGACCCCTGAGATAAAGTGCCCGATATGTGGCTACCGCATATTAAGGAAGGTCAGGCCTCCTATAGTCAAGCATGTTAAAGCTAGATAGCCAGCAACAGCATGAATGAAACCATTTGTCTCTCACCATTCAATTCAGTGACGACGACGCTATGATTAAAGAGACTTCAGCAGAGAGATCCAGAAGACTTATGGCGATCGCCTCTTGCGGAAGAAAAGAATCTACTTCGTGTCGCGGGGAGAAACAAACAGAAAGCGATCTCAAGAGCTAAAAGTGATGAACAAGCTCATAACAGTAGCCGGTTTATCATGACCAAACCTCGGCTAAGCTACGCTTTTTCAAAAAAGGAGAACATAGCTTATCCCGAAAACCTAAGGTGGAGATGTGTTCGCTGTGCGCTATGTTGTGGAGACACCGAGAAGCGAACTCGTCATGTCTTAATATTGACTTCAGAGGCGCGAGCGATAGCCGCTGGAACTGGTATGCGAATTGGAGAATTTGCACGCAGACTAGAAAACTCTGGACCTTACGAGTTTGAGGTTAGAAAGAACAATGACAGGTGCGCGTTTCTAGACGGCGTCTCCTGTAGCATTTATTCCAAGCGACCGCTGATCTGCAGGTTTTACCCTTTCGTTCTAAAACGGTTTGAGAGCGGCGCGCTTGAATTCGAAGTTCCGGAGCATGAATGCCCAGGAATAGGCCGCGGCAGAAAACTGACTCGAGGCTATTATGCGCAACTTCTTCGAATCGCCGCGAAAAGACTTACCCTGCATTGACTTGAATGAGGATGAAGTGATCTGAGGCGTTCTTTCCTCATATGAATACTCTACTATAACATTTCTTCTGGCTCGTTAGCAATGCATAAGACTGGGCCGCCAGATAGAGAATCTTTAAGTCTTAAGGACAAAGACAACAGTGTTGAATCCGAGCTAGACGTGATGGGACTTGACTAAGCCGGACAAGTATGAGATGCTGGAAGAGACTGCTCGTAGAAGAGGATTCTTTTGGCCATCCTTTGAGATTTATGGTGGTGCAAGTGGGTTCATAGATTTCGGCCCAGTTGGCGCGGGGCTGAAGAGAAAGATAGAGGAGAAGTGGCGAGACTTCTTTGTTAGAAAACAACATCTGACGGAAATAGTCACACCGATAGTAATGCCTAGCAAAGTATTCGAAGCCTCTGGACATGTCGCCCATTTCAAAGACCCCATGGTTGAGTGTATCAAATGCAAACGACGTTATCGCGCTGATCACGTATTGAGAGAATTTGTGCCTGTCGAAGCTGAATCTTTTACTCTCGATGAGCTGGACTACAAGATACGAGAGAACATGGTTCGATGCCCAGAATGTGGAGGTGAATTCTCTAGGCCGGAATACTTTCAAACTATGTTTGCAACCACGATTGGCCCATACAGTGAGGCGGTAGGCTATTGTAGGCCAGAGGCTGCGCAAGGCATGTTCATAGATTTCAGGCGGCTGTTAGAGATCGCTAGAGAGAAACTGCCGCTTGGAGTTGCCCAGATAGGAAAAGCACTCAGGAATGAGATCTCTCCAAGACAAGGACCGATTAGACTGCGAGAGTTCACGATAATGGAGTTTGAATTCTTCTTTGATCCCGAGAAGAAGAGCTGCGATCAGCTAGAAAATGTAGTGAACGAACGGATTAGGATTATACCGGCAGAACTACGATTGAGAGGCGTTGAGGAACCTCTCGATCTGACAGTAGCTGATTGTTTGAGGGGCGGCTACATACTGAATGAGTGGATGGCATACTTTATGGCGCTATCGAAGAGGTTCGTGACGGAACTCGGCATACCTTCCGATAGTCAGAGATTCCATGAGAAAATGCCTGGAGAGAGAGCTCACTACTCAGCTCAAACTTACGATCATGAGGTTTTCCTCGAGAGATGGGGTTGGATTGAGCTTGCCGGCCACGCGTACAGGACCGATTACGATCTCTTGATGCATTCAAAGCATTCGGGAGTTGACATTAGGGTCTTCGAGAAGCATGAAGAGCCCATCAGAAAGAAACTCAAAGTGTTGCGACCGGTCGCTGCTGCTTTGCGGCGGACCTTCAAGCAACGAACACGAGAGGTTCTAGAACTAATTGGGAAAGCTGATCCAAATGAGGTTGAGAAGGGATTCAGTAAACAAGGATACTATCAGTTAGAAGACTTGCGAATTCTTCCTGAGCATCTGAAGATCGAGTTAGAGGAAGAATTAGAGACCGGAAGACGGTTTATTCCACATGTTGTGGAGCCCAGTTTCGGCGCTGAAAGACTTGTCTACGCGACACTAGAGTACGCCTACTCTAGAATCAAGGACAGAACTGTGTTGAGGATCCCTAGAGATTTAGCGCCGATACAGGCAGTAGTTCTGCCACTTGTGACTAGAGACGGCTTGCCAGAATTGGCCGGCAGGATTCATGAAAATCTAACTGAAGCACATTTTGATGTTGAATACGACGAAGCAGGTTCGATTGGAAGAAGATACGCAAGAGCCGATGAAGTTGGGGTGCCGTTAGCCGTAACAGTTGACTACCGCACAAAGGATGATGAGACCATTACACTTAGAGATAGAGATTCGTGGAGACAGGTGAGAGTCAAGATTAACGATCTTCCTGGCGTGATGAAGAGATATCTTTCGTCTAGCATTTCGCTGGAAGCACTTGGGACTTCACTCAGTCGATAGAAACCTAGCTGAACTTTGTCTTCAAGATTTCTCCGCGTTGTCTATTAGCATTTAAATTTCTGATCTGAGTATCATTCTACAACAGTCAGTTACACGGCCGGTGGACGGGTGTTGACGTTTCCTTTGGAAACTGAGGCTGCGATCAGGCGTAGAATGTATGAGATTTGCCAGAACCATGCTCGCAACGTCGTTGAAATAACGAGAGAGCTTGCACTGATGATCGATGGTGTCGCAGAAGGGAAACAGAAAGGCGCAAAAGAACACTATCGAGCAATGTTGAAGCTGTTGGATGAGTCTGACAAGTCGAAGACCAATCTTCTAGGAGAAGTGGCTTCTGTCGGCTCTCTTCTAATAAGTAGAGAAGACTTCATGCGACTGATTTTTGGAGTTGAAGAGATTGCAGATTACGCTGAAGGGGTAGGCTTCAGGTTAGTAGGGATTCTGGACAGAAGGTGGAAGGTCGACAAGAAGTACATTACAAAAATCTCGGCTCTTGCGTCGCTCGTTCTCGAGGAGATGACCAAGCTGAGGGAGACTATACTATCGTTGAGCTTCAATCCCTCGAAGGCTTTGGATTTGACAAGAACCGTCGAGGAAGTTGAAAGGAAGATCGACGCAAGCTATAGAGCACTTGACATAGAGATCCTCGATGCAAAGATGCCCATGCAGTCAATCCTGATTCTTAGGGATATAATCCAGCATTTGGAGAGAATGGCTGATCTGGCGGTAGATGTTGCAGATCTCGTGAGGGTCCTAGCGATCTCAGGCTGAATGAGTAACAATGTCCAATAAAACTGAAGCGGAACTCATTGGAACGCGTCTGGTTGTTTGGGATTCAGGATCTGGGAACGAACTTTACAAACAAGGATTCTACGGCAAACCTGTGGGAATACCAAAGCCCAAGCCCGACCAAGAGTTCACAGTACCTCTCATGCTAGATCTGATGGAGGGGCTTTTCCTTTACGAGAGAAAGAAGATCTTGGTCTTCATGGGGACGGCGAGGAGGAAAGTCAAACGAAGCGCTCTTCTGAAACTCGCCAGAGAGACGTACCGAGGGTTCACTTTAGCCTACCTTGTGTACAAGGATCTGAGAGAGAAAGGATACATCGTCACGCCTGGCATAAAGTTTGGAGCAGACTTCGCCGTCTACGAGCATGGACCAGGGATCGACCACGCACCCTTCATCGTATCTGTAAAGGATAAGAAAGAAGCAATGGGTCCTTTTGAAATAGTCAGAGCAGGTAGACTCGCGACGACCGTAAGGAAGCAGTTCATTATAGCAATACCAGATGCGAGGGGAGAAGGAGTCGACTATCTGATATTCAGTTGGTGGAGAGCCTGACCGCTGTATTTAACAGGGCTCTCGAAAGCGTGTCATTCAGAGAAGAAAGTTTGATGCAAAATTCTAGAATATAGCATGAGCGTGGTTATCAACACCACGCTCATAGATTGGAATAGTTTCTCATTGCCTGGGCTTGCGCCGTTAGGCAAAAGCAGCTACTCCGGCGCCGACACCTATTGCGAGCAAGACAATCGCCACGACAGTCTTCTTCTCCATTCAAAGCACCTGTCGAAACTCGACACATAGCCTACGTGACGGCGTGGAAGGTAGCGAGCTGCGTCAGCTTACTCTTGTGTCTAATTAGTCGCTGAGGAATAAGACAGAAATAACAATGCGCTTAACTTATTAGCGGTGGAACAAGTGGCTCTGCGATGCCCGGACTGTAGTGAAGGGCTCGAACTTGTCGGCAAACCTGAGAGACGCTGGCTTACGTATCATTGTAGCCGCTGCGACAAGGAGTGGGTGTACGATCCTCAACAGAAGGAACTTGTAAGGAATGTCGTTCGAACGCGAGTGGATGAACTTGTCATAGTAGTTTTCTTAGCGCTAGCCGCGGGACTTTACCCGCTTTACGTTCTCAGCCCTCTCAACGTAAAGTATCTGATAGTAGCTCTAATTCCAGCACTAGTCGTCGTGGCTTTTGTGATACTTGGAGTGACGTCGCTTCTAGTTCTCGCGAAGGTGCGCTCGAGAAGAAGGAAGACTGTGGCCACGTAATTCGTAACTTTTGGCCTAAAGATAGAACATTCTCCAGTAGAAGTAAAGGCCGCCGAGTAGCAGGATTATAATGATGACAAACAAGATGAACGCGGCGATCGCTATGCCTGACGGTTCTGGCCTTAACGATATCGGTTGAACCGGCTGTTGATAGTAAGGCGGCTGATAATAGTAAGGTGCTGGAGGATATACCGCAGGCGCACTGTAAGGGTAGTACTCTCGGCACCTATAGCAGTACCACATGCCGGCTTCACTTGAAAAGTAGAGAGCTCGATTACAATACGGGCAGGCGAGTGCGCTCAAAGAAATTCCTCACTGATACTATTCGGTCAGATAGAGTTTATAACGATTTTCATCAAGTCTGTCAACTTGTCGATAGCGCTACAACCGGTTCACTTCAACAAGTCTGAAACTGGAACCATTATAGCCGTCCGCGAAGATTTTGGCTACGCGGTTACACCTTAGTTTGGCGGTTCCTCTTTCTAGTAAGCCGCTTCAGTCGCCAGTATCCGCTTGCGTCTCTGTAGAATTCAGCGTAATCCATGCTCACGGACCCACTTTCTTGATCATTGTAAACACATAGGTACTATCTAAGCATTAGATACGTTAGAACTGTCTGCTTATAGCGAGGAAGACCTGTTGAATAGCTGAGAACCTCACAGGAATAACTAAAAAGACCCATTCCTATTGCTTCATAGTCAACACGAGTTTGAGCAAAAATACTCTTGATCACGTCGCTCTTAAGGGTGGAGATGCGAATTGGCTCTATTCGGTAAGCGCGTCTTTGATAATTCTGTCTCTGTTATGCGTATATTGGGCAAATACAGGATCTTTCTCGAGAACACTCTTCACCTTCGTAAGATCATTAAGGCGAATCAATTGATCTGTGTAAA
>Ga0315314_1001994_pt1 | contig 17277 bp, 14 predicted proteins | sample TDP9_MG_FD_203631 | JGI IMG/M metagenome (GOLD analysis project Ga0315314, IMG submission 203631) | Freshwater sediment microbial communities from Lake Towuti, South Sulawesi, Indonesia - TDP9 | ecosystem: Environmental > Aquatic > Freshwater > Lake > Sediment | place: Indonesia: South Sulawesi...
TTCTATCACACGGCCTCTCTATGAGCAATTGGTATAAGTAAGCTTCGGCTTCTTCAACACTCATTCCTCGCATTGCCTCTAGGTCTTCAAAAGTAATCCCATACTGAGCTTCCCATAATCTCTGACCCTCGGTACCTCTCGGTGGTTTCAGGTAAGGATACTGCGTCAGTATCTTACGACGTTCTAAAATGCTCTGCTTGTCAAACTTCCAGGCCTCTTTTTGCTCCTCGGTTAACCATGACGGAGGAGTCACTACGCTGGCTCGGCTCTCAGGGGTTAGGGCACATAGCCATGTGCCTTCGATATTTACTGTAGCCATGGTGATGTCTAAATCATCCTCTATGGCCAGATTCAAATCGCGTATTTTCCCTGTCACTCTAACATGGGCCACACGACCATCGTTGTCGAGCGCCTGGATCTGCAGGTCTTTGAAGCCTACTTTTGGCTTAGCCGCATCCACACTCCCTAACCCAAGGAGTGCAGCAAACCCTTGCACCAACTGGGCATAGAAGAAAAAGCCAGGCTGTTTTCGGTCTTCAGGGGCGATTGCATCGAGGTACTTGTCTGCATCCGCCTCTTGGAGCGAATCGAAAAGCTTCCTGACTACACCCTCTGGTGTATTTGGATACCTTGCTGGCCCACCACAGGCGACTAGGCTGGAAATGACTACGGTGAGAAGTAGCCAGGTAAGGGCTTTGAAGAGAGTGCGTGAAACCGATGGACGTCCAGCCGTCATGCATAGAATGCTCATGCTGACCTCCTCTCTATGTTACTCAGTGAGGCGTTTACAGCTAGGCGAGGTTACTTCAAACCTCCCGAAAGCTCCTCGTAGCGCTTTCGCCACTTCTCAGCGGCTAGGTGTAACCCTTTCCAGACGACATAATCATCCCATTCTTCGGGGTTCTCCTTATCGCTGGACAAGACTCTTCTCTCAAACTCCTCGAAAGGGAGCTTGTACCGTCGCTTGTAGACCTCTGCCTGTCTAGCGTACTCCTGCATCTTTCGCAGAGCTAAGGCAGTTGACCAGTCGATTAGAATTTCCTCCTCGGTAGCCTCTTCCAGGACCCACTCGGGAACTTTCACAGCCATGCTTGAACCTCCTTGAGATTCGTGACGAATCCCGAATTTACGAGTTTACGGACTCCGAGTTTCCGATGGACAGCACATCCATCCCGCACACCTCTATGCATTCGCCACAGAGGTCGCACTCGAAGGGAGCCTCGTAGTCGGGATGGGTGAAAATGACCCCCTCGGGGCACTCAGCAACGCAGGCCATGCAGGCAGTGCATTCCTCCATATCAATGTAATAGGCGCCCCTTTTGTTCTGATGGATGGCCTCCACCGGGCAGACATCGGCGCAGGTGCCGCATTGGGTGCAGACCTTCACCTCGAACTGGCCCAGCTCGGGGAAGTGGGGCACGATGGCCAAGGCCGCCTTCTTGGGATTGTTCTCCCCGAAGAGGTGGAGCGAGCAGGCCAAGAGGCAGGCCCGGCAGCCGGAGCACTTCGTGCTGTCCGCATAGAGCCGCATCTTCTCATCTCCTTATGAACTATATCTTCAGGTACGAATCGGCGAAGATGACCTTGTTTTGGAGGATCTGGACGGTCTTGTAGATGGCCGCCTGGTCGGGATCGCTCATGTCCACCAGGGTGGGATCCAGATCCTCCATCGCCGCGGTGGCATCGTAGAGGTTAACTAGGAGTTGCCCCACGGGGGTGCTGGTGTCCCGCTCCTCGACGATCCTGATGAACTCGTTCTGGGCTTCGTCCAAGGGGTCGGCGATGGCCGCGTCCAGGCCAGCGGCCATAAGCATCACCAGGAAGGTGCGGTTGATCAGGCTGCGGTTCTCCTCAGGCACGCCGTTGGAGACATTGGAGAGCCCTACCACGGCCATCGGTGGGGGATCGGAAAGCTGCTTAAAGAAGCGCACGGCGTTCAGCGTCTCGGGGGCATGGTCCTGCATGCCCTTGACGGTGAGCACCAAGGGGTCGAGATAGAGGTCTTCCATAGGTATGCCCAGCTCCATCGCCTTGGGGATCAACACATCCATGGCTATCTCCACCCGACCTTCGGCAGTGGGGGGGATGCTCTTTCCCATGGTCAAGGCGATGATCTTGGCGTTGTACTTGGCGGCCAGGGGCATGGTGGCCTCGAGGCGCTCCGGGTCAGCGGAGGTGGAGTTTATCATCGCCTGCCTCTGGCAACATTTCAGGCCAGCCTCGATGGCCGCGACATTAGTGGTATCTAAGGAGAGGGGGACGTCAACGACCTCCTGGGTGGTGTCAACCATCCACTCCATGACCTCGACACCGTGCCTCTTTTGGGGGCCGATGTTGAGATCCAGCATGTCCGCCCCAGCCCTCATTTGCTCCAGGGCCATCTCCTGGATGGCCTTCGCATCCCTCTCCTCGATCGCCTTCTTGACCCTGTTGGAGATGATGTGAATGTTTTCGCCGATAATGAACATTGTTCTCCCTCCTGCTTTTGCTGCCTAAGACATGCCAAAGCTTGACTTTGCAGCATCGTCGGAGACGATGCACTCCAAATATCAGTAGCCCTTTAACCAAGCTTTCCTCATGATCTCCTTGACCGCTCGGTAGATCGGCGAGTCCCCATCGAGTTCGATCAATGGCCTGCCCACCACATCGAATTCGGCCACCTGGGGATCGGTGGGCAGGGTGCCGATGAGGTCGAGCCCCAACTCCTCGACCCCGTGGCGAATTGGTGGGAGAAGCTCGCCATCTACGCGGTTGATCACGAGATAAGCGCGTCCAACCCTCGTCCTGAGCTCCTCGATCAGGGCGACAATGTGCTTAGCCGCGGCCAACCCACGCACCGTGGGGTCAGAGAGGACGAAGAGGATATCTATATGGCGGGTGGTCTGCCGGCTGATGTGCTCCATCCCCGCCTCGTTGTCTATGACCACGAAGTCGTAGCTGTTGCCTAGGCGGTCAATGGCCAGGCGCAGGATGTTGTTGGCGGCGCAGTAGCAACCCGGCCCCTCCGGGCGCCCCATGGCCAATAGGTCTACCCTCTCCCCCTCGACCAAGCACTCGTTGATCCTGTACTCCAGGTAATCTTGTTTCGAAATGCTGCGGTCGAAGGTGCTGCTGCTCACCTGGCTGAGGGTCTCCTCGCGGATGTCGCCGATGGTATCATATAACTCCATTCCCAAGACCAGGTTGAGGTTGGAGCTGGGATCGGCGTCGATGGCCAGGATAGATCCTAAATTATTCTCGCTGAGGTATTTAATCAACAGGGCGGCAAAGGTGGTCTTCCCCGTGCCCCCTTTGCCGGCAACAGCGATAGTTAGAGTCATACTGCCCCCTGCGAAATAGCAACCTTTTGCCCCTCAAGCAACCTCTTCACCGAAGGGAACTTGCTCAGGTCAGTGTGAGGTAAAAACAGGGCTGAGGTGAACTCGTTATAGAAGGTGTTATCGGCGCTGAGTTCCAGATAGGTCATCTTCCTGGCGATATCCACGATTTCACGGCGCATATCGGGGCAAAGCAGGGCGGTGTAGGCTCCCAAGATGGAGGTATTGCCCAAAAACTTGAACTTCTCCCAGGGCATGTCGGGCAACAGGCCGATCTGGATGGCCTTCTCCACGTTGATGTACTTCCCAAAGGCCCCGCCAATGAGGACCTCCTCCACATCGGACAGGTCTATCCCCACGCTGCGCACCAAAACCGAGAAGCCAGCGTACATGGCAGCCTTGGCTCGCATCAGGTTGGCGATGTCCACCTCGGTGATGACGATGTCGTGCCCAATCCCCGCCTCTTCTCCCCAGGCGATGACATACTCAGGACCGTGCTCGCCGAGGCGCACGCGAGGGGTGGGCAGATGGCAGTTAATGCGGCCTGCCTTATCTATCACTCCGGTGATGAACATCTCGGCCAGGAGGGAGATCATCCCCGACCCGCAGATGCCCCGTGGCGGGACATCACCAATGGCCCTATAGGTCGGCTCATAAGTGTTGGAGTTGATCCATATCTCCTCGATGGCGCCAGCGGTGGCCCTCATGCCGTGCTTCACGCCGGAGCCCTCGAAGGCCGGCCCCGCCGAGCAGGCGCAACTGATCAGCCAATCGGAATTGCCCAGGACGATCTCCCCGTTGGTGCCGATGTCCATGAAAAGGGTCAGCTTGTCGGCCGCGAAGAGGCCGGAGCTGAGGACGCCAGCCGTGATGTCGCCCCCAACGTAGGCGCCCACCGATGGCAGGCAGTCAATGGTGGCTTCGGGGTTGATTTCGATGCCGATCTCCCTTGCCGTGATGGGGAGGGGGTGGGAGACCGTGGGTATGTAAGGCTCCAAACGGATGGATTCAGGGTCCAGACCTAAAAAGAAGTGAATCATCGTCGTGTTGCCGGCCACAGTCATCTGGTTTATCTCCCTTAAATCGATCTTGTTACGGCTGGCCAGCTTAGCTAGGAGCCCATTGATGGTTTTCACCACCAGACTCTGGAGGTGCTGCAGGCCCCCATCCCTCCGGGAGTAGACGATGCGGGAGATGATGTCCTCCCCACAGGAGATCTGGGCGTTATAGGCCGAGGCAGTATCTATGACCTTCCCGCTCAAAAGGTCCACCAGGTAGACGACGTTGGTGGTGGTGCCGATGTCCACAGCGATGCCTAAGGAGCTGCCGGTCTGATCGCCAGGCAACAGGTCTATTAACCGCGGGGCGGCTTGATCCCCTGATGCCCAGGTCCTCATCTCCAGGACGGCAGTCACCCGCCAATCTGCCTCGCGCAAAGTGTGTGCCATCTTCCGCAGCAGGGAGAGGCTAACAGTGATGTCTTTGATGCCATATTGCCTGGCCAATTCCCGCTTCAGACGGTCAAGGTCGCTGGTATTGTCGGCGAGGCTCGGGGGCTCGATGGCCACGAAGAGCTTGCGGATGGTCGGCTCCATCCGCCAATCGCACTTAACAGGCAGGGCGATCTTCTCGGGTGCCCTCTCGACGGAGACTATATACTCGATCTTCTCCCTTGGTGGGACAAAGAGGACGGCATCGCCCTTGATGACCCCCTGGCAGGCGAGGACATGGCCCTGCTCCACCTCATCGGAGGGGATGTGGACGTTGGGCGGCTGGTAAACGGGCCCGTGCTCGACCAGGACCTTGCAACGCCCACAGCGCCCCTGCCCGCCGCAGGGCACCTCGATCTCCACACCAGCCTGGTTGGCGGCATCCATCAGGATGGTGCCAACCTCAACCTCTATGACCTTCCCCGAGGGCTTGAAGGCGACGACACACTTGCCGATTGGAACACCACCTTGCAAATTGCAGATTGCAATGCTTACGCCAAGCAGATACGCTTCCCCACCTTGATGGCAAAGGCCACCAAAGGCTCCAGGAACCCCGCTTTCCTGACGACGATATAGGCCGAGATAATGGCAATCAGAGCACCAACGACGATGTCCGAAGGGTAGTGAACACCGCAGTAGACCCGGGCGAAGGCGAAGAGGGTGGCCAAGATGTACATAATGCCCCCCACCCTGCGGTTGCGGAGCCAGACAGCGGTGGCGAAGGAGAAGCCAATGGCGGCGGGGTTGCTGGGCATTGATGAGTCCGTGGGCCGATAGAAGAGCAGGTTCACCTCGTGGGCGGCGAAGGGGCGGGGGCGAAAGTAGATCAAGTTGCAGAGCTTGACCACGGCGTTGGCTAGGCCCAGCGTGATGACGGCCTGTAGTACAGCCCGTTGGTTGCGCTCCCGCTCAACGGATGCCTCTGATGCGCTCGCTCGCCTAGAGGTAGAATCTTTACATTTGAAGCAAGCGAGCGCGTCATCTGACGCACTCGCTCGCCCAAAAGGTATAATCCTACATCTAAGGCGAGCGAGCGCGTCATCGCCGCTGAACCAGAGGACGAGCAAGAGGAGGGACATGGTCGTTGGCACAAAGTACTCGTTGACGAAGAGCCGCATCGCCGCATCTATAGGGCCCATCCTCCCCGCCAGGCCGTTGATCAGATGGAACAACCCGACGTCCAGCACCATCTATAGCCTCTCCTTGAACCACTGGGTGAGTAGGGAGGCCACAACAGGGCTGTGTGGTAAGGTCATATGTCTCTCCCCCTTGACCAGCTTAAACTCCCCTGCCCTGCCAAGAGCCTGGCGCGCCTTCTCCAGCGAGACCAAGCCATCCTCCTCGCCGTAAAGGACTAGCAAGGGGCGCGGTCCGATCTTTTCCGCATAGTTTGTTGTCTCCAACTTCGCCAATATCCTCCCCTCGTCCAAAAGGCGAGACCAGCGCATGGCCTGGAGATAGGTCATCTCCTTTAACAACCTTAAGCCTGGCCTGGCACTCGCCTCCTCGACAAGGGGTGCCAGGGTGGCAAGAGTCTTGATCCGCTCGTTAGTGGCGGCCCGAAGGGCCAGGTCCGCCCCCAGATCCACCCCCATTACCCCGATGCGCCGAGGATCGACTTCGCCTCTGCTTGCCAGGTAAGAGATGGCTGCCGGCAGAAGAGACAGGATTTCAGGGTATCTGTGGACGCTTAAATCGGCGACCAGGACGACGAGGCCCTCCCTGGCAAGGCTGGTGGCGATCCCCTGCAGGGGATCGCTCCCTGCCCCAGGGCTGGGCAAGGCACAAACCGCTGGATAGGGCCCGGCTCCCCCAAGGCTGTATAGCACCCCCCGCCTCCCTTGGAAGGAGACCGCCTGGCAGGAAACGAATACTTTCTCCGTATGCTGTCCGTGAGGCCGCTGATGCTTGAGGGAGCGATGGAGGGCTGCGGAAACGAATACTCTCTCCGTCTGCTGTTGGAGTACGGCAATCCAACTATGTATGCATGCTTTCATATGTGTCGGAGAGAGTATTCGTTTGAGGAGGAGCGTGCTGCTAAGGGCGCAGATGAGGGCCACACCAAAGAGGAGGGTGAACTGGGCGCCCGCCGGCCCAGGGATAAATATCTCTTCCTTAGTGGCGAAGAACCACAGAAAGGCCCCACTGATCAGCCCTAAGCCCAAAAGATAACCCGGGAGTGGCCTTCTCCAATCTCCGATCAGGGACAGACCCACCAGCCTATGGCGAGCGGCTATCGCCTGCAGTATCCCCATGATGGCGACGAAGGCGAAGATGAGGTAACTCGCCTCGATGCTCAGCACCCGATTCGACCTCCTCTAACGCACTCGCTCGCCTTAGACGACGCACCTGCTCGAAAATGGTAAGATCTTACATCTAAGGCGAGCAGGTGCGTCGGATGTAAGATCATACCCTTCGGGCTGAGTCCTCAGGGCGAAGCCCTATAGGCGAGCGAACGTGTCACCCCCAGACCTTCAAATAGGCGGGGAGGGCAATGGCCTCGCGGGGACCGACAAGGATCTCCCAGCCGGGCAACTCGTCCTCGAGTTCGCCCAGGATGGTGGCCACGAAGCCGGGGATGACCAACTTCCGGTGGGCGATCCTATTGGCGATGCCTGACGCCTGTACGGATTTGGCGATCTTCTCGGCATCGAACTTGCCCGCTGCCCAGGCGGTGAGGACGCTCATCCCCTCGGTGTCCACGATGAGCAGCCAACTGGGCATGCCGCTAGCCTCGACCTCGCCGGCGACGGTGAAGTAGGTCAGCGAGAAGTTGGTGGTGGTGAGCAGAGGAGACTTCTCATCGGGCCCATTGATCTCATAGATGCCTGGGGTGACCTGGATCGGCTTCTGCGGGTCGGTGTAGATGTTCAGACGCAAGGTCAGCAGGGGGTAGATGGCGGCTGGGTCGAAGTGATCAAGGACGATGAGCCCCGCGTACTTGGCGATGTGCTGGCCAGCGAGGATGGCTTCCTGCTCAACAGAGCCCGTCCCCTCCCCAGGGAAGGTGATGATGGGGTAACCAAGGAGCCGGAAGTTCTTCTTCAGCGCCAGGCGGCGGATCTGGGTTAGGACATTGAGCGAATCGGGGAAACCCCTTGTCCCAGGGTCGAGGACAATGTCCTCCACCCCCGCCCCCTTCACCTGCTCGACGAAGCTGGCCAAGGCGCTGAGGCCATCCGGCTCATAGACGGCCAGGGGACATTTGTGCTTCCTGGCCAATTCGGCCATATCCGACCAGTTGTCCTTGGTGGCGGCATAGATCAGCGGGTTGGCGCCGTCCACCTTGTCCAAAGCAGCGGCCATCGCCTTCGGATCTTTGGCCATCAAGATGAGAGGCAAGTCCGTCTTGGCCCTTATGGCCTCCACGCCTTTCACATAAGCGTCAACCTCGCCCGAAGCATTCTCAAAGGCGATTCCGTTAAGGGCCAACTCCAATCCCACGCGCTCGACAGAGTAGCCATCGACCTGAATCGCCATCTCCTCGATTTCCTCCAGGGGCTGGGTGTCCCTGAGGCGCACCAGCAGCCCCGGCTCATGGTAGAAGGTTTTCTCGTGACGGAAAAGCACCGTCTCGTTGCCAACCTGAACCGCTTTCTCGCCGCTGCCCACGGTGACCAAGCGCATGGGGGGGGCGGCTGCTGCGGCCAAAGCCGCCTTCGCCTCCTCAGAGACGTAAGGGCAAGCCGAAAGCTCCACCTGCTTAGCGGCCAACTTCATGGCAAAGGCCAAACAGGTGGGGAAACCGCACTCCTTGCAATTCGTTTGGGGAAGCAGTTTGTAAATTTGTAAACCAGTCAACGGCATTTTTGGGCGTCTCCTTTTCGATGTGCTCCATGAACCTGGTGGCAAACCCCACAACTCATCTAATCGCCAGCCATCTACGAACCTTCTCCCGCATCGGCTTCCTTGAAAGCTTGCTCCCACATCTGATTAGCTGTCTCGCCACCTATTTGCATAGAGTCTCCAGTGCATAAGGCGAGACAGCTAATCATCGGCCCTGGCCGAGATCTACCTTTAGGTGGGAGCAAGCTTTCAACCAGCCGTTCCTACCTTTAAGCGGGAGAAGGTTCGTACATCCTCTCAATGAAGCCCCTGACGATCTTTACCGTCTCCGGGTGGCAAAGGATGACGATGTCCGCTCCGGCGTGAATTAGGGTGATAGCAGTGATCGCCTCCCAATTGATGCTGCGTCTCATCCAATCCCCCCAGGAAGGAGGCACACCCTCATTTACCCTGGACTCCTTCTGCCGCCAGGTCTCCTCGCCCACGAAGCAAATCAGCGGCTGCTGAGTCATCTTATCGCCTTGGAAGGCGGCGATGCGCAGCCTCTCCATGACCGAGTAGCCGTATTCGATCCCATAGCCCAAGGCACCAGTGGTGGGGTCTGCGAGGATGCGCTCCAGAGGCATGCCCAGATCGGTGATGAGTATGACCAGCTGTTTGGATAGATTGACGTCCATAGGGGTGCTGGAGATAACCAATTGGTCGTGGGCAAGCGCCGCCGCCACAATGGTGCGGTAATTCTTATCCTCACAGAGGCCCAGGGCTATCCTCTCGCCCACAGCTGCCTCGGCCACGGCCACTAAAAGCTCGTTGTCCCGTTCAGCCTGGCCCGGCCCTCGCACGATAAGGGGCAAGCCTGTAGCCTGAAGCACCCTTTCCACCGTCTGAGCGGCTTCCTCGGGTGCGGTCTCTTTGCCCTCCTCATCAACACCCCTCAGCTTAAGCATGATAAGATCAGCACCTTTCTCCTCAGCCGCCTTTGCCCAGGCAGCAGAGTCATGCGCCACATCGCCCCAAGCCTCCAAGAGCAATGGAGGCCAATCCCCAGGGTAAAGGTCTTGGATCTCGATGGCGATCGCTGGTGGATGAGGCATCTCCCCCTCAAAGTGCAGGAAGGGCAGGGTAGTTTCCCCTCCTACGGTGACCGTCTTGGCGCGGGTCCCCCCCTCAGCAGGGGTAGCGCCCAAAGTGACCTCCCGCACCGAACCCACCCACTTCTCCTTGGGGATCTCCACTGTAACCGGCATCTATCCTCCCTCCCTAAACGAATACTCTCTCCGACACATATGAAAGCATGCATACATAGTTGGATTGCAGTACTCCCAACGAGAACTCTCTCCGGAAAATATAGGAGCATGCACGAACAGCAAAGATGCGCCACTTCGTCAGCAAACGGAGAGAGTATTCGTTTGATGTTTTTACCAAAACCAGGGTTGCCTTTTCATCTCCCCAATCACGTCAGTTGTGGAGAGGACACCTATGGCTTTCTTGCCCTCAGGCGCCTCCTCGGCGACGAGCAGGCGGTGGATGTTCTTCTCGAGCATGATCCCTATCGCCTCAGTGAGAGGGGCTTCAGGCCGGACGGAGATGACTTGGGGGGTCATCACATCCTCTGCCTTCAGGTCCAAGAGGTTTCGGCCATAGATGCGGAGCAGGTCCATGTGGGAGACCACACCTTTGGCCTCCCCATTGGGCCCGACGACGATGAGGGCGTGGACGTCGGTGTCGCTCATGATGCGAACGACCTCCTTCAGGAGCATATCAGGCTTACAAGTGATCACCCCGCGATGCATGACGTCCCTGACCAACTTCTCTGCCATAGGTCACCCCCCTTTAGCTTATCGCATATCGCGTATCGCTGATGGCCTATAGTGGTTGGCGATAAGCGATAGAGCGAAGCGGGCGATAAGCCATAAGCTAGAGCAGCGGCGGCATAGTTAAAGCCGGATGCCCCTTCTCCTCCAGGAAGGCCAAGAGTTCCTCCACCGTGGTGGCTACCCGCTCGTCGGCGATCTTGTCCAAGAGGTCAGGGACGCCTTCTCGCTCGCAGGCAGCTTGGAGCTCGTCGCGCATGGTCTCCTTGAGGAAGCTGGACATCCACACCACCCGCTTCAGGCCGCCATCGGCCCGGATGAACTTTTCGCTAATGATGAAGTACTTGCCGTGGCCCATCACCCCCGGCGTCTGGATGCCGCCGCCGCACATGCCGGCCAGGGTAGAGAAAGTCATCCCCGCTGGGGTCATGCTCGGGTCCTCCCGGCTGACGATCATGAAGCCGTTGGCCTCGGGGATGACCATCATGATGCACTCGAAGCAGCCACAGGCGGTCATAGGGTTCTCCATGATGGAGTACACGCTCACCTGTTCTACCGTCCCGTGGGAGGCCACCTTGGCATACTCGTTGACTCCCGCGAAGTAGCCCTTCACCGGATCGAGACATGTCTCCTTCTTGATGGGCTGGTTCGGGCCGGTGGGGTTGATCTGATGCGAGGCCTTGCAGTCGAGCCAGTTGTAAGCACCGCACAGCCCCAGCCGCTCCGGGCTGATAATGCAGACGTGGTTAGGGGCGAAGCTCTGACAGAGGATGCAACCATAGAACGTGTCCACCGATTCGTCGGTCATCTCGGCAATGCGTTTGTTGCGGTAATCATAGGCTTCACGAGCAATCTTCAGCCACTTCTCCATCTCGTCTTTATCGGTGATGATCTTCACCTGTACCTTATCCACAATGGCTCCAAAGTCGGCATGAAAGCGAGCGTACAGGATCTCGCCGAAGTGTCTCAGGTTAAAGCCTTTCTCCACCGCTGTCTTACTAATGCGGATCCAAGCGATGTCCCGCTGGCCGATGTGCTGGACACCTGAGGCGGCATTGAGGAAGTAGTGGATCTGGCGCTCCAACACCGGCTCAAAGTCCAATTGCATCCCGCGGCCGGCCACCTCCACCAAGATGCACAAATCCATGGACCCGCCCGCTTCCACATTCTCAAAGCCATCGCCTACAACCTCGATCTTATGGTCGTCAACCTCATCCATATCCCGCATGTGCAGGTACTCGACAGCGCGGGAGTACTTGCCGCCGAACTCGATCCTCATGTCTTCCCGGCGAACCCTCTCCCCCTCGAAGGCGCTGCCATAGGGGACAGGGATGGGTATCTCAGTGATTTTCACCTTGACCCCACGCACCTCGATGCAACGCTGCACCAGCCGCTTGGCCTTCTCGGCGTCATCCTTCCCCTCAATGTCGTCGAAGGGCATGGAGATGACGTGTTCGTACTGGGTGATGCCGGTGGGCAGTATCTGGGGGATGACGATGTCAGCGATAGCTGGAAAGCCATAGTTGATGGCGCCCGCCGCAGTGGCATACTTCAAATCGTCCACCTCACCCAGAGCCAGGGCAAAGGCGAAGACGCGATACTTGTTGTAGAGCAAGACCTCTCGTGACTGGCCACCTTTCATCCCGCCGAAGGTCAGTGCTGAACGGGTGGCAAAGCCCAAGGCGTAGATGGCAGAGATGGTGTCCGTGCCAAAGGGGACGATGTAAGTGTCGTAGCCCATCTCCACCCCTTCCTCCATCAGTTGGTGGATGATGCTTCGCCCGTTGACATTGCCGGAGAGGAAGACGAGAATGTTACGCTGCTGCAACTCTCGCACAATCTGCACGGCTGCCTCGTTGGACTTAGCGGCGCCGATAATAGCTGCGAAGCCGGGCATCCGTCCATCCACCAACTGGATGCCCCAACTTCGGAGCTGAATGTCGTCAATGGGGCCGTTGGCGTACCCTCCCCCCTCGCCCTTCTCCACATCCGGGCTGGTGAAGCTAGTGCCAGTGAGCTGGAGGCCAGGGATGCGCTCCGGCTGCTCGCCCCTGGCGAAGCGTATCCCCTCAATGGCCTCCTCAGCTAAAAGGGTAGCCACCCCGCAGTCTAGCGTTTCCCCCAGATAGGGGAGCCATATACTGCCCTCGGGGGCGGGGTGGAGAAACCCTTTGGCCCGCTCGATGACAGGGACCAAGTCGCCTACCTTGGCAACCTCGATGCCGGTGAAGCCCAGGATGACGGGCAGGTAATAGGCTGTGTTGGGGAATTGGATGGGCGCTTCGGGCCCCAGTTCCTCAAGGGCCTTCTGAAGCGTGTCTTCCGCCTCTTTCACGATGCGGTTCGCGCCGCGGATGGCCGCGGTGGCGATATATCTGGACATTTACCCCTCCTCCTTAAGCACTTTGAATAGCTAAAAATCTCCTTGTGCTCGAAGTCAAATTTGAAGCACCGCTTCTGCAGTGGTTATGGTGTCAATGGGTTGGCTTGAAGCCAGGGTAGCCCTATTCCCCCTCATCACGCTAGTTATGGAACTTTGGCGCTGTAGAGGCTCACCGGCTGACCAGCCTCCATGGCCTCTATGAATTGGCGCATGAGCCAATCGCCGCTCTGGCCGAAGCGCGTAGGGTCATACTCCACCAAGCCCAGGGCCGCCCGCTTCTGGTCAATGTGCTTCAGAGCCTTACGGACGGCCTCCTCGGGGTCGGGGATGAACTCCAGCTTGCCGCCAACCCTCTCCTCCCAACCCTCGCTGATGAAACGATCCACCACGGGGCTGTTGGCCACTGGTGACTCGCTCCCGAAGATGGTGTAGACGCCGGAGCCGACGAAGTAGCAGCCAATGGAGATGGCCTTCTCGCTCATCCACTCCGGGGCGAAGCCCACCGCCGGGATGTCGGCGATGTCTTCGCCCAGCCCACCCTCAGTGGCCATCTGGGAGAGAGCGGTGAGGATACGGGTGTTGTCCACGCAGCTCCCCACGTGCAACACCGGCGGGATGCCCACGGCCTCACAGATTTCCCGCAGTCCGGGGCCGGCGTACTGTGCCGCTTCTGGCGACAGAAGCCCGTACTTGGCGCAGGCGATAGCTCCACAACCGGTCATCACCACCAGCACGTCATTCTTGATCAGCTCCTGCACAATGTAGTCATGAGAGGAATCCTGGCAGGTGCGGGCGTTATTGCACCCCACCACTCCTGCCACCCCCCGCAACCTCCCCTGCACCACGGCGTCGTTCAGCGGACGGAAGGAGCCCCGATAAAAGCCGCCCAGGGCGTAGTTGATGTACTCGTGGGAGAAGCCGGCCACCAGGTGGTTGACCTCCTCCGGGATGTGGGTCTCTCTACGGTTGGGGAAGTTGTCAATCCCCATCTTCACTATCTCTTTGGCGATCTCCAGGGCCCGGTGTTCGTCGAATTCCACGTGGGTAGCTCCTTCGATGTGCGCCTTCGGGGAGGTGGTGACCAGGATAGTGTGGAATCGTTCAGTGAGCGGAGCCAGAGCCTGCATGATGCACTGGATATCTACAACCATAAGCTCTATAGCTCCGGTAGTGATGGCCAGCTCCTGGCTGAGGAAGTTGCCAATGGTGGGCACCCCCTGGCGCATCAGGGTCTCGTTAGCGGTGCAGCAGATGCCCGTCAGGTTGATGCCCTTGGCCCCCTTCGATTTGGCGTACTCGATCATCTCCGGGTCGTTCACCGCCGCCAGGATCATCTCCGAGAGCAGGGGCTCATGGCCATGGACGACGATGTTCACCTCGTCCTCACTCAGGGCGCCTATGTTGGCCCTAGCCACGAGGGGGACTGGAGAGCCGAAGAGGATATCGGTGATGTCGGTGGAGAGCATGCTTCCCCCCCAGCCATCGGCCAGGGCGGTGCGCAGCCCCGCCATCAGGATGCTCTCATACCACTGATCGGTGCCGATGTGGGTGCGGTGCATGATCTCCACCACCTCGCGGTCAATGCCCCGCGGGGCGATGCCTGCCCTGCGCCAGACCTCCTGCCGCTTCCTCGGGGCCCTATCGAGGTAGATGATCTCCCCCTTCTGCTGGCCGAACTGGGCCAGGGACTTGAGGGCCACGTCCCTGGCGATCTCCATCGTCTCGCGGCCCTTGGTGGGCACATCCAGAAGCTCCGCCACCTCCAGCAGCTTGTTCACATCCCGGACCGTGTAATCCGGGGCCTCGCCCTCAGCGGCGGCGAGGAGCGTCAAGGCCATGTCGCGGCCGTGGTCGGAGTGGGCGGAAGCGCCAGCGGCTATCATGCGGGCCAAATTCCTGGCGGCGACGGTCTCGATGGTGGCCCCGCAGATCCCCCTCTGTCCCTCCTTGACCAGGCGGCAGGGCCCCATGGCGCAGAGCTTGCAGCAGGCTCCCTTGTGCCCAATGGGGCAGGGCTTCATCTCCTCAGCGCGATCAAAGACAGTAGCGATGCCCTCGGCCTCGGCTATCTCCAACAAGGATGCCACAGCAGAGTCAATGGTTTTGGTCATAATGTTCTTACTCCTCCTAGTATTTTCGAAAGTCGCCGGACATCTGTAGATCGAGTATGTTCGTCCGGGTGACCCGCCAGATGGATCTGAACCAGGAGGACCCATCCTCCTTGGCCTCGGGCGGGGTGGGGAGCTCCCAGTCCTCCCCCGGCCCATAACCAGCGGCACGCAGCTTCTCTTCGATGGCCGCGGGCGTGATCATGGCCGGGTCATAGCTGACCCTTACCATCTTAAAGGCCGAGCTAGCTGTGACCTCCTTCACCCCCTCCAGGCTCAGGAGGGCCTCCCTGACAGCGAGCACATGGTGGTCAGCATATATCTTAGGCACATCAAGGATCACGCTTTCCATACACCTTCCTCCCTCATCAAACCTTCTAAAAATTATAGCATGAGGCGCCCTCTTTGTAAAATGACCAAAGTCACACTGCCCAAGAAGGGGAGGGCAGCTTTGCCCTCCCCATCCTTCACCCGCTATTGTACTCAAGCGTGCAGCTTAAGAGAGCCCCACCACCTTGCCGGTCTCCAGGTCGAGGTCTACGTCCATGAAGACCGGGCGGGAAGGCAGGCCGGGCATGGTGCGCATGGCGCCACACAGCGGGTAGAGGAAGCCCGCCCCCACCGAGGCGCGGATGTCGCGCACCGGCAGCATGTAGTTCTTGGGCACGCCTTTCCAGGCCGGGTCGTGGGACAGCGACAAGTGGGTCTTGGCCATGTTGATGGGCAGGTTGTCGTAGCCCAGGTCGGTATACAGCTTGAGCTTGGCCTGAGCCGCTGGCTCGAAGCTCACCCCATCGGCCCCGTAGATCTTGGTGGCGATGGTCTCGATCTTGTCCCTGATGGGCATGTCCAGCGGATAGAGGTACTTGAATTTGCTGGGCTTCTCACAAGCCACCACCACCGCCTCGGCCAGCTCCGCGGCGCCCTCCTCCCCCTTAGCCCAAGCCAGGCTGACACAGGCGGACTCTGCTCCTGCCTTCACCGCCGCCTCCTTCACCATCTCGATCTCGGCTTCAGTGTCGGTGTCGAACCTGTTGATGGATACCACCACCGGGATGCCGAAGCGGAGGGCGATCTTGATGTTGGCCTCCAGGTTAGCTAGACCCTTCTCCAGAAGCTCCAGGTTCTCCCCCTTGTAGGCCGGGTCCAGGGGTATGCCCGCCACCACCTTGGGGCCGCCGCCGTGCATCTTCAGGGCGCGGATGCTGGCCACTATCACGACGCAGTTGGGGATGAGGCCAGAGACGCGACACTTGATGTCGAAGAACTTCTCCATCCCGCAGTCGGCACCGAAGCCCGACTCGGTGACCAGGTAACCGCCTGAGGCCAGCTTGATGCCGATCATGTCGGCTACGACGGAGGAGTTGCCGTGGGCGATGTTGGCGAAGGGCCCGGCGTGGACGAAGGCGGGGGTGCCGGCCAGGGTCTGCATCAAGTTGGGCATGAGGGCGTCCTTCAGGAGGACGGTCATTGCCCCAGCCACCCCCAGGTCCTCGGCGGTGACAGGGTTTCGACTCTTGTCGGTGCCGATGACCATGCGGCCGATCCGCTCCCGCAGGTCCCTGAGGCTGGTGGCCAAGGCCAGGATGGCCATTACCTCGCTGGACACGGTGATGTCGAAGCCGGCCTGGCGGGGCCGGCCATCGCCTCTGTCGCCCAGGCCGATGATGACGTTGCGGACAGCCCGGTCGTTGACATCCACCACCCGGTTCAGGGTGATGGAGTAGGGGTCAATGTTCAAGCGGAAGAACCGCCTCCGCTCCTCGGGCGTGAGGTCCGAGGGCTTCTTAGCCCTGATGCCCAGCTTCTCCAGGCGCTTCCTCATCCAGGGGGCGAACTCATCGTTCGGGCAAAGGGCCTTAGCCAGCCTCTCATCGCTCAGCCGGTCCTCGTGCAGAATGCGGGCATCAATGGCTGCAGCCAACTGGTTGTTAGCCGCCCCCACGGCGTGAATATCGCCGGTGAGGTGGAGGTTGAAGTCCTCCATAGACACGATCTGGGCATAGCCCCCTCCGGCCGCCCCGCCCTTGATGCCGAAGGTGGGCCCCTGGGAGGGCTGGCGGATGCAGGTGAAGACCTTCTTGCCGATGTAGTGCAGCCCCTGGCTCAGGCCGATGGTGGTCACCGTCTTCCCCTCGCCCAGCGGGGTGGGGGTGATGGCCGTGACGTCAACGTACTTGGCGTTGGGCAGGGCCTTAAAGCGTTCCAAGACGTCCAGGTGCACCTTGGCCTTGTACCAGCCATAGGGCTCCAGGTCATCCTTGGTGAGGCCCAGCTCCCCCGCAACTTCAAGGATGGGCCTTAACTTGGCCGCTTGGGCGATCTCGAGTTCGTTGGGGACGGGCGATTTGATGTCGACTATCATCTGACCTCCTTCAT
>Ga0315314_1001995_pt1 | contig 17276 bp, 15 predicted proteins | sample TDP9_MG_FD_203631 | JGI IMG/M metagenome (GOLD analysis project Ga0315314, IMG submission 203631) | Freshwater sediment microbial communities from Lake Towuti, South Sulawesi, Indonesia - TDP9 | ecosystem: Environmental > Aquatic > Freshwater > Lake > Sediment | place: Indonesia: South Sulawesi...
ATGTACGCAAACGCTGTTGGATTGTCTGTTACGTTTGCTGCAACAACATGCCCCTTCAAAGCCTTAGCGCCTTCCAAAACTTCATGCAGATTAGTTGTCTTAACGGGTTCAAGTTCACCTGTAAAAACAAATTTCCCTTCCGACAGTTGCTGCATCAAATCACTATAAACTCCCTTCGTCACTGCACCTTCTCCCCTTCTTCAGATTCACCTAATTCACGTGGCGGCTCTGAAACTCTAAAATCTCTTTCTTCCCTAAACTTAGCGAACAAGTCAAGATGACCTTTCTCTTTTAGGCGATTATATATAAGAACCCAAGCGCAATCTTTCGTCCAGCCACCTACCTCACATTTGCCCTTAGCTTGACCACCACATGGACCATTCAAAAGCCCTTTTGCGCATCTAGTTATTGGACAAACGCCCCCAACCTCAAAAAGAATACAGTGACCACATGCTGAGCATAGTTCGTAAAATCTGCTTTGTTCACGATCTTGTGCACCTATGAACATTGTATCCAATGCGGGAGCAACAGTGTTGTTTTCAAAAACTTTCGCTAATGTTTGTGCACCTGCACCGCACGCCATTGACAGAATAACATCGTTCTCTTCCACTAATGGGTGAAGTGAAGTGGCGCAAATTTGCCTATCACATTGTCTTAAAATGGCCGCTGTCTTTATCTTAGCTTCTTTGCTTTCTCTCAGTTTTTTCGACATTTGCAACACCATTTTCATCAAGTCTACTTGTTTTTGCCCGCCTTCTTGATAGATGCCAGCACATCCATCGCAGCCCACTATCAAAATTCTTTCGGCGTTACCTATCATGCTCAAGATTTCTTCCAAAGGTTTCCGCCTAACTACAATCATTCAGGAGTCTCCATGCCTGCTAGAGTTCTAAGAGAATAGCGAAAACGACTATTTATTCATTCTCAAGATTTGTTTATATAAACGGTAATTGTTATTATTCAACTTCACTTCGAAAAGAGGCAGGGAAGAACCATTGTCCAACAAGGTTCTCGTCATTGGCGGAGGAATAGCAGGAATCACAGCTGCTTTAGACCTTGCTGATCAAGGACATCAGGTGCATCTAGTTGAAAGAGAACCTTCTGTTGGAGGGCGAATGGCTCAACTTGACAAGACTTTTCCAACATTAGATTGTTCCATCTGCATTTTGGCGCCAAAAATGGTTGAGATTTCTCGTCATCCAAACGTGAATCTTTATACATACTCTGAGGTTGAAAGTGTTGAGCCATTAAGAAATGGAAAAGCATTTCATGTTACAATTGTAAAGAAGCCTCGCTATGTCGATGAAAAAAAGTGCACAGGTTGTAGACTCTGCACAGAGAAGTGCCCAATCAAAGCGCCCAGCGAATTTGACGAAAAAATGGGATTACGCAAAGCCATCTATCTGCCCTTTCCACAGGCAGTTCCAGCAGTCGCAGTTGTGGACAAAGACTGCTGTCTATACTTTACCAAAGGTGTTTGTAAAATCTGTGAAAAGTTCTGCCCAGCCAGCGCTTTGGATTTCAAGCAAGAGGCACAAAAGATTGAGCTAGATGTTGCTGCTGTTATTGTTGCCACTGGATTCGATCTCCTTAACTCATCAGCCTTATCACGATACGGGTATGGTAGACTTCCAAATGTTTTAACGTCATTAGAGTATGAAAGGCTAATGAATGCGGCAGGTCCGACAGGCGGAAAGATCGTTAAGCCCACGGATAAAGAAGAGCCTGAAAAAATTGCTTTCATTCAATGTGTTGGGTCTAGAGATGAGCGAATAAAGCCTTACTGCTCACAGATTTGTTGCACTTACGCCACGAAAGAGGCTATTATTACAAAGGAACATAATCCAAAAATCGACGTAACAATTTTCTACAACGACCTTAGAGTTTCAGGAAAAGGGCATCAGGAATTTGTCAGAAGAGCGTCTGAAGAATTTGGTGTAAACTATGTAAAGGCTCTGCCAAGCAGCATTCAACTCGACATGCGAAATGGCAAGTTAGAGATAAGGTATGCCAACTTTTCTAACGACGACCTCAAATCAACTCAAGCTGACATGGCGGTTTTGTGCCCAGCTGTTATGCCTAAAAAAGGAAGCGAACAGTTAGCGAAGATTTTAGGCATTGAGACAACTCAATTTGGGTTTCTGAAATCTCTAGGTTCTTCTCCAGTCGACACTATTGTTCCTGGAGTTTATGTGTGCGGAGCTTGTGAAAGCCCAAAGGACATCTCTCATACAGTAGCTCAGGCAAGCGCTGCAGCAGCGAGAGTTGCAATACGCACTGAAGTTGTTCAAGAAAAAGTTGAGCATCTAAAAGTTCCAGAAAGAGTTGTTGGAAAAGAACCTCGTATAGGAGTTTTCGCTTGTAACTGTGGCATTAACATTGGCTCTGTTGTAAAGGTGCCAAAGGTAGTTGAGTATGCTAAATCCTTGAATAACGTGCTTCATGCAGAGGAATTTTTGTTTGCTTGCTCCAAAGACTCCTTAAGAAAAATAAAAGATGCCATAGAAAAACATGACCTCAACAAAATAGTTGTGGCTGCATGCACTCCACGAACACATGAACCTCTCTTTCGTGGCACATGCGAAGAAGCAGGCTTGAACCCCTACTTTTTTGAAATGGTAAACATACGAGAACATGACTCTTGGGTACATCCAAAACAGCCAGAAGAGGCGACTGAAAAGGCTTCTGACTTAGTTCGGATGGCTGTGGCGAAGGCGAGGTTATTGCGTCCGTTGCAGAGACTAGAAGCAGATGTGACGCCGTCGGTTCTTGTTATAGGTGGAGGGGTTTCTGGATTAGTCGCTGCAAAGACTGTTGCTGACAAAGGTTTCAAAGCCTATCTTATCGAACAAGGGAGTAAATTAGGAGGACGACGCCTTAACAGTGGCCTTGTTCCTTTCGAAAACATTGACATAACTACTCTAACCGAACCTTTAATCAAAACTGTGGCAAAACACGAAAACATTGAGGTTCTTCTCTCCACGAAGTTGAAGGAAGTAAGAGGCTCTATTGGAAACTTTGACATTACTGCTAGTCAAGAAAATAAAGTTAAGACATTCAAGGTTGGCGTCATTATCGTTGCCACTGGCACTCGAGAACTTCACCCTAACGGTCTTTATGGCTACGGAAAATATAGCCAAGTGATAACACTGTCAGAGTTTCAACGTTCATTAAGTCAAGAACAATTAACTGGCAACGAAACGATTGCAGCTATCCTCTGCGTCGGAGCACGCGAAAAAGAAGGACGAACCTATTGCTCTGCAACGTGCTGTTCAGAGGCTATCAGTAGCCTTCTTGCGTTAAAGGAAAGATATCCGAAGATAGAAGTACACATACTCTATCAAGACTTACAGTTGCCAGTTGAATGCACCGATTATTATCGTCAAGCGCGCGAAAAAGGCATAATTTTCACACGTTATGTCCAAGAAAAACAACCGCTGATAGACTTCAACCAAGAAAAACCAGTTGTCAAAGTTGAAGACATGGTAACAAAAGTCGAACTAGCAATACCTGCAGATAAAATTGTTTTGGCAACACCTTTAGTTCCACGAGAAAATAACTCAGACATAGCTTCTCTGCTGAAAATTCCCTTAAACAGTCAAGGCTTCTTTTTGGAGGCGCATCCTAAACTTAGGCCTCTTGAATTCGCGACAGATGGAATATACGTTTGTGGAACGTGTCACAGCCCACAGAGCCTCACTGAATGTGTTTATCAGGCTTTAGGAGCAGCTTCAAAGGCACTTGTTCCTCTTATGCGAGGCAAGGTGTTGAGCGAGGCTATAATTGCAGAAGTGAATACTGACCTCTGCATAACTTGTGCAAACTGTGAGGCAGTATGCGAATACGGAGCCATAGAAGTAGAAGCGTCTGCAGCTAAGGTTAATCCAATCTTGTGCAAGGGATGCGGAACATGTGCGGTTGAATGCCCAGCTAAAGCCATAACGATGCGTCACTTTGCAGATGACCAACTCTCATCAATGATAGAAGCATCTATGCAAACAATGCCCTCTGAGGGGAAACCTAAGGCATTGGCATTTTTCTGTAACTGGTGCTCTTATGCGGGCGCTGACATGGCTGGAGTAAGCAGATTCCCATATCCGCCAACCGCAGAAATTATCCGCGTCATGTGCACGGGGAGAGTGGACGAATTGCACTTGATTCAAGCCTTTCTATTAGGTGCTGATGGTGTGCTTGTTGGCGGCTGTCATCCAGGCGACTGCCACTATATTTCTGGCAACTTGAAAGCTGAGAAAAGGGTAAGAAAAGTGAGAAGATGGCTTAAAGAGGCAGGTTTAGAGCCTGAAAGGTTAAGATTGGAGTGGATATCTGCTGGAGAAGGGAAGAGGTTGGCAGATGTTATGAAAGATTTTACTGCACAACTTGAGAAGCTAGGACCTAATCCGCTAAGAAGCGGAAGCAAGTAAGAATGAGATTTAGACCAACGTGCCACTTTGGAATTGAATGTGCGAGAACGTGCATCTTCAATATACGATGTTTAGGTGATTTCGAACGTGATGACATATAGCGCGTATATTGTAGTGCTTGGCTCCAAGATTTTGAGGTAGACGTATGCATGCATCCTATTCTCTATTATTACAATAATAAAAAGTAGCACTACTAATTTACATGAGTAACCATTATTTTATTCCTAGAATAGGGATAAAATATTTTTTTATTTTTTTAGGCTTTTTTACTAGAAAAGAAAGAGGAAAGTAGAGAAGTTATGGGTTCTCTACTTTTACTTCAAATGTCATTGATGGCGTATGCCCTACACCAGCACCTGAAGCACATTTTATTGAAATCCAAATCATATATTTCGTAGATGCAGTTGCAGAGTAAGATGTTGACCAGCCTGTATCTGGTGAATTAAAGTTTGTTTCGTTCTTGCTGAATAATGTTCCTCCATTATAGACCTTATAGTACATCCAAGAGATGTCTGTAGTGTTTGTGTTTTCGCTTGCTAATCTAAAATAGACATTGTGTGCTGATGAATCCCAATTGTATAAAGCATAGGTAATGTTCTCATCTATTGTAATAACATTAGGGAATACGTTAACACTGTAGGTGAATGTGTTTGCTTTAGTTTGGTCACTCCATTTATAGAAACAAACTTTTGGGTTAGCAGTTACTGTAGCAGTTGTTGTCCATGTTAAAACTACATAAGCAGTAGCCGAAACACTTGTAACAGTAATCGTTATCATTAGAAAAAGCAATGTAAGTAATGAAATTGAACGTTTACCAATATGTACTTTCCTCTTTCTTAGACTTGTTTTCTCCATTCTTTTTCACCTCTTTCTATTTTTCTTTTCCTCTTGAGACACTTCTTAATGGAGTGTCTTTTCAAAGGAATTACAAAACCTACAATACCAATTAAGCCACGATAATCTGTAGTTGATAAATTATTTTGATTAGAAGTTAATGTAATAGATTGATTCTCTGTGTTTACAAATTGTGTTGTATTACCTATTACAAGTGACCAATCAGATTTGCCATATTGTGTAAATGTCAATGTATTGTTTGGAAGATTTGTTAAAGAAACTTGTCCATTACTTCCTGTTATTCCTGTTTTAATTCTGTTTCCAAATGTGCTTGATGCATTGTATACGGATACATTTGCGTTCACTAAATATGCTGATTGAGCGTTTTCTTGAACTGTAATAGTAACATCATATAATTTACATTTTACATCAATTGTCTTATCAGAATCCATAGTAACAGAGAAAGTCCCATTAACCCAGAATCCAAAATATTTTACTTTAACTGCAACAGTTCCACTTACTAATGTCCAGTTTGCCCATCCACCACTATTACTTGTTAATACATCTGTATCTTTGTAAACTAATGCTCCAGAAATGCTATCTGTTAAATCCCAATCACGAACACGTAAATTAAGATTATAACCTAAACTCCATGTGTGTAGTAGTGCACAATCCTTTTGCCAAGTGCTTTGAACACTATCACTAGATTGTGTTCCATCTACGAATTTTATCGTAAAAGTTGAATCTATCAGATAAGAAGTTACAGATACATTGTTCCAGCTGTTTGCGGTTAAATCATTAAATAACAATACCCAAGATGAATTGGAAGTAATCCAAACATAAACTCTTATGTCTTCTGCATCTGTTGTTCCCATGTAGATGCATAATTCTTCATAAGTTCTAGTATATTCAGCATCAGTAAACTGTTCTTCCAAATCTAATCTATAATTATCAGTAACGGTGTATGTATGGAGTAGTGTGGCATCTATTTGCCATGTGCTTTGAGTTGTGTCTCCACTCTCTGTTCCACCTAAAAACCTTATTGTAAATGTTGCAGACGTCAGCCATGTAGTTACAGAAACATTATTCCAAGCACTTGCTGTTAGCGAAGCAATGACATTTACCCAAGAGCCGCCATTCCAAACATCAACTCCCAACCCTTCTCCATTCAACGTTCCTGTTTTAATACAAAGCAATTCTGTAGTCTCATCAAAATCTGCGGTAGTCCATTGTTCTTCTAAATCTAGCTCATAGTTAGGGAGATTATAAGTTACTTCTACTGGAATCCAATCTAAATCATCTCTCCCAGCAGCACCAACCTTAACGTTTGTTACCCTCGTTCTGATATTATCATTATTCAATTTTGCTGGTGTCCATGTATCCCAAGAAGTAACATCAACCCAATGAGTAGTCTCTGTAACTGCCAAAGTCCAAGTCGAAGTTGTTACAAGAAAAGACGAACCGCCGTTGCTAGAAACCTCTAGTTTGATTTGTTCTTGTGTTCCAGACCAAGCATCCAATCTAACTCTAACCTGAGTAATAGTAGCTGATGAAGATATACTAAATCCATAACCACCATACTGTTCTTGGGCACCATTGGTAGATGTATATGCTGAACCTCCTGCATCTGCATACGCAAGTGTTGGAAATGTCCAAGTCCCAGCAGGTACAGATGAAGGATTATTTTGTATTAATGTATTACTTGCAGTATTAGCTTCTGTAAGAGTATCATACTGAGAATCAGACGCTTGCTGTTTAGTGAAGTCAGAGTGAGTTCCGTGCCCAGCATGCTTATCTACATCTGATGTACTACTGTCAACAAAATCCTCCAAATCATTAGAAATAACTGGAACATTTGCTTCTGTCATAGTGTCATAAATTAAATTTTTGTCTTTTTCTGCTGTAAAGTTAGAGTGAGTACCAATATCCGTATTTTTATCTACATCACTTAATTGGTCAACATAATCATATTCTGGAGTTTGTGCGTATACAGGCTTAACGAAATCAGGTAATTGAAAATTATGCATGCAGCCTAATAAAATAAAGATAGTTAGCACTAGCAAGATGCAACGTCGAACTCCTATGGAATCTCTATTGTGTTGTAACATACCTAACCAACCACAATGTATGTATAGGGGAGAGAGAGGCTATTCTAGCACGTCCACAGCAATCACTATGCTAGCCACGATGTCTTCAGTTGCTCCAGCCGCCGCTTTTGTTTCAATATAGACAATCCACTTTGTGTTTGCTGGCAAAGTCAGGTATGATGTCGGAGACGGTGTATTCCAATTGTCACCTGAGGTCGTGTAGTTGAATGAAGCCTGAGAAACTCCAGCCGCATTCTTTATGACGAAGTTGAAGAACGTAAAGTTGCCGACACTAGCAGAACTTGAAGCAGGAGTTATTGATACATGGCGCAGTCTAAATTGATGTGAAGACGAATCGGTGTTGCTTAGATTGAGCGGTTGATCATACGTTAAAGTCGCATTCGGATAAGCCTTCAGAGCCAAACTAACCCAAGTTCCGTTAGTTCCCATTGACGAACCGCTCGGCCAGTCGCTTCCTTGAATGAACCTTATTGTAGCTCCAGTGATAGTTACAGCAGGCTCCATTATCATTGAATAGTAAACAGCAGCGCTAGCTGTGCCTATGAGCATCGATGTAAGAAGTAAAGGCAATAGCTTAACTAGTTTCCTAAAGGGCGTTTTCTTCGATTCCATTACTTCACCTCCAATTTCCTTCTAAACAGTTTCTTCACAAACTCAGGCTTGAGGAAAATGCTCATGCTTATCCCCACAAGAAATGCTGATAATACAACGCCAATCTGCAAAGATAGATTTAGCACGGCACTCGGCATCAAGCTATACTGGGAGACAAAGAAGGTGGAGACCAGGATTGTCGGGAAAGTAATGGCCCCAAACCACCCCATAACAAGTGCCCGCGACCCTTTTGAAACTGCGAAGTAAATGTTGGCAGCCACAATATTAGCTAAAGCCACGATGAGGTAGAAGAAACAGTACCAGAATCGCGTGTACTTCCCAAAGATGGCCAAGAACTCCCTACTGATCAGAAGGTGTCCGAACCCTGCGAGGGCAACAACTTGATAGACGTATGGAATCGCCTTGGGAAATCGATTGTCCAGCAGACAAGTCAGCAGACTAAGCATTAGAATTAGGTCAATACCTAATAACGCGAAGAACTCCGGTAGTAATGGGGATGAAGATAGCACTTTCCTTTAACCAACGCGCGCTTATTCAGTCGACAACTAATTGTGTGAAAAATTTGGGATTTAACCCATATGAAGTCAGAATCTGAATCTGAAAGAAAGTTATTCTTGCTAAAAAAGAAAATAAACCTAAAAAGAGATTATTCGATGCCGATATAGCAAACCAAGTACTAACGCTAACGTTTCTACACAAGTTTATGAAGCATTTTTTATCGGAGTTAGAAAAATGTAACAAGATAACGTATTTACTATTTGTTTTTTCATAAACGTTATCAACTACATAAAAATAACATTCTCAGCGAAGAAGAAGATGAAGAAGAACCAAAATTATTTTTTTCTGCCACAAGAGTAGAGAGAGCAGTCAACATGCTCATGGAAGCAGTTGTCTGGCAAATCTTATATGCGACATGGACAAAAGCTTGCTACCTCAAAAGTCAAAAATGAAAAATGGTGAAAAAAACATGATAGATTTTAGCTTCACAGAAGAACAAGAACTATTCCGCAAGGCTCTACACGATTGGTGTACAAAGAAACTCAACTTAGAAGCAGTTAGAAAGATGGACAAAACAGGGAAGATGCCTGACGGCTTAGTCAAAGAAATGGCTGACTTAGGCCTACTCATAATGACCGCGCCCGAAGAACATGGTGGAGCTGGCGCCGACTGGATAACCGCGTGCATAGCAGCTGAAGAATTGGGCTACGCTGACATAAGCTGTGCTGTACCAGTATTCTTCCTAGTACAATCAAGCTGGGGCTTTGTAGTCGACCGATACGCAACAGAAGAAGTTAGAAACGCTGTCATTAGACCTGCAACAAAGGGCAACGCCTTCATCGGCATCGCCACAACAGAGTCTGGCGGAGGCTCAGACGTCGCCGCCTTCAAGAGCACAGGCAAGAAAGTAGGCAACGAATGGATAATAAACGGCGAAAAAATGTACATAAGCGGCACTGAAGAGGTTCAGAAGATGGGTGGAGGCTACTGGATAACCGTTCGAACTGCACCAGCGCCACCAGGAGCACCGCACAAGGGACTGACAGGATTCTATTTGCCAATCAAAGCGCCAGGTGTTGAAGTAACAAAGCGCTTCGACGATGTGGGCAGAATGGGCATCTCAACAGGCGGTTTCAGTATGAAAAATGTCAAGGTTCCTGACAGCTATCGATTGGGCAATGAAAACGAAGGATTCTATCCGACAATGGAAGGATTTGACATGGCACGTTTACTGATTGCTGCAGTTTGTGTTGGTGTGGCTCAGAGAGTGTTAGAAATTGGTATTGACTACATTAAACAGCGTAAAGCTTTCGGGCAACCAATTGGCAAGTTTGAAGGCATACAATTTGAATTAGCTGACGACTGGGCTGAACTTGAAGCCATGAGGTCTCTTGTCTATCGCACAGCTTGGATGGTAGACGAACGCTACAAACACAACAAGTTTACGCCACTCGAAATTGTCAAATACATTTCTGCGATAAAGCTAAAGGTGCCACCGTTTGCAATGCGTGCTGCTGAACATGCCATGATTTGGATGGGAGCCTACGGCTACTCGCAAGAGTGTCCAATTGATATGGCTTGGCGTGGACTCATGTCCTACGTTATCGGTGCAGAAGGTGCTTTGAACATTCAGCGCATTGTCATTGGCAGAGAATTGCTGGGCAAAGACTTCATACCATACAAATAGCCAACAATCTCTTCTTTTTCTTTTTGTAATAAAAGTATACTTGTTTCTCTTTGGGTTTTGACTATCTATCTGGGGATATCTAGACCCCCCATAAATAGGATTTATATAGGTTGTTCCGAACGTTAAGAGGTCAAAAGGATTGAAGAGGTTGCGGGAATTGGTAGTTTTGACTATGAAGAAAATTTTGGTTGTGTGGTTGGGGTGAGGCATTTCTGTTAAGGATAGTGCTATCTGCCGATATAGGATTTCTAAGGCCCGTTTTTCTCCAATCTAATCCATACATCGTCTAGATTGCGTGATTTCTCGATTCCAAGAGACTTTTCCTTCTCAATCATATGTTTCCGCTTTTAATTGGTGCATATGAGGTTATGCGAGTTCATTCGGGAATAAAGCTTCTGACGTGCTTCATATCAAAGACTTAAGAGAAAACCAAACGGGCTACTTCTAGACAGACTCTATAAGCAAAATTAACATCGATAATCGGATTGCTCCATGTACTCAATCTAAACACATGGGGCGCAATTGATACGCATAAGTCATGTGTGACAATCCTTAAATCTAATGGCGTACGCATCCTGAAAACCTGTGCCTCTTGAGTGAATCGTCCGCTAGTAATCATAATACCGTTCTCTGCACCTGATTCTTTCATGACTCGTTTCATGCGACGAAGTAACCAGTCTCCCTCGATTAATTTTTGGGTGAGCACACACCAGATAAGCACTTTTCTTGTATCATCACGTGTGTTGACCGTGAGAGTGATTATATTTAAGGGAAACAGAGAGGGAGAGAATGGACCTGTCAGCGTTAGCGCATATCTTCCAAGCTTATCTAAATCCTCAGATTCCCGAATGAGTGACTCTATTGATTCTGAGTCAATCTTGATTTCTTCTCGTTTTAGCAGTCCGTAACCCCTCAGTTCCATAAGTTCCCTAGCAGCTGCTTCCTCTAATGCTACTCTCTCATATTTCTTTGGATCTATCTTGACGAAAGCAAATTCGACCAAACTTTTGAAGATTCGCAATTGCGCAAGATTCGCGTCGACCTCTTTACTAGGCATTGGCATCTTTTTAATGACTTCTTCAAGTTGGGAATTGTCCAAAATAGGTGCTTTCTCGATTAGTTCTTCCCATTCGTTATGTTTCTCACTCGTTCTTGGACGATAGGTCCAACGGTCAGCAATGTAATGAAGGGCTACGCCTAGTCTAAAAAAGCACTCATCATCTTTTTCTAAATAGAGTTTTCTAGCATTTAAAATATTTTCAGCTATTTCCATTTCTTTGCCTTGATGATGGGGAAAGTCAGCCCAATTATCTGGATGAATTGAACCCGTTTCTAGCAAGTTAGTTTCGCGCTCACTTAATTCTAATATTTTCGCAATCTCTTCCGCAATTCTCCGATGAGTTGTTTCTAACATAAACTCCATCCAGTTTTGATTGCGTTAAACTAGACTTTCCAAATAATTGCATTCAATCGTCTGACATAATAAGTTTATCACTTTGCGCGCGGAAGTTATGTTTTCAGTTGTTTTTTTATTGCTTCTGTTAGTGCTGGTATTATTTCGTATAGGTCTCCGACTATTTTGTAGTCTGCAATCTCAAATATTGGTGCCTCTGGGTCCTTGTTTATGGCAACTATAATCTGTGAATCACGTATTCCCGCAACATGCTGAATCACGCCTGAGATGCCGCAGCCAATGTAAAGCGCTGGCTTAATATAATGTCCAGAAAGCCCAACCCAGTCTGTGAACCATTTTCTATCTTCACATAACGGTCTTGTATAGGCAACTTGTCCACCCAAGACTTTCGCAAGCTCATCCAAAATAGCAAAGTCTTCTTTTTTATCCAGTCCACGTCCGCCAGCAACAACAACTTTCGCTTCCTCTATCTTCACTTTTGCAGCTTCAATTTTTTTGACATCTACAATTTCTGTTTTTGGTTCTTCAAGTTTAACATCAAAGTTGACAAGTTCGCCTTTTCTTTCCATGTATGGCAGTTTCTCAAAGACTCTTCGAGGCACTGTAGCAATTTGAGGCTTGGTGCGACAGAAATGAGTTGCAACAGCATTTCCGCCATACACAACTCTTCCCATTAACAGCCGCTTACTAGCATCTATACTCAAATGTGTACAGTCTGGGACGCAACCAGTTTCCAGTCTTGCAGCAGTTCTTGAGGCTAACTCCTTTCCTTTTCTGGTTGAGCCAAATAGAAGAATGTCAGGTTTATATTGTTTAGCGAGGCTTGTCAACGCACTTACGTAAGGTTCTGCAAGTGGCTTCTCAAGCAAAGGATTATCGACTAAGTAGACTTTGTTTGCGCCATATCCGAGAAGTTCATCTGCTCTATCTTTGACGTTATGCCCCAATAAGACGGCTGCTAATTCTGTTGTAAGATTCTCTGCAAGTTCCTTTCCTTTTCCAAGCAATTCTAGCATTAATTCCTTGTTTTCCGAGAAGACCCAAACGCCCTTATGCTGTTCGCTCAATGCTTTCACCTTCCTACGACTCCTTCTTTGATAAGCTCCTTTGCTAATTTTTCCGCAATCTCAGCGGCAGTTTCGCCTGTTATCACAATCTTTTTCCGTTCCACCTTGGGAGCAAGAACCTCAGTAACTTGTATAGCGGAGCCTGTTTTGCCAACCTTCTCCTTTGATATGCCTAGGTCTTGTGCGGTCCATGTGACAATTTCTTTTTTGGATGCTTTCATAATTGCCATTAGCGACGGAATTCTAGGCGTATTAATTTCCGCTGTCACTGTTACTAAAACTGGTGTCTTCGCTGTAACTGTCTCATAACTATCTTCAAGAGTTCGCTCAGCGGTCAAGATGTTTCCTTCTACATTGAGTTTTCTGGCGTAAGTTATTTGAGGAATCCCAAGCCTTTCTGCTAAGCGCGGTCCAACTTGGGCTGAATAACTGTCAACTGATGCTTCGCCGCAGAGGATTAGGTCAAATTCTCCAATTTTTTTAATAGCTTCTGCAAGCATATACGAAGTTGCAAGCGTGTCTGAACCTTCAAATGCGGGGTCGCTTATCATATGAGCCTTGTCTGCCCCCATTGCTAATGCCTCTCTGAGAATCATTTTTGCATCCTCTGCCGAAACCGTAAGAGCAGTCACTTCTGCACCTTGCTTCTCTTTTATCTGCATTGCTGCTTCTATGGCGTTTTTGTCAAAATCACTTATCTTTCGTTTTGCATCTACAATTATTAGCTGTCTTGTTGCAGGATCTGCCTTTATCTGCGTTACGTCGAGTGCTTGTTTAACACAGACAATGATTTTTAGCAATGTAAGCCTCCGTCAAGCAATATTTTTATCCACTGCTTACAAGAAGAAAGCAAATTAAGAGTTTCGGTAATTCCACCTAAGAAAAAGTGATGCACATGAAGAAAGTTGCTATATTCATTTTTCCCGACGTTGAAGAACTCGACTTTGTCGGCGTGTTCGAAGTGCTTACAAAAAGCAGAGGAATGCATGAAGAAGGCATAATTCGGTTAGATGAACCGATTCAAGTTGACATTCTGGCACGTGAAAAAGAAGTAAAATGTAGAAACGGCCTTATCGTAAAGCCTAACAAAGTCGCATTCAATTTTGATGGCTACAATATATTAATAGTGCCTGGAGGCATAGGCATCTATGAAGTAATGAAAGACAAAGAAATTCTAACAAACATTCAAGCCTTCACGAAGGAAAGAAAGCATCTTGTATGCTCCGTGTGCACAGGCTCCTTACTCCTTGGAGAGGCCGGCATTCTGGCAAACAAAAAAGCTGCGACTCATCATATGCACAGAAACGAATTGAAGGAATATTGCAAAGTTGCCAAAGAAAGAGTTGTAGCCGATGGCAACATCATCACCTCTGGCGGAATTGCATGCTCTATAGATCTAGGTTTAAAACTCCTAGAGCGATTATATGGAAGAGATATTGCAGAAAGAGTAGCCGAAAGACTAGAAATTAAAGGCAATAACATTTCTTGATTTGGTTCTTCTTCTTCGTTTTGCTCTAAAAATGCAAACTTTTTTATATTATTTATAATGACCATAACACCAAGGTTGGTGGTTTAACATGGTCACAGCATACATCATGATTAAACTAATAGCTGGAAAAGATGAAGACGTATTTGCGAAAATTGAGAAGCTTGGAAAACTAAAACAGGTCACAGAAGCAAACGCGACGTATGGAGCATTTGACTTAGTTATCGAGGTACAGTTCAGAACTATTGAAGAACTAGACAGATTTATCTTTGAGGAGATACGAAGACTTCCAAATGTGACAGAAACGTCTAGCATGATTGTTGCAAAGAAAATAGTCTAAAAAATCACTTGTTCACTATGTCCAATGGTTCAAAGCTGTGGTGTTCAAGTCCTTCTTTTTCACATATTTCCATAATCTTAGCAACAGCCTTAAGATCAATTGCCCTTATCTTCTTCTCTTCAGGTCCAGTAATTTCAATTATTAACCCGACACCGGATACTCCACAACATGCGTAAACATTTTTGTAGACATTTATGTCATACTTTGGTGGAATTCCAAACTCTTTCACAGCTGACTGAACTCTTTCAATTATATCGTTGACATTCTGTCCCTTTATTTTAATGAAGTAGCATTCCCTACAACTGACCTTCGACATTTCTTGGTCCCTTTCATATAGACTTTTGCATCGCTAGAATAATTTATGAGTATTTGCACTTATAAAATTGACCTAGTCTCTGAACTTGCGACTCTTTGTAAAAGAAGATTTATAAACAAAGCCTTGTTAATAGTTGCCAAAAACATGCAACGAGGCACTTCAGATTCTCTAATGGAAGGAGAAGAAAATGGCTGAAGAAAAGAAAAAAATTGACAAAGAAAAACTAAAGATTATCCAAGATCGCAACAAAGAACGCGGGCTTATCTTGAGAGAACTCAAAGAAAAAGGGCCATCAACTTTGGACAAGCTTTCAGAGGCAACTGGATTAGACAAGGAGAAACTTTTCAAACATATCGTTGCTTTGAGACAGCTTGGGAAAATCACATTTGTCGAGAAAAAAGAAGATGAATTTATGTATGGCTTGCCTGAAGTGGCAACTGAGTAAACAGAAAGAAGTTTAGTAGTTAGCCAATGTATCTACTAGTTGTCCATCAGAATCTAGAATTTCTAGTTTTATCGCTATCTTGCCGAAAGCATGAGTAGCGCAGCTTAGACACGGGTCATATGGGCGGATTGCCATCTCGATTCTGTCAAGAATGCCCTGATCATATTTTCCGCCTTTAACGAGGTCTTTAGCAGCCTTCAAGATTGACATGTTTATCGCAGCGTGGTTTTGGCATGTGGCAACGATAAGATTAACTTCCTTTGTCATACCATTTTCGTCTGTTTCGTAGTCGTGTATTAATGTTCCACGTGAGGCTTCTACGACGCCTATTCCACGACCTGCACGAGGCTTAACTGGAACTCTTGTGTCTTCGCTTGTTATTTCCAGGTCTTCAAGCAGTTGATTTACTTTTTCTGCACAACTTAGTAGTTCTATTAATCTTGCCCAATGATATAGAAGCGTTTGCTGCGCTGGTTGACCAAAGAGTTTTCTGAATTCTTCCAACTCTTTCTGAGCCAACGGTGTTGACATCCTATCGGCAACGTTTATTCTTGCAAGCGTATTCACTCTGTAAACTCCAACTGGATTATCCAAATCCATTGAAAGTTTTCCAGCCTTCTTGTAGTATGGGAATTTAAGGTAAGTCCAAGGTTCAACTTGCTCGGCAATGTAGTCTAAGTAGTTTTCTGGGGCAAAATCCTCGTATGAGCCATCTGCATTCATCATCCTCAATCTGTCGCCGTAAATAGTATGGGTGCCATCTTTCGTCACTGAACCTAAGAAACCAGTTTTAATGACTGCGAGACTTTTCACTAGGTCCAAGTATTTCGGAAATATGCTCTCTTTCGCCAAACTCATAGTAAACTTGGCAAACTCCAGCAACTCTTTAGCCATCGGAATAGCTTTGTCTCTTTCCTCTTTCTTCAAAGGCTTTGTCCAGCCGCCTGGAACTGCAGCAACTGGATGTATTCTTCTGCCAGAAATCATCTCAACCATTTTATGCGCAAGATGATGATGGTGAATAACTTTTTTGGCAAGGTCTGGGTTAGCTTTGACTATGCCGAAGACATTTCTGACGGTATAGTCGGCATCTGGCCCTATAACAAAGTCTGGACCCGAAAGTATGTAGAAGTGTAGCAAGAAATCCACTACTTTGTCGCCTAGATACGCCAATTCTCTGAGTTTTCTGCCAGTTTCGGGGGGAGTTACGCCGAAGACACCATCAGTAGCCTTTGCTGAAGCGATGTGATGCGCCCATGGGCAAACACCACATATTCTAGGTGTTATTAACGGTAGCTCCTCAGCTGGGCGACCAATACAGAATTGTTCAAATCCCCTTAATTCAAGCGTGTGCATTCTGGCGTCTGCAACATCGCCTTTGTCGTCTAGCTTGATGACGACTTTGGCGTCTCCTTCAATTCTTGTGACAGGTTGGATAACAATTTCTTTAGCCATGTTTTATCACCTACTATAATTTGCGTGGTCTTAGAATTCCATGTCCTCCGACGAATCTGTTGAAAGTTGCAAGACGGTCAGGTATCAGCGCCACGTTAATTCCAATTGTCGCCAGAGCTCCCATCATGTCCACCATTTGATTGCCGCCAAATTTAATTGGACCCATGCACCCTCTGCATGGAAAATTGCCAGCGATGCATCTGGGAATTTTTTCGTGTCCTCCACAACCCGTTCTTGTTGCAGGTCCAAGGCAAAGGTACCCTTGTTCAAGTAAACAGCGTTCTTTGATTGGAGCAGTTTCCAATGGTCTTTTTATGGCAGCTATTGCTTTCTTTTCTCTTTTTAAGGGGCAGTCTTCGCAAACTGCTTTTTCCTCAAGTGTGAAAGGTTTTCCAGTTAATAATGCAGTTACAGCGTCGGCGAACGTGTCTGGGGAAGGTGCGCAGCCAGGTACTTTTGCATCGACTTTTATTATTTCATCGACAGCGTAGACGCGGTCTGTCCATGGTGTAATCCCTGTAGAGGGAAATTCTCCAGGTATTGTACTTCTCGTAGTCTTGTAGACTTTGCTGAAAACTTCGTTTTTTGTG
>Ga0315314_1001996_pt1 | contig 17274 bp, 17 predicted proteins | sample TDP9_MG_FD_203631 | JGI IMG/M metagenome (GOLD analysis project Ga0315314, IMG submission 203631) | Freshwater sediment microbial communities from Lake Towuti, South Sulawesi, Indonesia - TDP9 | ecosystem: Environmental > Aquatic > Freshwater > Lake > Sediment | place: Indonesia: South Sulawesi...
ATAAGAGGTAAGCCTTGGTTCGAGCCGAAGCTGCTTAGCGGCCTGTGACCTCATCTAGTGTTTCCAATGATTCTTCCTAAATGAACTCCTCAAGCTCATCTTCTTTCTCGCAAAGTGCACTCGTCGATCTCAATCTCTTATAGCGACCTGAAAACACTAGACCACATTTGATTAACTCCCCGGAAACCATTCGAGTTGGCGTTTTGAGCAAGCGCGCTTTTGTCTCGTTGGCCGGTGGGAACGCATCAGTACCGCACAGAAGGAACAGAAACAACAGGCACAAAAGGCGGTCCTTTTGCGAAAATTCAACGTATCCAGTTCAGTAATTTTTGGGAGACGAGGATCAAGCTTCGACTTAGCTAGCTAGCTAATACGTGGTTCGCTTGGTGTAGAGTCTTGGGCAGACGGTGTAAGATAGATGTTGCGGAGATCAAGGCGATTGCTGTAGAATCTCTGCTTGGAAGGTTTGGTGAGCATCTCGAGGCCGTCGTGCTTTTCGGCTCTTGGGCCAGAGGGGAGGCTGCTGAGCTGAGCGACCTTGACTTCTTTGTTGTCGTTGACAGATTGCCTAAGGAACCTGTTCGAAGGCGTTATGTGGTTTGTGATGCCCTGACTCACGTTTCGAGAAGGTTTGGGTGCGAGGTGAGCGTGGTCGAGGCGGATGCAGAGCAGTTCGGAAAGGAGGTTACTCCCCTGTTGATGAATATTGCCCACGACGGGGTCATCCTTTATGATAGGGCAGGAAGAATCGAAGAACTGTTAAAGAGGGTGAAGGACGCCGTGAAGAGGGCTGGTCTAGTTCGGTACAAGACAAGTGATGGAAAATACGGGTGGAGGCCAAGTCACGAACTGAAAGCTGGCGAGGTTTTCACTGTTCAATTGCAGGGTTAGGAATGAGCCTAAACCCGAAGGAGAAAACGCTCTACCTTGTTGAACTGGCGCGAGGATACTTAGGCAGGCTAGGAAAGCGTTTGCTATGCGGGACTTTGCCGACACGATGGCCGAGGCGCGACTATCTGTGGAGAACTCCGCCAAAGCAGTTATCTCTTGCCTCCAAATACCGAACTGGTCCCATGACCCGAGCGAGGAACTACTCAATATTCTAGTGGACAACAAAGCCAAGATTGCTCAGCTTCTAGGTCAAGAATTTGTGGAAAACCTCAGGGGCTTGGCCGAAGAGGCACACGTCATGGCACCAGAGCATGGAAGATCGACATACGGGGATATCGAGAGGAGAGTCCCACCATAGCACATCTATTCTGAAGAACACGCGCAGACGGGGCTGAAGTATGCTGAAGACGCATATCAGATAGCTGACAGATTCGTTAAAGCGTGGTACATGTCCTGAACTTCCTGCGTATCAGTTACATCATGAGGAACTCAACAAAGCAGAAGAAACTTCAACTCGCCGCAGAACACTCTTAACATCCTTTGGGCGTGGGTTCCTGATTAGAAGCCTAGCTAGCTTTCTTAGTAGACTATGAAGACATACTTAGGTGGATAAGCCATACGTCATCAGCTTGCCATGAACAAAGCAGGCAATACTTCCGTTATGTTAGCGATACTTTATTCAGGAACAGTACACTTTCATCTGTGGAGTCATCAATCCTTTTCCATGTCTGGAAGATGTGACGGAAGGCGTTGGTCCGAAATGTTTTTCCCTTAAGTTTGTTTATTTGGTTTTGTGTTAATATTGAAAACTGGAGTTGCCGAATGGTGGGCCGCAGCTTATGTTCTGCTCATCTTCCTTGTTCTCTTGGATGATACTCCAGCAAGTGTCTGCGTTCAACAGTCCGCCGAGGTTTACGTTTATGGCCTTCCCGAATCTCCCAGCTCAGAGATAATTCTCAAGTATTTCGATGGTAAATCTGATTGGGCGGTTACATTCTACGGTTTGAATGATTCATCCTCTTCAGAGAGGTTCCTAAAGATGGTACAGACATTTCCAGTTCTGAGCGTTAACGTTCTACCGCCAAGAACATGCCTCCCATGCACAATGAAACATCTTAATTGGGCTGACATCTGGATGCTGTATGCTTCGCCTTTGTTAGGATTTTTCCGAAACGGAAGGCTTACCGCCATTACAATTGGAGTCACAGATTATGAGACTCTAGACCAGGCTCTCATCATGAACGCAGAGTACGTAAAAGTCTTTACGCGATATGATGTCCGTACATTGAGTGATGAAGATGTTAAGGTTCAGTTAGGGAAGTTCTTCGTTGGAGAATCAGATAGCCCATATGTCCAACCAGAAATTTATCATCTTTTACCTTTGATTGTAATGGCTGGGGCGGTTGACGCCATCAATCCGTGCGAATTTTACGTCTTAACAGTTTTCCTTTCACTTATCTTCTTCCGTGTTGGAAGAAAGGTCGTTCTAAAGGCGGGACTAGCATTCTCGATTGCCGTCTTCATAATCTACTATCTAATGGGTTTCGGTCTGTTACAACTGATTGCGTATGCCCAAGAGGCGAGACTCCTCGTAGTGATCTTGGGCTTCTCGATCGGGCTTCGCGCAATTCTGAACTTCGTTTTCGGCATCTTCGGTCTATCAGTAGGACTTCGCGATACCATTGGGACCTTTTTTAACAAGAAACTTGAACGGATTCCAGGCGCTTTCTCTAAGAGGCTATCCGCTTACTTAAGGAGAGCATCCGAAAATCCTGCGACATCTTTTGTCATCGGAGTTGTCGCCACTGCCTTGCTTCTTCCATGCACATCTGGCCCCTATCTCATTGCATTGAGTTTAATTTCCAATCTGGAAAGCCTATTTGAAGGTCTATTTCTTCTCACGGTTTACAACAGCATAATCATGACTCCGTTCCTAGCGATAACATTGGGCCTTTACACATTAAAATTGAAGACAGGTGAACTGAAAAGGTGGTCATCTCAGAAACGGAAGTTGCTGAATCTCTTAGCTGGATTGACAATGATACTCCTAAGTGTCTATCTTCTATGCACAAATATCCTATAAACGCGGAACGTGCCTTTAGGAGTATTTGAATCTCAGAATCCCTGCTCTCAAGAACGGAATGATCATTGATCATGTTGGTCTGTCTGCCAGGACGAATCCCATGATGCTAAGGAACTGATATTATGTGGCGCGAGGATCATCTTTGAGTTTGGAATGGTGGGAGGCTTACTACCTTGACTAAAGCCAGGAGGTATCGTTAGAAGGAATTGAGCCTCAGATTGGCCCCGTTTGGACAACTGATGAAGTTTGTCGAGAGATAAGGTTTTTTCCAGAGTTTTCTCGTCAAGGCGTTCTAAGTGTAAACATCAAGACATCAAGTCTCTTCGCAGTTGTCAAGTATCGCAATGTAGAGATATCTTCAGCCCAGGTTATATCGGATCTCTTGTCCAAGGAGTGAAAGCCGGTAAAAGTGGGAGAGGTCCCAACCTAGCTATGAAGAATTCTTTTGGGCCACTTGTATGATGGCTTGTTCATCAGGTTCGAGATGGCAGAGGACGGATAAAACATCATGGAGCATCTTTGATGGATGCGCCAGATATGAAATGCATGGTTTAACGTATCTGGAGAGACTTTAGAATCAAACCAACATTTCTGAACGGGCGCATCTGTTATTACGTCTATGCTCGTAGGGCTTCCACAGGGTACCCTTCATATTGCCAACAGGCAACTTTCACCTTGCCGACCTCATATACGGCAGGTTTCTCTTTTAGGCATTTCCCGGATTTGTTTGGACATATATCGGCGTATTTGCAGTTGGAGGCTAGAAACTCCTTAACCTCCATCCCTGGTGGATTGACCTTCTCTTTCAGCCATTTCTCCCTCTTTCCCGGCTCCGGAAGCGAGCTTACCAATGCTTTGGTATATGGGTGGTATTGACCTAGGAGGACCTCGTCTGCTGGTCCCTCTTCGACTATCATGCCTCTGTACATTATTGCTATCTCATCGCTTATGTAGTAGGCTGTTGCAAGGTCGTGTGTTATGTATATAAAAGATATGCCTTGCTTCTCTTTCAGCTCCTTAAACATATTTAGTACGTTCATCCTCAAAGAGGCGTCTATCATGGAGACAGGTTCATCGGCCAAGATCAGCCTCGGTTCGGGCAGGAGGGCCCGCGCTATGGATATCCGCTGAACTTGGCCGCCAGAGAACTCGTTTGGATTCTTGCCCGTAATGTCTTTGATAAACAATCCGACAAAGCCCAAAACCTCTTCTGTTCGGGCGGACGCTTCCTCATGACTCATCCCGAGCAGGTGCTTAGCCGTTCCGAATAAGTACGCGTCCACATTTCTTAAGGGGTTGAAGGTTCCGTAGGGGTCTTGGAAGATTGCTTGGACCTCTTTTCGGAACCATTTTCTCTCCTTGCGTTTCAGATGGTAGATGCTTCTTCCTTTGTAAGACACCGTTCCTTCATTCGGCTTTAGGAAGCCTAGAAGGATTCTCGCAAGAGTTGTCTTTCCGCAACCGCTCTCCCCAGCTACAGTTAATATCTTTGGATCACTTTCCATGTCGAATGACACCCTGTCAACAGCTGGGAATTTAACCCTACCGAGGAATCCGTATCCGAAAAATTTGGTCAAGTTCCTCGCTTCTAGTAAGAACTCACTCAAATATGCATCAACTCACCTAAGCCAACAGGAGATGTGGTGGCCACGTTCTATCTCGAGAATCTTGGGCTCTTCTTTCTGGCATATCGGCTTGGAATAAGGACATCTAGGATAGAACCTGCATCCAGGAGGCGGTTTTTTAAGGTCTGGCGGTTGCCCTTTGAGACCCGTCCTCTGGGCTTTGTCTCCAAGTCTTGGTAGAGATTTTACAAGTGCCTTTGTATAGGGATGCATTGGGTTCTCAAAGATCGCTTGGGTCTCTCCAACTTCGATTATCTTTCCAGCATACATCAGGGCTATTCTATCTGTTAGGACACCTTGGATACCCATATCGTGGGATACTAGAACGAGGGTGTTTCCGAACATCTTCTGGGCATTTTTGAGGAACATTAGAGCTGCGCGTTGGTTGATTACGTCCAACGCTGATGAGGGCTCATCCGCCAGAACTAGATTCGGCTCAAGCAGTAGTGATATGGCGATCACTACTCTCTGCCTCATGCCCCCGCTAAGCTGGTGAGGGAAAGCAGCGAGAACATCATTTGGTAGGCCGAAGCTTTCTATGTATTTCTGCGCCCTAGCGTAAGCTTCACTCTTTTCCAGCCCCATATATGCTGTATACATCTCGGTGAAGTGGTTTCTTATCCTTGTAGTCGGGTTCAGAACGTTCATCGCGTTCTGAGGGATGTAGGAGACATGTCTCCACCAAGCAGTCTTTCGAAGCTCATCCGGACTGAGCGAAGACATATTGAATGTGTTTCCGTCGTTTATGTATAGTTCTATGGAGCCATTCTTCAACGTTAAAGGCGGCTCAACGTAGCCGTACAATATCTTTATAAGTGTTGACTTTCCGCACCCTGATTCCCCGGCTATCCCGAAGACTTCATTTCTGTGCAGCTCCAGCGAGACATTGCTGACAGCATCTACATAGACTTCCGGCAGCTCGTAGCCGCCTTCAATGTTTAAGCCTCTAAGGACGAGATCCACACTCACCTAGCTCCTATGAGTTCACCAGCCATTTTAGAGAGTTCATACAAGGTTATTATCAACAGCATAAGTATGAGTATCGGGATCACGAGCCACCACCATATCCCCCTCAAGACGGCTTGGTACTGCATAGCCCAGTAAATTATCGACCCCATAGTCGCCTCTTCTAGACTGGATAAACCGAAGACCGCTATCGTCGTCTCCATACCTATAGCCCAGTTCAACAATCCAAGGAATGAGACTGCTAACCATTTTATAATGTACGGGAGATACTCATAAAAGAACATTCTAATCATACCGAGACCAGAAAGGAGCGCTGTGTAAGTGAAAGGCCTCTCCCTCAGGCTTAGCATCAAGGATCTCACCGATCTCGAGGGCCAAGCCCAACCGAATATTGATAGTATCAGAGCTATCAAGACCGGGCTCAGATACTTCCTCCAAGAGTAAGCGAGGACTATTAAGACTGGCAATCCGGGAATCAGGCAGAAGCTATCAATGAATAAGGTTAGTGTGTGTCGTAGAATCGAACTCCTTGTAAAACCCGCGATGGCTCCGAGGAGAAAAGCTATTGATATAGATACGAAAGCCGTCAAAACACCCAGAGTGATGGAGTTCCTTAACGCATAAGAGCTTAGCCAGAACAAATCTTGCCCAACCGTCGTGGTGCCGAACCGATGGGTAACTGAGGGCGGCTGGTCTCTAGGTACCGTAGCCCACCTCCTCGGATCATGGGGGGCGAAATGAGGGAGTATGAAAGCGAAAGTGAGTAACACTATGAATACGCCGATAGTTGCCTTCAAGGGATTTGAAGTCTTCATCCTTCTAACCACCATACCTAATTCTAGGATCTATGAGTGGATAGATCAAATCCAGAACGAAGGCCGCTAAAGCCACTCCCATTATAGAGTAAGAGAGTATTCCTAACATCAAGTTGTAATCGGCGTTAGTGATTGCTTGATAAAGTAGTCTTCCCAAACCGGGATAGGAGAATATGTATTCCGTGACCAAGGCGCCGTTGAAAATGTATCCGAGACTAAGCGCGAGTGAAGTTATCTGAGGTAACAAGCTGTGTCGCATAACATACTTGGTGACGACTTTTCGACCTAGCCCTCTTATGATGGCGTAGCTGACAAAGTCTTCTCCTTTCACGCTTAGCGCTAGAGCCTTCATTGACAGGAACCACGAGGCCGAGGAACCCAGTATAATAGATAAAGCAGGTATTGAGAGGCGTGTGAGTACCTCAAGTATGTATGAAACCGAAAGGGAAGGCATAACCATTCCTGCTCCTCCCACACCCCTATACATCGGGATAGTAAGGCTAAAGAACAGGAAAAGTAGAATGGCTAATATAACGTATGGAACTGGGTAAAGGCCCATAGCGATCCATTCTAGTGCTTTAGATATCCGGCTCCGACTGAAGACTGCTGCGAGCACGCCGATAACATTTCCTATTATCCAAGATAAGATTGTAGAGAACCCCAATAGGAGCACGGTCCAAGAAATCGAATTCCGTATGAGGTCAATCGTGGGAGTAGGGAAGAAGGCAAAGGAGGGTCCTAAGTTCCCTGAAAGGACACCCTTTATGAATAATAGATACTGCATGTACACAGGTTTATCCAGACCGTAGAGCTCCAGAATTTGCTGCCTCATGGCGAATATTTCTTCAGGCCTAAGATGAGATCCCATAGCCAGCAATCTGGAAACCAAGATTACACTAGGATCTATTGGACTTGCCCGAGACACTATAAACGTTGCTGTAAGCCCAACCCAAACTGTCAAAAGAAAGAATAACAGTCTGCTGGTGACGTGGGCGAGAAGTTTGAAGCTTCCTAATTCCAAACCCTTCATGACTCATCCCACAAACGTGCGCGCGAACAAAAAAAAGGGGGAGTTGTATGATTTATTTCTTTCGTGATGCAACTAGCCAACCGACTACTACTCCGACAATGAGGGCGACGATGCCGGCGCCTGCGACGCTCGTTACATCCATCGTTGGAGCAGTCACCGTCACAGTCTCCGCGGCTTCCGTTATCGTTGTTGTCACTACACTTGTCGTTGTCTCCGTCACGGTCTGTGTCACGGTAGTCACAGTCGGAGCAGCCGTCGATCTAAGGTTTGGCAGAATGAATTTGGCACCGGCGCACCAGTAAAGGAACGACCAGTGTGTATTTTCAGCATTTGGGAATCCCACCCAATAGGTAGTGTCGTACGGCGAGAACTTCTTGCAGTCAAACATAAAAGCCGCTGGCATATTAGTGACAAGGTGCATCAGAATATCGCGAGTTAGCTCCTCAGCTTTGGGGTCGAATGGAGACGTCGCCATAATTTGGTCTATCAGCGCATCGAGTTCTGGGCTGTTATACCTTGTTCCGGCCGGTGTGTAGTTACCTTCAGGCTTGTAGTACCTTGAATGAAGGCTCTCGTACTTTGTGCCTGTAAGAGTTGGATCTAGTCCACCCCAACCCCAGTATCCGCCAACCATGAAGAAGCCGTAGTTATAGTTGTTCCAGAAGGGGGCAGCGTCCAGCGTTTCAACTGTGGTTTCGATGCCGAACTTTCTCCAACACTCAGACACCGCCATACACATCCTCGTTGAATCTATCTCGTAAGTCGGCGCAGCTACTGAGATCGTCCAGACGCTACCATCAGGCAATCTCCATTTGCCGTCGGCACCCTTGTAAAATCCGTGAGCCTCTAACAGTTCCGTAGCGACCTCTGGAGCGAACTGCCACCATCCTAGTCCCCATATCTCATTTACATCCATCGTTATCTCGTAGCCTTTTGATGCAGCATAGTCCGCTATCTTATAAGGTATTGTTGGATCGAACGGCTTGAACTTAGTCCCGTCTGGCAGAGTTAACGTGAACTCAGCTAGTTCGGCCTTAAGCCCAAGCTGCCACTTCTTGAAGATGGGGTAAGCCATTCCAGCGGGTACTGGTACGAATATCTGGCAACCGTCGAAAGCGGTTATCATAACCTCTGTGGCATTGATGGCTAACGCAAGCGCCCACCTTACATCTGTGATGTTGTATGGGTATTTGTCGGTTTGGAAGAACATGCCTCGAGCTGTTGCGTCATATGGGAAGATCCAAGGATAGTCTTTGAACCAACTTCTGCTCGCAGGGTTCATAGTCTTCAGCGTTTGCCAGCCTTCGGTTGTCACGTCGAATATCCAGTCGAGCTCATGTCTCGACTGAGCTAAGATCTTCGCTTCCTCAGTCTCGTATGCAGCGGCCAATATGTACTTCGGACCTGGTAGCTTTCCGCGCGCTTCAGCCCACACTCCTACACTTGTACGCTGCCAGTCATCCCTTAGCTTGAGTAGGAACCAGAATCCATCTGGATCGCGACTCTCTAGTACGTATGGTCCAAGGGATACTGGTGGGTAGAATTTGTACTTCGCGGGGTCATCCTGCTTCTCGAAGACGTGTTTCGGCATTATGTAGTAGGGGGCGCCCCACGCCTCTATGAGAAAGTACACCCAGAAGTACGGATTTGGCGAAGTAAGCTCAACAATCACAGTGTATTTGTCAGGTGCGCTGATGCTCTCCACCCACTTGTTCGTTAGGGGGTAGTTCGTAAATCCCTCGTTGTCCTTTATGGCCTGGACAGTATAGACCACATCGTCCGCCGTAAACTCAACGCCATCACTCCAGTAGATTCCCTTCCTCAACTTTATCGTCAATTGCGTGTAGTCATCGTTGTATATGGGCGGACCAGATGCTAGAGCATTAATTAACGAACCGTCCCCATGGTTTGTATACCAGGGAGCGTCCAATACGAATTGATGTAAACCCCAACCAATCTGGGTACCCGGAACCCACGCGTTCATCTGGCTCGGATCAGCAGTTCTGCCGTGTATTATATCGAGTATCAGAGTTTCTTCTCTAGGAATACCGGGCGGCAACTGTGCACCAACACCTTGCACCATAGATAAGATCAGCACCATAGAAAGAAAGGTCAAAGCACCGATGAGATCATAGAATTTTCTTTTCCTCAATTTCAATCCTCCGTAGTCTTATTATTTAGAAAGGCATATTTATAGCTATCTGCAATTGATTTCTCTTCAACACCGTTGGGATTTGAGGTCAATCTCAGCCTATTTCTGTTGATAGTTACTCCAGTGACCTTAATATTAAGAATAAGGCGAATGCAATCCTCAGTGCAGTGAAAAAGGCAGAAGACTCAGATGACACCATCCTCAGATTCTGTGAAACATCGGGCAAGGATGTCAATGTGGTGATCCGCATGTCTGAAACTTTGAAGGGCGCAAGCGAGACTGACCCCCTAGAGAATGAGACTTCACATATACCCATCCGAGAAGGAGCCATCGAGGTCCCCGCCTCCAAGTATGAAGTAAAGACCATAAAGATTACCCAGTCCTAGAACAGAAGCAAGTACACGCACACAATCGCAAGGAGCAGTCCACTGATCAGTTCCATAAGCCCAAGCTTTGTGCCCCTGAAGGTCTTTATCCTCCGGACGTATGCGCCGGAAAATAAGACAGCGAAGAGAATCGCGATGAGCGGAGCCACGAATATGCTATTGTATAAGGTCAGCAGCAGGTATGTTTGAACCGGATCATTCAAGGCTGACAGGAGACCTATACCAACTATGTAAGGGCCGCTGCTGCATGGAAGCAGAGCGAAGCTTGCAGCAACCCCTAGGGCGAAGGATGCTACGGGGCTTACGTAGGATTTGCTCACCTGGACCTCCATGAACCTCCTTAGAGGTTTTGGCACTGGGGATTTGAACTTCGGATTCAAACCTTGTCCTATGCTCAAAACCCCAACAGCTAACCCTATCGATGCTACAATCTCCTCAACATGCGGGATCGCTACCAGGATTCGGATGAACCCCAAGCCCAAAATGTAGTAGCATGCGAAGACCGCCGCAATGAATGAGAGACCAGTCATAGCTGCCCTCGTTTTACCCAAGGCATGTAAGGCCATGAACAACAGAGCTGTGAAAACAGCGAAGGTACAAGGGTTGACAGAGTCTGCGAGTGCAAGCAAAGATATCGATGAAACGAGGTTTGAGGCCTTCATTGACATCCCAGACTCTCCGACGAACAATTCCTCCAGCTTAAGCCTGACATCATCATCTTGTATAGAATACTCTGTATCGAGGGCGAATATCTTCATACCGTCGCTTCTAACCGCGAGAGCTCGATCCAAAATCTCGAATTCTGCAGTTCCAAGCGTTATGGCTGTCAGCCTCCCATCACGGAAAAACCCTATAAGGGGTGAGGCGTGACCCATCAATATCTCATTCCATGTTAGGTGTAAAAGCTCACATTGAATGCACAAATCCGGCGGGGTAACCTCGACGCCTAACACTCTAAGCAGCTCAACTATCTTGAGAAATTCGTCGCGAGACGATTCGTTGAGGCGGCGGAATACCACTTCGCAATCAGATCGAGAAAGGTATCCTAGGAGTGATTCTGTGGTGGGCGATTCCTCGAAACCATAAACGTACACCGTGTTAGAGCGCTGGACATAGGCAAATGAGGGGCAAACTAGAGAACTGAACAGGATGAGCAAACTCCAAGTTACACGCATCTTCATCATGTAACATTTACGTAGAAAGGCTATAAAAAGCGTGCACGAGCCCCTAGCCGGAGGCGAGTCGGTTCAAGGATTAATCCCGAAGGAAACCCCGACACGGTGGTTTGCTTCACAAAGGACGCACCAGAATTTAGGGGCCTTGAGCTCTATAGTATGGTCCATAGTATGGTCCATTCGAGCCTGGTGAAGCTGCGAGGATGCCCGTGGATCACGCTGAGTACTGGATTAGGATGGGCTACGCATCATACAGTCCCCCAGTCGTGACTCCAACGATCCCCGAGCTGACTGAAGTCGTACAAGACACAGAAGACCTTAAGACCACAGTAGCCACAACATCCGAATCGTTGGCAGGCGAAGTAAGAGGCTTGAGCGGACAACTAGCAACTCTATCAACCGCCGCAGCCGTAGAGGGCATCGCCATAATAGTACTCGCTATTGCCGTAATCGTAGTCAGGCGAAAACCCGCCTAACACGCCCCTCTTTTTTCTGCTGATATGGGGCCAATCGTATCATAATCGTTCTTATTAGCACCCTAGTTCCCCGCAAGAAGAGGCTTCAGGCATTAGTTCATAAGAGGCGGATTATCTCCCTTTGCTTTTCGGTTCCATACCGGTTGATCCACTCTTTCAACTCCATCCCCGGCGCTTCCACTTTCATCTGGTCCACCTTTGCGAAGTCAGTGTCGATTGTGTACAAGATTTTGGCTTCTTCAGTCATGGCGGTAGCCAGAATTATTGAGTCTACTAGGGCAAGCCATCTTCCTTCGGGGGTTCGAATGGTCGAGTGTAGTTCTGCGGCTGTCTCCGCTATTTGCCTGTCTACGTTCCTCATCCTTAGCTCAAGTTTGCCGATTTCCTCTCTCATTCTATCCAATCCTTGGTTGTCGCCAGCTCTTAGGAACGGCGTGTAGAGTTCCGCGATCTGTATGGAGCTGATAAGCGGTTTATACTCTTCTCTAAACGCTCTGTCCAGAAGTTGGCCACAGTGGATGTGTCCAGGGTCTTCGAAGGCCAAGCACAGGAAGATATTTGTGTCTATCAGGCATACACTAGTGTTCTCCCTCATCCTCGTTCCTCATCATCCTTACCAATTCGACGGCCCTAAGGTTCCCGTGCTCTCCTTTGGTCCTTCTCCCTATACCCTTCATGCTTTCAGACGGCTTCTCTACGGGCTTCAGTATAGCTTGGCCCCCAGCCGCCTCAAGGATCACTTTATCTCCTATCTTCAGATTCAGTTCGTCTCGGATCTCCTTCGGAATAGTTATCTGCCCTTTACTCGAAATTTTGGTAATACTCATTTCCCTGTCATACCAAGAATCCGGTAAAGACAGTATTAAGTCTTTTCCTCAAGTCGCAGAAGATTCGTAAAGCGGAGGTTGCATATGCCTATCCCGGGCAGATTCTAGTTATCTTTAAATACTCTGCGCCAAGAGATACTTGAGTCAGATAGTTGGAAAGGAGACTGAAAATCTGAAGATAACAAATATAAATCATGGTAAGGCCGAAGAAGGCGAATATACTTTTTCCTCCGTGAGAAAAGAGATTCTGAGGGATGAGATTCTTCTGCTTTCTCCTCACAATTCCGATACGAGGCAATTCTACGCTGGCGTTGCGACAGTGTACCCGGGTTGCCGATCCCGGGGCCATGCGCATAAAGATAGCGAGGAAATCTGTTTCGTTACGAAGGGAAAGGGAATCGTGATCGCGGAAGAGGAGAAGCGAGAGATAGAAGCAGGAGATCTAGTATATATAAGCAAAGCGGAATTTCACCAATTCAGGAACCCTCATCAGACAGCGTTAGATCTCTTCTTCGTGATCTCGCCGCCCAAAGCAGGCACATGAAAGATTGAGGCAATTTCCGAGCTAGAGCCCAGGTTCACTTGAAGAGATCATCCTGCTGTCTTCGCAACTCAAGCAGGACCGAGTTTTCAAACATTACGTCATCATATGTTAGCAGTTCACCCTTCCCCACATCTCTGACCATTTTCGTGTCTTCTGTCAGGCCGTAGGGTAATAGCATTTCTCTCTCAGTTATTTCCCATTTTTCTATCGTCCCGTACACGCAATATGCTCCTATGCCGTCAAGGGTTTCTCCAGCTTTAAGGCTTCTCTTGGCAACAGCTGCAACTGCCGCTGTCGGTCTGCCTTTGGGAACAATGGTAGGTTCCTTCTTTAACACGGCGCGAACAACCGATAAGGGAGTATCTATGAACCAGAGATGATAAGGATTATAGAGAATATAGTTAGGTCCTCTGCCAACTTTGAGGTAGTTTAGATCTGAGAGGAGTCTCTTGTTTCCAGTAGTGATCACCACAAAGACGCCAGGATCGACCCCTCCACCAACCACGTAATCTACCACGCCTTTCTGGCTCAGGATTCCCCCTTCTTCTCTTAGTCTAAATATGTTGGTCAGCTCGTCCAACGTGGCTTTTGCTCCGTGCATTCCTCTCACGTCTGGAACCAATCCCACAGCGTTCGCAGCGCAGGCCATCTCAACCATAGTCTTAGACCCATCTATGAACGAAGTGACTTGTCTAGCAGTTATCCCGATATTGGGCACCTTCTCAGCAACCGTTTGGGGGTTCGCATCTAGTTGCAATGGGTTGTTCTTGCCCTTACCAGCCGCTATTATTTCGAAGCCCAAGGCATCGGCATGATCACATAGTTCCTTTATAACGGCTGGTTCCTCTCCAGCTGTTGCAGTATAGATGACCCCGTTACTGTCAGCTCGCTTCTTGAGGATGTGGCCAACGGTCACATCGCACTCCAGGTTTGTTGTCACGACATGTTTTCTGCTGGTCATGGCCTCAGAGGCAACATAAGCTCCGACCTTAGGGCTTGTCGTCCCATCGATTACCACATCTACCCTTGGAATTCTAGAGAATAGGCCTAAATCGTCAGTTGCTACTTTTTTGCCTGCTTCGATGGCACTCACAGCCCGATCTACGTCATCCGTGTGTACGATGCTCTTCTTGCTGATCCCGACGTCTTCATAAACTTTCCCAACCTTCTCCAGATCTAAATCCGCCAGTATGACTACTTCCATGCCCCTTATGTTCCCTATCACATTTAGGATGCCGGAGCCAACGTATCCTGCCCCCACAAGAGCCACTCTTATGGGGTTACCCGACAGATCTAAATCCCTCAATCTCTCGCCTAATCCTGACATTTTCAGCCCCCTGAAAACTGGTTATTGCTATAGGGTTCATCTTTTCTTCAGTTTAATTATCCTCCTGGCTGCCTCGATAATATCTGCGTCAACCAGACCGAACTTTCTCAGCAATTCGAACGGCTCGCCAGATTCTCCAAAAGTGTCTCTTAAGCCAACCCTCATCATCGGAACAGGGTACTTCTCAACTACCACCTCGGCCACTGCACCTCCAACCCCGCCCAATATAGTGTGCTCCTCAGCCGAGACTATTGCTCCAGTCTGGCGAGCTGCTTCTTCAATGGCTCTCTCATCGATAGGCTTTACGGTGTGAAGATCTATTATCCGGGCTCTTATGTCTTCTTTTAGAAGTTTCTCATGTGCCTTTAGCGCTTCGTGCACCATGAGCCCGTTGGCTATTATGGTGACATCGTGCCCGTCTCTCAGGGTTACGGCTTCACCGATCTCGAATCTGTAGCTATCATCAAAGATTACGGGTACCGGCTCCCGACCAAGACGGACGTATACTGGACCCACATAATCTGCCGCTGCTTTTACGGACTTTCTCGTCTCAACCCAGTCACAAGGCGCGATTACCATAACATTGGGTATAGACCGCATGATGGAAATGTCAGATATTGATTGATGCGTGGCGCCGTCTTTTCCTACCGAGACCCCTCCATGAGTACCCACAATCTTAACGTTCAATCGGGGGTACGCAACCGAGATCGTTATCTGATTGCAGACTCGCTCACAAGCGAAGACCGCCAAAGTGGCAACAAAAGGAATCTTTCCACACGAGGCAGCGCCAGCAGCAGTAGAAATCATGTTCTGCTCAGCAATCCCAAAGTCAAAAAAGCGTTCAGGATACTTCTCAGCAAAAAGACTTGTCTTGGTCGAAGTAGCGATATCAGCTGTAAAAACTATCACGTCTGGGTTTTCCTCACCGAGCTCTAACAGTGCTTGACTGAAAGCGTCCCGGGGATCCCGCATCGTAATCATCTTGGACATTTGCTACACTTCCCGACCCAAGCTATCACGATCAGTTTAATTCTTTTAGCGCCCTCCTACATTCTTCGTCGCTAAGTGGTTTAGCGTGATATTCGACTGCCCTCTCCATGAACGACACACCCCTTCCTTTTATCGTATCCGCTATGATTATGGTAGGTGCGCCTTTGAACCTTAACGCTTCGTCAACTGCCTCCATGAGCGCACGGATATCGTGACCATCTACTTCCAACACGTTCCAGTTGAAGGATTTCCACTTCTCAAATATCGGTTCAATGCCCATAACTTTCTCCACAGGCCCATCTATCTGCAGTTTGTTATAGTCCAGAATCGCTGTGAGATTATCTAGCTTATAGTGTGCGGCGGCCATAGCCGCCTCCCAGATTTGGCCGGATTGACTTTCCCCATCACCTATTACCACGTAGACACGGTAAGGCTTTCCGTCTAATCTACCAGCGATCGCCATCCCATTCGCAGCGGATAACCCTTGTCCCAGCGACCCCGTAGACATATCGACCCCGGGAGTATAGTTCAGGGCTGGATGCCCCTGTAACCTGCTGTTTATCTGCCTGTGGCTAGTTAGCTCATTGACAGGGAAATATCCTCGCTCAGCAAGGACGGCGTAGAGAGCAGGAGCAGCATGTCCCTTAGAGAGAACTAATCGATCACGATCCGGCCAATCGGGTTTCTGGGGATCGATATTCATCTTATAGAAGTATAGAACGGTTAGGATCTCAACTGCGGATAGCGAACCCCCCGGGTGACCTGATTTTGACCTGCAGAGCATCTCAATGACATGTCTTCGGATAGTCTTTGCTTTCCTCTCTAGTTTTATGACAGTTTCCTCATCTACCATTTGCGTCCTCACCCAGTATTCCCACCGTTATTTAGGCCTAGGCACCATTGATGTTATAAGTTTAATTGATGATTTGGTTTTCTGTTTTCAACAAGGGCTTTTGCAGCGGGCATGAGAGGCGGGCATATTTGAACGTTGGCGAATGGAACAGGAGATATATGGAATCCGTTGACGCCATACGGAGAAAGATACCTGAAATAAGGGGCATCGTAGCCGCCTATAACTCAAACATCGATGCTATTATCCATGTCAGAACTGGCGATCTTGAGAGATTCCTGGAAAACGACTCAGATCTGAGGAAAAAACTTCTAACCAAGCTTGAAGAGCAGCCAAATGGAATATCCTCTAAAGAGGGTCTTCTTGTCCGACTACTCAAGTGCATAAGAAATGGGGCAGGAGAAGAGTTGATTGTCAAGAGCAAGGAGACATTTACCTGGATAGAATCAGCATTCAGATACGACCAGCTCCGAATGGGTGGGCAAGCGGGGATCATCGCTAACACACTTGCCAAGCTTAACGTTGCCAATGTGATAGTCCATGCAGTCTCACTGCCCAAAGCTCAGGCCTCACTCTTCTTCGACAATGTTAAGGTCCCGACGAAAGAGAACGAACGAGTTATCCTGAAGGATCCCATGAGCGCCGCTAGACCCAATGATGAAAAGATGGTTCACTATGTTTTTGAGTTTGATAAAGGGACCCGCATAGAAATGGATGACAGTTGTTTCGAGTCGCCACGTGCCAATAGATTTGTGGCTACGTGGGATCCAAGAAACACTGAACTCGAGATCGACCCGGCTTTTCCAAATCTGAAGGTAAAGAGTGAAGCAGACAGGGCTGTCCTTTCAGGTTATCATCTGCTAAACCGGGAATATGCAGACGGTTCTACGCATATTGATAAGATAATGCATACAGTTAGGCAGGCAAAAGGTTGGAAGGAGGAAGATCCGGAATTTTTCATCCACCTCGAGATGGGCGACAACAGATATGGTGAAGTCTATGCATCCACCCTGAACCTGCTGTCTCCCTTCGTGGACAGTCTAGGCCTGAATGAGAATGAACTAATGAGAGTCTCTAGATTGATGAAAACCGGTACATCCCGTCTGCAAGAAACATTTAGTGCGATAACAGCCTTTG
>Ga0315314_1001997_pt1 | contig 17274 bp, 18 predicted proteins | sample TDP9_MG_FD_203631 | JGI IMG/M metagenome (GOLD analysis project Ga0315314, IMG submission 203631) | Freshwater sediment microbial communities from Lake Towuti, South Sulawesi, Indonesia - TDP9 | ecosystem: Environmental > Aquatic > Freshwater > Lake > Sediment | place: Indonesia: South Sulawesi...
GTAGGGAAGGAGGGCAAGTAATTGTGATTGTTCCTAATGCACTGAATTTGGCTTATAGGATAACAAAGAAGGTACTTGAGATAAGGGGCAAATGGATTTACGGCTTTGAGAAACCTTATACAATATTCGAGTTAAAATTTAAAATGAAGAATGCACGCATAACTCCCCTCATGGCAAGTGGTGCAGGGGTAATTATTTCTATTTTTACTCTTCTGCAGTTGATTCCAAAACGAGTAATGGGAGAAATGGGCAAAGGGAGTAAAAACAATGATAAATATCAGGCGTTGAGGAAGTTTCTAAGCAGATTTGAGAGCATTTGCGAGATTCTATCGGGCCCCCTTCTTGCTAAAGATATTGGTGTAGAAGGAACAAAGAAATAGTGAGCTTAAGTGTACGATACAATAAAACAAAGATAGGTAAAGAGTTGCAATTGAGGATGGAGAACGTCAAAGAACATGCTTTATTGAATGGAACGCCAGTAAGAGCTCATTGATTATCTAATATGGAAGGTGACTCATGCCTTTTGGTTACGTGCCTAATAAAACTGCTTGGAAGGATACTATTCTAAGAGTATTTGGCTATCCAAACGTGATTAGGAGGATTCAGGCGCCGGTGCTAATGAGGATGTTGCAACCAGAAGAGGATGAAGTTGTTTTGGATGCTGGTTGCGGAGGAGGGTTTTTCGCCTATGAGATAGCTAGAAAGTGCAAAATATCTATTGGCATCGATTGGAACTTAAGTAAAGGACTATCTTTCGCTATTGGTAAGCAACCTAAGGTAGCCTACGTGAGAGGAGACGTGCAAAGGCTTCCTTTCTCTTCGAAGACATTTGATAAAATCTTGCTTTCCAGCATATTACAAATGGTCGAGGATGATAAGGCACTACTCAAGGAGTGTCACCGCATTCTTAAAGGAAAAGGGGTACTCGTCCTATCTGTGCCGATAGAATATTGCTATCTCAAGAAATTGAACCATCTCAAACCTCAACTGAAAAAAGGTTTGGAGCAACGGGAAAAGCATATTACAATTATGACAAAGTTATCAAGTTAGTGCGGAATGAAGGCTTTGAAATCACGGAAATAGAGTATTCTCCAAAGAAATGGGGCTCTCTAATCTTTGAAATCGGACTTTTCCTCTGGTATCATTTCGCCTTCCCATTTTTCAGCCCATTTCTGTTCTCCATGCTTTTTCCGATAGCCTATTTCGACAAGTTTGCCGATAAAAAGCAAATTGGGGGTGAACTCGTGATAAAAGTCAGAAGGGTTTCAAGATAAATAAGCCGAATGTTTTGATTATTGTTGATAAGAAAGATTGTGAAATCCTAGATACTGAATGCAAAAGCAGACATTGGGGTATCTTCTGGGAGATCATCGATTACAATGAATTACATAAGAAAGTTAGTGAAATACAGGAATTGATTACAAAAAACGATATTGATTTTGTCTTATATTCAAGAAATGATCAAGTGGGAAATCGAATAAGTATTGGACCAGTCACCAGAAAACTGAGGACAGGTTATTCTTCCTTTAGTGGAATTGATGAGAAGGACCGATTAGAACAGATGACGGCATGTTTCGAGGATTTCATAAAGTGTAACAAAAGGCTGGATTTCAATATTAATGAAAGAGCGAAAAAGCAGTCAAAGGGCAATTATACCAGAGGGACATTTTCGCTAATTTTTGATACCGAACAGCTCGGCGGTGTTAAATATGGCTTGCCGCGAATACTTGAACTTTTGAACAGATATGATGTTCGAGCCACCTTTTTTGCAACCAATCTAATGAAAAAAGTATACTCTGATATTTTGAAAGAAGTTCAGGAACGAGGACACGAAATCGGGGTTCATGGAAGATGGCATGAGTATTTGTCCAAATATAATATGGAAGAGCAAAGAATTTTAATTAAAAGTATGGTTGAAGATTTCAGTTGTCAAATATACGGCGCAAACTTCATGGGAAGAATGAATAGGGATACCATTCCTGCCTTGATTGAAAATGAAATAAAATATTTTGTTTATCCGATGATAAATTACTACAAGTTTTTATGTTATGCAAAATTGCCAACGAATCCGTTTTTAGTTTCGTCTGAAGGCAGGGAGATTTGGATGTTTCCTGTATCTGTTGAGACTTACAACAGTCCTTGGGTCTCAATCAAGAATATGATAGATTCCGCTTTTTCAGAGAGTTTAAAGAGCAATAGACACTTGACAATTTTGCTTCATCCATTTAGGGATGGAAATCTGCAACATATCAATGTTACTGAAAGATTGTTAAGATATCTAGTGAACGAAAAAAGACTAAGAGGGGTAGCTGTTAAAGATATCTTGCTTAATCATAAAACGCACGTTAATGTCTGCAAGATAAATAGAATAGACTCTATAAGATTAAGTCAATTTATTCCAAGAACCAAAGAAGATTTTATTTGCATGATACCGGAAAATCTAATGATGCTCTGGAGAATTATTAAAAAAGGTCATACAATATGGTGATTGAGTGAAGATACTCAGCGTAGTATCATCCATCCTCAGTGATACTGCTACAAACATGAGGATTCGGAATATAGCTAGGCTATTGTGTTCACTAGGTCATGAGGTTCACCTCGTTCAATATATACGGAAGAGGTGGGATGGAAACAGGTTCAACCTTACTGGCGTCTCTCACTCTGTGGTTTTTGTGTCAATGTATACAGCTCATCTAAGACATCTGAGAGAACTTTGCAAAGACGACTATGATCTAGTGTATGGAAACACGCATGAAGGTACTTTTTTGTCATTGCTAGCGAAAACAAAAAGAGTGCCTTTAATTTTTGATATGCATGGCGGCTTGGTCGAAGAATTCTTGTTAGCAAACGATTTAAATTTTAATCCAAAAATCGCATTTAATTTTTTTCTGAGTAAGTTCATTGACATTATGAATGTACGTTTTTCAGACAAGATAGTTTGCGTTTCTAAAAAGATGATTAAGTATTTGCATGAACAAAAAGGAGTGCTCCAAGAAAAACTGGCTTACATAACGAATGGCGTTGATTTAGAATTTTTTAAGCCTGCCGATGACGAAAAAGTTAGAAGGGCGAGGGAGCATCTTGGAATAGAAGATAAACTTGTATTTGGATACATTGGAGGTTTCCAGAAATGGCAAGGTGCAGAAAATTTCAAAGAAGCCGCAAGAAAAACTAACAATAGAAAGGTTGCGTTCCTCATTGTCGGAGGAAATAAAGAACAGATAGAGAAAAAAAATAATATCATATTTATTCCGAGGGTGCCTCATACTCAAGTTTCACTCTATTATTCTATGAGTGATGTTTTAGTTCTTCCAAGACCAGGCCATCCAGCTACAGAAATAGCGGCACCGACAAAATTCGCCGAATATGTCGCAATGAACAAGCCAGTGTTAGTGACCAATGTTGGGGATGCAGCAGATCTTACGATGAGATATAATTGTGGAATAGTTGTTAAGGACAATGCTGTAAAAAGTTTAATAAAAGGCATACAAGAATTTAGAGGTAAATCGGAGAAGGAATTAAATGAGATGGGAAGAAATTCGAGGAGATTGGCTGAAAACGAATTTGATTGGAGCAAGGTGAAAGATAATTTACGCAAATTAATACAATCAATCTAATTGATTAAGCGAACAAAAAGACGTGAAAGTATAAAAGCTATTATATTTAACTTAGCAGGCTCAGAATTCATCACCATCAACACCATAGTCGAAAACCTCACGAGAATCTTCGGACCACTCAATGTCTCAAAACAACCGCCACGGCCAAGCGACTTCAAAGGCGTAGCCGTCAGCATAGAACGCGCAAACAAAATCCTCGGTTGGATACCCAAAGTCACCTTCCGAGAAGGCCTAGAAAAGTACACTCAATTCATTAAAGAGAACTCAGCCGCAAAGCGGTCATGAAAGGACGAAAGAAAGAGGCAATCAGAAGCTAATAACACCTGGGAAAACATATTATCTCAAGGGTGTAGCTGTCGATTGGTTTATCGACATTGCGACTGAAGCTATACAGAAAGTATTAGTGACTGGTGGATCCGGCTTCATCAGCAGCCACTTTGTCAATGGTCTCATAACTTAAGAAGCCAACGTCTCAGTTTTGATCTGCAGCCTAACCTTAACCAATTTAACTAAATTTTGAGTAAACCAGAATCCAACAATCATTTTAAACTGGTCTTTCAACTAACTATTCGTAACGGGGAGAACTTGCCTTGAAGGATGTTTTAATAAAGGCAATTAATTATGGCCAAGAGCTTGGTGCTGATTACGTTGAGGTTCGAGTGCAGAATCTCTTCAAAACTATGCTTACGACGAAGGACGGCAGGGTCGAGGCAGCTAAGGAAGGAGTCGAAAACGGCGCTGGCGTCAGGGTTTTAGCTAAGGGCGCGTGGGGTTTCGTGACGCTTGGAACGCTGGATCCAAGGTTGCTAACGGATGCGGTTCAGGAGGCGTTCAAGATGGCAAGCGCAGTGGGTTTCAAGGTGAAAGAACCCGTGAAGCTCGTTGAAACAAAAGCCATTGAAGATAAGGTGATAGCTAGACCTAGGAAAGACCCGCGAGAAATCCCGCTCGAGGAAAAAATAGGCGTTGCACTAACGATGGATAAAACGATCTTCACCTACGATAGACGAATGAAAAGTTGCACCATCGATTACTTGGACGTGACAGGAACTAACCACTTCATGAGTAGCGATGGAACCTACATCGAGCAAGACAAGTTGTATGTTTGGTCTAGGATCCTTGCCTCTACTAGGGAAGCAGACGTATTCACGTCGGCGAGGGAGGAAATCGGGTCCACCACCGGCTTTGAAGTGTTTGACATAGACACGCCTGAGACCGTGGGAACAAGGGTTGCCAAGCGCATAATCGATCAGTTGAAAGCTAAGGTGCCGAGAGGCGGAACCTTCCCGGCGGTTATTGGCACCAACGTGGTCGGTGTCTTCATCCACGAGGCTTTTGGGCACTTGGCGGAAGCGGACCTCACCCTTTCGGGGTCCGTGTTGTCCAACAAGCTCGGGAAGAGAATCGCTTCAAACGTGGTTACGATTTATGACGACGGCACTATTCCGGGCGCGTTTGGGTCATTCACGTACGACGACGAGGGGGTCCCCGCACAAAAGACTCTCCTAGTTAAAGATGGCGAGGTAGTGGGGCTTATGCACAATCGAGAAACCGCCCACAAGTTTAACGCTGAGCCCACTGGCAATGCTCGAGCTGAGGACTTTCGGTACGAGCCCATCATTAGGATGCGGAACACCTACCTAGCTTCAGATGACTACGCCTTTGACGAGTTGCTGGAAGGCATCAACTTCGGATATTACTTGAAGAGCTTTAGAGGTGGTCAAGCAAACCTTGATGGAACTTTTCAAGTCGGCATTCAGGAGGCATACGAGATTGTGAAGGGGGAGTTAGGCTCACCTGTTCGAAACGCTTCCATAAGCGGAAACACATTAGAAACGTTGTACAAGGTTGATGCGGTGGGTAGGGACTTTGAGTTGTGGTCAGGAAGATGTGGAAAGGGTCAGACCGCTTTCACAGGCGATGGAGGACCCCATATACGGGTAAGGGAGGTGTTGATCGGTGGCGGAGCCTAAGCCCGAAGAACTGATCGACCTCGGAAAGAGGGCGGTTAACGTCGCAATGAAGAGAGGCGCAGATGAGGCTGAGGCGTTCCTTAGTAACACCTCTAACACATCGGTGAGCATCGAACGAGGACAGATTGTTAGGAGAGCAAAGATGATAGATCAAGGTTTAGGGATAAGAGTCGCCTACAAGAAGGCTATCGGCTTCTCTTATACAAACATACTAACCGAAGAAAAAGTGAAAGAAACGGCAACTAAAGCCTTCCGTGCGGCCAGAGCTAGCCAGCCTGACGAAAATTGGGTAAGCTTGCCTGGTCCCGAGAGGTTTAGCGTGACAAAAAACGTGTATGACAAAAGGTTGATCGACCTTCCCGCCGACGAGTTGGTAAATACGGCTTCGGTTATGCTGAGCGTGGCGGAAAGCTACGATAAACGAGTTTTCCCCTTTGGAGGAGGTGCTGAAACGCTCCTGGCGTCTAGAGCGGTTGTTAACTCGCATGGATTAGAAGCGTATGACCAAGGAACCTACATCGAGTGCTCTCTCGCTACCATAGCGAGGGAAGCTGAAGAGGTCACTCCCATATGTTTCGAATTCAACATAGAACGAGTCTACAAGATTGATCCTGAATGGGTGGGAAGGGAGGCTGCGAGGCAAGCGGTTTCCTCCCTCAAGACAAAGAAAATAGAGTCCGGAACCTTTCCCGTGATATTCGCGCAGCCAGCCTTCCACGCACTTCTTTATTACACGCTGATAAACTCGGTGAAGGCAGACTATGTTCAGAGGGAGCGTTCGGCGCTCAAAGGAAAAATCGGAGAGAAGATTGCTTCAGAACTTGTTACAGTTTTTGATGATGGTTTGTTCGATGGCGGCTTACAAACGTGGAGATTCGACGGTGAAGGTGTTCCTAGCCAAAAAACTCCCATCGTTGAGAAGGGCGTTTTGCGACATTACCTCTACGATAACTACACGGCGAAGAGGGAAGGTGTCGAAAGCACGGGAAACGCTATGAGGGGTGGCTTAGCCTACGCATCCACCCCATTTTTAGAAGCGACCAACTTCACCTTTGCTTCTGGAAACAAATCTCCTGAAGAAATCATCGGCGAAATCGACGACGGACTCTTGGTCTATGGGGTGCAAGGAGCGCACAGCAGCAACACGGAAAGCGGAGAATTTTCAGTGGTGGCCACTCCAGCGTGGAAAATTGAAAGGGGCAGCGTGACTTATGCAGTTAAAGGGGCGATGCTGGCAGGCGTCATCTTCGACGTTTTAAAAGGCGTTTCAGCGCTCGGCAACAACGTGAGGAAAATCGGATACCTTGTTGCGCCTTGGATACGTGTAGAAAACGTTAAAGTTATTGGAAAATAATGTAAATAGGTTAAGAGGTGTGATGGATATGGGTCACCAAAAAATAGTTGAAACCGTTCCGGTTGAAAAGCGAGGGGAGTTCTCAGATAAACTAATCGACCTCGTTCTCACGTCCAAGAACGACGAAAAGATGACCGTAAGCTTGGCAAACACCCTACTCTATCACTGGCAACGAAACCTTCTCGTAAGCGATTCAGGGTTGGCAGCGCTCCTTGAAGCAGCAGTTCTTCTCGAACCCGACAAAACGATAGAGGTCCTAGAGCAAGAGTTTCAGTTGGTGGGCATTGTGAAAGCAGTTAAGGAAGTCTTTACGAAAGCAGAAAAGTGATGGAGGAGGTGATTAGCTTGGTTAAGTTTGGAATCGAGTTTGTACCCCGCGAGCCCTACTGGAAAATAATCTATTATGCTGTTCAAGCTGAAAAAAGAGGCTTTGACTATCTCTGGATAACGGACCATTTCAACAACCGCAACGTCTACGTCACCCTCGCAGCGACGGCAATCTACACTAACAAAATTACGTTTGGTCCGGGAGTGACTAACCCCTATCTCGTCAACCCCGTGGTCACCGCCCAAGCCGTCGCAACGTTAAACGAGATCGCCCCGGGGAGGGTGGTTTTGGGCATCGGAGCAGGGGATAAAACAACACTAGACTGCGTCGGCGTGGAGATGCAGAAACCACTTACGGCGATTCAAGAAAGCATCGAGATCGTGAGAAGAATGATGAACGGCGAGAGTGTCGTCTTTGAAGGCGACGTGTTTACGATGGCTGGCGCCAAGTTTCTCTTCAAACCAAGGGGAAAGATTCCAGTCTACGTGGGGGCTCAAGGTCCTAAGATGCTTGAGCTGGCTGGGAAGATTGGCGACGGGGTTTTGATAAACGCGTGCCACCCAAAGGACGTAGACTATGCTGTGGACTGTGTGAAGAGGGGGGTTAGCGAGGCGGGTAAGAAGTTAACCGATGTGGACATCGCCGCCTACACTTCCTTCTCGGTACATGAGGACCTAAAGAAGGCTACGAAGGCATCGGTTCCCGTTGTTTCCTACATTGTCGCGGGCAGCCCCGGCGTAGTGTTGGAGAGGCATGGCATAGACTTGAAGAAGGCTGAGGAAATTCGCGAGTTTTTGAAGGCTAGCGAGTGGGGTCGAGCCTTCGGCTTAGTTTCCACAGAGATGATCGAAGCCTTCTCTGTTTGCGGCACCCCAGACATGTGCATCGAGCGGATCAACCAACTCCTCAAGTCTGGCATTTCGCAGTTTGTGGTGGGTTCACCGATAGGCCCCAACGTCCGAAAAGCCATCGACCTTATAGGTGAAAAAATCATTTCTCACTTCTAATTTTTGTTGATCCTTTACATTGCGGCTTCGCTGTTAAAAGAACAAGAGATACGCTACTGTTGCGTCTGTGGAGACATCGAGTCGCATGCTAGTGATGATCCCCGCTACTTGAAGCAGTATGCAACCTCATGAAACTCTTCTATATTCATTGAAACCAATTCTTTGATTATTTCTTTAAGAGTTAATATTTTGTTGATAGGCTTAGTCTCTGTTTCCAGAGCATCCAGGCGTTTATCATGAAGATTGTCCAAGCAGGTCCTATAATTCCTCTTACTCCTAACCCCATCAAGAACAGGATGAGTGTGGATGCTAGACCTGTGGCTGTTGCTGCTGCTGATGTTATCCTCAGCCACTTAGTAACTTTGCCTTTGTAGAACTCGTAGCCTGCGTACAGCCCTAACAGTGCTGACGCAAGGTATGTGGTCGTGAGGATCAGGATAGACTGGACTAGAGTGTTGAAGATTAGGGATGTGAGCAGATAGATGCTTCCTGTTATATGCAGTAGGGCTAAGCCTTCAAATTTAGGAGTTACAATACCCAGCTTTGCGCCACAGTTCCCACAGAACTTTAACCCTTCTGGATTTTCGAAACCACACTTATCGCATTTTACCAAGTTTTATCATCTTGGCTTCATTGTTAATCCGTTTATTTAGACCTTTTTCTCTTACTTTACAAAAAATGGGTGAAAGAGGAGGGAATTTGCCAGTGTTTTTTAACAAGGTTTGCTAGTCTTTCGGTGGGTAGATCACAGAGTAAGCATAGTAGACAGTATCCACACCAGAAGAAAAAGTGTAGAATAGTTCAACTCTCCATGCTGCAGCTGTATCAGTCCAGCCAAGAGTATTCTCACCACTAGTTACCACCTTTACCGCAACATTCGAAGGGTCACTGGGATCCAAGTAGTATCTTATGTAGAGCGTCTCAGAAGATCCTACACCACTTGTACGTATGGTCACAGTAACTGTACCGACGCGTTCGCCTACCCAATAAATACAATAAGAGCTGGGGCCACCCCAATAGAATTGGCATTTATACCCATCTGAATATGCCTGCGCTGCACGATCTAGGTGCATTGCTCTATCTATTGTTAACCTATCTAAGAGAAGATCATCTAGTTTATGGTTTATGGTTCCCGTGAGATAGGTCTTGATGGCAGATAAACCATAACCAGAATTCTCTAGCAGACTCTCAACCTCATCTACGGCTGGATATATAGTTCCCGTGAGATAGGTCTTGATGTCTTCAAGCTTGGCCATGACCGTATAGGGACCTGTTAAACGTATACCTAGCTTGCCTGAAATATCATCTAGTTCAGGCTTGATTGTTCCCGTGAGATAGGTGTAGATCTCCGTTATCGGATCCGGAGGCGGAGGTGCTCTCGATGCTGCAACAAACATCGACAGAACCAACAAGCCAACTAAAGCTACAAACACTGTTTTCTTACCTTTCCGAAGCATTTTCTCTAAACCCTCCTAAAATTTTTCATTCTGGTCTCTTTCATCCGTTCACCAACGGATAGGCGGTTTCCTGCCTCCAGACGATTCACATCTGGCTTATTGCAAATGAAGATTATGGATTGACCCATCCATACTTCACTACGCAATCATTTATAAATCAAATTACAAAGCATTTTTTATGATCCATGATACATAAAAAATTTTATGGAATAATCTTCTAGAACACAATTCATGATTGAAGCGATAAGCATACTTGGTAAAGATTCGTAATCTGAAAACACCACAGTGGTTGCGATGAGCGAAGACAAAGACAGACAATACGTGACCGTCAGGATACCTAAGCTCTTCGACGACCTAATAAACAAGTACATAGAGGCACACCGAGAGGAGATGACACTCCTAGACCAGAGAACCAACAGAGCAGCCATCGTCAAAAAAAGCCTATACGAGGTCTTAAAGAAAGAAGGAATCATAGAGGAAGCACTACACCCTGTTAAAACTCAGCGAGACACAGCAAAGAAACTTTCCTAGCGCGCTCCATCATAGAAGTGATAGTTTATGGCTCGAAGATTTAGAATGAAGTGTTCTAACTGTGGTCATTGGAACAGGGTTAATGTAAATAAATTTTCATAGAACAACCTTCTCCAGAGCCTAGGGTTGAGGTTTTGATTCCTATGTGGAGCCTCTTCAAATTTCCAAATGTAAGAAATGTCACAAAACAATAGCAGAGCCAAAGCTGTTGATTAGAATCATACAAGAAAAGGTTGGAGATAGTGTCTATTTAGAGAAACTGAAATAATCCTCTCTCCGCACGCCATAAGCTAGAAGGCTCTAAAACTGCTCTCTGAAGGCTCCAGCTTGAAAACAGGCGGGGAAGGCTCTCTATTCAGTACTAAAAGAAGGCTAAATTAGGCTCTATTTAAAGCTAAAACTCAATGTTTCTGAAAACTCTTCTGCAAGTTTCACGGCATCTTCTTCTTCGTCGTTACCAATGACTACTCGTTTAATGAGCTCCGCTATCCTTAGCATTTCCAAAAGTAGGTGGGAAAATACTTAGGATAATCCTAATGGTAGGCATGATAATGAGTCGGGTAATGCATGAAAACCCAAACTATCGTAAAAAGAGCAAACAAGCCTAAACCAAGCTGATCAGACCAGTCCAAAATAGGTAAGCTTCTCACCCTGAAACATAGTTCATCATTTTTACCACGCTTCCTAACATACTAAAAAATGTTTATAGCTATCGTACATACACGCCCTAGTTAAACCACCATAGCCGACATCTAACACTAAAACAATAGAAGTTTTTCTTCAGTCTCTTTCTACTTTGTTATTTGTAAAGATATTACCCCTCCGAGCAGAGAGGAAATATTTAAATTAAATGGCATTGTTAGAAATGCTCACGTTTAAGGGGTTATCTGATGAAACCGCTGAAAGCTCGAAGCATTTCTCTGCTTTTAATCTTGTTCATTGCGCTAACGTTGGCTCTTCCAACTCGAGCATTGTCCGAGGAGGCTGAAGTGCTGGTGCAAATCAGAACGATAAATCTTAACAAGGAGCCTTTAGCTGGCGTGCTGGTTGAGGTTTACAACGTAACAGATGGTTTTGAGGACCTTATTGGAGTCGGGATGACTAATCGAACAGGGTGGGTAGAGTTCCATGTCGCTAACGATTCTTATTATTCGTTCAAGGCGGTTTGGAAAGAAGCGCATGTGGGTAGCTTGCTCAAGCAGCATATCACGTCAAGCGTCACCATAGCCAATTTCAGTTGTAGCCTCGCTCATCTCAAGACAGTAGTGATAGACGAGGATAAAGTCCCGCTTCCCTACATCAACGTAACCTTAACGTACAGTTATTTAACCGTGAAAAATCAGACTGCCTCCCAAAAAGTCACGTTTGAGACGGGTGAAAACGGCACCGTAGTTGCTTCTAACATGCTGACCAACGCTAATTATACGATCGAGGCTAGGCGCCATGGTCTCCTTTTCAACAGGACGTTAATGCCGGACTTAAATCAGCTGCTGAAGAATGGTTGGGCAAACCTCACCATAGTCTGCCCGACGTATACCTTGTTTGTTCACGTGTTGGATTCGGATAAGCTTCCGCTTCCAGGGGCTCAAGTGGAGGTTTATGAGTGGGGGGGCAGTCAAGTTCTTGTACGATCAGGAACTACGAACGACCGGGGAAGCATCTCCTTCAACGGTACCTTCGGAAAATACAAGATTAGAGTATATACTTATAGTGAGGAACTGAAACGTAGGGTTGTTTTAAATGAAACAATCACCGGTTTGACGGAAGACCAGATGTCCTTTACGATTTATTGTAAGATTTCCAACATCAAACCTTCTGTGAAGGTTGTTGACTATTTTGGACAGCCTGTCCCTAACGCCGTGATCGAAGTTGAACGAAAGATCGACCAGGACTGGATGAAAGTCGATCCTTCTAGGAAAACAGACTCATTTGGTGTGACTTCGCTGCCTAAAATTGGCGGCGAATATCAAATTTCCGTGTATATCCTAGAAGAGCTTTGTGAAACTAGGACCCTATACTTAGATGAAACGAGAATGGTCATATTTAAGACGGACAAGTACGTCTTGGTTAGCGGAAACCCGATAAGAACCAGTCAGTTGACAACATACGGTTCGCTGAGCCTACTGGTCGCCGTATTGGGCTTAGCATTAACGTATCGAAGGCTTTCGCAAATAATTCTGAGAAAGAAGGCGCCATCCTAGAAACTCGTGAAGCAGAAAAAAGTTTATAACACTCGTTGTCCTTTAGCCATAAATTGACTAGCATACACCAGTTTCCTATGAAACTTCGTTTCGAATTAGGGTTGTGCTTGTGTTGGCTGGAGCAGAATTTTGTTCTCCAAAATGTAAATTGTTTCGGTGCGGCAAAAACGCCATTCTGTATCGCGGGAACAGAGTATGGTGCCGATGGACCGAGGAGGAGTGCGAGGTATCAAACTGCAGCTACGCAACATGCGCAAGGCGGCGTCTACTAACTAACGGCGTCTGCGGAGAAACCGTGAAACGAAAAACCACGGAAAGAGAGCCTGAAGAAGCAGTAGGCCCGACTGTGAAGCTTAGAGGGAAGATTTTCCGAAAGATAGGCGAAAAAGAAATCTTCTAGCCAAAGTTAGCTGCTCATTGATTGATCATTGCCTCTCTGCAAGGACGAACCGCAAGCGGCTTTAGGGAGTTGTTAGAATAGTGCGGGTGACCAGAGACATTTTTCAGCAAAAATGTCATAAATTAAATGCGGAAATATTAAACATGGTGAAAGGACATTGCCCAGCGATGAAGAAGAAATAGACCGTGTTTCAACCGTTTTTAATGCCCTAAGCAACCCTGTCAGGCTTAGAATCCTTTTGACTATAAGTGAAACGAAAAGACCTCTTCACATCAAGGCGATTGCTAAAATTCTAAAGATGGACTATGCGGCGGTCTATCGACACGTTGAGGTCTTAAAGGGAGCTGGTTTACTGCAGGTTTTTGAAGTGGGGCGCTCACGAGTTTTATCTCCGCTTTATACGGATCTGGTGAAACAGTTTATTCAACTAGCAAAGGAAATAAAGCAGTGAATTGACTTTACTGCAACATTAATATGACGATATTGTCTTAAAGATTTGCGAAAATTATAAAAATTCTTTTAGTGGATTTAACAATTATGAGGCTTCTCTACCTATGCCCTTTGTGAAGGGGAAGAGGCGGATGTCTACAAGCATTCTTAACGTTCTTAAAAATCGGCGCAGTATTCAGGAGTATTCATCGAGAGAAGTTTCGAACAGGGTTCTTTTCCAGATTGTGGAAGCGGCTAGATGGGCTCCGTCGGCTCACAATGCACAGCCGTGGCGCTTTATAGTAATTAAAGATTTCTCTATGAAACGGAAACTAGCCGAAGCCATGGCAAGTCGCTGGAATAAAGATATGAGTAAAGATGGTGTTCCGCTGGAAAATCGTGAAAGCCTCATTAAAACTTCCGTAGAGCGGTTTACAAACACGCCGATTGTCATCATTCCATGCCTAACAATGGATGGTATGGATAAATATCCGGACAGACGTAGACAGAAAATTGAATACGTGATGGCTGTTCAGAGCGTGGCAGCGGCTATTGAAAATATGCTTTTGGCTGCTCACGCTAAGGGGTTAGGCTCTTGCTGGTTCTGTGCGCCACTGTTTTGCCGAGACGTGGTCAGGAAGGTTCTGAAGATTCCCCGCCATGTTGAACCCCAAGCATTAATAACGCTAGGATACCCTGCTGAGCAGCCTGAGCCTCCTCCAAGAAAACCTTTACAAAAAATAATGTATCAAGATTGTTGGAGGGAAAATGGTTGATCACTGCACTAGCCGGAGGTGTTGGGGCTGCAAGATTTCTTCAAGGACTCGTCAAAATAGTTTCAGAAGAAGAGGTAACGGTGATCGTCAACACAGGAGACGATATTCAACTTCACGGTTTACACATCTCTCCAGACCTTGACATAATAATGTATACGTTAGAGGGTATCGTTGACGAAGGAAAGGGCTGGGGTATCCGAGAAGACACCTTCCACTGTCTTGAGATGCTCCAAAGATATGGGTGCGAAACATGGTTTAAACTGGGCGATAAGGATTTTGCCACCCACATTTACAGAACCTACCTTCTCAGAGGCGGGCTCTCCCTATCTGAGGCTACTAACAGACTTTGTCAGTTGTTGGGGCTGAAGACAAGAATTTTGCCAATGACCAATAATAAGCTCGAAACAAAAATTGTGACAGACAAAGGCACCATGCATTTTCAAGAGTATCTTGTCAAAAGGGGCGCACAAGACAAGGTAATTGATGTCGTATTTGAAGGCGCTGAAAAAGCGCAACCCGCTCCTGGAGTTATTGATGCTATCTTAAACGCCGACGCGATCATTATCTGTCCTAGTAACCCCATCGTGAGCATAGGCACCATTCTATCGGTAAGGAATGTCAGGGACGCTTTGAGAAGGACGAAGGCAAAGGTGGTTGCAATAAGTCCCATCGTTGGCGGCGCTCCGATCAAAGGACCCGCAGATAAGCTTATGCGAGGCTTAGGGTTAGAGGTTTCCGCCTATTCTGTTGCCTATCTTTATCGAGATTTCCTTGATGTTTTTATCATCGATCACATGGACCAGACTGAAAAGGAGCGAATCGAAGGACTTGGGTTGCATACGATTGTAACAAATACCATCATGAAAAGTCTACAAGATAAGGTTCGATTGGCTAGGGTATCTTTAAAGTCAATTGAATCAAGATACACTCGTGTAATAAAAGGTTAGGGAAGAGTTATGCTAAGTTCAAAGACGATTGCTTTTGTAATCTACATGGGCGCATTAGGGAACGTGTTAGCGGCGATAACTATCGCTCCAACCATGGTTCAACAGGTCGCCCTTGACTTCTCTGCAGTACCGGTGTTAATCGCGGGAGTTTTTGGAGGTGCAATATTAGGCGGCTTAACCGGAATTATCGCAGGCATTCTTCCCTCGATTTTTTTCGGTTTCATAGGCGGTCAACTTAGCTTTCTGGGCTTCTCAACTTGCGTAGGAAAGGCGCTACACGGGTTTGTAGCAGCAGTGCTTACCAAAATGTTGAAGCCCATGGAAAAGAAGAAAACGTTTCTCTTAGTTCCGATAGTGTTAGTAAGTTTCATTCCGGAATGCGCATGGATTACGTTGGTGTTCCTCGTATTCATACCGCTCCTTATCCCAAGCCAAGCCTTCCTATCCGCCTACTTAACCACGATCCTGATTAAGGCATGGTTTGAAGTGTGTGTGATGAGCTTCTTCATAAGCGCGTTAGCTGGACATGAGGGTTTCAAATCCTTTGTATACAACTATGTGCGACCTACAACCTCGGAGTCATCTTAACCTTTCGGTCTGAGGGACAACTGTGACTACCTTAGCTATCGTTCCGGTCAAAAATTTGGATGAGACGAAAAGCAGGCTTTCCCCTCTTTTATCCAGCAATGAAAGGAAACAGTTTTGCCTTGAAATGTTAAAGGATGTGCTAACAACCGTTACAACCACGAGAGACATTGATCAAACAGTCGTAGTGAGCAGAGATGCATTAGTGCTTCAAGTCGCAAAAAGTTTTGATGCGATATCCTTCATCGAAAGCCAGCCCGGATTAAATCAAGTGGTCTCCGAGGCTATTATGTGGTGCGTCCAAAAGGGAGCTACGTCTACCCTTATTCTCCCCGCCGACATCCCATTAGTTACGCCTATGGACCTGAACAAAATCCTCTCCTCAAGAGAGAAAGCGGCGATGGTTATAATGCCTTCCAGAAGCAGAGATGGAACCAACGCTTTACTGCTCACCCCTCCCAACGTCATTCCAACATTCTATGGGCAACACAGTTTTCAACGACACGTAAAGGAAGCTTCGATGCGAAAAATGCGCGTCCGTAGGTTAAGATCGTTGAGGGTCGCTATAGACATTGACACAATCGAGGACTTGACCGATTTTATTGCATTAAATGCTAAGAATACTCATGCCCACAAATTCCTAACAAAAATAGGAGCCCACAAGAGATTAAAGACACATCCTAAGAGCTATCAGAGCCCAATTCAAAACCCAGTACACCAGCCTACTAACCCCCTCTAGATCAACTCCGAAATTTTTCTTCACGCAAGACGCACGCATCTTGCGCATGCGAACAGCGCCAAAACCAGACTCCTCTGCGCCTTCAAAACCCAAAACAAACCCAACGCCCAGTATGGTGGTGGTGAACAAAATTCTTTTCAGTGCACCACCAACAAAAATTATTCACAAACAAAACGACCATCCTCCTTAATACGCCCATTCAACGCAACACAAGAGTCATCACGACTATACAGCGGGTATGCGCTTCACAACAGGCGGCCTTATCTTCTTAAGGACGCGGTAGCCACAATAGGTGCATTTCACCCCGCCACCACGCATCTCAAGATCCTCGGACGGTACCTTAGCGCCGCACTTCACGCATTCATAAACAGTCCCTTGTTCACGCTTCTCAGACATGGCTTATGCCTCCAAGCTTTGTAAGCATGTCTCATGTGCATTTAAACATTTTCCATTCGGCTTTTGTATGTCCGTTTGTTAAGATGCGGATAGGACGGTTCATAAACACGTAAAATGCAATTCGATAACTGCGTTTATGGTCCAATAGAAAACGTCTGTGTTCCTAAGAGTTTTCTATGGCACTTGGCGCACTCAAAATCGATATTAGATGCGTGTTTTGGGCAGTACGTTGCTTTGCAAGACGGGCATTGAAAGGCGGGAGTGATTTTGCAGCCAGGGAAGGAGCAAGGGTCTTTTACCGCGATTATGCCAGTTGAGACTAGGGCAATGATAGCGGCTATCTCTGCCATTTCAACTCCCCGACTAATTATGATACTCCTCAACATTTAAATGTTCATAGCCAACAAAAATATTGGATGGCTTTCGGAAATTAAGGGGGTGTGAAAAGGTGTTTCAGTCTGTAAGTCAAGGACCCTTAGATATCATCGGAAATCTTTTGGCGTCAATTGTGGCGGCGGTTCCGCTGATCATTGG
>Ga0315314_1001999_pt1 | contig 17269 bp, 20 predicted proteins | sample TDP9_MG_FD_203631 | JGI IMG/M metagenome (GOLD analysis project Ga0315314, IMG submission 203631) | Freshwater sediment microbial communities from Lake Towuti, South Sulawesi, Indonesia - TDP9 | ecosystem: Environmental > Aquatic > Freshwater > Lake > Sediment | place: Indonesia: South Sulawesi...
CTTCAAGCTGTTTTCTGTATATGAACTTCAGATACTTCCCCTCGTTCACAGTTATTCCCCGCTCAGCGCCCAAGGCAACACCACTGAAAAGAGAATTTAGGAATAACCTAAAAATTTTTCCGCCACAACCCGATCACCTAAATCAATAGTAGGCGGTTATATGCGCGTAAAGTGAATGGCATGGAAGAATCTGTGACACTGGGCCCCTAAACTAGGGAAAGCAGTCACGTCACGACTGAACTTGCTGCAATAGTTCTTAGAACTACAGGTTACTACTTCTTCAAACGCCTTTGAAACTACGGGCAGAGCTTCTACCGGAGAAAATTTAAGAGGGAATCCTATTTGTACAAAAACGTCAAAGTGTTGTGAGGTGTCTGGTTGAAGAACAAGGAAGATGAGGAACTAGAGAGGATTAAGCAGGCAAAATTGCAAGAAATGATGAAGGGTGCGGTTTCCCAAAAACAAGGGGAATCTGCCTTAAATAAGCCCGTCAACGTAACTGATGCCACGTTTCAAGAAATGATTCAGAACCACCCTCTAGTGGTGGTTGACTGTTGGGCAGCGTGGTGTGCTCCATGCCATATGATTGCCCCTGTCATAGAGGAAATGGCGCGAGACTATGCTGGGAGAATCTTGTTTGGAAAACTGAACGTGGATGAAAATCCAGAGGTCGCTATGCAGTACCAGATCATGAGCATCCCCACGCTGTTAGTGTTTAAGAATGGAAAACTCGTGGACCGAATCATCGGCGCCATGCCTAGAAAAGTGTTAGAGCCGAAGATCACACGCCATCTTTAGTATGCCATTAAAGAAAGGAAAACACGATGAATGAGGAACTAATCAAGAAATTCTTGGATAAGAAAAACGTATTTGCTGTAGTGGGAGCCAGCAAAGATCCCAAGAAATATGGCTATCAGGTGTACAAAGACCTGAGGGAAGCAGGATATGAGGTGTATTCGGTCAACCCAAACGCTGAAGAAATTTTGGGTGACAAGTGCTATCCGGGCCTCGAACACTTGCCAACCAAACCAGATGTTGTCAGTGTTGTGGTTCCACCAAGGGTTACAGAGGAAATCGTTAGGACTTGCAAGAGACTCGGAATCATGAAAGTTTGGATGCAACCCGGCTCAGAGTCTGAGGAAGCTATAAGATTTTGTGACAAAAACGGCATCGATGTAGTGCACGCACTTTGTGTTATGATCGAACGCAGAAGAAGAGCGTAAGTCGTTAACCATCAAGTTACGCGGTAGAGATGACTCTGTGAAGCTTTTTTCCACAGTTATCGCGCCAGCAGAACAACTCAATTCGCATTCCAAACATACCGAACAGTTGTCCGGATTTGCTGCAGTCGGGTGGTCTTCAAACCATTCTAAAACAAAGTTTCAACGCATCTCTTGCAACTGGTACATCGGTTGTACTCAATTTTGATTTCTACAACCAATCCCTGGCTTGTAGCGCAACCAAGCATGCGCTGCTAAAAATTTATTAAATAACTTGTCCTTCATCCCTTTGAAGGAAGCCCACGCCGATAATCTGATCATGTCCCTCGCGAAGAAGTGATTGATGAATGGAGATAAAGGGGGTTACCAACCTTAGTCTAGTGGATTGGGACGGGAACGTATGCTCAGTTTTCTTTCTCCCAAACTGTAACTTTCGTTGCCCCTTTTGCCACAACGTCGCCCTCGTTCTTCACCCTGAAAGAGTGAAGACGATCCCCTTTGAAGATGTGGAAAGTTATCTGAAGAAGCAAAAAGGTTGGATTGACGGAGTTTGCATCACCGGTGGGGAGCCGACGCTTCACAACGACTTGCCAGACCTCTGCTCAAAGTTGAAGAGGATGGGCTTCCTGGTCAAGGTAGACACTAACGGAACCAATCCCATGATGATAAGAGAGCTAATCGACAAAGGACTGGTTGACTACATATCCCTAGACATCAAGGCTCCGCTGACCGTGGAGAAATACTCCAAAGCAACTGGTGTCAACGCAGAGAAACTTCTTGGGAAAGTGAAGGAAACCGTGAGAACCTTATTGACATCAAAGGTAGACTATGAGTTCAGAACTACTGTAGTTCCCACGCTCCATGAAGAGGAGGATATAAAAGAAATATGCAAAGGCTTAAAGGGCTGCAAAAAATTTGTTTTACAGAAGTTCGACGTCAGTCTCGGAAAACCAACTATAGATCCAGAATTTAGCAAGCTAAAACCTTTCACAGAGGAGGAAATGAAAACTTTCTTAACCATAGCACAAGAAAATCTCCCAAATGTAAAGTTAAGATAAATCTTTGCTTACTAGCTTATTAATGGGATGGTTATATTTTATTCTGAGCGATTTTTATGACCAAAGTCGTTTTCCTTGATGAGGATGACCGGAAACTCGTATTGGAAACTAGGCAAAAGCTTGATGAAATCACAAAGCTTATGGAAGAGCTTCTGGAGACAGTTGAAATTTTAAGTGATCCAAGCATGATGGAGGACATACGCAAAGGTCTTGAAGACGTCAAAGCTGGAAGGGTAACACCGATGCGTAAGCTTCTGAAGGACGAAGCACGTTGAGTTACACAGTTCTTTTATCAAATCAAGCTTTCAGAAAAGGACAAGACCGTCTATGTAATAGCCATAGGTCCAAGAAAAATAATTTACAAATAACCTCTGATCTTCCGGCAAAATAGAAACTCACAAATTAAAAACAGAAAAGCATAGGTAGGTTGCTGGAGGCACGCTGCCTTCATCTCGATTACTCTCAGTCTGCCGAGCCTTGACTGATTTAGGTCTAGTTTAGTAGCCTACTTTTTTCATGAGCTCTTTCACCGAATTGTATGCGGGGGATGAGGAAGGTATTTCGAGCAGGGATTTCCCGGAGAGAGCATAGTTTTCAACTTCCTTGTCATACGCGATTTTTCCTAGATATCTTAGCTTTATTCTTTTTTCAACCTCTGCCTCTAGTTCCTCCGGAACTCTGTAGCCTGCGACAACATAGAAATTTTTAAAATCTATCCCAACCTCCTTGGCGACTCTGTACGCTCTCTCCACGTGACTAAAGGATTTTTGGGAAGGATCTATTATATCAAATATATCGTCTACCTGAGAAGCTATCCTTCTGTTTAAGTGTTCCAGCCCAGCCGGAGAATCGATAAGAACATATTTGTACGTTTTCGTTAAACCTTCTAAGGCTTTTTTCAAAGCCGCGTCCGGTAGACAGTAACATCCCTCCATAAATTTTGTTCCAACTGCGATCAAATCGAAGAAAGTTCCTTCGTATAATCCCCTCGCCCAAATCTTACTTTCTATCCTTTCCGAGGGGGCTATTCCGACCGTGGTGCCTCCTTCCTCTAAAAAGGTTTCAATCAGCAATTCGGATATGGTCTCCTTCCCCTTTTCCCTCAGATCTACTCCAACCATTTCTCCCAGATTTTGGTCCGGGTCTACATCCACGAGAAGTAAGGGCTCCTCACCGATTTCGATGAGGTACTTAGTCATGAGGGCGACAAAACTCGTTTTGCCAGTGCCCCCTCTACCCATAGAAACAATCTTTTTCATACCTCATCCCCTCAAACAATTGTCGGCTCCCTATATATATTTCACAGGTTTTCTTGTCGTAAATGTTAATGAATAAAACAGTTCCATGCCTCTCATGAGAATTAATAAAAATAACTCTTTATGTATTAATTCTCTAATACGCTACGAGAAGGGAGTAGTGAACTATGCACTCAAAAGCTCCCATAATAGGTGTGGTGGGCCGTAAGAGTTCTGGGAAAACAACCGTTATAGAAAGTATTGTACAGGACCTAACGAAGAAGGGATACCGTGTAGCAACCGCCAAACACGTCAACCAAAAGGGGTTCTCAATGGACATTAAGGGAAAGGACACGTGGAGGCACTCAGCCGCCGGTGCAAACCCCGTGGTCAGCGTCTCGGATGTAGAAACCGCCATACTAATGAAAGATGGAGCGGAAAGGTTCTCACTCGATTGGCTACTCAGTTTTACGCCGGAGACCGACATCATAATCCTCGAAGGGTTTTCTTGGCTGGTCCTAAACGATGAAAATGTGGGCAAGATATTGTGCGTCAGGAATAGAGAAGAGTACGAGGATTTTAGGAAGAAAACGAGGGGAGAGGTCATAGCCTTCTGCTCCGCTCAGCCCATGGGAAAACCCATTCTGAGAATAAAGGAGAACTTCAAGATTTTGGTTGGGCGAACATTAAGGTATATCACAAGGAAACATAAGATCTCGAAGATCCTCAGCCGTCTTCCAGGGCTGAACTGCGGAAAGTGCGCGCACCCTACATGCGAGGAAATGGCGGCAACCATCTACAGGAGGAAGGCGAAATTAAACGACTGCATCCCCTTAAAACTTAGGTCAAAATTGAAAACTAGAATAACAGTCAACGACACTGAGGTCCCCATTCAGCCCTTTGTATCGGAAATCATTCGCAATTCCGTTCTGGGCATGGTCTCAACCTTGAAGGGCGTGCCCATAAGTGGCAACGAAGAAATACAGATAAGAATCTTAAGCTAAACGCGAGTCGATGGATAAGGAGATCCGTTGAGGTCGGCAGCTTATTCTCACATCGATGTGTAAACTTCCTTAAAGAAACCTTTGGCTTTCTCCAATTGTTTTAATCCCTTTTCCGTCAATTTGTAGTACTTCCGTCTTCCTTTCATGTATGATTTCACATAACCATCCTTCTCAAGCAAGTACAGAACTTTGTATCCTGTAACATTTCCCGCCCAAAAGCCAAAGTCTCTTTTAACCCTCTTCCTCAACTCGTAAGCGTAGTCATCTTTTTCCTTGAGAAGTCTAAATATAAAAATCCATAAGTTTTCTTTCAGTACCTTTTCTTTAAGTCTTTCTACAGGCTCTCTTACCATAACTATTAAATATTTTACAATACTATAAAAGTATTTATGGAAAAAATAAGGGTCGGTGTGATAGGAGTAGGAAATTGCTTCGCTGGTTTAATGCAGGGAATAGAGTATTACAAGAGAAACAAGACTGAGAAGATAGGTTTGATGCATGAGAAAATTGGTGGTTATGGAATAGAGGATATAGAGTTTGTGAGCGCCTTCGATGTTGGAGAGAATAAGGTGGGTAAGCCGTTAAGTGAGGCAATATATTCGGATCCAAATTATGTTAAGTGGGTTGACAGCGTTTCCTGTTGCGACAGCGTGATAGTTAGAGAAAGCCCTATTCTCGACGGTATTGGTGTCTATGTCGCGAGTATGATTAAACCCATTAAACAAACCAAGAAAGTGAAGGAGTTAGAGAAAGAGGCGATGGAAGAGATAGAAAACAGAAACACAAGAATCTTGATCAACTATCTACCGGTAGGAAGTCAGAAAGCAACCGAGTTCTGGGCCAACATTGCTCTTAAAACTAATTGCGCTTTCATCAATTGCATACCCGTGTTTATTGCTTCTGATAAAGTTTGGGAGAAGAGGTTCAGAGAGAAGAATCTTCCAACAATAGGTGATGATATTAAGGGAGTTTTGGGTGCGACGATAACACATAGGACTTTAGCCAAGCTATGCGTAGATAGAGGGGCGGTGATAGACAGAACTTATCAGATAAACGTCGGTGGAAACACGGATTTTGCGAACATGTTAGAAAGAGAAAGATTGCAGAGTAAGAAGATATCCAAGACAGAAGCTGTCCAGAGTTTGATCCCTGATGACTTGAAATTGCCTGATGATGACATCTATATTGGACCGAGTGATTTCATCCCGTTCTTGGGGAACACCAAACTGGCGTTTATCAGGATTGAGGGAAGAATGTATGCTAACATTCCTTTCAACATGGAACTAAGGTTGGAAGTTGACGATAAGGCAAATTCTGGTGGAATAGCGATAAATGCAATAAGATGCGCCCAATTGGCTTTGGACAAGGGAATAGGTGGAAATTTAACCTACGCATCTGCATATTTCATGAAACATCCACCTGTCCAAATGTGTGATGAAGAAGCGAGAAAGAAATTGGATGAATGGATTTCTGAAACATCAAAATAGATTCACTCATACATTTCACATGCTGGAGAGACCCCCAAAACTCCTTCAATTCTACCCTAGCCCTATTGAAACAAGCTACACTGTATGGACGAGAGCGCCTCAACCGTGGTTCTGTGGCTCCGTGGCACCGTGGTCGCGAGAGACGGCATTGTTCTCTTTTTCATTCTTTCACCATATTTTTGCGGGCATCAATAACCTCAAGGTTACTCCACCGACAACAATTGCAAAAATTATCTCAAACACGGTAATGAACAGGGCTCTCTTCCAGCCAAACTCTTTGGCTAGGGCAGCGATGGTTGCTATGCAAGGTATGTAGAGCATCGTCACTAGGGCGAACACGATCATTTGTACCGGGGTTAAAACTTGCGCAAAATTCGTTGTCCCGAGAAGGGTTGCGAGCATTATCAATGTCAGTTCTTTTCTGAGAACCCCAAAAATTAACGTTATCCCTGTGATGGCGGGCAATCCTAGCCAAGTAACGGTTACGGGGCTAAGAATGTTTGCGATGGGTTCTAGTAAGTTTAAGATCTCCATCACCTTAATCACGACGCTGCCCACGATTATGAGCGGGAACGCGACCTTGATGAACTCCCTCAATCTAAACCATGCTTGCTTGGCCACTGTTTCAAGATGAGGCACCCTGTAATCGTGCATCTCCATGATCAGAGCTGTTGGCTCGCCGGGTAAAGTCTTGAAGGCTACCCTTCCAAGGAGGAAAATGATCAACAAATCGATAACATATAACGCCAATGCCCATTGGAAGCCAACGAACGCTCCGACCAAGCCGAGTATGACAACAGTCCTTGCGGCACATGGCACCAGCGTGACGACGAAGGCGGCGAGGAGTCGCTCCCTCTGGGTCTCCATTATCCTGCACCCTAAACACGCAGGAACATTACAACCATAGGCCAGCATGGTTGGAATGAAGGCTTTACCGTGTAGGCCTATCTTGTGCATCAAGGTGTCCATTAAGAATGCGATTCTGCTGAGGTACCCCGAGTCTTCAAGAACATATAATACAAGATAAAATGGAACAATATAGGGCAGTGCTATTGTAACGCCCGCTATAAACCCCGCCATGACGCCGCCCCAGATCAGTTCTCCCACAATCCCAGCTCCAAATAAGCTCCTAAAGATCGGCTCCCAACCATAAAAGAGATCGCTCAACAATCCAGAACTATAGTCTCCGAAGGTGAATATGGAATAGAACATTGAGAGAAGCGCCATGATCATTACGGGATAGCCGAAGATCTTATGGGTTGTTAGGGTATGTAGCCTCTCCCTCACCGGTGGTCTTATTTGCGGCACTATTTGTTGAACTTCCCTTGCGGTCTTGCCTGCAACCTCATATCGCTCGGATGTGATTACATCCGAACAGGAATGACCATGAATTTCCTCGATCTCCTTCACAAGTTTTTTTGCGGTTGACAGGATCTCAGGGTTTATTTCACGAATCTCCTTTTCGACTTGCTCATCCCCTTCTAGGAGCTTTATTGCAGTCCACCTAGCTGGATACTTAAATTGAATTTTTTCAATTAATTTGGCGATCTTTTTAATTCCTTCCTCGATCTCTCTTCCGTACTTTATCTCGGGGGTTTTTGTTCCTCCTTTCTCGATTATCTCAACGGATCTTTCTAACAGTTCGTAGACACCCGTTCCCTTTATGGCCACAGTTGGAATTACTGGTATCCCTAGGAGTTTCTGCAGTTTTTTATGATCAATCTTTATTCCCTTCTTCTTCGCCATGTCCATTTGGTTCAATGCCATGACCATTGGGGTTCCTAGCTCCATTATCTGAAGCGTGAAGAACAGGTTTCTTTCAAGAACCGAAGCGTCCACAATATTTATCACCAAGTCTGGCCTTTCGACTGCAATGTATTCTCTTGAAATCAACTCCTCTATGGAGAAGGTTGATAGGGAATAGATTCCGGGCAGGTCGATGATGTCTATGGTATAGCCTTTAAAGTGAAGGGTTCCCTCCGCTCTTTCCACGGTTTTGCCGGGCCAGTTTCCAATGTGTTGATGTAAACCCGTCAGTTGGTTAAATATTACAGACTTTCCCACATTCGCGTTCCCAGCCAAAGCAATGGTTAATTTTCTCTCAGTCATTCCTTTATCTCCACGAAGATTCTCTCGGCCATACCTCTACCCAGAGCCAGTCTGGAACCCCTCACAGAAACTTCTAAGGGTCCATGAAAGGGTGCTGATCTCACAACCGTTATTCTGGTGCCAGGGGTTAGACCCATATCCATAAGCCTCTTTTTAAATCCCCAGCCTCTCCCCCCTCTTCCCCCTCCTCGACCCGCTTTTATGGAAGTTATGACTCCACTCTCTCCATCCCGTAGGGCGGTTAAAGGCAGTTTCACCCTCTCCACCCCTTTTCGTCTTTCCATGTAATCACCTCACCTTCCACTAGGCTTTCCTGACCTCGACGATTGACGCCACTTTGTGACTTAACGCATGATTGGTTCCGCCCACTTCCACGGTTATGAGATCGTTAAGTGGAGCCTTCTCCACAATCTTTACGGATGTCCCAGGCGTGAGACCTAGCGTGGCGAGGTACCGTAACAGGTCAGACTCCTCCTCCATTATTTTCACCACGATCCCTTCTTCTTGTGGGTTGAGGTTTGTTAAGGGCTCTAATTTCTCCTCGAAAATTCCTCCGCATTTTGTGGGTATGGGGTTCCCGTGAGGACAGGTTTTCGGGTGCCCCAACGCCTTTTCAAGAGGTTTGATAACATCATCGGAGAAAGCGTGTTCAAGCTTACAAGCTGCGTCGTGGGCTTCGCTCCAATCTAGGTGCAGGACGTCCGTTAACAGTCGTTCAGCGAGGCGATGCCTCCTCAAAACTTTTAAGGCTAATTTTCGCCCCTTCTCTGTTAGTTTTACCCCCTTGTAAGGTTCATGTATAATTAAACCCCGTCTTTCTAAATTCTCTATGGTGTTCGTGACTGAGCCAGGCACCACCTTTAATTGACGTGCAAGCTCCATAGTCTTGGCAGAACCTGTTTTTTTCTCTAGGCGGTAGATCGCCTCAAGGTATTCCTCAGCTTCGCTGGAGACCGTGGTTTCCTCGGCTTCCATGATGTTTCACCCAGATGAAATTACGAACCCTCGTAGTTTTATATAACGCCGTTATAGATAAGTTTTGCCCTAGATACGTTACTAAAAAAGGTAAAGACTAGATCACATTCTATCTTGTTTCAACCAGTATTTTCAGGGATTTATTGGACTACTTACCTTTTCACGTCTTTTTGTAGGTTTTTAGAAGATATGTACCTACTACTAGCCAATACCCAATGTACACGAGAACCCTTAACCACTCAGGGTTACCGTCATATCCGACTAAAGCTTTCAAAATGGAACCAACAGCGCCTTTCTCATGTAACAAGGGATAAGTCCCATCCGGATTCATTGCAGGGTTGATGTTAAACGCCTGTTGACCTAGTATTCCGAATTCTACTCCGGCGCTTTCTCCAGCCTCTATGAGCTCGTGGATGCCGTAGCCAGCTAATCCAGCCGCAAAAACTATCAATATTATGCTCGTATATTTGAAGAACTTTCTAATGTCAAGCTGATATACTCCCTTCATCAAAAGCACCGCTAATATAATCACAACTACAAAGCCTATCAGCACTCCAACCATCGCACCTGATGGGTCTAAGAAAAACGTGGCGGTTAGGAAAAGCACAGTTTCAAGGCCCTCTCTAAATACAGCTACAAAAGCTAGAGTGGCTATTCCGAATAGCTGCCCCTTGGTGATTGCTACGTCGATCCTTTCTTGTAGTTCACCCTTTATCTTTTTTGCATGCTCAGACATCCAAAATATCATATAAGTTAAAACCACAGTGGCTGCAAGAGATGCGGTTCCTTCGAATATCTCTGCAGCTATCCCGGCCAAGCCACCGTAAACCACTTGAACAATCCCAGCCAGTATGACGCTTGCTGAAATAGCAACACCAGTCCCCAAGTAAAGGTACCGATTCAAATTCGCTTTTCCCATTTTTCGGAGATAAACAGCCATTATTACTATTATTAGGGCCGCCTCAAGCGATTCCCTAAACGCTATCAGAAAACTGGGAAATAGTCCTTCGTACATATTTTTCATCTCAGAGATTGCGAGCTCTCGTAATTTCTTATCGATGATTTATAACACTGTTATAATTAAACCTTTCGTTTTTTGCTTCATTTACGCGATTTTTCCATTCAGAGTGATCGATCGATTTACTTGAAAAGTTTTGAGCAGGGCCTAAACCCCAAAAACCTTGGTAGAAAGAAGTATGGCACTCCCCCATTGGGATTAGTGGTTAGAAGAAGGCCCGCAGGCCCACGTATGGGAGAAGGGAAAAATGCTTGGCATAATAACTGACCAAGATGTGATCGAAGAAAAAGTATGTCTAGCCCATGCTTCCTATACGACTTCCCACGGCTCTAAGATGTGATAGTACCGCGCGCTAAGAAGCCAACCTTCCTTGAAACCGGCTCCTTGAGGACCTAATAGCCTTTGCCTAGTAACTAAGAGTTAAATCTTTTAAACCTCAACTTCGGAAATGGCACAAGCATGGGAACCCTGTGTTTGTATTTTCGGTATTTTTCTCCGAACTTCTCCTCCATTTCTTTTTCCTCCCCCCTAGCTAATCGGTAGTATAAAACCAGCAGGATTGGCCACATTAGAAGCGTAGGGAGAGTGACCCATTGAACGAGCATACCCAACGTGAGCAGTAGGAACCCCAAATATTGCGGATGACGAACATATCCATAAATGCCCTTGGTTACCAGCTCGCCTTTGGCTGCGTATATGTTTCTCCAACCAAAAAATATCAAAAGCCCCCCAACAAGAATCATTATTACTGAAAGAGGGTGAAGGAAGGAAAAGAATAAGTATTCTCCTACTACTCCTGCCAAGATGTGCCCCGATATGTGCGTTAAAGGATTTTGATATCCAAATAGCCACGTTAGGGTGTAGATGGTTAAGGGGAATCCGTACATTTCAGTATACAGAGCGATTATGAAAGCCAAGTAAAAGCCTGCTGAACGCTGCTCAACTTTCTTCTTAAGAGGTATGAGAAGCAGAAAGAGACTAAATAAAACTATATTCCAAAGCACTAGGTCCCATTGCCCATAACCGTACTCTTCCATAAGACATCCCTTCTGTTTTCTAATGCTGCTTGCTCTCTCTTCTCAATGATATCAAACCCCTTTTATCTCAGAAACAAAATGTTTCGCCATTTCACCATCACTCAACTTCTCGCCTGAAAAGAGGTCGTTCACGGGTGACGTTTCTCTCCTGTTTGTAGGATTGGGCGCAGTGTATGCAGCAGAAGGTTGTTTCTTTCCCTTCAATAACTTCTCTATATCCGCTCTCATAGACTTTGCAGCCGCAGTGGGCGCAGACTTCGAGGCTGGGCTCAAGTGCAATTGAGACAAGGTTGGCGAAGCGTTTAAACAGGCGTGTGCAGACTTCTTTTCCTTCCTCGGTGAGTTCGAAAACCTTCTTTTCCTTCTCACCTACAGGCTTAACCGTGTGTTTCACCAAGCCCTTTTCTTCGAGTTGCTGAAGAAACGGGTAAACCAAGCTCGGGCTGACTTCTTTTCCAACCTTCTTTCTGAATCGGCTTAAGATACTGTAGCCGTGGGCTGCTCCTTCATACAGAATTGTTAGTATGTAAAATCGGGAAAAATCCGAAACGACCTCGTCGATCTCTTCGCCAGTCATATTATAACACCTTAAAAGATATATCTTTAAAAGAAATATTTATATCTTTCTATAACACAGTTATTATATGGTGACCAAGATGCTTTGCTGCTTAGGACTCTTTGCCGGTTTTGCCTTAGGCTCCATGCTCGGCGGACCATGGACATTTATTGCCCCAGCAATAGGATTCGGCCTAGGGCTCCTAGGAGATATGAAACTGATGCGCGGTAAACATGGAAGTCATGGAGGTTTTGGAGGAGGCTGTTGTGGAGGCGGGCACGCGTACGATGAAAAAGTTGAGAAAGGCACTAAAGACCCTGTTTGCGGTATGCAGGTTGAGGAAAAAGCAACTAAACACAAGATGGAGTTCCGGGGGAAGACATACTACTTTTGTTCCTCCGAATGTGAATCTGCATTTAAAGAAAATCCAGAGAGGTACATATAGCATAGGAGAAAGATGTCATGCCCAGAGATCCTGTATGTGGTATGGTTGTAGATAAGGACACCGCTATTAAACGGAAGATTGGAGATCGAACATACTATTTCTGCAGCGAAACCTGCGCCCGAACATACGAACAACCCGAACAAGAACTAAAAGCCATGAAACGCCGAGTCGCCTTGGCGCTCGCAGGAGTTGTTAGCGTCGCTGCTTTGCGTGTTGTAGCCATGCTAGGCCTTGCCGTAGCCATCATGGCGTTCAGGATAGTTGGAATTTCGGCTTGGGACTTAGCCTTCTTCATTCTGTCAACTCCAATCGTTTGGGTAGCTGGATGGAGCATCCATCGCGGAGCGTACAAGGCTCTCAAAAATCGATCCATAAACATGGATGTGCTCATAACCACCGGCGTGTTAGCCGGCTGGGGATATGGTGCAGTTAGCGCCTTTTTCCCGTGGCTAGGGTCTGAGGGATTCGGCTACATGGAAATCGCCATAGGAATTCTAGCCTTCGTGTTGCTGGGCAAATTTATTGAGGAAACTATAAGGAGGAAATCCGCTGCAGCCATTCGGAAACTGCTTGAACTTCAGCCAACGATCGCGAGGGTTTTGAAGGACGGGCAGGAAGTTGAGGTTTTAATTGACGATGTTCAGGTCGGTGACGTGTTCGTTGCTAGACCGGGCGAGAAGATTCCAACAGACGGCATAGTTGTTGCTGGTTACTCTTCGGTTGACGAGAAAATAATCACTGGAGAAAGCATTCCAGTTGAAAAGAACGTGGGCAGCGAAGTCATAGGCGCCACAATCAACAAGACGGGTTTGTTGAAGGTCAAGGCGACTAAGGTTGGCGAAGACACAGCACTCATGCAGATTGTTCATTTGGTGGAAGAGGCACAATCGGCTAGCGCACCAGTTCAGAAACTGGCAGACCGGGTTGTCGGGTACTTTGTCCCAGCCGTCTTCACAGTTGCAGCAATAGCCTTTACCTATTGGCTGGTCTCCAGGGGCTTTTCCTTTGCTTTTCTCGTGCTGTTAGCCATACTTCTCATCGCTTGTCCGTGCGCATTGGGTATAGCCACACCCACCGCCATTTTGGCTGGAGTTGGCAAGGGCGCCGAGCATGGAATACTGCTCAGAGGCGGTGAATACGTCGAGAACGCCAGAAAACTGACTACAGTAGTGTTTGACAAAACCGGCACTTTGACTAAGGGTGAGCCTTCGGTCACCGACATAATAGCGTTTGAGGGCTACAGTGAAAAAGAAGTACTAGAATTCGCGGCTATTGCAGAGAAGGGTTCAGAGCATCCACTGGCAGAAGCCGTTGTTAAGGCAGCAAAAGAGGCTAACTTCAATATTCCAGATGCTGAATCCTTTGAGGCAGTCCCAGGGCACGGTGTCAAAGCAGCCTTTGAGGGTCATGCAATTCTCTTCGGGAATCGCAGACTCATGAAAGAGAATAAGATTCGCATTAAGGAGTCGACAGAGTCTCATCTAACAAAACTTGAGGAACACGGAAAAACTGCTATGCTCCTTGCTGTGGACGGTGAAATCGCGGGAATAGTCGCGGCTATGGACACGCCTAAAGACAACGCGGTTGAAGCCATAAAGCAACTCAAGAACATGGGACTCGAAATTGCCATGCTCACAGGCGACAACGAACGAACAGCTAAGGCGATCGCCAACCAATTGAGCATGGACACGGTTATCGCCAACGTTTTGCCTTGGGAAAAAGTCGATATCATCAAGAAACTGCAGAGCGAGGGTAAGGTTGTTGCCATGGTTGGTGACGGTGTCAACGACGCTCCAGCCCTTGCCCAAGCCCACATTGGCATAGCCATAGGTAGCGGAACTGACATCGCTAAAGAAACTGGCGGCATAGTCCTTATCAAAGATGACTTACGCGATGTGGCACGGGGAATCATACTTAGCAAGGCGACCATGAGGAAGATTAAACAGAACCTTTTCTGGGCCTTTATATACAACACGGTTTCTATTCCAGTCGCAGCGGTCGGTTTGCTTAGCCCTATAATTGCGGCTGGAGCCATGGCGTTCAGTTCCCTCTTTGTGGTGAGCAACTCGGCAACTCTAAAACTGCTCAAACTATAAAAATATGTTTGGGAAGAAGAGGTGAGAATGCATGGCGAAGGACCCTGTTTGTGGGATGGAAGTGACTGAGAAAACGGCAAAGTATAAAACGGTGCACATGGGAAAGACCTACTACTTCTGCGCCGCCGGTTGCAAAGAAACGTTTGAAAAGAACCCACACAGATACATGAAAATGTAGATGGGAGAAAGTAGTATTTCTGCGCCAAAGCTTGTAAGAAGCCTGTTAAGTAAGTCTACAACTTTAAAATGGAAGAAGAGGCTTGTGAATCAACAACCTATTCAGGGTCTAACCTAAGAGATCAAGCTTGACACCACTTTGGTTAGGTATCCCGCGATTATGGGAAATGGTATGCCCACTAGGATTCTCGTCGCCACAATCTTTAGGTTGAAGAAGGCAAGCTCAAAGGGAACCCTGCCGAGGGCGATGGTGGACCAGGAAACGATGAAGGCCATGATGGGGCTGATGTCGGCTCCTGCCGCGTATAGGGAGGCGAGGACAGGATAAACGACGTAGGGTCCTCCCGGAACTACCGCGCCTAAGCCTGTGGCTAGCAAGATACCCAGTAAGCCCGATTCCCCACCTAGAGTTTTTGCTATAACCTCCTTCGGCACAACCGCTTGAATCACTGAGCCCAAGGCGATGCCAGCAAAGATCAAAAGGAGAACGTTTGCAAAGGTCTCAAAAGAGTCCTGTGTCGCTTCACGTCCCTTTACGGGATTCTTCATGAAGAGGACGATAAATGCGATCAGGGCTAAGATCACCAGTCCCTTTTGAATGGGGTTGTAGCTGCCAAACAACAGGTTGTAAAGCTCCTCCAGTGTCATTTAACCACCAACCTAATCGTGAGTTTTTAACCTTAATATCCTTTCCAATCAACCGTCGAATCCTCGATTAGTGAAATTGTTGGTAGAGAATTCGAGTTGATTCTTTCCGAGAAAGCGAACATCATAGATGCTATAGACGAGGCGGATAAGACAATAAGTGGTAAAGGAAAGTTTCCTTACCTAGAGTATCATAGTTTACTCTATATGACCTACAATCCTGTTAAAGAGAGTTTCTACAAACAAGGTGACTGTAACTGCTTAGATACGATCTGGTGAATCCCTTAACGTTAGAGACGAGCCTAAGTCAATATTGCCAGATAGAGCGACAATTATCCTAGGATTGGGAGCTGGATGTGGTAACTTTGAGTGGGAAAAGGTTATGGATTACGACAAATTTCGCGAAGCAATTTTAAGAACGATGCAAAAATAAATTTTGGTTCTCCTACCTCATTTACAGCAGAACCGCTGTGAAGAACGCAAAAGAGCTATTGAGGCATCAATATGCCAACATTCCGATGCAAAAAGTGTGGTAGAGTCGTTAAAGTCGATTTTGAGCCTTGCTGTGCACCTGAGTCCATTTGCACTATGAAAAATCCAGAGTGCTGTGGGCAACCCATGATAGAAACTATTGATGATTGTTTTGTATCAGGAACAGACGGGGTTTTCTTACTCGAAGATAGCAAAGTTTATGGAAAGAACCATGATTAGTGGAAAGATCATAGACATAAAGGCCCAACGGTAGGAGAAAAACAGAATAATGTCATTTCCACTAAACTGCCGAACCTGCTAATCCGCAGTTATGTTCTGTGAGTATTTTCATCAAGGATCTGCTAAATCTTGGTTGGTTTAATAATCAAGCGGCTCTAAAGTTTTTTAATTCTTGTTGGATGATTTTGCGTAATCTCTCCCTTGCAGGTACACCCTCGACTTTGACTCTGCCGTTAACGATTATCGTAGGAACTCCTTTAACGCCGTATCTTTCCGCCTTTTCTAACCCAGCGGAGGATAGCACGTTAATCTCTTTAACTTGAATTTTTTCATCAAGTTCTTCAGCAATTTCCATAAGGATTTTCTTTGCTTCTGGACAGTATAGGCACATGGGTGAGTAAAACAGCTCTATAGTTATCGTCACTTTGCCTCCTCTCTATGGAATGTTGGTGTTTCAGCTGATACTTTAGGGAAAGTATGCGCCAAGTTAAACTCTTCAGCGTATTTCTCTGCAATTTCATAAAAAGCATCCCTCACCTTCTTCACCTCATCCCAGCTTAGCCCATACAGCGAAAGCTTTACGTGTTTGCTTAGGCCCCTGTGAAGGCCAACTATTCCTCTCTGGATCATTTCATCAGCTAAGAAGAATCCTTTCCTCTTGTGGTGTTTTGAGATCTCCCAGAAAATGGGGGTTTCAAAGTGTAGCAGATGGTGTCTGTGGGGTCTTTCTCCGATCAGCATGATGTCGTCAAGCTTCTCCATTTCTTTGATAAACCAGTGAACCTTCCTTAGTTCTTCGTTCCACTTTTTTACGCGCTTTACCACGTAGGGGAAGGAGTACATGGCTGAAATGAGGGCGATTCCCCCCACGCTGCAGCCAAATAGATTGGGAAGCTTCTTTCCAAAGACTCTCCCGCTCCAATCGGGCATAATGGCGGATTTTTTAAAGGCCCTCTTTGCCCACTCATAGTTCGTCACGAGGAAGCCTAATGGTCCTAGGGAAGCCATTGATTTATGCGCCGACACGGTGAGGAAATCAGCTTGAAAATCTCTCATATCCACCGGCAGAACACCGGCTGTGTAGGCTGCGTTAATCATGTAGGGGATCTCATACTCCTTGGCTATCTCCCCGATCTCCTTTGCTGGGTTCATGTTTCCATAGTAGGGCTCAACGTGGGTCACTGCGATTAACCCGGGCAGTTTTCCTGTCTCCTTACGCATTTCCTCTATTTTTCCTACGAAATCCTTGGCCTCTATTTTGTACTCTGGATATCCACTATACGGAGGTTCCACCAGTCGGAAGCCGGTCATTTCGGCGGCAATAGCGGTTGTATAATGGCACAATGGATCCGTCACAACAACCTTTACGTAGTCCCTCGCCCCCTCGCCATCCAGATAATCACTTATTGTTTTCATGACCGCAAACTGGGCTGCTCGGCATCCAAACGTGTGTTCAGCCGTGTCTCCTCCGAAGAAGCCCGCTATGTCATCGAGGA
>Ga0315314_1002000_pt1 | contig 17266 bp, 13 predicted proteins | sample TDP9_MG_FD_203631 | JGI IMG/M metagenome (GOLD analysis project Ga0315314, IMG submission 203631) | Freshwater sediment microbial communities from Lake Towuti, South Sulawesi, Indonesia - TDP9 | ecosystem: Environmental > Aquatic > Freshwater > Lake > Sediment | place: Indonesia: South Sulawesi...
AATTCGAGGAATAGTAGATGATCGTGAAAATATCCTGGAAGCCTCGATAACAATAGATGCTGAGGGCGTTGGTGGAAGACTGCTAGCCAAGAGCGGCCTGAAACCCGTAGACGAGAAACATATCCTTCCAGCACTTCAATATGAGCTGGTTGACGTAGAGGTTGAAGAAGAATCTGTGGATCTATTCTTTGGCAGAAGATATGCCCCAAACTTCTTTGCATGGATTATTCCGACGGGATCGGACTCAGCGCGAGTCGGCTTGGCTTCTAATGAAGGAAATATTCGCCAACTACTCGACAAGTTCGTCGATGACAACTTCCGCGCATCCACAAAGGTGGAGAAGAGAACAGGATTGATCATAACCGGCGGGCCGATACCGAAAACATGTTTACACGGTTTAATAGCTGTTGGCGATGTTGCAGGGCAGACGAAACCAACAACAGGAGGAGGAGTAGTCACTGGAGGCATCTGCGCTTTAGTTGCGGCTCGATCAGCGGTAAGTGCTGTGGAGAAGCACGATGCCTCACTAGAGTTTCTATCTGACTCGTACGAGGTTGAGTGGCGAAAGCTTCTTGCCAAAGAGTTTTCAACGATGTCTACGGCGAGACGGATCTATAATATGCTCTCAGATTCAACACTAGACGAACTATTCAAGATAGTTCTGAAAGAAAACCTGACGGACGAGATTGAAGCAAGGGGAGATATGGATTTCCAAGCTTCAATCTTATTGAAACTAGCTAAGAAGCCGTCAGTTATGAGGATACTGCCAATGGTAGTTGGAGACCTGGTCAAAGCGCTCCTATCCTGAGTGCCGTATTGAGTCAGGCGAAGCCTTCAACTGTCGCGAAAAACAATCGATACCTTTATGTTAAATGAGAGTTCGGTTCCTTTGAGCTTTTCCTAGTCGAAGGGGCTTGAGAAAGCTGTTTCTTTGGAGGCTCTCCTAGGTGTTCTGCGAACCGCCAAACTGTCAAGCATGAACAGACATAGAATGCCAATTTCATGAGCTTTTTCCGCAAATTGGAAAGCTTTATATTTTCATTGGAAACCAGAGAAGAGGTCTTAGAAAATGCAAGAAACCGAAAGAAGGAATTTTCCTTGACAGAAGAGATTGTTTTTGCAAGAAAGGCGTCTGGACTAGTTCGAGAACTCACGGTACAGGACGTGATCATCTGGGGAATAGCTGCGCCAGCAGCGTCCGGCATAAACTTCTACTCAGTTCGAATGTCGTACACGTATCCGGGCGCCAGCGCGTGGCTGTCATTTGCGCTAAGCACTCTCATTCTACTTCCAATAGCTATTGCGCTAGCCATGATGTGTTCAGCGATGCCGAGAGCCGGGGGCATGTATGTACAGGTGAGCAGAATCATAAATCCAACGATTGGATTCTATTGTGTTTGGGTAATGGTCATCGGCTGGGGAATCGCAATTGGGCTACTAGGGTACATTGTTACAGGGCTATTCGGAGGGGCTCTTATCATGGCCGGTTTGGGTGGCGGAGGTGCAGGCCTCGTCGAGGCGGGAAAAGCTCTAGGGACAATGACTTGGTCTTCGGTCGGAGGAATTCTGTTTTGTCTGTTCTTCTGGGTTGTGAACCTTTACAGTGTAGGTGCCGTCAAATGGGTGACGAGAATTATAACATACCTTCCAATTATTGCAACAGTGATTGCGGTGCTTTATTTCATAGGCGTTGGCCCGGCAGGCGCGCCCTCGGCATTCAATAGCATCTGGGGATCGGGAGCCTATGAGAAGATTTTGGACGCGGCGGCGGCAAACGGTTTCACGGAGAAACCTTTCTCCATGGATGCCACAATATCCTCCTTGATTATCCCGCTTTGGGCATGGACCGCCTTTGAAGCCAGCACATTTGTGAGCGGAGAAGTGAAATCGCCTAGAAAGAGCATGCTCTATGGATTCATAGGCGGTTTCATCGGTTGCGCACTTCTTTACGTAATCGTTTCCTGGGCAGTGTACTATCCATACGGCAAGTTTGTAGGTGCATACACATTCTTAGCCAATGCGCATCCCGATGTCTTGGCGAAAATAATGCCGGTGATCAGGCCTGGCGTTCCGTTGCTATCGTCATCACTAATGCCTCTGTGGCTTGGAGCGTTCGTGGCGATACTTCTATGCCTGTGGTTTGCGAACAGTATACTTCCAGTCTTTGCCTCCTGCACCAGAGCTCTTTTCGCCGTCGCTTTCGACAGAGCCCTCCCGGAGCGGTTTAGCGAGGTCAACAAGAGAGGCGCACCGACTTGGGCCTCGCATGTCACCATGATCTGGGGAATCGTCGGGGTCTTCATTGCAGCAGCATCAGTAGACGTGATACTCGGAATACTGGACTTCACGATGTATAACTTCTTCCTATGGTTCGGCATGGCCGCTCTGTTGCTTCCTTATCTAAAGCCGGAAATATACAAACGGTCGCCAATACAATGGTCGGTGGCAGGTGTACCTCTCATATCTATCTTAGGCCTACTGTCGCTGGGCGTGGGTTTCTGGATCGCATGCTTCTCGATACTGGAGTTTACATACGCTGTCGCAGCCGTGATGTCAATCTTCATAGGAATAGGCTTCATCTTCTACTGGTGGAAGCAAGCCAAGAACGTGAAAGAAGGCATCGACATATCCAGAATATACGCAGAAGTCCCTCCAGAATAAAACTCCTAATTTCCTTTTTTTTCCGCAGTAGATATGAGCGCTAGCCTTCGACTTTCCAGTACTTACTGATGCCCTCTTTTGAAGCCTCTATCATGACACCCCTGAGAACACCCTCGCCGTATTCAGATCCTGGGTTGATGACCGGCGCATTTCCAACATGATCGGTCGCGCCGGACTCGTGGATATGACCGTGAAGCCCAAGCTGGGGAGAATATTTCTTCTCCGCCTCTAGAACCGCCTTACTGCCAACGTGAATGAATTGAGGAGCTCCACCGACCGTGATCGGTTTCAGGTTCTTATCCAACTCCGGCGCGTAATCAAGCTTGGTTCCGTAAGGCGGGCAGTGGAAATTGAAAATAGAGCGGCGTGGATCTTTCAGCTTTCCGACGAGCCTATCTATCATCTTTGCCAGCTCGGGTTCAGTTGCCTCCCTAGGCGTATTCCATGGCGTCGGGTTCACATAGGACAGGCTTATCGTCTCAATCCCAGCTATTTCGACAACCGTGTCCAGAAGCCAAGCTATCCCTCGATCTTGATAAGACTTCATAACTTCATCAATCTCGTGGAAATCATCATTTCCCGGCATTGCCCAGACTTGAATCTTCTTCAAGTCAATCTTCTCTAACGCCAAGTCGAGCCATTCTCTGATTCTGTTCTTCACAGCTTCCATCATCATTCTCGATACCTTGTCAGGATTCCTCTTCAGTTCCTCGATCTCTTCTGGGGTACTCCTAAACGGGTATATGCCAGAATTAGCTAGCCTCTCTTCCGCTTCTGCTATTTCCTTGTCAGTTTTCAGATTGAATTTCATTCCCCAATATGCTAGATTGTAAGATCCGTCTTTTTGCCTCACCAGTGGCACCAACGCTTTCCCAGTCAAATCTCCGCAAAGCATCAGCACATCCGCCTTGAAGAAATCAGGGGCTGAAAGCCATTTCTTCCAAACGCCGGTGCTACCGTGGACGTCGACCGCGAAGAATACTCTTGCCATTCGCAAACCTCGGCTATAGTATCTCAGTTTCATTTTTTATAAAGTTGCCCATGTATAGACGTGATAGTGCTGCGCTAGTTTCCTCCGGATGCGTCAAATGCGCTTCAACGCACATCGATTCGATTCTACCGGCAACGAAACCAGAATCACCTGAAAAACTAGACCGCTAAAAACGGAGAAAGATATTGGTGCAGAACGTAATTGCGTTCTATAGGGCTATCGACAGGCTTTTTAATGAAACTTGAAATACCTTCGACTGAAATTGCCTGGAGTTGCACAAGTTGAATGTATCGAAAAAGGTGTCTAGAAGCGAAGAAATAGCCAGAAGAGATGATGAGCTTACATCTCCATCCACAAGAATCAAGTATTTCCCTCTGGCTGTGGCGAAGGCTCGTGGATCGAAGATCTGGGACGCAGACGGGAACGAGTACATTGACTTCTTGTCTGGAGCCGCGGTCGCAAACGTGGGACACTGTCACCCAAAAGTAGTGACGGCTATAAAAGAGCAGTCAGATAAGTTCATTCATTACACGCTCGCCTACATGTACTACGAACCCGCCTTAAATCTCACTAAGAAACTAGTCGAGATAACTCCGGGCAGATTTCCAAAGAAAGTCGCCTACGGACTCTCAGGGTCAGACTCCAACGATGGAGCCATAAAGCTCGCTCGAAGCTTCACTGGCAGGCAGAAGGTAATCTCTTTCCTGAAATCTTATCACGGCACAACGTATGGAGCTCTCTCGCTCTCCGGGATAACCCTTCGTATGCGAAGGAAAGTAGGTCCCATGCTACCTGAAATCTATCATGTGCCCTTTCCTGACTGCTACAGATGCATCTTCAAGCTCGAATACCCGGAGTGCGGGCTGCATTGCCTAGACTACATAGAAATGCTTCTGGAGATTCTTATTCCTCCTGAAGAGACTGCGGGACTTGTAATTGAGCCGATACAAGGAGATGCCGGTGTCATAATACCCCCCGGCGACTACCTAACAAGGCTAAGCAAACTTTGCAAGGATCACGGGATATTGTTCGTCGCAGAGGAGGTTCAAACAGGGTTCGGACGCACCGGGAAATGGTTTGCCGTGAATCACTGGAACCTTAAGCCTGACATCATACTACTTGCCAAAGCGATAGCCGCAGGGATGCCGATGAGTGCGATCGTTTCGAAGAAAGAGATTATGGACGCTTGGGCAGGATCTCAAGTTCACCTATTCACAGGCGAGGCCAACCCAATATCATGTGCCGCTGCGATCGCGAACATAGACATAATAGCGGAAGAGAAGCTGTGTGAGCGTTCAGCTAGGTTGGGCGAATATGCAATGAAACGCTTCAAAGAGATGATGGAGAAACATGAATTGATAGGGGATGTTAGAGGAAAAGGGCTCATGATCGGCGTGGACCTTGTGAAGAATAGAAGAACAAAGGAACCTGCTAGAAACGAAACTCTCAAGGTGGATTGGAGAAGCTGGGAGAAAGGCCTCATCCTCATACATTTCGGCAAATCAGTATTGAGAATTGCTCCTCCACTCGTGATTACTGAGGAGGAGCTGGAGAGAGGAATATCGACAATCGAGGAAGCTATTGACGACGTAGAGAAGGGCAAGGTTCCAGACGACGTAGTTCGAAGGATGGGCGGCTGGTAGCCCGCTTGGAATCATCTCCTCCCTAGAGAATAGAGAAAAGGGAGGGTGAACAGGGTTCCCCCCGTAGCTCTGAAAGCCTGTTTGTGGACTTTGGCGTGAAGAGCTTTCTTTGGCAGGGCACGGCTTTCTACAAGGACAAGTCGAGATTGTCTGAGTAAGCTATTTTAGCCATGCGGTGGGCTTAAGGTGAATTACCGGGGTGAGGGATGATGACTGGAGAGAGTGTTTTCCGAGTTGACGCCTCGAAAAGATCTGCTGGAATATCTCCTTCGGGAATCATGGAGGTGTTTGAGAAGGCTCAGAGGATGACCGGCCTGATAAGGTTTGAACTTGGAGAGCCGGACTTCGACACGCCCAGTCACATTAGAGATGCAGCGAAAAAGGCTCTTGACAGTGGATTTACTCACTACACGTCAAGTCGAGGACTGCTCGAACTACGAAGGGAAATAGCGAGGAAGTTGGATGAGGATAATGGGATAGTAGCAAGCCCAGATAGCGAGATAGTTGTGACCGCCGGAGCCTGTTCCGCAGTCTATCTCGCTATGCTCGCGTTGGTAAACCCTGGTGATGAAGTGCTTCTGCCCGATCCTGCATGGCCTGCCTATGAACCTTGCGCGCGTCTGGCGGAGGCTTCCGTGGTTCACTATCCGATGAGAGAAGAAGACAACTTCACTCCAGACCCTCAAGCCATAAGAGAGAGGATAACGTCCAAGACTAAGCTCTTATTGGTCAATTCTCCGAACAATCCTACGGGGTCGGTAACCAGCACCTCTACTCTTAAGGAAATCGCGAACCTAGCAGAGCAGTACGGACTCATTGTAATCTCCGATGAAGTGTACGAGAAGTTCGTCTACGATCGGGTGCGCCATCAGAGTTTTGCTGCCTTAAGTGGCATGAGAGACAGAACCGTTACGATAAACGCGTTTTCTAAGACTTACGCTATGACGGGTTGGCGCTTGGGTTACGCCGTTGCTCCAGCAAACATTGTTGCTGAGATGGCCAAACTGAACCTCTACGCCAACACGTGCGCGAACTCTATCGCTCAGGTAGCTGGAATCGAGGCGATTCGAGGTCCGCAGGAATGCGTAAGAGAAATGGCTGACGAGTATGATCGGCGAAGAAGATTTGTTCTTGAAAGACTCAATAAGATTCCCAAGATCACGTGTACGCGGCCTAAGGGTGCTTTCTACGTCTTTCCGAACATCCGTAGGCTAGGGATGAATTCCTTCGACTTCTCCATGCATCTCTTGGAAAAGGGCAAAGTGTCAACAGTGCCGGGAAGCGCGTTTGGACAGCAAGGAGAGGGGTACCTGCGAATTTCATATGCAACCTCGATGGCAAACCTGAAAGAAGGGTTGGATAGGCTCGAAGGTGTTATAAACGAGTTAGAGCCTTAGACCGCATGACGATGTAGGAATCCAGTTGCATGTTGATTGTTCTTGAAGTTGTAGGAGTGGGATCCAAGATGGGTGTTTGGTCGGGGATGGCTAAGAACCCAAAAAGAGGGCTTAACCCATTCAGCTATCCGCCGTCAAAATGTTGAATCAGCACCCCGAAAACCCAACAATAGTGGAACCTCGAAAACTCTCTCCAGAAAGAGGACCGCGTGAGCATAGAATTAGAGCTAATTTCTCGAAAGAGGTGCGTGGGGAAAACCCTTTTCGGTCGGTTGTCCCTCTGCTACGGGCAGGAAGGATTAGGATTAGAATCCAAGAATAACGCGTGGGCGATTAAAGTGCGAAAGCTTCCTCATGTTCTTCCGTACTCTTTACATCAATTTCTGTATTAGAACGCACAAAGACTTATATTAGAAGCGGCTCGATAGGAATTTCTCGGTCGCTTTTCGTAAAGTGACTAAACAACTGAGGGAGAATTGAAAATGGAAAAGAAAGTTTGGGTGAGAAAAGCAACTGGGTTAACTAGAGAGATCGGAACGTTTACTGCAGTCATAATAATACTGTGCTTGGTCATCGGTGCTGGATGGCAGAAGAGAGTCTTTCAGGTTACAGGATGGTCACCAATTCCCGAATCTACATTTGTATTGGGCTTATCACCTATGTGTTTTGCCTTCATCCTGACGGCGATACCTGCTTTAGCAACCTTCTTCTGTCTCGGATTCCTATCCGCAGCGATGCCAAGATCAGGAGGTGGATACATACATATCTCGCGCGTAATACATCCGCTAGCGGGATTCGCAATAACTTGGATAGAGTTCTGCTGGTTCTGGCTTGCATACGGAATGATATCAACGCTGATTTTGGAGTCGTTGATGATGTTTGGGGGACTCGCAGGCTGGAACATAGCGCCGTTCGTCAACCCCTATAGCCTATTCCTCTGGGGAACTTTGATGATAGTGATCTTTGCAGCTCTCTGTTCCTTGGGCGTAAGATGGTTCGGATGGCTGATACAGATACTCTTCTGGATCCCGGCGCTCATCCTTCTAGCGATGTACGGGATATACCTCTCGGCTACACCAGCCACTGTGGAGGCTGGCGTCGTCGCCTTAATGGGTCATACAGCCGAGGAGTATACAACGGCGGCATTGGCTCAAGGCATGGCTACAGCATTCAAGGGAGGTTACTGGGATGCCGTGAACGTTGCAGTTATAGGTGCAGCTTGGGCTTGGACTGGCTTTGCAAGTGTGACTTTCGCAGCTGGCGAGGTTAAGGAAGCGAGCAAGAAGATGGTCAGAGTCATGATGACTGGAGGAATAATCCTGACGATCTTCTATATCACGATCTCCCAGCTCATGGCGAATACAGCTATGATGGCTGGGACGGTGGGAGATTGGTCGTTCTTCTCAGCATGGGGATACCTCTCCTACGGTGGAGGCAACCTTGCGAAGGCCGGTCTACCTCCAGTGGCAGCGTGGAACCCAATTATGGCAGCCATAGCAGCTAGAGGCATGGGATGGACTTGGATCATGGTATTCTTGGCTGTCGTGGGCGCATTCTGGCTGTTCAACGATCTGCCGCCTATAATACTGGCTTCATCACGGATGATCTTTGCCATGGCCTTTGACGGAATGCTTCCAAGAGGACTAGCCGACGTCAACGAAAGGTGGCACTCGCCGATTAAGGCTATCTGGTTTACGGTAGTGTGGGCTCTGATAGGGATTGCATCTGAATCACAGATATTTAATCCTGGTGCTGGCGGAATAGACATAGGTCCTCTTGGCTTAATCTTCACTACAGGAATAGCAGCTGGTGACCTCTGGGACTACCTATACTTCACGGTAATCTGCTTGGCAGGTCTTCTCATATACTATCGAAGAAGAGACCTATATGACAGGTCGCCGACGTGGAAGGTCAGTATTGCGGGAGTTCCACTCGTTGCAATAGTCGGTTTCATAGGAGTCATAACTAATCTCTGGTGCGACTATGTTTTCCTCTTCAATGAGAAGGCTCTGAACGTCGGCGGAATCGCCGTAAGCCTTGAATCGATCTTTCCTTTCCTGTTCACGTTGATCCTCCTCTTGATCCCTGTAGTTCTATACTTCTACTACAAGGCCAGAGCTAAAGTAACAGGCGTAGACTACAAGACGATATTCACTGAGATACCGCCTGAGTAGAAACTCCCTAAACCCCCTTCTCTATTTTTTTCCGTTTAGACTGATCGGAGCAGAACGGTTTTCTATCTTGATCCACTGCAGCTAACCTTCGATTTTCTGAAGTTTCTTTACATGCTTCCCGTCAACTTCCACCATGAATCCCTTGAAAATTCCTTCGCCATATTCGCTTCCAGGATTTATGCACTGGGTCCTCCCAATCCTAATGTAGCCAGGGCTCTCATGTATATGGCCATGCAATCCGAGTAAAGGCTGGTACTTCTCAATTATCTGCCTGACTGCCTTTGAACCGGCTGGACCTGTCTGGAGCTGGCCTGCGATTACGAGAGGCCTCATATCTTTGTCCAACAGCGGAGCTGTATCTATCTCTGACCTGTATGGTGGAACATGAAAGCAGAATATGGCAGTCTCCATGCTATTTATCTGTGAGATTACTGCTTCAAGCTTCTCGAGCAACTCTTCTTCGCTACATTCTCGAGGTGAACTGAAGGGTGTAGTATTTGACCAAGCGCAACATGCCACTTCATGCTCATCATCTAAAGGAACGACTTTCTCCTCACCATATATGACTGCAGGATGATCCCTTATCGCATCGTCGATTGCGAACTTGTCATCGTTTCCGGGACTTATTATCACTCTGCAATTCTTCGGAGCCTTCTCCGGAACCAGGTCCATCCAATACTTGACGATCTCCACTTCAAGTTTCTCGAAGAGTTTCTCGCGTTTCTCGCTGTCAGACTCAAAAATCTTGGCCTCGTCGGGATTTGTTACATAAGGAATGTATGAGACCATTCTGCACCGCTTCATGAACTCCGGGAGCTCCTCCTTCGATAGTGTGTATGGAGTTCCAAGCAGCGAAGCGTCATATTTGCTGTCAGTTCTCTCAACGATAGGAACGATTACTTTTCCAGTCATGTCGCCGCTTAGGACGAGTGCATCCAAGTTAAACATTTTGGCGCAGTTCAGAAATTTTCTCCAAACCGTTTCAGACCCATGGATATCTGTTGCAAAGATGAACTTTGTCTTGGCCAACGATATCGCCTGTGATTGAAGATGCCGATTTGGCTTCTATTCAGGAAAGCTCGATAAATAATTTTCTTGAATGTCCTTCGCAATAGATAAATAGATGCTTTATGAATCGTTTGCAACCGCAAGGTGTATCGGATGAGTGAAGCGAAAACTGTCAAGATGCCTACTTGCAATTGGTGTGGAAGGATGATCCTGCCGGGTGAAGGCGCAACAAAGTTTCCCTGCCCCAATTGCGGTGAAGTCGTGGTTTGGCGCTGCGAAAAGTGCAGATTGTTCGGACGAGCATATAAATGTCCCAAGTGCGGCATCGCAGGACCGTGAGAAGGAAATTTGGCTAAAGTATTGGCTTCTATCAAGATCTTTCCCTCGGACACCTCGATCAGCTTAAACGCTCTGAGAGAAGAAATTCTCAAAGCCTTGCCATCCGACACCTCAATCTACAGGTTTGAAGAGGAACCGATCGCGTTTGGACTTGTAGCTCTTATAGCACACATACTCTTGCCAGAAGAAGAGACCGATAAAATGAATGAGCTGGAGGAGTCTCTGAAGTCAATCGAATCTGTGAGTGAAATCCAATCGATCGCTGTTAGACGGGTCTCAGGAACGTAGGGAATCTCGTCGCGCTTTTGTTACCGGCTCTATCGACTTAAGGTATCTGCGGCAATTCCCTGTGGGGTTGACGGGGTGTGACCTTTGGTTACCTTCGGTGCCTGTTGGGGGTAGCTTCAGTTCATCGAGGTGAAGTACGTTGTTACCTTCAGTAACGCTTATATAGCGCAGTTGTTACTTTAGGTAACGGCATGATCTCGATGCACCTCATATCTGCTCGAATCGCATATTTCAAAGGAGGTCCTAGATCTATAAGTACTGGTCGTGGGGGAAGCATGACAGAAGCGTTTTTCAGGATAACCGCCGCTATTAGTATCTCGAATTTCCATCTACCCTGTATTAGAAATGGAGGAAGAAGACTTGACGAGTAAAGAGACTCAGTTGAGAGTTGCTGATGCGAGGCAGCGAGACATAGGGCATGGCAAAGTCAGAATCGATAATGAGACTATGCAGAAGCTAGGGATAACCGCGGGAGATTTCGTTGAAATCCACGGCAAGAAGCCGACAGTAGCTGTCGCTTGGCCTGCCTACACTGAAGATCAAGGCCAAGAGATAATCAGGATGGATGGGCTGATCCGAAGAAACGCCGGCGTAGCTCTAAACGAGTATGTCACTATTCGGAAGTGTGAAGTGAAAGATGCTCAATCACTCGTCTTCGCCCCAACGGACGTAAGATTGAGTGTAGATGAAGAGTTCGTGGGTTTCGTGAAGAGAAGGTTCATGGATATGCCCTTCGTGGAAGGGGATATGACCTTGCTCTCAATCTTCGGTAGCGCTGTCCCCTTGGTTGTTACTAGAGCTAGACCCCATGGGCCTGTCAAGATAACTGAGACAACTAGCATACAAGTCTTGAGTGAGCCCACTCCTGAGAAGAAGGGTATAGCGATCATTACTTACGAGGATATCGGAGGCTTACGTGAGGAGATTCAGAGGATTCGCGAGATGGTTGAGCTACCGCTTAGGCACCCAGAGTTGTTCCAGAGACTTGGAATAGAGCCGCCTAGAGGGGTCTTCCTGTACGGTCCTCCCGGCTGCGGCAAGACTCTACTCGCGAAGGCTGTGGCCAATGAGTCTGACGCAAATTTCTACGTGATCTCAGGCCCTGAGATAATGTCGAAGTTCTACGGCGAGTCTGAGGCGCGGCTCCGCGAGATATTTCAGAAGGCTCAGGAAACAGCGCCCAGTATAATATTCATCGATGAGCTGGATGCTATTGCACCTAAACGTGAAGAGGTTACTGGTGAAGTTGAGCGTAGAGTTGTAGCTCAACTTCTATCGCTTATGGACGGTATGGGTTCGAGAGGGAATATAATTGTCATAGGCGCCACCAATAGGCCCAATGCGATTGATCCTGCTCTCAGGCGACCCGGGAGATTCGACAGAGAGATTGAGATAGGCGTTCCCGATAAACAGGGTAGACACGAGATACTTCAAATTCACACTAGAGCTATGCCTCTTGCGCAGGATGTCGACTTAAAACGTTTGTTCGAGATCACACATGGGTATACAGGTGCGGATATCGCTTCTCTATGCCGTGAGGCCGCCATGAAAGCTCTTAGAAGGTATATGCCCGAGATCAACCTTGAGGAGGAGAGGGTCCGTCCGGAGATCCTTGAGAAGATGGAGGTGAAGCTGGATGACTTCATGCAAGCTTATAGAGAGGTCACGCCGACAGCTATGCGCGAGGTATACGTCGAGGTTCCTACCGTTCACTGGCAGGACATAGGCGGCCTCAATCAAGTAAAGGAAGAGTTGATGGAGGCGATTGAGTGGCCTCTCAAAAGGCCTGACGTATTCAAAAGGATGGGGATTAACCCTCCAAAAGGAATCTTGCTATTAGGCCCTCCAGGATGCGGCAAGACTCTGCTTGGCAGAGCTGTAGCTACTGAGAGTGAAGCGAACTTCATCTCGATCAAAGGTCCTGAAATCTTCTCGAAGTGGGTTGGAGAAAGCGAGAAGGCAATTAGAGAGGTTTTCAGGAAGGGCAGGACTGCTGCTCCAGCGATCATATTCTTCGATGAGTTGGACTCCATTGTGCCTAGGAGAGGTATGGGATACGCTGATTCAGGGGTCTCTGAACGCGTTATCAGCCAGCTATTGACTGAGATCGATGGAATTGAGGCTTTACAGAATGTTGCTGTTGTCGCTGCTACGAATAGACCCGACATTCTTGATCCGGCTGTTCTTAGACCTGGAAGATTTGATAGATTGATCTATGTGCCTGCGCCTGATGAACAATCTCTAGTTCAGATCCTTAAGATTCATACCCGTGGAATGCCCTTAGTGAAGGATGTCAACTTGTCGGAGCTGGCGAGGAATATGGCTGGCTATTCTGGAGCCGATGTCGAGGCTGTATGCCGTGAAGCCGCTATGAATGCTTTGAGGCGAGACATCGATAGCAAGGAGGTTACTCTTCAAGACTTTAAGGAGGCTATGGCTAAGATTAGGCCAAGTATCACATCAGACATGGACGCTTGGTATCAAGGATTTGGGAAAAGGTTCAAGAAAGAGCGGGTCGCTATACCTGTGATCTAGGTGGCAGCGGATGGATAGGATTTGGGGTCCTAGACCAGTGCATTTGGCTGTTGTCGAGATCTTGGAGAAGAAGAATGGTTTGACAGATATAGATCTACTTCATGATGTAAAGGACAACTTTGGAGAGATCAGCCTAAGAGAGTTGAACCGTGTTCTAATGAAGCTCGAGATCTCCGGGATAATTCGAGTTTCACGACTGATGAAGGGGAAGAGAAGGGTCGAGCTAGTCGCCGCAAGCTCTTGACATGTCAGCTAAATCAGTCTACCGCATGATTCTATCTCTCTGCATTCTTTCCCTCGTTCTTAACGCCTGATTAATCAGCCTCGATGTCATCAGAAACATTATCTAGCAACTGCCATTAGATCTACCCTTGAACTGGAGATATCGTGGCATTGAGCAGCAAACGTGAAGATGAAGAGAAATCCAGTTTCCCCGGAAAGAAGAGAATAACTGAAAACGAGTTTCTCGCCGAGTTCAAGACTGCTGAAGGTGGCACGTACACCATAAGAGTAATCAAACAGAGGGAAGAAAAGCAGGAGTCTAAGAGAGAATAGAACCGGTCAGCTTCTTTCTTGAGGTGCGGAATCTATCGTATGATTGTCGCCAAGCCCTTTTCTTGACTTGGGATAACCCATAAGACTGACTCTTGAATCAATTTTGAGTGGTAGAGCCCTCTTGGGAGTTGATCTGGGCGATCTCGTTTCTAAGAAGAAGACGAGTTTGGATGATCTTTCAGGGAAGACTTTGGCGGTGGATGCGTATAATGCTCTGTACCAGTTTCTGGCGATAATTCGAGGCGTGACTGGAGAGCCTTTGATGGATAGGCAGGGTCGGGTGACTAGTCATCTTAGTGGGCTGCTCTATAGAACGGTGAACATGATGGAGAGAGGGATAAGACTCGTCTATGTATTCGACGGTGAGCCGCCTGCACTGAAGGAGGCTGAGATTAAGAGGAGGATGAAGCTTAAGGAGGAAGCTTACGTGAAGTATGAGGAGGCTCTCAAGAAGGGAGCGGTTGAGGAAGCTAGAAGATACGCTCAGATGACTTCTAGGCTCAAGGATATGATGGTCGATGATGCTAAACGCCTTCTAACAGCTATGGGTGTTCCTTGGGTTCAAGCTCCATCTGAAGGAGAAGCTCAAGCAGCATACATGGCTGCGAAAGGTGATGTTTGGGCAGCTGCAAGCCAAGATTTCGATTCTCTCCTCTTCGGGGCGCCTAGACTCGTTAGAAACCTCGCCATTACGGGGAGGAGAAAGCTTCCGAGAAAAGATGTCTACGTAGAAGTTGAACCTGAGATCGTTGAGCTCTCGCAGGTTATCTCCGAGCTTGGAATAACCCGAGACCAGATTATCGATCTCGGAATTCTCATGGGGACAGACTTCAATCCTGAAGGCATCAAGGGAATAGGTCCGAAGACAGCATTGAAGATGGTTAAAGAGTATGGAAGTATCGAAAAGATTGCTTCAGAGTTGAAGGGTCTCGAGTTCCCTGAAAATCTGGCAAAGATAAAGGACATATTTCTAAAACCAAAGGTTTTAGCTGATTATAGGATTGAATGGAAAAAAACCGAAGTTGAGGAAGTTGTAAGTTTTCTATGTCGAGAGCGGGATTTCTCAGAGGACAGAGTTAGAAACGCGATCGAGAGAGTGGTGACGGGGATGAAAGAGAGAAGAGAAAAGACGACCTTGGAATCTTTCTTCGGGTAAACCTGCACATCTTGGACTTGGTGAATAGCCTTGGTGAGCATCGAAGATCTGCCGAACTGGATTGATAAACTCGTTGAAGAGCAAGTCGGTCCTGAAAGACAGAAGGCAGAGATGTTTCGCAACCGGATCAACTCTACGCTCGAGGAGATTAGAAATATCGCAGATCGTCTCTTGGAGGGAAGTGTTAAGCAGGAAATCGGCGACGTCAGTGAACTGGTATTGACGGCTGCCAACAAGCTCGGCTCCAGGATACTCAGTCTCGCCGAAACTGTCAGAGCGCCTGAGCCGGTAACCTATGAAGCTCTTGTCGATTATGTTCAGAACCTTAAACGATTTCAAGCGCAGACCGTCAGTTTTGGGGCGATCTGGATCCGGAAGCTGGATAGGCAGTTCAAGAAGAGAATCGGAGAGCTCGAGCTCCGAATGAGAAATCTCCATAGCCTTACAAAAATCCTTGAAGATCATGTCAACGGCAAGTATCGACAAGTCAAAACGTTCGAGAGTCTCATGAAGGATGTTCGAACGTTGAAATCTATCTCTGAGGAAGCCGATAACCTAGGAAACAAATTACGCGCGATCGAGGGTGAGAGACAGGAAATGGCTAGAATTCAAAACGACTTGACCGAAAAGATAGAGGCAACCAAGAAGTCACAAGAATCGCAGAGAGTTTCGCAGCTGGAGGATAGAACAGAGGGAGTCCGCAGATCAATCGGAATTCTATTCGATCCGTTGCAGAAGCCTATTGAGAAGCTCTTGAAGCTGGCGGAGGCGAAAAAACAGATTGTCGACCCGCCTACCTTGAATATTCTTTCACGATATCTCGGAGATCCGGTCAAGACGCTTTGTGACGAGCAGGAGAGCCTTTCAGATCTCCAAACCGCGCTTAGCAAATTGCGAGTCATACTGGAGCAGAACAGGCTGGACTTGAAGCCCACTAGAAATCGAAACGCGATAAAGAGCATAGTTGAAATATGCGATAACAATGTTCTCGAGCCTCAGCGACGGGACTACTTGGCGGTCAAGCAAGAGATTAGTCAACTCTTATCGTCTCCAATTCTGGCCGAACTTGCTGCACAACGTCAAGGCCTAGAAAAGAGACTGAAGGATGTTGAGCGGACCATAGGAAAACTAAGCCTAGACTTCTCGAACACCAAGAATCGCCGCGATGAGACGGTAAGGCGAATGGATCGCGTCAAGAGCCAAATAGAGGAAACTTTTAAGCGTCTTACTGGCGAGAAGATAGATATCGATTTCAAGTGAGCAAAGACCTAGCCATTGTTTTAGTCTGTGCTACAATCAAGTGAACTCGTAGGGGTCTCCTGTTCACGACACGCCAAGTTGGTGACGTGCAAACTGTCCTAGTATGCGTTGCATGTTTGAGACGAACCTTATCAATCTCCTAATCTCCGAACATTGATTTGCGTACATCGACGCGGACACCGAGTCTCTAGCCATCTGCGCGTTCACGCATTTCTCAAAGATCTCTTTGTCCCGGAGTTGTAGTCTATTCTTGAACTTCTCGAGCCTGTTGGATTGGGCTCTCATCCGTCTAACTGCCTCTGTAATCTCTGGAGTCGAAGGAAGTTGTTGCGGAGCGGGTTGGCTGATTCCATATATTCGCAGTGCGATTAGGCCTTTCTTTTCGAGTCTTGCAAGCGTTTTACCTGTTCTGCTGCTTGTCCAGTTGAGACGTGTAGCTGCATCTTCAGCCGTGCATCCCGGATTCTCTGAGATGAATCGGGATAGCTGCACTTCATCTTGGCCTATCTCGGCTTTAGGTCGCCTCTTGGCTTTAACACTCATCACGTCATTCTCTCCTTAGATCCTAGCCTCTCCATCCAGCTTTTCCTCTCATAGGAACGAACGCCACGCCGCCTAGACTTTGTCTCGATGTCGTTCCATCCGAATGTTTTCTAATCCTTAACAATTCTTGATAGAACTGTATTCCTCCAACCGGGATAAGTAGAATTCCGTTAGGTTTCAATTGTTCAACGAGTTCCTCGGGAACGTCAGGAGCTGCACTCGTTACAATTATGACATCGTAGGGGCTGCTCTCTTTGAGGCCTATAGATCCATCTCCATGAACTGCTGTGATACGATCGGAATAACCGGCCTTCTCTAGATTTCTCCTCGCTGCTTCAGCTAGCTCTTCGACTATCTCAACTGTCCACACATGCCCCCACTTCTCCTTAGATAGGTCGCTCTGAGCTACAATTTCAGCGTATACGCAACTCATATACCCGCAGCCGGCTCCAACTTCCAGAACCTTCTGGCCAACTTTCAATTCTCCATACTCGCAGAAGATAGCGGTCATATGTAGTGCGCTTGTAGTCTGCCCGTATCCTATCGGCAAGGGTGTGTCGGCGTATGCGTACTGCTTGACATCGTTCGGCAGGAACTCCTCACGTGGAACAATGAGCATAGCTCTGATAACGCTCGGCGATCTAAGTATCCCTTCGGCTTTCAACGCATCTATAGCTGCCTGCCTCTGCTTGCTGAAGTCCTGTCTCATTTCTTTC
>Ga0315314_1002001_pt1 | contig 17254 bp, 18 predicted proteins | sample TDP9_MG_FD_203631 | JGI IMG/M metagenome (GOLD analysis project Ga0315314, IMG submission 203631) | Freshwater sediment microbial communities from Lake Towuti, South Sulawesi, Indonesia - TDP9 | ecosystem: Environmental > Aquatic > Freshwater > Lake > Sediment | place: Indonesia: South Sulawesi...
TAGGGCTCGCGAGTACACTTGCATGGAAGGCTCTTGCAAAGAGGACACTTTCGGTATTTCCTTTTGACTGTTTGTTCAAGATCCACTTCCAACAAATTGCATATGCTACAGAGCCACGCCAGAACATCAGCAGCCTCATCCTCCATGCTTGATCTATTATTCTTAACGAAAGCATCGACGAACTCTCCGACCTCTGAAACAAACCAGAGCATCGTCCGATCTGGACCTCTCTTTACATCACGGTGTATGTACATTCTCTCCATCAATTTCTGGAATCCTCTAATGGTCGGCAAATCGCTTTCCCCTCCGAAATGCTTACATTTAATGACAGCCTGAACTTATGGAAGTATGCTCATTCTCTTGGAGGGCTCTCTTTTTTGGCACGATCTGAGTTAGCTATGTTCGGTCTGAGCGTCCTAGATAAGGCATTAGGAGGCGGGGTGCCTCGAGGAACAGTTCTACTGCTTGAGGAAGATACTGGCACAAAACCTGACGCATTAATTGCACACTTTATCGCAGAAGGGCTCCGGAACGACGAGTTCTGCTACATATTGAATACTGAACATCCGCCTAGAATGATAATGAAAATGCTGGCTTCTTATGCGATGGACGTTCAGAAGTTTGTGAACCTTGGTAAGCTATTTCTAATCGATGGCTTCACGGACGCTTTTGGTTGGGGGGAGTTCCAATCTGATGTAAAACATGTTGTCCACGACATCAGGAACATAAAAGAAGTTCACGATGTTATTCGCCTCGTCGTTTCATCCGTTAAACCAAAGAACAACCTTCGTGGAGTTGTCGACTCGCTTTCAACTTTGTTGCTTTCTTCACAGGATGAAAAGGAAGTTTTCAACTATATCCATCACCAAATGGCTGCTCAGAAGAATTACGGAAACACGTTGATCTATGTTATACACAAAGGTGCGCACAAGCCTGAGACGGTAAAAGCGTTGGAACATATCGTCGACGGGGTGATCGAGATAAAGAAAGTTGATGAGAAACATGGGTCTAAATCTACATTGCAAGTCCAGAAGCTTAGAGAGATGCATTACTCTACCAAGCAGTATTGGTATCAAGTGAACGCTAAAGGCGTAGCTATGAAACCTAGAATCTAGTACGTGGTCTAATGAAGAAGCGTACCCTGACGATTTTTTCTATCGGACACAGCAATAGAACTCTTGACGAATTCTTAGGAATTCTGAAGAAGTACGGCATAGAACTTGTGGTTGACGTGAGACGTTTTCCTACTTCCAAGTGGGAATGGTTTAAGAAAGAAAACCTTCGAGAAGCGCTGAACAAGAGGAGCATCAGCTATGAGCATCTGGGTGATCTGCTAGGAGGTTTTCGAAAAGGCGGATATGAAAGGCACATGAGGACTGAAGAATTCAAGAGGGGGCTAAAGCAGGTTAAGGAACTTGCTCGGAATCGCAGATTAGCGATAATGTGCAGCGAAAAGATCGTGTTCAAGTGCCATAGACGCTTCATAGCCAGATCTCTTCAACGGAAAGGCATTCGAGTTGCGCATATTGTAGATTCTGAGAGGGCTTTTGAATTATCATTGCTGCCTGCTAAGAGAGCGAAATAGTGTGCTTACGTCTCCGTTTAGACGAAACGTATTTCCTGCAAAACCTTAATTCGGCTGTTTGCTCCAAAGTGAGTATGCCGAGGGTTGAGAGAGATGTCTACGCCTCGTGAGCATTATGATAAAGTGTTTCAACTTCTGCAACAGCATCACGACTGGTTCTCCAAAAGCATTCCGCTGATCGCCAGCGAAAATGTTCCAAGCCCAGCGGTTCGAGAAGCGATTATAACAGATTTCGGAAACCGCTATGCGGAGGGGTGGCCCGGAGAGAGAGTTTACGCTGGTTGCACCTATATAGATCAGGTTGAACTTCTCTGTGTCGAATTGGCTAAGAAACTGTTCAACGCTGAGTTTGCCGACGTCCGCCCAGTTTCAGGCGTATGCGCTAACCTTTCAGTTTATACTGCATTCAGCAACCCGGGCGACCGAATGATGGCTTTAGCTATCCCTGCTGGCGGTCATATAAGCATGGGAAAACTTGAGTTCGGCGGCACAGCTGGCGCTGTGCACGGACTCAAGGTTGAGTATTTTCCATTTGACCATAAAGAGTTGACCATCGACGTCGATAAGACGAAGGCTAAAGTTGAGGAGATGGCGAAGGAGAATTTTCCTCCTAAACTCGCTATGTTCGGCGCTAGCGTCTTGCCCTTCCCGCATCCAGTCAAAGAATTGGTTGAGACGTTTCATAGCGTAGGCGCAAAAGCTTGCTATGATGGAGCCCATGTGGCCGGGTTGATTGCCGGGGGAGTTTTTCAAGATCCATTGAGGGAGGGTGCTGACGCCATGACTTGTAGCACGCATAAGACGTTGCCTGGGCCTCAAGGCGGTTTGATCCTCTCTTGGAGCAAGTATGGGGATTTGATAAAGAGCAAAGTCTTTCCGAGTAATGTGAGTAATCATCATCTACATCATGTTGCCGGCAAAGCCGTTGCATTAGCTGAGATGCTTGCTTTCGGAAGGGAGTATGCTAGACAAATAGTGAAGAACGCTAAGGCTTTGGGGCAAGCGCTTTTCGAACGAGGGTTTCGGGTTCTAGGCGAACATAAAGGGTTCACAGAATCTCATGTGGTAATCATAGATGTAACAAAGTACGGGCTCGGCGGCGATTTAGAAAGGAAGCTGGAAAAAGCGAATATTATACTGAATAGAAATCTACTTCCATGGGATATCAAAGAAGGTCGGCACTTCCAGAACCCCGGGGGAATAAGAGTTGGGGCATCGGAAGTGACTAGGTTGGGCATGAGAGAGTCTGAGATGATCGAAATCGCCGAGTTCATGAAGAGAGTTGTAATCGACAATGAGCCCGCTGAAAAGGTCAGGGAAGATGTCGAGAAATTCAGAAGAGGCTTTCAAAAGGTACACTTTGCGTTCGATACGGCTAGAGACGCCTATGAGTACATACGTGTAAGATAAACTAAACGCTAAATGCATCTTTAATTCTCAAATCTCTTCTGGATCTGGCAAACTGTGTGCTGAATCCTATCTAACTCTTGTTTCTCGATCTAAGAGGATTCCGCTCTTCCTTCTGAATCGAGAAAAAGGATTGTGAGTAGAAACGGCTATTCTTCAAGCCGTGCTTCTACTGCTTTCCGTAGTGTTGCCGCCTTCAATTTCTGCGCAAACACCGATATCTCGTCCATCAATCTGGTGGAATTATCCAAGTTATCTTCGATAATTTTCACAAAGGCGCTTCCTACGATCGCGCCATCAGCTCCGCAGCTTATCATGGAGCTTACATGCTCGGGCTTAGAGATCCCAAAGCCAACTGCTAACGGAGCGGCTCTGACAGTATATCGTCTGAATCTCTTTATAGTCTGGATAGTAAGCTGGGCTATTCGGTCTCTTGTCCCTGTCACGCCGAACACTGAGATGAGATATAGGAAGCCTGAGGTGAAGCCCAAGATATCTGTCAGTCTACTTGTTGAGGTTGATGGCGTGGCAAGAAATATGGTGTTTATTCCCTGCTTTTCAGCGATCTCTCTGTACTCTTCTGCCTCCTCGATAGGTAGGTCGGGTATGATAAGCCCGTCAACTGCATGTTTACCAGCGTTTTCCAAGAAGTTCTTGATGCCCATCTTAAACAAGATGTTATAGTAGCTTAGTAATGCGATTGGCGCATCAACTTTCTTCTTCGTCTCCCTAACGATATCGAATATGATGTGAGGAGTTGTGCAAGCGTTGAGGGCACGATTATCTGCAGCCTGAATGGTGGGCCCATCTGCTATGGGATCAGAAAATGGTACACCAATCTCTACTATATCTGCTCCGCCCTTTACCAGTGCTTCAACAATCTGTGGAGTGTGTTTCGGTGCTGGATCACCGCCCGTAATGTAGGCTATGAGCCCCCCTTCACCATGCTTCTTTAATTCTCGGAAGGTTTCACCTATACTCATATCTTCATCCTCGTTCTATCTACCACGACCTCCACATCCTTGTCCCCTCTCCCAGATAGATTAACCACCATGACCTCATTCTTCTTCATCTTTTTCGCTAACTTTTTGGCGTAGGCTAGTGCGTGACAGGGCTCCAATGCTGGAACGATACCCTCGCTTCTCGACAGTTCAGCGAATGCCTCCAATGCTTCGTCATCAGTGACAGCATCATACTCAACTCGACCGATGCTATTCAGAAAGCTATGTTCAGGCCCAACGCCTGGATAATCCAATCCTGCTGAGATGCTATGCGTCGTCTGAATTTGCCCGTACTCATCTTGCAGAACACAAGTCAACATACCATGGAATACGCCTTCAGAGCCAGCACAGATTGATGCGGCGTGCCTCCCAGATCCGATGCTCTCTCCGGCCGCCTCCACCCCATACATCTTAACGTTTCGATCTTCAAGGAAAGCATAGAAGGTTCCGATAGCATTACTCCCTCCTCCAACGCAAGCGACCAGAGCATCTGGAACCTTACCCTCCTTCTTGATTATCTGTTCTTTAATCTCTCGTCCGATTATGCTTTGAAAATCTCTGACAATCATTGGATACGGATGGGGCCCCACTACAGATCCGATGAGGTAGTACGTTGTCCGGGCGTTAGTCACCCAATCTCTTAGAGCCTCATTTATCGCATCCTTCAAGGTCCTTGAACCGGAATCCACGGGGTGTACATCTGCGCCAAGCAACTTCATCCTGAAGACATTGAGCTTCTGTCTCTTCATGTCCTCGGTACCCATGTAAACCTCAGCCTTCAAGCCCAGTGCGGCGCAAGCTATCGCTGTGGCTACACCATGCTGTCCAGCGCCTGTCTCAGCGATCACTCTCTTTTTACCCATCTTCTTGGCAAGCAGAGCCTGCCCCATAGTATTGTTTATTTTGTGAGCTCCACCGTGAGCCAAGTCCTCTCTCTTAAGATAGACCTTAGGCCCACCGAACTTCTCAGTCAAGTTGGAAGCGTAGTATAGTGGAGTGGGTCTGCCGACAAATTCTTTAAGATAATAATCCAGTTCTCTTCTGAACTCTACATCATCCTTAAACTTCTCATATGATTCTTCTAACTGAACTAGTACAGGCATCAGAGTTTCTGGAACGAATCTGCCGCCATACTTTCCAAATTTACCCTCTATAGGATATGCGTACAATCTACTCATAACCCCGCCTCCTTCGCTTTCGCTATGAAATCAAATATCTTTTCATGATCTTTGATTCCAGGCCTCTCCTCCACTCCGCTCGAGACATCAACTCCATGAGGCTCAACTTTCCGTATCGCCTCGCCCACGTTTTCAGGAGTCAAACCTCCGGCCAAGATCAAATGCTTAGGATAGATCATGTCTCTAACCCTTCTGCTCAAATACCAGTCATGGACGATGCCTGTCCCTCCAAGTCCACCCTCTCCAACGGTATCCAATAATACGGACTGAAACACGCCCGAAAACTCGATTGCTAGGTTTAAAGCATCATGCGCCTTTCCATTAACCGCTCCTATTATACAGCTTTTAGATGGGATCTCAGCCATCAACTCAAGGAGGTGGTGAAAGCTTCCATGCAGCTGTAGGTAATCAGTTTCTAGCTCGGTATAGATGTGAATCAATTCCTCCATGGTTTTGAAGACTGTAACAGCCACGCTACCTGCGCCTTTTGGGACCTTAGAGATCAAGTACCTGGCTTTTGAAAGAGGGAGGTTTCTTGGGGAACGTGGTACTCCGACCACGAATCCAAGCAAGTCTGCTCCAGCGGCTACAGCAGCCTTAAGATCCTGCTCCCTCGTTATCCCACATATCTTAACCTTGACCATTTTCGACTAGGCCTCCACCAGCTCCTTGACCTTCTCTTCCATATTACGAGCTGACATCACCGTTGTCCCAACTAGAAAGGCTCTCGCGCCAGCGCCCCTTAGAAAACGTACATGCGACGCAGATTCTATGCCGCTTTCACTTACAATTATCCGGTTTTGATGGCTATGTTTCTTCAAAATTTCTTGCGTTATATGGAGGTCTACGTTTAGGGTTTTCAGGTCTCTATTGTTTATTCCTATTAAATCTGAATCAGAGCTGACAGCCCTTTCGAATTCATCTTCAGTATGAGCCTCCAACAACACTTCCATGTTGTAGGAGTGAGCATATTCGATCATCTCGTCTAAATTGCTGTCGCAGTAGTTCCTGTCGAAAAGTGCTTGTATAAGTAAGATGGCGGGAGCTCCGATTTTGTAGGCGGCGTCAACCTGAAGTTGGCTTATAATAAAGTCTTTCATTAAAATCGGAATAGATATATTCTCTCGAACTAGCTTCAAGTTGCGCAGAGAGCCCTCGAAGTGCTTCGGCTCGGTTACAACCGATAATCCTATTGCTCCACCCCTCTTCATGGCGGAGGCGATGTCTACAACGTCCACGTCTCTTCTAACGATGTTTCTAGAGGGTGATGATAACTTAATCTCGGCGATGATAGGGTTCTTCTTGCAGTTAACAATGTTTTCCTTTAAGCCGTATCCTCTATATTTGTTCGTCTGTTTGGTAGCCTCAGCTTGATAATATCCGCTTTCAACAGTTCGCTTAGCAGCTTCGGCTAATGTATCTAGGAAGTCACTCACGGGTCTCCAATTCCTCCAGTTTCGACACATCCCCTCCACTGAACTTGATTAGCGATCTCAGCTTCTTGTAGGCAGATCCGCTCTGAATAGATTCTCTAGCAGCCTCCATCCCCTCCTCGATTGTTTCAGCTTTGTTCCCTACATGGATAGCCGCGGCCGCGTTCACCAAAACGATGTCACACTTAGGATCATCTTTGCCTGCACTACTTCCTCGGCAATTCAAAATCCTGAAGGTTGTCGAGGCGCTCTCCTCTGGTCCGGACCCCTCGATGGCCCTTTTCTCAACAGTCTTTAACCCAAGATCTTCAGGGGATACGCGTGAGGTGGATATCTTACCATGTTTTAGTAGGGTAATCTTAGTTTGACCTATGGTGGATATCTCATCTAAACCGTCAAGTCCATGCACAACCATAGCTTGCTCCACCCCGAGATTGTCTAGCACATGGGCTAGCGGTTCGGTTAGATTCTCGTCGTATACGCCTAGGAGCTGTGCTTTAGCGTTTGCTGGATTAGTCAGAGGTCCTAGAAGATTAAAAACAGTCCTTATCCCAATCTCTCTTCGTGGGCTTATAGCGTGCCTCATGGCAGGATGAAAACTTGGGGCGAACATAAACCCTATGCCAACCTCTTCTATTGACTTCTCCACTAAAGCAGGGGTCATCTCAAGGTTAAGTCCTAGAGCTTCAAGGACATCAGCGCTTCCACATCGGCTGGTGACAGAGCGGTTTCCATGCTTAGCCACGGATACTCCTGCTCCAGTTGCTACAAAGGCGGCTGCGGTACTGATGTTAAAGGTCTTGACTTTATCGCCTCCTGTCCCACATGTATCAACCAACAAACCCGTGACTTTAGGGCGGATTTGACGACAGAAACTCCGCATTACGGAGGCAAAGGCCGTGATCTCCTCTACGGTTTCACCCTTCATCGCCAAAGCTGTTAGAAATGCGGTTATCTGAGCTTCTGTAGCCTTGCCTGACATAATTTCGCTCATTATCTCCTCAGCTTCTATTCGGGCGAGATCATTGCCTTCAACGAGTTTTGCGATACCTTCTCTTATCGACTTATTCATCCCCATCAAGGAAGTTCTTCAGGATTCTTTTTCCCTCGCCCGTTAGGATAGACTCTGGATGGAATTGAATACCCTCAATTGGGCGTTCGATATGGCGTATACCCATGATTTCGCAGTCTTCCAAGGAGTAGGCAGATACCCTGAGGCAGGATGGAATGCTGAAGAGGCTCGCGACGAGGGAGTGATAGCGTGTAGCCTCGAAGGGGTTTGAAACGCTCCTAAATACTCCTTTCCCATCATGCCTTATCATACTCGTCTTTCCATGCATCAGTCTGTTAGCATTCGATATCTCTCCTCCAAAGGCGTGAACGATCCCTTGATGACCTAGGCAGATCCCTAAAATTGGGATGCGAGGGCTTAGATTCCGTATGATCGATAGACAGTTTCCAAAGTATCTCTTGTCCTTCGGAGTTCCAGGTCCAGGAGATAATACTATTCTATCTGGCTGAAGATTCTTTACTTTTCTAACTGTTATCTCGTCATTCCTATATGCGATGGGAGAAGCGCCTAGCTCACCTAAGTATTGAGCAATATTATAGACAAATGAATCGTAATTATCGATCAATAAGACCTTCACATCTTTTCACCCGCTTGGTTCAAAGCCTTCATTAGAGCCTCTGCCTTATGCTCTGTCTCAAACCACTCCCGCTCTGGGTCCGAGTCTGCGACTATTCCTGCACCGACCTGAATGTAGGCTCTATCACCAACTGCAGTCAACGTCCTTATGGTTATGGCGAAGTCAGCATTACCATTGTAGGAGAAGTACCCTACTGCACCAGCATAAGGTCCCCGACGCGTAGGCTCGAGCTCTTCAATGATCTCCATCGCTCTAACCTTCGGAGCACCAGAGACGGTTCCTGCAGGCAACATAACCCTCAAGGCGTCCAAGGAGTCGAAGTTTGATGATAGGCGGCCGACAACCCTTGATACGATATGTTGGACATGGCTATACTGATAGACCGTCATAAACTCAGGGACGGTAACAGAGCCATAATCGGAAACTCTTCCGATATCATTTCTAGCCAGATCAACGAGCATAATATGTTCAGCCCGCTCCTTCGGGTCTGAAAGCAGTTCCTCTGCCAGCGTACTGTTTTCCTTTGGGTTCTCCACTCTGGGGCGTGTGCCTGCTATAGGGTAAGTTTCGACCAGCCCTTTCTCTACCCTCACCAGCATTTCGGGGCTGGAGCCGATTATCTGTCGATCTCCATATTTTAGAAAGTACATGTATGGTGAGGGGTTAATTCTGCGTAGAACCTTGTAGAAGTCAATAAGATTTCCGCGGAAGTTGAATCCGTAACGTTTCGAGAGGACTACCTGAAAGATGTCGCCACTGAAGATATACCGTTTTGCCTTCCTAACAGATTCCTCAAAGTCTTCCTTACGAACATTTAACCGAGGCTCACTAAATCCTAAGCCATCTTTTTTACTAATAAGCGGTCTTTGAAGCCGCTCCTTCACCTCATCGAATCGAGTCTCACTCAAGTAATAGTAGTAGGCTTTCTTCTTGATGTGGTTGAAGACTATTCCGTCATCGTAGATTCCCATCTCAACGTCGGGTAGATTCAGGTCGTCGATTGTAGTACGCGGAAGATCTTCCCAATATCTAATGGCATCATAGGAGATATAGCCAACCGTTCCTCCAACAAGTCGGAATCGATCGCATGAGACTCTATTAGTGTAGACAGCCTTCTTGATGGCTTCCAGAGGATTATCGGTTATTATTACAGATTTGTCTTTTTCATCTAGGATTTCGGTTTTCCTATTCTTGACTACGATTAATTTCTTGGGACTGAAACCTATGAAGGAGAACTCAGCCAGTTTCCTTGGGCCTTCAACCGACTCCAAAAGGTATAGGTAACGGTAGCCATCAACTAGACCAGAAAATACTTCTAGAGGATTCGCGTATGGGATTTCCTCAAATCTTATTGTTCCGGTCCGTTGAAGCGGAACCTTCATGTTTCTCAGCGATCCAAACGCGATCCCCCATTTGCCCTAGCCCTCCAGTAAAGTGCCAAATTGTACGTGAACGTCGTATATAAGTCCATCTTGTACAGAAAGGTACGTTAGCGAATAACTCATACGCGTAACTTAACTACTTCTGTTTTCGGTTCTAAAGTTTAAAACGGTGTTGCTGACTATTCTTGTGGGCGAAGTGATAGCTGTTGAGTCGTAGAGAGAAGAGGCGTCGAAGTGAGGCGCCGATGCCTGCCGCAAGCGCGGGGCTACTCAGATTCTTTGAGGAAGAGACGCTCGGGATAAAATTGAGGCCTGAAGTAGTACTCTTGATGGCAGCGGGACTTATAGCGATAAGCTTAATCGCTTATCTAGCGTTCAAGTGATGAAGATTTCTAGTATATTGAGACTGTCGCAACGCCTCTTATCTTAAGAAGCTCTGGAACGAGTTCTCCAGGGATTTTTGTCTCAGTAATCAGTGTCAACTTTGGCTCTGGCGAGAGTTCCGGATCATCAACTATCGCTTGTCTGATGCTTATGTTCCTCTCGGCTATCAATGTAGCTGAACGAGCGAGTATTCCCGGGGTTTTCGCATCCACAGGCGTTATCTCCACCACGCCCAGGCCCAGATGTCGAGCGATCTCTTTGAGCGAGTGGCCTGCCGACCTTATGTTCTTGAATATGACTTGGAGATCCGGGTTTCTTTCGATGGTTTTTATCGTTTCGGTTACGGTTCTTCGATCAACCCTTGAGACCCTAGCTATTCTTATGGGCGGAACCTCTATCTCGTTACAATATATCTTTCCATTCCGTATGCTCAGACCATTCTGCACTAGTAGTTTTGCGACGGATAACCGCTCTGGATGGGTTTCTAGGTGTTTTACTATCCTGTTCCACATGGAGCGCCACGCGTACAAATATGTACGCGCAAGTTTAAAATACTTCCTATATCCCCACTACTGTGAAATATTCGGCGGCAATACGCCACAGCGTGGTAAGTGAAGAAGCATGCCATCTAAGAAGATATCATTAGATGAAGAGGAAATACCCAAACAATGGTACTGTATACTACCAGATCTACCTAAACCACTGCCTCCAACAATAGAGCCGGACAAGAGAGCGCCCGGACCTGGAATCGTCCCCCTAGTGTATCCAAAAGAGATTATTGCTCAAGAGTTCAGTAAGGAGAGATGGATAGACATTCCTGAAGAAGTAAGGGAAGTCTATCAGCTCTGGAGACCTACCCCTCTCTTCAGGGCTTTTGGACTAGAGAAGGCTTTGAAGACCCCTGCCAAGATCTATTACAAGTACGAGGGCGTCAGCCCTCCAGGGAGCCATAAGCCCAACACCGCCGTTCCGCAGGCATACTACAATATGAAGGAAGGCGTAGAACGCATGACCACGGAGACAGGGGCTGGCCAGTGGGGCTCCGCCCTAGTCTTCGGCTGTATGACCTTCGGGCTTAAATGCACCGTGTATATGGTGAAAGCGAGCTACTACCAGAAGCCCTACAGAAGGGTTCTAATGGAGCTTTGGGGTGGCGAGGTACATCCCAGCCCGAGCACCAAGACAGAGGCTGGCAGAAAGATTCTAGAAAAAGACCCTCAGAACCCCGGAAGCCTAGGGATAGCCATTAGCGAAGCCGTGGAGGACGCCCTCGTTCACGAGGAAGCCAATTACGGCATAGGCAGTGTCTTCAATCATGTCCTCACTCATCAGACCGTGATAGGGTTGGAGACCCAAAAACAGCTTGAAATGGTGGATGACTACCCAGACGTAATAATCGGGTGCATAGGGGGAGGCAGCAGCTTCTCTGGGCTTTACTGGCCCTTCTACTATGACAAGGTTTCAGGGAAGGCTCCAAAGGACATCAGGTTTGTAGCCGTTGAACCCACGGCTTGCCCCTCTATTACCAAGGGAGAATACATGTACGACCACGGCGATACAGCGAGGCTAACTCCCTTGATTAAGATGCATACCCTAGGCCATGAGTTCATACCGCCACCGATCCATGCTGGAGGCCTGCGCTATCACGGTAAGGCTCCCACCTTATGCTTGCTCGCATCGGAGAAGAAAGTGGAAACAAGAGCCTACAACCAAGTAGAAGTCTTTGACGCAGCCAAGCTTTTCGCCAAGACTGAAGGAACGATACCGGCTCCAGAGCCATCCCACGCCATTAAAGGCGTCATCGACGAAGCGTTGAGATGCAAGGAAACTGGCGAGGAGAAGACCATCCTGTTCCTTCTATGTGGCCACGGCCACTTCGACATGCAGGCCTTCGACGACTACCTCCAAGGCAAACTTCCACCCTACGCATACCCACAAGAAGAGGTGCAGAATGCCATGAAGAAGCTGAGGGAGCTTTATCCATGGCTGGAAACCTTACCTTACTAACCTTTATCCTTCCCAACAAGGAACCTAAAGCTCCATTTGATTCCATCAGTTGGACGAGAGTTATCGCCAAAAGCATCCATTGAGGGCTTCAGCGCTTGAACATATCAGCAATGACAGCTTTGCAGTCACGTGCTAGGCCGCCTCTTGCCTTGACTAAAATCTCAGAACTGAAAGAACACGAAGAAATAGATCCATTCCATCTAGAAGAATTGAAAAACGAGTTGGTTCAGGACGGCTACCAAAGGGATCCAATAATCATCGATGCAAACCATAGGGTAATCCTTGATGGTCATCACAGAGTAAAGATATTGAAAACATTGGGCTGTTCAAGGATCGCCGCTCATTCTGTCAACTATCTGAACGACGCTAGCATAAGGGTGAAGGCTTGGTACCCAACGATTATGGATTCTGAGAGTAATCTGCTGAAGCTTCTGGGGGACAGTGGAGTAGATCCAGATACGGAAGCTCGAGGCAGCTCAGGTCATCTAATATTTCACGATAGAATCCTGACAGTGAGATCGGATAGGAGAAGAATAATGGGTGTTCTAGTGGGAAAAGTCAGAATTAATTACGTGCCATCTGAGGCATTTGCCAGAAAGCTTGTTGAGACTGGAAGAGCAAGCTGTGCGATAATCTTTGATCCGATAAGTAAAGAAGATGTGTTGGAGGCTGCTCTTTCAGGAGAACCTTTTCCACCGAAGACTACGAGGCATATTTTTGCTAGTAGGCCGAGAAACTGGTTCATACCTCTAAAGGAATTAAAGTAGATTTAGAAGAACAGGCGTATTGATTAAGTGAATCTTCTAGAAGTTCTCAAGTTCTCTTGGCATAAATATAGATCTTCTGTGTCGTACGAGCCCAAAGATATGGTCAGAAACGGGATGGGCGAGCTTGAATACAAATTTGGCTGGTACCAGTTTAGTTCAGTGGAACCAGTGATGATGGTTGACCATTGGTTTCTTACGAGTGAAACATATTGGTTTCCAGCTTTCCACTTGACGGTGTTATTCGAGGAGCATTTGCAGCTAGGCTGTATCTGACGAGCACCGACAGCATCCATCATTTGTGCAAACGAGTCGAAGAATTCAATCGCGTCGCGCTCAGTATCCCAAATGATCTTCCATGTGAATAGATGACTTTCTTCGTTCCTATAATACGTGAAATTGTCTCCTTGCCATCCTTCTGCGGCCTTTACAGCATCATCTCGTGGTATGTGGCGGCTCAACATTACACGTACGAAATGTTCGCCAAACCTTTCTGTCTTAACAAGATTCCAGTAGGAACTATTCAACGAGATAGAATCTACCGCCGCGAAACTCTCGCCTTCAAGATACTTTTCCGGATGCAAAATCTGTTCGGTAGTTCGAGGCAGATTCACGTAGGCTGCGTTAACCTTATCCCATCCTCCTACGCCGTATAACGCCGAGACAAAATTCTCCCCGTATCTGTACCGGAAAAGCCACAGCTCAACAAGTGACTCTGGCATTTCCACTGCAAGTAAGTGAGTCGCGACCAACGGTTTCTCAGAAAAGGAGACGAATACAAGACCATCCGAAATAGCGGGTCTAGCCGTCGCTTCTTCCATATACTTGTCCGCAGTAAAGCCTGCGTCTCCTTCTATTAGAGCGGACCAAGCTTGAAGTTCGTCGTGAAGACGCGCGTCAGGATCCTTGAAGTAATGTTCCTGCATGATGTGTATAATCTCGTGAGCCAAAGTCCGCTCCGCAGAGAGCTTATCGAATGGATTGAAATGCTCTCTAACAACATACAAATTGCCTTCCCACACAGCCGCCATCGTAGCCCCAGACTGCTCAACCATAACGTCGGCAAGAGAAAGGTTCTGAGGCATGAGAAAAAGCGCTTTATAGATCTCTTCTTCAACTTGTAACTCCGCCGATGCTTCTTCAGCAAATTTTTTGCCCCAGTTCTCCTCAACCCAGTCGACCGTGACGACCTTCAAAGGTATGTTTTGTGGTGGAGAGAGTTCTCTAACTTGGCCTATCTTTTCTGAAACCTCGCGAAGCAGAAGTTCAGTTTGCCTGCTATAGGCGTCTTGTCCCGTCGTGCGCTCTTGATAGATGCTTTGTAGGACACCGAAGTAGAAGAAGGCCAATAGACTAATGCTAAGGCAAAGCGCAATGACCACGAGTGCTGCAAAACGACTTCTATTCAAACTCGCCATTGACGTACTCTCCATTCAACGTGCGCAATCCTCCTTTTATACTACTCTACAAAGGTGGCGAAGCAGGTGAAGCACGACTCTATCTTGGTGGTTAACCTCTGGTTTCCGATACTTACATAAATTTCGAATAGTCCTCTATTGAATCAGGAGAAACTCTTGAGCCACGACAGAAAACTGGGCAACAAATCACTTGGATCACCCACGGATTTGCCACTAACGAATGAGGCCGATTTTAGGGTTAAGGAATTGCTGGACTCTGCAGAAAGTCAGGAATTCGTTAAGAACTTACATGTCTCTAAGGACAAGTTACGCCGTTTCATCCAGAAACAAGCGAATTGGATTGCCTCTCAGTCGAAGAGAAAAATTGATGTAGATGACATAGAAGAAGCTTGGGATACTGTTATTCGAAAAGGCGACCTAGGCGTCTGGCAGAACGAGCTTAGAAAACAGATTGAGAAGGAATAGTGGATGTCAAAGCTGAAATTGGGTTTAGTGGGCTTCGGAAATTGGGGGAAGAGACATTACAACGTATGGAGCAGACATGCAGATATTGAACTAAGAGCAATCTATGACCCACGTTACTCCAACTCAACACCCTCGCTAGACAGTCTGATAGAAAACGTTGATGTTGTTGATGTTGTTGTTCCAGCCGAATCTTTAGCCGATGTGGCCTCGAAAGCTATACTGGCAGGAAGACATACTTTCATCGAGAAGCCGATGGCGAGCTCCTTACCGGAAGCGCGAAAGATAGAGGGTGCCGCCAAAGAAAACCCAGACATAACCGTCATGGTCGGCTTTATTGAAAGATTCAACCCTGTATTTCGGAAAATCCATTTTGTCACACGCACATTGAAGAAGCCATTGAGAATCTTCTGCCAGAGATCAGGCACCCCAACTCTTGTGGCGCAGAAAACGGGGGTCTTGAAGGATCTAGCGATTCATGATGTGGACTTACTACGCTGGATGTTAGGTGAACCCCGAAGAACAGTGATCCGTTCCATGGAAAGATTTCATTTTGGACAGTTGGAGCTCAAGTTCGAAGACGGAACGGAAGCCATGATTATATCCGATTGTCTTGGACCGAAGGTTCGGCGCTGGGTGCTTGAGTTTGAAGACAGGATCGTTTATGCTTTCTTTGAAGAAAACAGATGGAGACTGTTCGCAGACAATGCAGAAGTTCCGATCGCTTGGAAGCCACCTCTTGAAAAAGAGTTGAACTCTTTCATCTCGTCCGTAAAGGAGAAGGTCCATCCAACTCCCTCTATTCGAGATGGAGTAAAGGCACTAGAAACAATAGAAGAAGCGATAGAAATCAAAACGATTCTATAATGATAGCTTAAATTCAGCCCGCCTCATCACACGATTCTAAGGTATTTTCTCGGAACCCTCTTGGCAAGAAACCTATGTTAAACGTATTTTGCTACGTTTTCGCCAATCTTAACCCTCATTGTTCGTGCCATGGGTTCGCATTTCGCGTTCAAAAGATAGGCGATCGACCCTGATATTTTGTCCTCTATCTCGCTAAGATCCTCATAGTTCGCTTGGCCTTTACTTATTATCAGATCGCATGTCTTCAGCATTTTCATGAGTTTCCTGCTTGCTCTAGCGAACTCAATTCCATACGCATCGCTACCTGTAGTGATAACCTCGTCGGCAAGCTTATCGAAGCCTATCTGTGAAATGTCAGCCAAAGTTACGTCGTTTGACACGGGGCCGCCTCTAACTACGACTGTCACTCTTGGTCCATACCGCTTTATTTCCTTTATCAACAAAGCATCAAAGAAAGCTTCACCGCTGTTATCCAGTAGATAGAGCACCTTCCGCGATGATCTCACCTTTCTAAAGATCTTTGAGACATCATCAAAAGCCAATCCTTGCCTGATGGCTTTCTCAAGACTCTTCTTCCCCCGAAACATGTGCCCCATAACCCCGTAATCTATAAGGTTTCCAGCAATCGCATAGAGGACGCATCGTCTAAATCTCTCTTTAGGATTCCTTATCCTCATGAGTTCTCTTTCGACAAGCTTGGCAACCTTCACCGCAACAGAACTGCTAACACGCTTGATCCTTTTATACGGGTCGTCGATGCCAGTCATACGCTTCACGACTCGGTAAGCGTATGTGTTGAGTTGTGAAGGGGTGACTCTAACTGAGGTCGTCTCTGCCACTACTCTGCTTGCTTCTCTCAGAATAGCCATCTGCATATTCACATTCTTTGTCGCAAGCTTTCCAGTACAGAATACATCGTGAAGAACGCATGGAATACAAGCGGGTTCAGCTTTCAATTAGATCTACTCCAACAAATCTCATGGCCAACAAGGAAAGCAAACTCAATTGGTAACCTTATAGATGTTTCTTTGAAACCATTCGTTCAAAGTAAAACGCGATAAATCTTAAACCTGTACACGTAAAGTTTCAGCGGCTAAACCCTTTAGGAAGTATCCCGATACTGCAGATAGTCTTTAAGAAGATGTTGCTTGCGAAATAGCCTTCAGCTCTGTCAGAACCTTTACTTCAAATCTTCTAGAGGTATGAACCAGTTTCTCGGCCTACTAGCAAAAATATGCCTCGTAGTCTTCGGTGGAAAAGGTTCTCCTGAAAGAGCAGCCTCCAACACATCTTCTTTTGTAACTGGCTCAAAGATAAAGGCGCCAACGGCTCTTCCTTCCTCGACTAATTGTAAGGCAATATTCTTCGTGGGTACATACCGGAATCTTATCTTCCCAAGTAAAGACTTCATGACCTCGTTTCTGTTAGCTACTAACTGGAAGGCTTTACCCTTGAATACAAGTTGATTCTTCGAATTATTCTTGGTATTTGGCGTTAACTCTATCCCGTAGTCATAGATCGTCTGCATCAATTTCTTTTTCAAGTCTACTACGATTGGATACCAAGTCTTGACTCTGATCTTATCGTCTTTCATGTATTGAACTTGGTAAGAAGCAATCTTCGAGTAGCCTAGGGTCTTCAAGATGTTCCGTCTGTGATGTCCGTCCAATACTACGCCGGATTCTTTGTCAACGATGATTGGGTCTCTCTGAAACTG
>Ga0315314_1002002_pt1 | contig 17253 bp, 15 predicted proteins | sample TDP9_MG_FD_203631 | JGI IMG/M metagenome (GOLD analysis project Ga0315314, IMG submission 203631) | Freshwater sediment microbial communities from Lake Towuti, South Sulawesi, Indonesia - TDP9 | ecosystem: Environmental > Aquatic > Freshwater > Lake > Sediment | place: Indonesia: South Sulawesi...
ACAGAGTATGGCCTATCGAATCCCTTTATTGAAGCGTATGGGCTTGATATTCCGTCGTGGGAAGCTGTTGTAGGTATGCTTATGAAAGGAATCTTCATGTTAGCTGAACTGAGCTTAGCTACGTCTATGTCCTTTCCTCCTCCAACGCCCAGTACGAGGCAAGGCTTTCTCTCAGCTATTCTGTCTTCAGCTAACTTCACGTACTCCATCGTTGATTGATGAACGATCGTGTGGTCTGATGAAAGTCCTACTGCAGCGAGCGATTCGATTACTCTCTTTCCGGCTATATTGTAAGCGTTAGGGCCAGTAATGATCAGCGCTGTTCCATGAAAGCCGAGTCTTATACAGGTTTCGCCGATTGTTCCAAGTATGTCCGTTCCGACAATCACTTCTCTAGGTAGCTGCATATAGTGAAATGCGAGACTCATCTCATCCACCCCTAAATCAGGCGAGCACCACTATGCCGACCAATGTTGAAATGACCATTACGAGGACCATCGATGCTGCTACAAGTCTAGCAACACCGTAGGTGAACTCCGTCAACTTACCGAAAGCTCCAAGTCCAAGAACCTTAACTTTGATTTCGCTGTTCGTGTAAGCTACTTCGGCTTCCTCCAGATTACGCTTCGCTTCATTAACTCCGCTAATAATGCGTGTGAGAATTTCATGTTCGTCCGCTTCCTCCCCTACAGGGTAATATCCCAGTCTTGCTGGAACAATTCCATTCACCATGTGAGTGTCCGTTGTCATCACTTCGCCTTCATGCACCCCGATTTTCTGAAGTTCTCTCAACAGTTTTTCCCTGAGTCCTGCTTTCATATTATTGCCGTCAATTGTAATGTATGCTGAAAGTCCACCTTGGGCTTCCACGAGTAGAATCGCCGCTCCGCCCAATCCGATTCCTTGACTCAATCTATATGGGCTCAGATCGACCTTCGAAGTTCCTATCTTGAAACTTGACCTACTCGTTCTCGAAGCATTTTCAATCGATCGCCGAGCAGTTTCGATTAGACTGTTTATTTCGTCCTCAGTTATGGGTCTGACTTCGTTTATGCTGTTGTGTGCGTCTACTACCGCTATGTTATTGAAGTACTTGTTTGCCTCGAGGCCTATCGAGGACCCTACCTCCAAAGGAATATCCTCCATATCCCTTGGCGACAGGGTCAAGGTTATCAAAGCGCAATCTCCGAAGACTTGGCAGCTCGCTTGCGCTAGTTCGCTCTTGCATCTTATGAAGCGGCTGGCCTCACCTGAGAAATCTGGCGCTTCAAGTAGACGCAATGCCTCTCTAAGAACCGTCTCATTCTCTTCTTGGGAGATAAGGTTCAATTCATGGCCCGATACTCCATGAGGAACCGAAACTACGGAGCCAGTTTTGCTCTCCAAGACCCTCTGAATCAGCAAGGGGAGAACACTACTTCCGACGTTTAAGAAGGGACCTGGGTGAAAGTTCGATGTTATAATGATGGCCTTGGGCCTATGGCTGTTCCTGCCTCTAAATTGTAGGAGCGCGATGCTGACAGTCTCGCGGACGCCGAGTTCTTTCAGATAATCTTCAAACATCTCGTTTTTACCATCAAGCCAATCGAGTAGGAACGCTCGGAAAATGCGGAGGGGGGAAGATCCGATTTTCATTAAGCCTTTCCGTTCGATGTAGATTATGAGGGCCGATGTCGAGATGAAGGCTACAAGCGAACTCAAGAATAACGCGGCCAAGCTGGTGATCAGAGGCGGATGCCAGAGTGCTGCGCCTGCGAGGGCGCACGCGAAGGGTTGCGAGATCGATGATACGGCTTTCCGCCCTAATGTAGCCGTTGACATGGATAGCGTGGATATTGTTCGCACGGGAAGGACGATGAAGAAGCCTAAATAGAAGGGGAGCTCAGGGAAGAGAATTCCGTTTAGCCATCGAGAGGCTGCTCCCGCCGCGATCATGACGGCTATCCAGAGTAGACACGAGAAAAGAGAAAGGGCAAGACATCTTCTCAAATAGAAGAGAGGGTCCTTCTTCAGCACAAGAGCATGGAGAAGAAGATCAGAGACTATGCTGGGAATAGTGAGAACGACCATTCCGAAGACTAATCCGTTAATGAGTGCTTCAGCTGTGAACTCGAAAAGAGCAAATGCAAAGGCTAGACCTAGCAGATTCGCCATAAGGATTGAGGCTAGTATTCTCACCATGGAGGGAAATGCAACTTTACGAATAATTTTGTAGTATGGTACAGTTCTTCTTATCTTTGCATGACTTGAAAAAGTCATTTACAGAGTGCCTCGATGAAAGGCTTACTTCACTTTCTTAATCGATTGAATTACCTTCCTAATCTCTCTCGACGACCTCTCGATCAACGTCCCAGTCACAACTATGTCAGCCCCAGCCTTCACAGCAGAGATTGCAGCTTTGGGCGATCTTATCCCTCCACCGACTATTAGAGGGATATCGATCATTCGTTTCACACTTCTTATCATTTCAGGTGGAACAGGCTTCTCAGCTCCCGATCCCGCCTCCAAGTAAACAAGGTGCATCCCCAGATATTGAGCAGCTAACGCGTAGATCCCAGCTAGTTCAGGTTTCTCGTAGGGAATTGGGCGCGCTTGACCTATGAAGCCGGCCGCGCCCCCGCTCTCGCCGACGATCAAGTAGCCAAGGGAGATAGCCTCTAAACCGTACCTCTTGACCAAAGGCGCTCCTAAAGCTTGAGCGCCTGTGATGTAGTAAGGATTTGAAGAGTTCAGAAGCGACATGAAGAACACAGCATCTGCATATTGGCTGATTCCAGTGACATCGTTAGGAAACAGAATTACTGGTATGCCTACCGTCTTCTTAACTGCCTTCACTACCTTGTCCAACTGGTAGACCGAGGTCGAGGTTGAACCGCCGATCATTATTCCAGCTGATCCGGCTGACTGAACAATCCTTGAGATCTCGGAAGCATTCTTAGGATCGACCTTCTCGGGATCTAGAAGAGTCAAGTGGATAGCTCTCTCACTCTTCAATCTTTTCAATAAGTATTCTTCGACGGAGCCTCTCATTCTCTACGACGTCTCCAATAGGAGGACTTGTGTACCATTTTCAGCACCCTTCTTGGGAGCCATTGAGCCTGCTGCGTCTCCGGCAACAATCACGGCTTCATAACAATCCAAGCCAAGTCCTCCAACAATGTGAAAGGATAGGTATTATTGACTTATTCAAGAAGCCTATTAAAATGCCGATTATACTGCTGTTTGCCTTATTAATCGGTGCCGGATTAAATGCGTTTTATAGTCGGGTTGTTGAGTGTTTTGGAGCTGGCTCGAGCGGATTTGGTGGGTGATTGGCTTTCCAGTTATGATCCAAGTAGCCGATAAGATATGGATAACAATTCTTCCATCTAGAGGACTAGACCGTACCCTAGTGGAAGTTGTAAAGGCCATACTCCCTACTGAAAGAGAAATCTTTGTTCTTCCTGACCTCAACAAGAAGACTTTGGATGAACGGAGAAAGCAGCTGGTTGATTCTCTCATGAAAATGAGTTCGGAAGGGTACGAGATTTCAGAAAAGGACGGTGTTTTGACGTTCTCCAAAGGGACGATAAGGGCTACTCTAAAGCTAAAGAATATACTGCCTCTCGGCGATCCCGGAGGCCTTGACGATATTGGATTGAAATTCAATTCTTACTCAATGGATGACTATGTTTTAGAGATCATTCTACAAAATCCTGATATATGGAGTTCTTTGGGAATCTCTGAAGAAGATATTGAGAGAAGCAGACAGTGTACTAACAGCAAATCTGCCATCGGCTCAATGAGATTGAATGAAGAAAAGATTGAGAAGCTTGTTCAGGAGTGCTCCTTGCCTAAGGGACTGATCGAAATAATAGACACCATAGTGGGCAAAGACTAGAGGCATCTACATGAACATATTCTGACTTTCCGGACATTTCGTAAGGACCTTGAGCTTCAGGTATTCATGTCACTCAGTTTTCCGCGCCAACCTGTACGCCAAAAGGCTTCAAACCGCCAAAATAGAGTACCAATGATTACGGATTCTTCTGCCTCCGATAACAGGGCTTCGCGGCTTACCGCGTTATAATTGGGTGGAGAACATAAGGCAGAGCCAGAGAATTGGTGCGAATAAAGGCTGTTGAAACTATAGCTTGCCTCCTCGTCTCAGATGTTCTATATATTGTCTCAACTCCACATCACGGAAGCTTTGAAGAGCAGCTGTCCTCTTGAAGACGTATATCAAGATGATGAAGCACGATATTCGTATGATATCAACCGCCTCTGCGAAGCCTACGATGAGAAAGAACACTTGAAGGTAACAGGACACGGCGATGCCGCCTACGCTGATGGCTGACAATCTCAGATCACGAGAGACCGACGCATCTCCCCTCACAGCATAGCTCGCAAGCAAGAAGACAGCGGTCGGATACGTGAGGAAGGCGATGAAGGCGATGGAAAGGGCGAGTAGATGCTGGGTCTGAAGAACGGGGATGTATATGTCCGGATATGATGTCTGGCTTCTCCTCAGCTCCACGCTGAGCGGAACGGCCCAGCCTAAGATGAAGAGGATGAGGAGTATGGACATATAGCATATGAATGGGATGAACGCCTTCTTCACGGTCTCGGCGTAGATATCCCTCCACGTAAATGACTTCGGCCTCTTGTAGATGATTGTGGCAGCGGATCCCATGGCAGCCGCAGCGTATAATGCCAATGAGTACATAAGCCTGAGGGTGATGATCGTCGTCGCCTCATCAAGCGGCGAGAAACGTCTGACCAACAGGATCGCGTCTAACCCGATGAACGCGAACAGGGCTTCCATGAAGAGACGTTTCACCACTTTTATATGGGCATAGACCTGTTGGAGGCCTAAAACCCCTATCAGAACCCCTGTGACCGCTATGGAAACCAGACTGAGGAGGAGCGCAACCAAATGGAGAATCATAGCAAAATCCATCTTCTATCATGTCCTCATAAGGACCATGTCACTGAGGTTTCTCTCTTCCGGTGACACAGCCCATATCCAACTATAAAGTTGAATAGAATATGCCGTATGTCGGCTGGAAGATCTGCCGCGCCTACTCCACAAAGCTATCCTAGACTGTTGATGGTAGATCTAGTACGAGCGCTGGTGAAAGTTCAATCTTCACGGTGGTTCCCCCTGATCTCGCCGTACTTGTACCAGAAGACGCTGGCCACAATGATGCCGACGCCGAATGCTGCAACCAGAAGCTGCTCACTCATGGAATCCGCTCCCCTCTGAACATTGGTTTCTTGCAGATCGGACAGACTTTCACCGGGTCCCCTTCGCTGCGAGGGTAGACGACGGAGCTGCAGTCGCAGAACCAGATTTTCTCAGGAAATCGGACAGAAAATGCAGGTGGTAGGGGACAGAACCTCTCAAGGTCTGGGACCCTATTTGACAATTGGAGAAACCTCCTTTGCTGCATCGGCTGACTCGATTTTCTCGCGGACTGCGTCACGAATGAACTCGTGTTCGTTAATCCACATCGGATATTTTCTCAGTAGTTTCCTAATCTGTTCGAGCAGATCTCTAGGGACTCTTATTGGCTCCCATTCGACCAAAGAGAACACCTAAGATACATAGATGTTACGGAAGACATTTAATAAAAAGCTTTGTATCACGTATGCTACATATCTTAAGCTAAAAGTACACCATGTCCACAAGAGCAGAAGCCCGTCCACAATGCCTTCCGAAGTAAGATTAAGATTGGGTTCAACGAAGGAAAAATTGGGATGGCGACGTTTAGAAAGCAAGTAGAATGGTCACGCTTTCCGAGGTGAGGTTGGCCAAATGAAGCTGAGCCGCGCCGCAATAGGCGGACTTCAAGCCCTGCCCCTTCTGTGGATACTCATGGCTATCTCCTACAGTTCCATATTCGTGGGCACAGTTCAAGCAACCACGAGAACATACTACCCTTCCAGCTCGTATATTTTGACCGGTTCGCATGTAAGTGGCGATATGAATAGCCTCGTCAATGTCGATACAGATTACTACATCGTCAGAAGTGCAAGCTCAGCAACTGCCACCCTATCTTACAATCCGAACGGCTACAACCTACTAGGCTCCACATCCCTCATCTCTGGAGCTGTATCCGACCTCGCAAGCAACAACCAGGTCTATATGACTTTCCGCAGCTATGCAAGCGCTACCTCAGCACAGACTCTCTATGCCCACCAAGATACGACGACAATAGCGTCAATCAACTACTATTTGTCTAAGTTAACTAGCGCAGATGCAAGTGGAACAAGTTTGACTGTAGACATGGGATCTACAGGCCGGAAGTTATGGGGTAAGTTTGTTTATCAGCTGACAGGTGTCTCTTCAATCCCAGCAAGTACATGGACCATTTACTATCGCGTAATGCGTGATCGTGGTGATTACATGGGTGACTTAGTAGGTCATGCTGATGTTGACATACTGATACGCAAGTCGGATGGTACTGTCAGACAAACTATAGCTTCTAATGTTGCTGCTAGTGGTAATTTAGGAACCTCTTGGGCAACTCTTTCCGGCACATATGCATGGGCCGCCTACACTGTTGTGGACCAAACAGACTATTTGGAAATTGATTACTACTGTGACGTTACGGACTCGAGTAGCGGCAAGCAAGGCTATCTCAGGATTGACGACAATACTTTGGCTGTTGGTGATCAGACAAGGGCTTACAACGTTATCCTTCCAAGCCAGTTTACGAGCGAAGTGGAGTTCACCGGTTCAAGCAATACCTATGACTGGACGGAACTTGTCTGGAAGGTTGATAGCTCTTGGACTGAAGCAAGCGTCCCGGTGACGATTCAACTCTACAATTATTCTGCTTTATCCTATCCGTCCTCCGGCGACGGATATATGAGCTACACGTCAAGTGGGACACCGAACACCGATGAGACTAAAACCCAGACGATAACCAGCAACCCGCAGAACTTCAGAGATTCCAGCGGCAACTGGAAGACCAAGATCAAAGGTGTGAAAGCAACCAGCACCCAATTCGACTTCAAGGCCGACTGGGTCGAATACAAAACCACGTATTCTAGCGAATATGTAGCCTCGACCGAATTCAACTTCTCAGGCATGACAGGCTACACCCCGACCCGGCTAGTATTCACAGTCGTCAGCCAGTACGACATAGCCTCAGTCACGATGCAGGTCTACAACTATAACACCGGCCAATATGCTACAAGTGGAGAAGGATACTTAACCTACACATCATCAGCGACGCCGTCAACCGACGAGACCAAGACCTTAACGATAACAACAAACCCATCTTACTACGTAAGTTCAGGAGAAGCCAAGATCAAAGTAGCCGGAGTAAAGACAACAACCACACAATTCCAACAGAAGACAAACCAAATCAAACTAGACTACGATTACTCACCGACTAATAAGATAGTCTTCGCTACAGCCGCTCAAATGATAACTGCAGGGGAAGCCTCAGCCGTCATGACCATTCAGACACAAGATGCTTCAAGCAACCCAGTCAACGTCCCCTCAGACATGACGATCACTCTATCATCAACATCTGGTACCGGTAAATTCTCGTTGTCGGCTAGCCCATGGAGCGACATAACCTCCGTCACAATCACTGCCGGCTCCAGCATAGCCAGCTTCTACTACAAAGATACTACTGCTGGAACGCCAACCATCACAGCTTCTGAAAGCCCAAGCCAAGGCTGGGTCGATGCGGCACAAGAACAGGCAGTCAATCCGGCTGCACTGGCCCACTTCACATTCAATACCATCAGCAGCCCACAAACTGCCGGTACGGCTTTCAGCATCACCATTACAGCCAAAGACCAGTATGAGAATAACGTAACCAGCTATACTGGAACTAATAGGTTGAGTGATACGACAGGAACAATCAGCCCCACTTCAACCGGTGCATTCATATCTGGATTCTGGCCAGGAATCGTCATAATAAACAAAGCACAGGCAGGAGTGACCATCACAACAACGGGAAGCGGCAAATCTGGAACAAGCAACCCATTCGATGTGAACCCCCAAAGTATTAACAAGGTCGTTATCACGGTTTATCCATCTTCTGTCACAGCTGGTTCTTGGACGAGCAAGTATACTGTCCAGAAGCGGGACCGGTCTGGTAACCCCACCACAATCGGCTCAGTAACAGTTAACCTCGCCTCCACTTCCAGCGGTGCCAATAAGAAGTTCTCTCTGACGCCTGGAGGAAGCCCAGTTAACTCTGTAACTATACCCGACGGATTCAGCACGAGAGACTTCTACTATTATGATGAATTATCTGGAACATGGACGATATCAGTAGCTGCAGGCGCAACAGGCGACAGCAAACCCTTAACGGTCAACCCTGCTTCTCTGGACCACTTCACATTTGCCAATATACCCAGTCCTCAGACAGCAAACATATCCTTCACTATCACCATAACAGCCAGAGATGTGTATGAGAACATTGTCACCAGCTATGCTGGAACGAATACGTTAAGCGACCTAACTGGAACCATAAAACCAACCTCCACAGGCACATTCGCATCAGGCGCATGGACTGGAAGCGTCATTATAACCAAAGCACAGAAAGGTGTAATAATCACGACAACGGGAGGCGGCAAATCTGGCACCAGTAACACATTGAATATTATTGATGCGTCTTCCGACTTTGCATTATACATATCGCCCACTAGGCTCTTTCTGGCCCAAAATGACTCTGGTATAGTTACTGTTGAGGTGATGTCAATCGCCGGCTTCCAAGATGACGTAGCCCTCACCGTAGAGAATGTTCCAGCAGGCTTCAACTGCTCATTCGAACATCCAACCGTAGCTCCTCTGCCTTATGCATACGTCGAAACAAAGCTGATCCTACAAAGAAACGGCTTACCAAGTCCTGGGAGCTACACCTTGACCGTAATCGGTTCAAGCGGCGCCAAGACTCATACAGCAAGCTTCCTGCTTGTGGTGTCTCCCACATCGTATGGTAAGTGTGTAATAGCCACAGCCACCTATGGCTCCGAGCTCACTCCTCAGGTCCAATTTCTCAAAGATTTCAAAGATCATTATGTGCTCTCAACATTCGCAGGCAGCGAGTTCATGAAAGTCTTCAATTCTTGGTACTACTCCTTCAGCCCTCAAGTCGCCTCTTGGATTGCGAGTAATCCATCAGCGAAGGAAGCCGCCAAGATATTACTCCTGCCCTTGCTCAACATACTTCGCCTGTCAGAGATCTCATACTCAACCCTTTCATTCGCACCCGAGGTTGCAGTCGTAGTTGCGGGGATAGTAGCCAGCTTCTTGATTGGGATAGTCTACTTTGGACCCATCTTGGCGGTTGTCTGCATGAAGCTGGTTTACAGGCGCGCTCAATTACTTTTCATTTGGGCGACGTTAATCTGGGGATTCTCTCTCCTTCTGCTTGCAATTGGTTTAGTCTCTGCACCATACCTTGTTATGTCGGCTTCTTCAATCTTGGTTTTGTCGACTATGATTCTCGGCTCATGGTCTATTCCTCTAGCAACATCTAAGATCTTCAATCCAGACTGGAAGATGAAGATTCATATTCTCGGTGGAACACCAAACGACCTATTAACAACAGAACTCGAAGGAAACCCCCTTGAATACGAACCGCCATTAGACTCCACTACATGGTCGACGTGCAGGTGCTCCCTATTCGGGCAGCAGTGCCACCTTCGAATCTCAGGCCGGTTGGTCGGGTGGTCAGGCGCTGGGATTACACCGCTTGGGGTTTGAATAGATAATATGACAAACAGAACCGTAATCGCAAGGAGCCTAAGAAACTCTGCCGAAAGCACATCTGCCCCACAGAATATTATGGCTCCATCGTTATAGTATTGTCCACATGCCATAAAAAGAAGTTAACTTAGTATGTGAACCATCGATAAGAAACCATTGAAATCTTGCCAGCTTCCCGAACTCCATAGACTTATAAAAAGATTTTGTAAATTGGTTCTGTTGAATTAAGGTTTGTTGCAAATAGTGTGTTGCAGACGGTGCAGCGCAAGTAGTTAGGCATAGATTCAACAGAACATGTGAAGGAAAAGCTTATGAACAGGTGGAAAGGCGTAATTGAGAGATATTCACTAGTGTGGAAAGACATGCCGAGGACCAAGAAGGCTTCACAAGACCGCGTTGTCATCCGCATCCCTAGGCCGATGATGGATGAGGTCGACAGGATAGTCCGTCACCACAAAGAGTACAATTACAATCGACAGCAGTTCGTTGAATCAGCGATAAGAGACAAGATGGAGCGGATTAAGCTACTTCTGGAGAAGACAGGTAAACCAAAAACTCCAAACGACGCCTAACCGCATCCTCCACAAACTCTTCGACTGAGTCGTACCCAAGCCAAGCCTGCTCCTTCATTACCCTCGAGACCAGGTTCAGAATCGCCCGATGAACCTTAACCGAGACCCTCCGACACAAGCCAGCCACAATCCTCCAACAAGATTCGCTTTCAGTAATCGCTTGCACTTCCGGCAGAAGGCGTATACATACCCATCTTCAAAGACCATTGGTATGTCCGAATATCCATTCTTTCCCAAGTCCTCATAAAGGCCATGTCACTGAGGCTTCTCCATCTTGGTGACTCAGCGTATATCTAACTGAAAACTATTAGTCCAATTGCCCGGAGAGGCGTATGTGCGTTGAGTTCGACTTGTGAGAACTGTCTTTTCTACTGGTGTACGAAGGAATTGATGAATGAATTGATAGAGACGGGCGTGGAATCCGCACGCAGGCATCTCCTAGCCACTGCAGACATCTGCGAACAATGCCCACTAACCAAACCTGACAGAAACCACGCCCAATTCGGTAACCACAACAGCAAGAATGAAACTCATGTATCGTGAGGTGGAGAACATGCATGCTTCTGTACTCAACCTGAAGATCACTCAACTTCGCAGAATCACGGGTAGAGTTCCGCCTCTCGTAGATTTAGAGCAATTGCCAGATTGATCTTTTAGGATATGGTGGAAATTCTTGGACGATGAACAGGCGTTTCGCTCTTTTCTTCTCCTGTGCTTCGAAGAAGCTATCTCCCATATTCTGGGCGAAAGCATCGAGAAGGCTTTGCTTGAGCGTATAGAAAAGGATTCAGGCCTTAAACCTTACGAACTGATCGGTAGGATCGACGTGCTTAAGAGTTGCCTCGAAAGAATTTTCGGTAGAGGCGCTCTTGTGCTGGAGAGGATCATAGCGAAAAAGATCTACAGCAAGCTCAATATGGATATGCCCTTCCAAGACCTTGAAGTCGTCATTGAGCAAGCGAAGCAGACCTACATGAAGACTGCCCAAACTCTTTTCGTAACCCAAGCAGTAAAATGGACACCGACGGAAAGAAATCGACTTACATAAGCTTCAGAGCCTCAACACAAGCCAAAGAAACAAACAAAAACTATAGGATCTACGCCACTATACTAACAGCTGCTCGATATGCCTTGTATATTCTCTTAATATCTATTACCATTTGAGGAATATGAAAGCCAGAAAAGCTATTCCTATAGAGGATCAAGGTCAAAACCTACAAACAAAAGACCTAGAGCCTCCCCCGAGCTATAAACACAGCACAACGGAACGGCCATTTAATCCCACAAAAACCTGAATAAGATGCCGATTATCTTGGTTATTTCGATAAGTATAGCAAATCTCTATTAGGAAGCGGCGTTGCCTCAAGAGAATGGGATGGCGAATTGAAGGCTGCGAAACATCCCGGTCCTAAGCGAGTGGGAGCGAAGCGGGCGTTCGGTTTCTTTGAGATAATTCGACCGATAAACTGTCTTATGATAGGCTTCGGGGTCATTATTGGCGAGATCATGGCGTTGAACGGCCGCATTATGCTCCTTCCTGCCTTGTTTGGTTTCCTCGTCGCGTTTTTCCTTATGGCTGCGACGATGGTGATGAACGACTACTATGACCTTGAGATAGATATGGTAAACAACCCTGGGAGGCCGATCCCTTCGGGGCTAATATCTGCCCGTGAGGCTCTCAGCTACAGCTTTCTGTTAAGCATTATAGGGCTGGTTTTTGGGGTGTTCACGAATCTTTCTGGTTTCATAGTTGCCGCATTCGCATTAGGATTGATGATGTACTATAACACTAGAGGAAAGAGAACAGGATTCCTTGGAAATGTACTGGTTAGCGTCTGTGTGGGACTGCCTTTTATCTACGGCGGCATCGTGGTAGAAAGCGTCAGGCCCGTTCTAGGCATCTTCTCAATAATGGCGTTTCTCTCGAATCTGGGGCGGGAGGTGACTAAGGGAGTGATGGACATCGATGGAGATGCTTTGGAGGGCGTCAAAACAGTTGCTGTATTGCACGGCTCTTCAAAAGCGTCTCGAATATCCGCGCTGTTCTTCGCTTTTGCTGTGCTGATCAGTCCAATCCCAATAGTATTCGATATGGTTTCAACGCTTTACATACCTGTGGTGGCGGTGGCTGATGTAGGTTTCATTGCGTCTTCAATACTCTTCGTTAAAGATCCTTCACGTAGAAACGCGAAGACCGTAAAGAGCTTGGCGCTTATCTGGATGGGTATCGGGCTAGCAGCATTCGTTGCCGGAAGTTATAGTATTTAAAGTGTCCTCTTTGTTTTGTAGACCCGAAAACATTTTTACCTCATGCAATCCTGTATAGTACCGAAGGAAGACGGCAGCGATGAAAAGACTGAGAGAGAGAACCCAAAGGGTAGGCTCTCGAGGAAAACGTAAACTTTCGAAGGATGCATTGTTGATGTTTCCTCATGAAATAGTCGGTGTTTTCGCTTGTCTTCCAAAGGTGTTCAAGAAGCTAGATGTAGATCGTCTTCTGGGCGATACTATCTCAAGGAGTATGAAGTGGCGCTACATACGTAGAATGGAAACTCTCGGACTTGTTAGACATATTACGAAAAAGTACTATAGGAAGATCTATGACAATATCTCTGACTGGATAGAGAAAGATGTCGTTCCCAGAATTAGGAGAGCGGAATCACTAGAGTACTTGCAGATACATAAGAGCTGAAGTTACCCGGTTTTTCTTGTGAATTGAGCCAGCAACTCTTTTGCTCTATCGATTCTGATCTTCCTTTCTTTGACCATTTGATCAGCAATCTCGTCGATTAGATCTCCAGTTGCACCGGCTGTCGCAGCAATGTTCCTGGCGTGGAGTTTCATGTGCCCTTCTTGAATGCCTTCGCTTGCTAGAGCTCGTAGTGCAGCCAAGTTCTGAGCGAGTCCAACGGCGGCTGTGACCTCTCCCAGTTCCATAGCTGACTTCACGCCTAAGATCTTCACTGCTATCTTTGCGATTGGGTGTACCGCTGTTGCACCACCGATCAGACCAACCGCCATTGGCAACTCGATAGTGCCAACCAGATCGCCTTCACTATTCTTCTCCCATGTCGTCAGGGGACTGTAGCGGCCTGTTCTCGCAGCGTAAGCGTGAGCGCCAGCCTCCACAGCCCTACTGTCGTTGCCTGTAGCCAGAACGACTGCTGTAATACCGTTCATTATCCCCTTGTTGTGCGTGGCGCATCTGTACGGGTCAGCTGCTGCGAATGCGTAAGCGTTCACAACTCCGTCAACGGCGTCCTCTCCTCCCATCGCCTCTTTTGCAATGGTCGTTCTTGCGCGCGCTAGTCTCTCAGTAGCCAAGTTGCTAATTATTCTTAGGTAGACTCTTCCCTCCGAGACCTTCTCTATTAAAGGTGCAACAGCCTCAGCCATGGTGTTCACAGCGTTGGCTCCCATCGCATCTCTGCAGTCGACGAGGATTTCCACAATAACCATTGAGCCGGCAGCTGTCTCAATAACCCTGACTTTCAAATCCTTGGCTCCTCCGCCTTTCGACAAGAGAACAGGGTCTTGCTCATTTGCCTTTTGTAGAATTTCACTCTTAGCTGATAGAATTCTCATCCTCGCGCCAAACGGATCTGCAACTCCGACAACTTGGATTTGCCCTATCATAATCGGTCCTGTACTGGATGTGTTGAATCCGCCTCTCACCCTAGCCATCTTTGCGGCATTGCTGGCTGCGGCAACTACTGAAGGCTCCTCGATCGCCATCGGGATCAAGTAATCCTTCCCATTTATGAGAAAGTTCGTCGCGACGCCCAGTGGAATCGGCATAGTTCCAATCACATTCTCAATCATGCGATCGGCTTGCTCGAGCCTCAATGGTCCTGTAGACTGGAGAATGCTGACTTCTTCATCGGTAAGAGCTGCGAATTCCTTCACTATTCGTATTCTTTCCGAAGGTGTCAAATTGTGAAATCCTGAGATTTGCGATGTTTTCGTCATTTATCTCAGCCCTAAACTCCTATACCACATTAAATGGATTTCCGTTATTGATAATCAATGCGCAAGATTATATTAGCTGGTTCGAGCTTCAGTTTTTTGTTCAACTCAACGTGAAGAGTGAAAACCGGTTCTTGGGAGTGAGATTACGGGACTCCGGTTCTTCTCGCATACTCCTGAGTGTTAACGCCTCGTTGTTCAAGCCATTGGGAGAGTTCGCCTGTGATCACTAGAGGCGCTCTCGTCAATTCGTTTAGATCTTTTGATCCTGTGAGGAACATCGCAGTTTTCAATTCTTCGATCAGTAGCGAAAGCATCTCACGCAGATTTCTTCTTCCTATTACCGCTGAACGTAGGGCAGGAAGAGCTATTCCCGCAGCCTTGGCTTCAAGCGCTATTGCTTTGGCTATATGAAGCCCATTCCTAATGCCGCCCGAAGCTATTACAGTCAGCCCAGTTGACTTTGTAACTTCAATTACGCTGGCTGCGGTTGGGATGCCCCAGCTCCAAAAAGTCTTTCCAAGTCTTTCACGAATCTTATTTCTCATCTCTCTTGCTCTGTAGTATTCCACCGCGGCCCAGCTTGTTCCTCCAGCGCCAGCGACATCGATCCCATCAACTCCGGTTCTTTCGATAGCTCTTGCAACTTCTCCTGATATGCCTGCTCCAGTCTCCTTGACGATCACGGGTACGTCAATTTCATGAGCTATCTCTCCGATCTTGTTGAGGCTGCCTCGAAAGTTTGTCTCGCCTTCTAGTTGAACCGATTCTTGCAGTGGGTTGACGTGAATCATAAGAGCGTTAGCGTCGACCATCTCTATGGCTTTCTGGACTTCTTCTTTCCCATATCCTTTTGTAAGTTGAGGGCATCCGAGATTGGCGAATACCATTGTGGTCGGAGCTTTCTTCCTGACGATTTGATAGGTATAAGCCAAGCGAGGGTTCTCTACTGCCGCCCGCTGGCTACCCACTCCGATCCCGATTTGGAAGCTTTCCGCTACCTCCGCCAGAATTGCATTAATTTTTGCGGCTGAAGGAGTTCCTCCTGTCATCGATTCCAAGATTATTGGTGCTCTTAGCTCAAATTTGAAGATTCTACACGTCAAGTTGATTTCATCCTTGTCTATTTCAGGTAAGGCCTTGTGAATGAGGTGGACATCCTCGAATCCCGTTCCTCTCTGAGACTGTACCTCTCTACGCAAGGTCATCTCTATATGGCTCAGTTTTCTTCTCTCAGTTTCTCTGAACATGGGTGCTCAGCACTCCATTGTGATATGGTTACATCTTGTCAAGCCAAGCTCTAACGCCAAACTTGTCCATCTCAACGATGTAAGCCTTTCCGCCAGATTCTTGAATAGCGTCTGCAACGGCCTGTTGCGCATCTTTCTCAGTGACCGCGATAATACATCCTCCTCCTCCAGCGCCCGTGAGCTTCGCTCCGAGAGCTCCTGCCTTCATCGACACCTGAACTAGGTGATCCAAACTCTGAGTCGAAACTCCTATTTTTCTCAGGATCTCATGGTTTGAGATCATGAGTTCTCCTAGAGTTCGAAGATCGCCATCTTTCATTGCGTCTACCGCTTTAGTCGAAAGTTCGCCGACGTTCTTAGCTAGAAGGTTGACGAAATCTCTCCGCTCCTCGAAGAGCTTCCTAACCTTGCCTACCTGCTCGCCAGTGGATCTGACCTTTCCAGAATTCCCTACCACTATCGGAAGTTGATGTCCCATGGATATGGATGTGAATCCTTTACTTGGCTTGTATAGAATAACTCCGCCATAGGTCGATGTTGTCTGGTCGATTCCAGACGGTTTTTCATGTATGCGTCCTTCAGGAATGAAAGCTAGATCGCAGATTTCCCCTCTTCGTAGCTTGGCTTCCAGTGACTCGGCGACGGCTGCGATTGTGGAGACCGCCGTTGCTGCGGATGATCCCAGCCCCACAGCGACGGGGATCTTTGAGTCAATTTCAATGTTGAAACCTGTGTTATGGCGTTTCACATGTTGGCAAACTGCTTCAGCCACCATCTTCAGAGGTTCAAGAACTCTCTCCGCATCCTCGCCACCTCTTTCCACCTTGAACTCATCATTCTTGAAAGTTCCAGATGTGTTCAGTGATAGTGACCGTATGTAGATTGAGGAGTCTCCCCTTCTTTCAACGTTGACTTCTGAACTGAGGCTTATAGCCATCGCTATTGCCTGTTCACCTAGAACGACGAAGTGTTCGCCCAGAAGTATCGTTTTCGCTGGAGCTGTTGCGTAGGCCTTCATTTCGGCCACGTGTTGATTGAAGATAGAGTTCATCTTCTATTTGGAGATAGCAATCGAGGCATATCCGACAACAGCATCATAATCGCCAGTGATGTCTCCACTGGTCTTGTAATTCAGCAAATTCGCTTTGCTAGCTCCAAGTATCTTAGCGCACCTAATAGCTGAGCTTACAGGTCCGTAACCACACATGGATATGTTCTTGGATTCAACAACGTCTTGCAACTCTTTCTCATCGAGTTTGAGAATGGAGTCTATTGCTGTTCTATCCTTCTTTTCAGCTGATTTCTGAGGTTCATAATGAGTCATATCTGATGATGCTATTATAACAACATCCCTGCCTTCAGTCGCTTTAGCTATCGCCTCTCCAACCTCTACACTCGTCCTCAAGTCCTGCATCATCATGCAGATCGGTACGAATCTAATCTCAGGTCTATACACGTATTGGAGAAAAGGCAGTTGAACTTCTATCGAATGCTCGAAAGCGTGAGCATCATCATCGACGTCTATCATGCTTGAGTGCTCACAAATGAGGTTCGCAATGCTTGAATCTATAAACGATTCCCCTAGCGGAGTCTGCCATCTTCCCTCGGCCATTATAGATACTCCACTTCCCAGTCCTGAATGATTTGGCCCGAGTATGATGAATGCGTAAGGCGTGCCGTCTGTTGCCAAGCTGTCGTATCCGCTTGCTGCCACAGGTCCAGAGTACATGTACCCTGCATGCGGGGA
>Ga0315314_1002003_pt1 | contig 17246 bp, 12 predicted proteins | sample TDP9_MG_FD_203631 | JGI IMG/M metagenome (GOLD analysis project Ga0315314, IMG submission 203631) | Freshwater sediment microbial communities from Lake Towuti, South Sulawesi, Indonesia - TDP9 | ecosystem: Environmental > Aquatic > Freshwater > Lake > Sediment | place: Indonesia: South Sulawesi...
GGGATTCAAGCTAGGACGCAGCTTGAGGCGATCAGAGAAGTCAGGAATGTGCACTCGGCCGTTGTCTACGATATCGTTAGAGACAGAGGCGAACGATTCGCTGAAGAGACGAGCCGAAGCCTAGGAATAGACGTACGCACTGAAGACAGTCCTGAAGGAGTCGTAGAAAAGTCTGACATAGTAGTCACGGCTTCAACATCAAAAACGCCAATCTTCAACGGAGACTATCTAAAGACTGGAACTCACATCAACGCAATAGGGTCGTTCACACCTGACGCAAGAGAACTGGACGATTCTGCTGTTCGCAGGTCAAAGATCGTTGTAGACTCGCTCCAGGCGGCGCTGGAAGAAGCTGGCGACCTCATCATCCCATTGCGATCTGGTGTGATACAACGAAGTGACATCCATGCTGAGCTTGGAGAAATCGTTGCTGGACTGAAGCTTGGGCGAGAGAATGATTATGAGATAACACTCTTCAAATCAGTTGGCTTGGGGATACAAGATGCAGCCGCAGCCAACCTTGCGTATAGAAAGGCACGTGAGGCCGGTATCGGAACGAAGATAGAACTAGGCTAAGAGCATCGTGTCTCTTATCTCGACCAATTTAAGTTGCTAACCACGAATCCGGCCTACCAAGGTACGCTCCATATTCCCGGGATCTTGTGGCCGCAGAATCCACACGCGTCGTTTTTCATGTTGTTTTCTAATACAGAGAAGTGCCTTCTGCGAATGGTTACCCTGCTGCAGCTTGGGCAGAACGTGCTGTTAGCTGGATGACCCGGCACATTTCCAATATAGACGTATGCAAGCCCTTCATCCAGAGCGATCTTCCTCGCTGCCTCCAAGGTCTCCACGGGGGTGGGAGGCAGGTTCGCTAGTTTGTAGGCAGGGAAGAACCTGTTGAAGTGAAGTGGGACATCTTCTCCCAAATTGGCCCTGATCCACGAGCACATTTCCCTAATCAGCACTCGGTCATCGTTCAGAGTTGGAATCAGCAGATTCACGATTTCAAGCCAAACCTTTTGCTCCTTGATGGTTCTCAACGTCTCAAGGACCGGGGTCAAGTCGGATGTTGAGGTTATCCGATAGAACCCCGCGGAGAAAGCCTTCAAATCGACAGTTACCGCGTCGACATATCTTAGCAGGTCTCTCAAGGCCTCTGAGTTTATGCCTCCATTCGTATGAAAAAGCGATTTGACGCCTGCCTCCTTCGCTAGCTTCACCGTGTCGTGCAGATACTCGTATGCAACAGTTGGTTCGTTGTAGGTGAACGATATGCTCGACAATGAGGCGGAGGCTTGTCTGACAACCTCCTCGCATGGAAAGTCAACGTAACCTGTTTCTTCAATTGTCCTTGTTGAGATCGGCCAGTTTTGACAGAAACTACACTTGAAGTTGCAGCCGGCTGTACCGATGCAGAGGATTCGGCTTCCCGGCAACATATGGTACTGCGGCTCCTTCTCTATGGGATCTATCTGAACAGCGCACGGCCTTTCATATACGACATTGTAAAGCCTCCCATCTTCGTTCCTTCTATTCGTGCAATGACCAGTCCCCCCGTTCACGATGACGCATCTTCTGAAGCAGAGTTCGCACTGAACAGTACTTTCACTCAGTCTTCTATAGTGGCTCGCGAGTCTCCTGTACGTTAGAAGTGAGGGCTCAGGAGATTTAGATTTGGGCAATGATCCTAGTGTGTAAAGCCCCAGGGCAGCTGCGCAACCTGCAAGAAGCTTCACGAAATCTCTCCTTGAGAGAGACTTGATCCTCATTTCAGCTATTCCGCCAATCTGCTACTGTGAGATGAACGCTAACTGCGTTATATTTGGATATGGCCTGGGGAGATGGCTATCTTGTAGGCTTTCTACTATCGTCACTGCGTTAGGATCTCAGCGTTGCGCATGAATGCACCTGTTTAGGGCTTGGCTTTCTCCATTCTATCGCTCTTGTTGGGCATCTCAAACTGCATTCCATGCATTTGGAACAGTCTTCTAGGTTTGAGGCCTGAAGCAACGAGACTTTCATGTTGCAGACCTTTGTGCAGATCGAGCAGGCTATGCACTTGGCCTTGTCCACTATTGGAACCAACGGGCTTTTTTGACCGAAGATTCGTAAGGTTGTTCCTAGCGGACATATGTGACTACACCATGGCGCTAGGCCAAGTTCCAATGCCGCAATCACGGGAATGAATATGAGATCTAGGCCGACTGAACCATACTGGAAGAGCGAAATCACGTTTCTGGAGATGATTCCGATCGGGCAGATGACACAGAAAACGGGATATCGAAATATGGCGCTCGCTGCGAGTACTGAGCCGAGCAGGACGAACCGAGTGGGATTCTGTTCAAAAAGACTCGTCAGTCTCAGACCGGACGCTTTGCTAGGAAGGCCAGCTTCTCCGAAACGTTGCGTCAAGTCGCCGGCTGGACAGATCCAACCGCAGAAAACTCTTCCAAGAAGAATTGTGAAGGCAAGGGTTGCTGCGACTGGAACGAGGAGTCCAAGAATCATGCTGCGCGATGCGAGGCTCACCTGCAAGAAGCCCAGCGGACAGGCAAGAGTGATCAGGCCTATGCCTATCGTGCAGATTGAACCGTAGACGAGATGGAAGACCGGACCTAGAACAATGGCTACAAGAACGGAGATCGGTAGTGATAGCCTGACTGCTCGGACCAGTTGTGCTCGACTCATGCTGACGAGGGCCTCCTCTCACCCTTAGGAGAAAGTGATAGCGCCTTGGGTTGGGCAGGACACGCGTAGACGCATCTTCCACATCCGACGCAGATGTCAGCGTGAAAGATCGGCCTGGATTCATCAATCAGAGATATGGCGCCCTGAACCGGACACACCTCGTAGCAGACTAGGCAGGATCCTCCACGCCAAGCTATGCATCTATCGGCGTTGATGATTGCCGAGCCCATCTTGAGAGCTCTCCTGTCAACTTGGAGGATCGCTCCTGTCGGACAGATCTCTGCACATTTTGCTTGCCTTTCGCACCTGCCTTGAACCCTTTCGCAGGGTCCCCTTAGAGCATCAATTCTTGGTGTTCCAAGTTCTTTGAATCCGTCGCTTAAGCTCGCCAGAACTATTGCTCCAGTCGGACAAATTTGAACGCATCTGGCACACCTTATGCAAACCGCATTCAAGGCATCCTCGACAAGAGCACCCGGAGGCCTGACGAGTTCCTTTCCTCTTATGATCCTAGGAAGCATGTCAGAGAGTGATATCACTGCCACTCCCACGCCGAAGAGCTTCAGAAATTCACGTCTTTTCATGGCAGAACTCAGTCCAAGTCGAACTGGAACCTTGCTAGCTTAGGGTCACATCTAAGACTTCGATCCTGGAGCGATCGGCAACACCGATCCCCAATTCAGCTGCTTTCTGAATATGTTCTATTCTACTGACGGCGCCACGAGGATCGGACACGCCTTCAGCCTTGAAGAGTTCTTCCGCTGCCACCGCATCAGCTGCCACCGGATCCAGCGAAGCTATAACAAGGTTGAGATCGACCATGGTGCCTCCAGTCGGACCTCTCTTCGTCATCGCTCTAGTTGCGTCAATGACAACAAGATTGGGGCGAATGACCGAGTTTAGATCTGCTATGCATTGGCTAAGGTTAACCTGATGGAATCGCCCCTTTTCGCTGTCGGGAAGAGTTCCCATCATGTTCTTTAGGCATATTGTTGTGACCGTGGCTGAGTGTCTCTTCAGTCTTGGTATGTTCACGATGTACGAGCTGTCATGAACGGTTTTGAAAATGTCGACTGAGGTAATGGCGCGACCTTTAGGAAGGCTAACGCTTACTGCCGGATCCTTTCTCAGATCCCGCACTTCCGCACCAGCTTCCTCAGCAATGCCCCTCGTATCCGTTACACTCAATGCGTGTTCTGTATCATAACCTCTTACTGAACTCTCACCCACGACAATTCGAGCGGGTTTGACTTGCTTTAGAGACCTGATAGCAGCTGCGGTTATCCGAGGGTCTGTGACAGCGTCTCTCTCGTAGAAGCCAACGTTGGGCTTCACGAGAATGCTTGCCCCTATTGGAACCAACTTCTCCACTCCACCCAGCAACTCAAGAGCCTTCTCAACCAACGCCTGAGGACTAACATTCGGAACTACCCTAACCATAACCACATTTGCAGATTTGGAAGCTGGTTCAACGGTGGTTGTAGCCGTAACCGTCTTGGTGACTGTAGCAGTCACCGTGCTCGTCTGGGTCTCCGTAGTCTTAGGTACGAGGAAATCGAATGATCTCGCTGCCAAGAACCCTGACACGCCGGCCGCTAGAAGCTTGAGAAAGGTTCTCCGACTAACAACGGCCGGCAGCGACTTGTCCCTCTTTGTATCGCGCGGCTCCACTCAAGCCCGCCTCTAGCAGGAACTTCGTAGCCAACTGATCTGGGGTATTAAGCATTTGGAATCATTAGTTGCGGTATTGAGGTTCTGGCGGACTTCTGTCGACTTGTGATCACAAGGGAACAAACCGCTTGTCAGCAGCCAGATAAGGTCCTGTCGTCGAGTCGAAAAGATCATACCCTAAGCTTGTGGCAGCCACGAACTGCAAGAATCATTCATACGCCTTATATCTGTTAGTCATAGGTAGATGAACTTGGATTTATATCCGCCAGTAACTGATGATCGATAAGGGGCTGACAGTGAATTGGGCCGTCTGACTAGGAGACAGTTCATATGTGCCGCATGCGGTGGAGCAGTGGCAGTCATCGGAGGATATTACCTCCGTGACTTCCTCTATGCCCCGACTCCTAAACAGATCATTCCCCCCACGCTGCGAGAGGCGATGCACTACGAACAGGTGGGCCAAGAAGCAGTTCTCTGCAAGCTATGCTACAGGAAATGCCTGATTCAACAAGCCGGAAGAGGAGTATGCGGTACCAGAGAGAACAGGGGAGGAAAGCTATATACTCTGGTGCACGGTAGACCCGCGGCCATCCACCTAGACCCTATAGAAAAGCTGCCTCTCTACCACATGAGTCCAGGAGCAGTCTCTCTATGTGCTGGATCAGCGGGATGCAACCTGCACTGTCTCAACTGCATAAACTGGTCGATCGCACTCAAACCCCCCGAAGATGTTGAAGCTGTCTCGAAGTCCCCTGCCGAACTGGTTCAGATGGTGAAAGAGAATGGAGCCAGGATCATCGCCTTCACGTACAATGAACCGATAATGTTCTACGAGTACATTTATGATGTTTTCAAATTGGCAAAAGCGTCAGGCATCAAGACCTGTTTTCACACAAACGCAACGATGAACACGAAACCTCTGGAGGACCTCTCGCCGTACGTAGACACGGTTGTTGCAGACCTCAAGGCCTTCAGCAACGAAACCTACCTGAAACTGACATCCGGAGAGATTGAACCTGTTCTACGCTTCCTCAAAGATGTGAAGAGACTGGGCTTGTGGTTAGAGATAGTGCATCTGATAATTCCAACAATGACCGACGACGATCAGAAGATCAAAGAGATGAGCACATGGATAGCGAGCGAGCTCGGAGCTGAAACCCCGCTTCATCTATCGAGGTTCTTCCCAAGCTACAAACTGGAGAAACTGTCCGCAACACCGCTCAATACTATGATGAAAGCGTACGAGACAGCGAAGAAAACTGGGTTGAAGTTCGTCTACATGGGGAACGTGCCCGGTCAAGGCCTGGCTGATACGAACTGCCCCAGCTGCCGCCACATGCTCATACAACGCAAGCAGTTCGCAGTATATTGCAACAACGTGAAAGATGGTAGGTGCAAATACTGCGGAGGTCCCGTTGCGGGAGCTTGGTAACCAACTGATTCTTGGCGCCAAGTAACTCGCAGAGGAATCCAATTGGGATTTCGGAGAAAAACTACGATTGTCATAGCGGCCATAATCATTGTGGCGTCAGGAGTACTACTGGCAGGCTTCAGTCGGGCTACTTTAAAGCAAAGCGAAGCCCCCATCCGAGAGGAGATACTTCCTTGGCTGATCACGGAAGATGGCATACTCCTTGAGGAGGATTTTTCGAGCGTACTAGTCGGTTGGACTCTCAAGGGGAAAAGCGCCACAACGGTTGACGAGGCTGGGGAAAAGGTATGGAATGGCGAGGACGGTGGAACGGCGACTCCACCCAGCTCAGAATGGAGCGACTACACATTCAGATTCCGTGTCAAAATCATCACCGGTTCGTGCAGCATAGATTTTCGAATCGTGCCGGATGTAGGATTCTACAGCTTAGAACTAAATCCCGAGAAAGGTCACAGACTCACTAAGACGTTGGATCAGATAGAATACACGTTGAGCCGGTACTCGGGAAAGATCTATCGAAACAGATGGCACCAAATCAAGATCGAGGTCAAGGGAAACATAGTGAAGATCTGGCTCGACAACGAGCTTTCAATTCACTACACTGATGACAGCATCCCGTACCGTGTCGGAGGATGTCAGTTCCGTGCCTTCTCCCGTTCTCGAATGTTCGTTGACGATTTCCTCGCGCATGGTGTGAAACTTTTGCAGAAGGCAAGGTGGTTCGCTACCCACGGTCCCCCTGGTGGAATCGGCTTCGATATAGCAATACATCCTCGAAACAGTAACATCGTATACGCAGCAGATAACCCATCTGGTGCCCTAAAGAGCGAAGACGGAGGAAGAACTTGGAAAACGAAGAACCGAGGGATCACAGCCTTCTCAGGTCCATCCGGCGATGGAGTGCCGATGTACTCTGTCACGATTGATCCGAACGATCCGAGCATTCTTTGGGCAGGGGCCCAAGGCATAAGAGGTGTATTCAGGTCGACCGATGGTGGCGAGACTTGGGCGAGAAAGGACAGAGGCATCCTAGAATGGAGCGACATCACGGTAAGAGGTTTCGCTGTCAAACCAGGAAACTCGAAAGTGGTTCTCATGGCGGTGGAGATCGCCACTACTGGAAGGAAGTATGAGATCCCAAAGAGTTGGGGAAGAGTCTACCTGACAGAAAATGGTGGCGATAACTGGAGATCCATATGGTCCGGCCCTTGCCTGGCGAGCAGGATTCTGTTTGATCACAAGGACCCTCAGGTCGTCTACGTTTCCACCGGGTCGTTCGATCGCGTAAGCCTCGACCATGATGGAAAGGGACTAGGTATACTGAAAAGCGTCGATGGAGGACGCAGTTGGAATCAGATCAACAATACGATAGAAGTCCTCTACATAGGATCCATGGCGATGGACCCTCGGGACAGCAGGGTACTATACGCGGCTTCAGGTGGCCCCTCATATGTTTCTGAACCAACTGCCGGAGGGATCTACAAGACTACGGATGGAGGCGAGAACTGGGTGAAGATTCTAGGTGAGGATACTTTCACCTTGGTTGCAATCAGTCCGCCCAATCCGGATATCGTCTACGCGGGAAGTGAGAGATGCTTCTTCCGTAGCAATGATGGAGGCAGAAATTGGACTAGATTGTGCAGCGATAATGAGGTTAGCTGGGGGCCGAAGGGCGTAAAGGTAGGCGTTCCAACAAGCGCAGTGGTCAGTCCGACAAATCCTAGCATGATCCTCGTGAACAACTACCGGGGAGGAATCGTTCGATCTGAAGACGGAGGAAGAACATGGTCCGTCAGTTGCCAAGGATACACTGGTGTCGACCTGCAAGGTGTCTCTTCGAGCACAACTCAGGGAAGCACGATCTACACGATTGGAAGAAGCGGGCCATTCAGAAGCTCTGACGGAGGGAAGACTTGGCAAGGACTTTCAGACGGTGTACCGACAGTCAGAGAATGGTATGCTATCGCCACCAATCCGCAGAATCATAATGAGGTTCTTGTCTCGGACCAGTATGACGGAAGAATCTTCAGGAGTACGAATGCAGGCACGAGTTGGCAACTTGTCTACAAACATCCCGCGGCGAAGGAGTCGAATCCGAACGCTAGGCATGGGTTCAAAGTCATTGCTTACGCACCATCCAATCCAAAGATTGTCTTTGCCGGAATGAGGGCTGAGAGGGCGGTTGTGGAGGGCAATCTTCCTCTGAGACCAAGCCACGGAATGTTCAAGTCCACTGACGGTGGCCTAACATGGAAAGCGGTCAACCAAGGACTGGAGAAGACTCTAAGGAACATAAACGCTATCCTCATCGACGGCAAGAATCCCAACGTAGCATTCATCGGAACGATGGGCGACGGCATCTTCAAGACTAGCGACGGAGGAACTCGATGGATTGAGAAGAATAGCGGCCTCATATCGCTAGATGTGCGTTCCTTGGTTGCTGACCTGTCAAATTCTAGCATCATCTATGCTGGCTTAGGCGAAGGTGCCGGAATCTTCATCAGCAAGGACGGAGGCGAAAGCTGGCAGGCCATAAACAACGGCATCAGGGTCGAATGCCCGTCCTACCTACAGCGTGTGGGCCAGGTCAGACCGGGAACAACGCTCGTGAAGGCCTCCAGAATCACACGAGGCGAATTCTATTCGAGGCCATGGACCAGCATAGACGCGATAGCCATCGACAAGAATACTGGCGCGATATACGCCGCGGACTTCTCTCTCGGGGTATATGTTTCTCCTGACCAAGGAGAGAGCTGGTATCCTATCAACGATGGACTGACCAACAGAGCCGTCTGCGCCCTATCACTGACGCCCGACGGAGGGATGCTATTTGCGGCTACCTCGGGAGGCGGCGTCTTCCGTTTAGACATTCCCTGTTCGGGACCTAAGGCCTCCCTAGGTACGATTATGAGCTCAAGCCCTGTTAGTACTCAGTATTCAGTGATAGGCCGTGTGAGTGCAAGTGGCACGGCGAGAGCCCGACTGAATATGTTTTTCAGGATCTTCTTCTCGCCAGAAGCGTGACTACGCTAATCGCCTTGAGCGCAGCCACTACGAGCAAGATCCCTAGCACACCAAGAACTGGCAAGACGAGACTTACCACAAGCGCTCCAGCCCACGCACCTGCCAGGTCGCATGAGTACAGCAAGGTAAGTCCTCCTCCAAATCCGGGTTGAAGTTCTCCACTCTTTAGGATGTGTCTGTTTGCTGCTGAGAATTCAGATCCTACGGTAGCCCCAGATATGAGAGACATAAGAAAGATGACCAGCCCATTAACCAACGAAGGCATCGGAAGGCCGAAGGAATAGATCAAAGCAATTGCACCAAGAAGGAATAGCGAACCTCCAAGAACAGCCGCGTCAATCAAAACAAGGGAACGATCTGTTGTCGGCGACTTTTGAATTCGCATCATCCCAAGGCTTCCGACGAAGAGCCCAAACATAAACGTAGCAACCAGTAGGCCGATGACTTGGTACACGTAGCCGAAGATCGATTGAAAAATCATTGCGAGTACGACGCTGCTCATCATCCCATAAAAACCCGTGGAAAGAACCATCCAAAAGAATCCGATCTGACGACCCCTACGCATCCTCGAAGCGACGACAAGGACCAAAAGCACGATCAACAAGGGCAACACTAGTGCAGAGAGAGAAAGATCTCTGATAGACTCGTAGATCCTTGCGCCGAACTCTGAGAACTGCGAGTTCCATATCCACAGTTCGTAAAAGACTGCGGACGGAAGGAGGTCGGTATTGATTTTCGCGTCTGCGGCTTGTGAGATGGATTGGAGGAACCATTGATAACGCCTAAGGTCGAGCTTGTATTCAATGTGATATTCTGACAAAAGAGCGGCCTCGATCCCTCTTTCATTTAGTCTAGTCGCCAAGATTTCGGCTCCGATCTCGTCAAGGTTCAGCAGGTCAGACGCCAGAAACAGGTTCACATCTCCCGGGATCGGACGCACATGTTTGAACACGGTCCGCAGGGTTGTCATAATGCACGCGTTTAGGAGAGCTTGCTCTTGGCTCAGATAGGACGATGAGCCCAACACCGAAACGGACATGATACCTCCTCTGTTCATGAGCTTGCTGACTGAGGCGAAGAACTCCCAGGTGTACATCCTGTTCACGAGGATCGTCGATGGTGAGGGAAGATTGACCAAGACTACGTCGTATTTTGAAGCTGCATATGCAACGAAGAATCGCGCATCCGCGTTACTTATCTTCGCTCTTGGATCAGCAAGTCCGACTGCGGACGGTTCCACGAACATTATCGCTGCTTGTATGATTAGCGGGTCAAGCTCTACGTAGTCAACCGAGGCAATGCCATGTTTCACTATCTCCTTCAGAGAGCCCCCGATCCCCCCTCCAAGCAGGAGCACGTTCTGGGGGGAGGGATGAAACAACAACGGAAGGTGTGTAATCTCTTCTATCGTAGCTAGGTCTGGTGTCGGCAGAGAGTGAGATGGGACACCATCTACGAAGATGGTAAACTGTTCCTCACGCCTCGTAACCGCCACATTGCCGTAGATTGAATTCTGGTAGAACTGGAGGTCAAATCCCAACCATTGGGTCGCCGCAGATTGATCCTGCATGACATCCGCGAACCCTGATGTCAGGATCAGCGCCAGCAGCAGGCCTATGTTCAGGCGCTGTAACCGACCCTTCGACTGAAACCTCAGAGTAAGAACCTTCTCCCAGACAGCCGATTGACGAGGAAGCCCACTTGCATGAGAGGCGATGATAAGCGATGAAATTGCGCAAAGCATCCCGACAAGCATGGATACTTGAAACGAGTGAAGGTATTGAACCGCGGGCAGGCTCGCGAGGCCTCCGACGGCAGCTCCAACGGATTCCAGAGAGTAGGGAAGGGCGTGTAGACGACTGTCAAGCTTAAAGGAAGTCCAGATCTCAGAGGCGAAAGCGAAAAGCATTCCTCCCAGCAGGGACACAGGCAAGAGAAGAAGAAGGGAGAAAGCGACTATTGTTGTCAATGTGACGACATGTCCAATGGGCAGGCCAGCCCATATCTTGAGGCATCGTGTCGCATAGAGGGAAAGCGATATTGCTATACCCAGCAAGAGCTGTAGTGACATAATGCCCGCAAGAAGGTTCAAAGATTTCGGGAATGTTCTCGATGCGATAAGAGTTCCAACAGTGCCCCAGATGAGCCAACTCGACAGAATGATTCCTATCGACAACTCATTACCCGAGAATACTACGATCAGCTCCCTGACGAGTATCACCTGAGCCAAAGAAGAGCATACACCCATGAGAAAGATAGCCAAGGAGCATGCTCTCGGGAACGACTGCAGGGGCTTATGGTTCAATCTAAGCCGATCCTGACACCTGTCCGTCTGCCGGATTGCACTAAATAAGAGTAACTAGAGGAGAGGCAGTGCGACCGCTGCAAGTAACAAGGCCAACACGGCTGTCAATGTTGCCGTGGCCAGCCCAGCGATGACGGCTTTCCCACCCATCTTCCCTACGCTAGCCAAATTGACCTTCATCCCGACTCCGGCAAATGATGTCGCGAGCAGGAAGGGAGTCACGTAAAGGGAAAGGATGGACTTCACCACCGGCCAGTCCTTGATAGCTGACGATAGTAGCCCCACGGCAGAGGCCCAGTCTAGCGTCGCACAGATGAAAGTGTTGACGACGAAGAGGACTGCGAACGTCGGAACGACTATTCTTGCCTTCCCAACAAGGCTGGCGTCGGCTTTTCGATGTAAGTAAGATGCGACGACTACAATAGGACCTATCATGAAGATTCGAATGGATTTCACAAGTAATGCAGCGTCCAAGGCAACCTTCCCGATATTAGCCGCTGCCGCTACGACCTGAGCTGTCTCATGGATTCCCGTCCCAACCCATATCCCGTACGCCACATCGCTTCGACCCAACCAAGATGAGATAAATGTACCTGCGTAGAGCAGCGGGCATGAGAACATAGCCATCAGGCCAAAAAGGGTGACGCATGCAAGAGCAAGTCCTGTTTCGTCTTCAGAAGCTCCAATAGCTGGCGCTGTAGCTGCGATCGCGGATGCACCGCATATGCATGTTCCAACACCAATCAACGTTGAGAGGGCTCTACTCAAGCCAAGCCTTTTTCCGATCCACATGCCAAGAAGATACGCGATCGCCACGACTAACAAGGCATTTACGGCTCCGATTCCAACCCTTAACCAGACATATGCGGTTACTGTCAGACCCAGTGTTGCTATGCTGGCTCTCAGAAGCGCGCTTGAGCAGAAGTCGACTCCTGCACGCAATGCTTGCGGAACTTTCACAACGTTTGCAAGCATTATACTGAATATGAAAGACCACATAAGAGCGCTAACCGGCTTGTAAAGCTGCCACGTTACGAACGATATCACCGCCACGCCAACGCAGAGCAAAACTCCTAGCTCTAATCTGACGGTCTGTTGACTCAACACTCCAGATCTCCGTTGAAGTTTCGTTGCACTCTTCGCCTCAGCATTCTATGATTTCTATTTAACACTTGCCGGTCTCAGAGACTGTCCTTTGGGTAACAACGATCAAAATCACAGATAGGTAAGCAAAGTTTCAAAAGCGCTCTCAACGGTTAACTGAGAAGTGGCGATCATACGTCGCCTGAGGTCATTCATTAGAGTCGTGAATGACCAATAGCGCAGTCAGTCCGTTAGATGATAAAATGAGGGCCACGGTCGGCCTGATCGCCCCGGGTTAAGGGGAAAGCAAAGGAACCTTCGAAGGAAGGGATCCGAAAACTTTCGGAGGAACAGAATTTGAAGAAAGTAAGCATGTTGTTGGCTACTATTCTACTTACGTCAGTGTTGGCAGCATTTGTGCCAATAGCAGAAGCACAGGTAGAGAGCAAGCTCGTACTTATCAGCCCGATATCGAGGGCTTCCATCAAACCCATGCAGGACGCGTTCGCGGCATACATCAAGGCCAAGCACAATGTGGAGGCGACCGTTGAAATCATTTCTGGAAGTTCGCCAGAACTGCTAGCTAAGGTCGAAGCATGGTCAGGTAAACCCGACGCAGATGTCTTCTGGGGCGGCGAGTACTCCTACTATCCCAGACTGGTCGGGAAAGGGCTTCTCGAGGCGTATAGGAGCGAGTACTGGGATCAACTTCCAGCCGACTTTCAGGGCTTCGCTCTCAAGGATCCGAATGGCTACTGGATGGCCGTAAGCTTCTATTGCCCCGGAATAATGACCAACAAGGATCTCTTGGCGAAACTGAAGCTACCAGAGCCAAAGACCTGGAACGATCTTCTCGACTCCAAGTACAAGGATCAGATCATAATGACCACTCCAGCAAGGTCGGGAGGGCTCCATATGGATGTTGAAGTGTTGCTCCAGTCGAGAGGCGACAAGCAAGGCTGGGCGTACTGGCGTAGGCTCGCAGTGAACGTTGGAAAGTGGGCAGCCAGAAGTTTGGAGGTCTCCAGTCTGGTTGAGAAGGGAGAATATGCAATAGGCATCGCGATTGCTGAGACCTCAGCCATTCTTTCGAAGAAGGCGGGGTTCAATGTTGGTTTCGTGTACCCTGACACCGCATTCATTGTCCCTAGTCCAATCGCAATCCTGAAGGGGACGGCTCGACCGAAAATAGCTCAGGAATTCATGAACTTCATTCTGAGCAAGGAGGCTCAAGGACAGATACTTCTCGCCGGAGGCCTCGTCCCCTCAAGAAAGGACGTTAAGTTCTCAGACTACCCAGCGATTCCTGATGCAGTAATCATGAAAGAATTCATGAAGGCCGAAACCGTCTATGGCCTCGCTATAACGAACTTCGGAATAAACTTCGAACTCTACGACAAGAGATTTTCAGATGTTAACACGATGTTCGATGACACTATCACAAAGAAGATAGATGACCTCTTGAAAGCGTGGACAAGCATACAAGACGCTCAGAAGGCCATTACTGAAGTAGAAAAGAGGATTGCAGATCTCGAAAAACAAGGCTATGATATCTCAAAGGCTAAGGACACAATGGGCAAGGCGAAATCTCTGGCAAACGAAGCCATAGAGAATTTCGACGCAGCAAAGTATGCAGAGGCCTCTTCCGCTGCAACGAAAGCGAAGGAGCAGGCAGGCGCATCAATTGGCTTGGCAAGGAAAATGGAATGGTACGAACTTGTCGAGTATCAAGTAGCGATCGTTCTTGCTCTCGTTCTCGTTGTATTGGCTTCCGTCGTCTTCTTCAGGAGGCAGAAGAAGCAGAAGTGATCGGAAGACATGCCTTCCCTCCTTTTTTACACCTGAAGAGAAGCCAAGATTATCAAGTCGTAGGCCACGGAAGAATGACGATGATGTACCCGCTTGACTTGAGTCCGGCGATAGCCTGCTCATCTCAAGGATATGACTGTGCTTGAAAAGCCTAAGAAGAATTGACGTCCGCAGTCTTGGCCTTTACGCCATCGTCCTTATCGTCATATGTACCTTTCTGCTATACCCTGTGCTAATCGTCTTCGTCGATAGCGTCGTGATCGAAGGCCGACTCGACCTATCATACCTCTTGAGCTTCTTTACAGACGCCTACTACATGAAGTGTTTTTGGAACAGCATCATTCTTTCACTTGTATGTGTCGCAACCAGCTCGCTGGTCGGAGTTCCGCTCGCATATTTCCTTTCGCGATACAGGCTCCCGGGAAAGACCCTGCTTACCACGATCTCTCTTATTCCGATGATCGTCCCGCCGTTTGTCGGGGCCATGGCTTTCATCTTCCTCTTCGGAAGATATGGCACCCTCAACCTGATCCTGATGGACTGGCTACACATAACAAACGAGCCCATCAACTTCCTGTATGGGTTGCATGGACTCGTTTTCTTGGAAACGCTCCATCTATATCCGCTAATATGCCTGAACTGCTCGGCAGCCATAACTCAGATCGACCCAGCACTCGAGGAGTCAGCAGAGATTGAAGGAGCGTCAGGAATCAGAAGGTTCTTCACGATCAGCCTCCCATTGGCGACTCCCGGATTTGCCGCCGGAGCATTCCTTGTGTTCATATGGACCTTTTCGGATTGGGTCACGCCAACCATAGTCGGCCTGAACGACTTTCTGGCGGCTCAAGCATACGCAGATCTGATTCAACTCATCGACGCACCAAGGTTTCAGAAGGGACTTGTGGCTTGCGTAATCATCGCTCTCTTCTCAATCGTGGTGCTCGTGGCAATGCGGAGATACGTAAGCCTGAAGCAATACGTTTCGCTCACCAAGGGCGTGACGATGGAGGGGAGAGTAGTAGACATAAGCACAAGGAAGAAGACCGTCGCAATGGTTTTCTGTCTTGCTTTTGCAGGGATATCTCTTCTCGGGCCAGTATGGCTTGTCTTCTCTGCATTCGCGAAGACATGGAAGCTGACGCCTTTTCCGACAATGTACAGCTTGGACAACTTCGCCTTCATTATGTCTGAAACTCCCCTCTTCATAGTTAATACGTTCAAGTTCGCCGGCGTCGCCGTCATCTTGGACCTTCTATTGGGTCTCACAGTCGCCTACCTGTTGGCGAGGATCAGGCCTCCAGGCGAGAATCTCCTCGATGGATTGATCACGATGATACTGGCCGTCCCGGGAATAGTCGTGGGCGTAGGCTACCTCAGAGGATTTCATAGGCTCGAACTTCCTCTGATTAGAGACACTTTGACACATCTTTGGATCATAATGCCCCTCGTCATAGCGATAAGGCGAGTACCATATGTGGTGAGGTCTTCCTACGCCTCGCTCCAGCAGATGGACATTGCCTTCGAGGAGGCATCGGACATCCTAGGCGCAAGCAGGCTTCAGACCTTCCTAAGAATAACTGCTCCTCTGATCGTGAGAGGGGTATTCGCCGGAACTGTCTTCTCATTCATACAAGGCATTCAGGAAGTCTCATCAACCATGTTTCTTGTCCTACCCGGATGGGAGACGATGACCATAGGAACCTTCATCTTCTTTCAATCAAGCGGCCTCTTTGGGGCCGCAGCAGCGATAGGCGTCGTTCTGATGGCCGTCACGGCAATATCCATGCTTATCTCGGCTAAACTCGGAGGGAGGATGCTCGGCGGCGCCTTCAACGTCTAGTGAGCTTACGTGCAGAGGTCGTTCGGGTGCCTGCGATAATGGATCAGGCAGGATCTGCCTCATTATTGTAGCCGGGCCCCAAGGTTCAGGAAAATCTACAGCCCAAAGATATTTGGCCGAGCGCTATAGCCACGTCGTCACTCTGATAGAGGCAGCACGGATCCTCTTTGACGAGGATAGAAGCAAGGGCATAGTGTCGGGAGGCGCCTTGGTTGGTTCCGGATTCGAGAAGAGAATAATGAACTTGGACCTAGAAAGAATGAACAAAATCTCACTGGAAGGAAATAGTCAGACGATCTATCTCGATGAAACAAACATCTTCAGCGTAGCCCATGAATCATTAAGGGACTTGGTGTTTGCTCAGCAGATGTATGAGAGCTATATGAAAGCGTTGAGCAGTTTCCGCGTCGGTATCCTGTTTACGAATGTTCCTCCAGAAATTTCATGGATGAGAAGAAGGCGCATTTATGAAAGACGGTACAAGGGGATGACTGATTTCGAGGAAAGAATTCGCAAGTCACGTGAGTATCTTTGGAGGATCTATCCAGAGATGATCAAACTGTACGAGAGATTGCCCTTCGCCAAGAGACTTGTACACACGGCTGGCCTGCGCAGTGAACTGGGACCGAAGCTCGTAGGCGCATTTGAATACTTGTGCAGGGAACTTTCTGCCACTCCAATCCCCAAGAACATTATACAAGCACAGTAGGTACATCGTAAACGGTTGGCACGGATGCATCCGCCGCTTCAGAAGCCCCCCAGACAAGTATGGTTTTCATCCCCAACCTCTTGGCAGGCAATATGTCCACCTTCTCTCTGTCCCCGATCGAGACGTGTTGATGAACCGGGCTTCCGGTCATCTCCAACGCTTTTGCGTAAGGTTCGACATCAGGTTTCGATTGGAGAACGTCGTCAGCCGTCACTATTCCTTGAAAAATGTTCGGTGAGAGACCTAGAACTTCGAGTGTACGGACTGTGCCTTTTCTAGAAGTATTGGTTACTATGATATGAGTGAAAGTTCGGAGCTTCACTTCAAACATGTCTCTGAGCCTAGGGTCCGGCCTCAGGTACCTTGTCTTGTCAACCGAGTCAACTGCTTCTTGAACCAGTCTTCGATCCAGACCCAGTTCGACCGCTGTAGCAGTTGCTCCGCCAAGGCGAGCATATACAGCCAAGAACCTGCTCCTCGCCTCTTGGTAGGGAATCGACAGACTCGCTGCAACACGTGTGTAGATCTCATGTTGAATTGCCTCGATGAGATCCGGCTCTGACTTATACAATGTCCCGTCAACATCCCACAGCAGATGTTTGACATTTCTTAGCATATCGATTCCTTGGCATTGAGGAGTGGATCCTGTACAGGTTTGGACGAGCTGATAACCATAACGGAG
>Ga0315314_1002004_pt1 | contig 17243 bp, 12 predicted proteins | sample TDP9_MG_FD_203631 | JGI IMG/M metagenome (GOLD analysis project Ga0315314, IMG submission 203631) | Freshwater sediment microbial communities from Lake Towuti, South Sulawesi, Indonesia - TDP9 | ecosystem: Environmental > Aquatic > Freshwater > Lake > Sediment | place: Indonesia: South Sulawesi...
GCTCTTCGGACTTCTCAATGGACGTCGTGCCCACCAGGACCGGGCGGCCGACCTTGTACAGCTCTGCGATCTCCTCGACTGCGGCGTTCAGCTTCTCCCGCTTCGTCTTGTAGACAACATCGTTGTGGTTGTGGCGGATGAGCGGCCGGTTCGTCGGAATGACCACGACGTCCAGGTTGTAGATCTGCGCAAACTCGGCCGCCTCGGTGTCGGCGGTGCCCGTCATGCCCGCCAGCTTGCCGTACATCCGGAAGTAGTTCTGGATCGTGATGGAGGCGAGCGTCTGATTCTCCCGCTGGATCTTCAGCTTTTCCCTGGCCTCCACCGCCTGATGCAGCCCGTCGCTCCACCGGCGCCCCGGCATCAGGCGGCCGGTGAACTCGTCCACGATGATGACCTCGCCGTCCTTCACCACATAGTCCACGTCCCGTTTGTACAGGGTGTGGGCGCGCAGCCCCTGCTGGACGTGGTGGACGATGTCGATATTCTTGGGCTCATAGAGGTTCTTCACGCCCAGCAGCTTCTCGACCGTGAGCACACCGGTCTCCGTCAGGGCCACCGTCCGGGCCTTCTCGTCCACGATAAAGTCACCCGTGGCGGTCGCCTCGACCTCGTGCAGTTTCCCGCTGGTGATGGTGGCCGCCCGCTTCAGGCGCGGAATAATCCGGTCGATGACATAGTACTTGTCCGTGGATTCCTCCGACGGCCCCGAGATGATCAGCGGGGTCCTGGCCTCATCGATCAGGATGTTGTCCACCTCGTCCACGATGGCGTAGTGGAGTTCGCGCTGCACGAACTCGGCAGCCGAGAACTTCATGTTGTCGCGCAGATAGTCGAACCCGAACTCGCTGTTCGTCCCGTAGGTGACATCGGCGCGGTAGGCCTCTTGCCTGGTGCAGGGCCGGAGGTTCGCCATCCGCATGTCCGAGGTGCGCATGGTGGGATCAAACAGGTATGACGCCTCATGCTGAAGAACGCCCACCCTGAGTCCCAGAGCGTGATAGATCGGTCCCATCCACTGCGTGTCGCGCTTGGCCAGGTAATCGTTGACGGTGACGATGTGAACCCCTTTATCGATGAGGGAGTTGAGATACACCGGCAGTGTGGCCACTAGGGTCTTCCCCTCGCCCGTGGCCATCTCGGCGATCTTCCCCTCGTGCAGAACCATGCCGCCGATGAGCTGGACGTCGAAATGCCGCATGTCCAGCACGCGCCTGGCCACCTCGCGGCACAGAGCGAATGCCTCGGGCAGCATCTCGTCCAGGACGGCCTTGAGGTCCCCATTCTCCTCAGAGGCCCGGGGCACTCGCTGGCGTAGCTCCGCCGTTCTTGCCTTGATATCTGCATCGGCCAGACGCCGCATCTCGGGTTCGAGCGCATTGATGGCGTCAACCCTAGGCCACAATCGCTTGAGCTCCCGCTCGTTCTTCGTGCCGACAATCTTCTGCACCAGCGCCTTGAACATGCCCACCCTCTCATGCGGTCGAAACACGTGATGAAACCATTGTATGGTAACAGAGAAACCAGGGGCCAGCAATCATTTCCCAGTGGCACGGGATGGGTTCCTCCTTGCCACCTTCCCCGGATGGGAAAGGCTGGGGGAAAGGAGAATCCCTCGGACTCAAAAAGAAACCCCGGAGGAAATACCCCCGGGGCTTTCGGGAAGTGGTAATTGAAAGGCTAAGATTGGCCGCCGGGCTCCCCCTCGCTGGCGTATTTCACGCCCGACGGATCCACAATGTACTTCATGGGATTCACCGTGGTTCCGTTGAGCTGCACCTCGTAATGGACGTGGGGACCTGTGGTTCGGCCCGATGTCCCCACATGGGCGATGACGTCCCCCCGCTTCACCTGCTTGCCTTCCTTCACCCGGATAGTGCTGGTATGGGCGTAGAAGGTCGTAAATCCATGGCCATGGTTGATAAAGACCACATTCCCGAACGCCGCCAGGGGCCCCGTAAAGGAGACAACACCGTCGGCCGTGGCCAGGATGGGCGTGCCGTGGGAAGCAGCGATGTCAAGCCCCTCGTGCATCTCCCGCCGTCCGGTGAAGGGCGACACCCGGTAGCCGTACCCGGCCGTGATCAGGCCCCGCACGGGCCAGATCGTCGGGGTCGAGGCGAGAACCGAGCGTTTTTCCTCCAGCAGGTTCTTCAGCTCGCGGAAGCTCCGCTCTCGCGAGGTGATTTCCCGTCCCAGCGCCTCCAGGTCACGGGTCACCCAGTCCGCCAGGCGCCCTGTCCCCCTTCTAACCGTATCCAGCAGCGCCGTCCGGCTGAGCATCCCGGCGCCACCCTGGGCCAGCTTGGATCCCTGCTCGTCTCTCGAATCGAGCCCGGCGACGGCGCGAAGCTTATGGTCGAGCTCGCGCAGCCGCCCCAACTCCCCGTCCAGTTGGCTGACCTTGGCGGCCAAGTAGTTTCGATCACTCGCCTCCTGGCGGAGCTGCTTCAACTCCAGCAACCGCACGTTCAGATTCACGTACTGGTACAGAAAGAACGCAAAAGCGAAGACCGAAACCGCCATGAGGGAGGATACAATCGTGATGACGGTCTTGGTAATGTGGAACTTCCGTGCCGGTGATGTCGCGTCGGGCAGCACGAGGACCGTGTAGAAGCGCTTGGCCATCACCGCCTCCTTGCGCTCCGGAACTATCCCCAGAAAGGAGCCAGTACCCCCTTACATCGCACAGATAACGGCTTCCGCCAAAGAAGCCGCAGACGTTCGGCCCAAGACCGGCAAGAGAGCCAGGAAGTGTTCCTGAATTTTTGCTGAGGCGGGCGGACGGTACCATGACTCCGGAAAACGTGTCAAGCGGAAACTGGGCGACATCGGGATGTGTCAGACAAATTGCGGACTGGCGCCACCCGTCGCACTCCCTGGCCGCCACCTTCAGACCGCTGAATCCGGGTGGTCCACCCTCAAATTCCCCCCACATCCAGAGCAACCCGTGGATCAGCAGCCTCAATGACCGATGCGAGAATCGGAATCCCAACAGCCTGACACAGCCTCGGCTTCACGACTTATGGCGCCGTCCTAGCCCCCGGTGGATGCCCGGTTGGCGCTCAGCCGAAACTTGAACGCCAGAGCCCAGACCGCGTGGAGGCGGACCGGCCGCGCCGGATCCGTGAGGGCAAGTCGGAGCGATGGGATTCCCGCATCCCCGCCCAGTTGGCCGAGGGTCCATGTGGCTTGCGTCCGGACCTGCTCGTCCGGATTGTGGAGTAGCTCGTCCAGGGTCGGCTGACCCCGAAGATCTCCCAGCCTTGCCAGCGTCCATGCCGCATAGAGGCGCGTCGACATATCCTGGCCGGGAGCCAGCGCCTCGACCAAGCGAAGGGCACCGGCCGGGTCACCGAGGTTCGAGAACGCCTCGGCGGCGTACATGGCCACCGATCGGTTCGGATGCCAGAGGCCCTGATGCAGCGCCTCGCGGCCCAGTGGGTCATGCAGCCGCGCCAGCGCTTCGGCGGCATAGATTCGCACGTAGGGGTTCTCGTCCTGAAGGAGTGGCTTAAGAACAGGGACCGCCTCGGGGTTGCCGAGATGTCCCAGGACCTCTGCCGCCTGCATCCGGATCGTGGTGTCGCGGTCTTTGAGAAACCGCGTGAGAAGGGCGAGCGTCCGCACTCTTCCCTGCCGGGCCAGCGTCGCGGCAGCCCGCAGCCTGACCATTCTACTGGAATCCTCAAGCGCTCGCTCGAGGGCCGCGCGGGTTTCCCCATCCTCTTGCCCGGCAAGCGCAGCCGCTGCGGCAGCCCGCACCTCTGCGTGCGGATCCTCGAGGGCGCTGCGCAGGAGCGCTGCAGCCTCCTCACCGGAAACATCACTGAGCCCCCGCGCCGCCAAGGCGCGGACCGATACGTCCCGGTGCGACAGGGCACGCCGACAGAGAGGCAGCAGGTCAGGGGTGGCAAGCGCGCTCAGCGCGGCCGCGGCACGGATCTGCAAGAGGCCGTCACCGTTCGAGAGCACCTCCTCGAGCAGGGCCACGGCAATGCGGCGGAAGAGCTGAGGCGAGTCGGGGCCGCGGTGAGGGTAGCGCTCTACATACGCCGAGAGTGCCTCATCCGTCCTGCCTGCCGCCAAGAGCACACGCACGCGGAGATCGTGGACCGGCCAGGCAGTGGGTTCTCTTTTCAGCCTCTCGGTGAGCAGATCAAGCGCCTGCGCGTACTCCCGCTTGCGCAGGAGCTCATCCACTTGCCGATCCAACGGGATCTGGCGGCCGCACGCCACGAGGAGAGCGATCCACATCGGGAGGGCAATGCGCCACCTGAGGGGTTTACGGATCGAGCTCATTGTACTTCTTCGCGGTCCCTCTCGCGCGCTCCACAGGATACTTGGCCGCATTCATGCGAAGTTTGGCCCGGGCCACCTCCAGCAGGTCCAGGCCCAGCGCATCGGCGAGCGAGACCAGGAGGATGAGGACGTCGGCGATCTCCTCACCCAGCCGCCGGCGGTTGTCTTCACTCACCAGAAAGGCTTCGACCTCGCTCGCGCTCTTCCACTGGAAATGTCCCAGAAGCTCCGCCGCCTCAAGCGTGATGGAGATCGCCAGGTCCTTTGGATTGTGGAACGGTTTCCAGTCCCGCTCATCGCGAAACGCCAGGACCGCCTTGACCAGATCTTCCATCCCATTGCCTCCGCAACGCCTGACCCGTCACAGCCCGGGAAAACGTGAAACGTAAAACGTGAAAGACCTTGAACTAGCGGACCACGTCCCCTCGCCTTTCGCGTTTCACGCCTCACGTTTTGCGTTTCACGCTTCACGTTTCACGATCCAAACCACCCACGAACCGGGCAATCCCCTGATACGCTGGCCTCGCCGAATCTGCCCGTCTGTCTCCAGTGACTGGAGTGCCGACTCAATCTCGCCTACGGCGAGACCGAAGAGTCCCGCGAGGAATCGCGACTGGGAGACCGCCGCGCATCGCAGATAGGCGGCCAATAGCTGCCTCACGGCTGTGCCCCGGGGAAGATCGAGGGATGCTTCGACCTCGTCGGGCAGCCAGTTATCCAGGAGATCCCATCGATAGTAGAAATCCGGGTCATAGATCTCTTCCACCTTGACGATCCAGAGGCCGCCCTGCAGTTCGGCCATGGCCCGGTCAAACTCGGCCGCGCGGTCCGGGTCGCGCATCGCGACCGCCTTGCGAAGCGCCGGCGTGACGAGGGGGCCTCGATCGTGCAGAGCCTCCAGAATTGCCACGGCCGGACGGCTCATCCTCCCCTGGCGGTAATCCACAATGTAGTCTCCACTGCCTTTCCCATCGCGGATGAGCGTACAGAACGCGGGCAAAAGGCCGAGCGACACCAGCGTCGGCTTCCCTTTGACGAGCTTGCCATAGTAGCTTAACCGCTTGGCCGGCAGGCGATCCTTGAGGTCCCAGGTCAGGCCGATCTCGGGATCGTGATGGGTGTGCTTCGGCCAGCGGGGATGTCGGTGACCGCAGACAGCCACGTACAGGCTCGCCACGGGGAGGCCGAAATCGCTCAGGGTGAAGCAAAAGCCGACATCGTCGACGAAGTGCAGAGCCGTCTTCTCCCCGCGGACCCTGAGGTGCGGCCGGCGGCGGAAGGCTCGGTCACGCCAAGCGTCGACCTCCTGGCGGGTCATGACCGGGCTATGCGGATTCCCATGCAGCACAGCAAGTCCTCCCGGGAGAACAGCGGCCTGGGACGCTCCTGCGGGTGCAGTCCTTCAATGGTACCCAAAGGCCATGCAAGCCGGCAAGCAGAAAGAGACCGGGCGAACCGAGTGGCACTCAGAGGACGCTATGACCCAGGATCCGGTTGCCGCAGCCTCAGCGCCTTCGGAGCGACGCCGCACGAAGCCGCTCTTGTGCGGCCTCGCGGGGCATGCCGGCAGCCTCATAGAGGGCGGCAAGCTCTTCCGCCATCTCCGCCTGAAGCGCCGGCGACGGTGTCGCCGCACTCACCCCATCCCGAAGCGACACGATGGCAAGATCCAGCCGACCACGATCCTTGTACACGCGAGCGAGCGCTCGGTAATAGGCCGGGTTGCCGGGATCGAGCTGGACGGCTCGAAGGAATCGGTCGATTGCGGCTTCCGCCTGCCCTGTCTTGGCATACACCGATGCCAGCCCCGCCTGCGCCGCCGCAGAAGATGGCGCCAGGGCCACGGCCTTCTGGTATTCCAGGATGGCCGCTTCGATTTCCCCGCTCAGCACCAGGGCCTCAGCCAACATCAGGAAGCCTTCATGGCCTGGCCGGAATGCCTGAAGCTTGCGCGCGGCTGCCACGGCCACGGTACCGTCTCCGGCCTGCATGGCGGTTCGGAAGAGGGCCCCGGTAAGGACCGGATCGTCGGTACCCAGGAGGGCGATTACTCGCCGGTACGCGCCGACCGCAGCCCGCGCCTTGCCTGCTGCATCGTAGCTTTGCGCCAGCCTCAGCCAGACCTCCTCGGAATCCATCTGGAGTGTGGCTGCCCTCTCGTATGCCTCGCAAGACTCCAGGAACTGCCCGCTCTCGAAGAGCCAGGCGCCGAGGCGCATGTGCGCTTCCAGGTCATCCGGGCGAAGCCGAACCACCTGGCGCATGGTCGCGATAGCCGCATCCAATTGCTGCCGCTTCCGGTACACGATCGCCAGGTTGAAATGGGCGTCCACTAGATCCGGATTCAGTTCCGTGGCCTGCCGGAGGAGGACCTCGGCGCCCTCCAGCTCTTCTTCCTGGCCAAGCTCCGTCCCTCGCTCCAGAAGCGCCTGCGCCTCGGACCCTCTCCGAAACCTCGCTTCCAGTTCCTGCTCTTCCCGCAGTGTGAGCACCTGGATAATCGCAAACCCATCCGCTATCCGAAAGATCGGACTGATACGGCCTCGCGGGGTTCTCTCCAGGGCCGCCCGTGCCGCAGGGGCAAGTACGGCAGTATCCACCCGACCAAGGTAGCCGCCCCGGTCTCGCTCGGGGCCGATGGAAAGCTCGCGAACAAGTCGTTCGAAGGGGACACCTCTCTTCACATCAGCCGCCGCTGCGCGAGCCTCGGCCTCCGACTTGACCACGAGGATCCGGATCCCGGGGGATGGGGCCGCACCAGCCGTCGTCCCGGCCGCCACCACGAGGGCAGAGACGACCAGGATGCCCGCGCCAAAGAGCCAGGCCCGGCGAACAGCCTCGACGCCTGCGCTGAACCGTCTCATCGCGGATGGCCCCCCTTGGTGATCGGCTCCAATCTCATGCGGCTCGGTCCCTGCGGCCACTGTCCGCCGGTCCACAATGAGGAAGGCGGGCAGAGACTCCACGCCCGCCTTCTGTCCCCGATTCATCTTCCACAGCAAGCTACTCGGTCGTGAGGATGGCTCCCTGACTTCCCGAGGTGACCAGCCTGGCGTACCGAGCCAACCACCCCCGCGTGGCGCGGGGCCTGGGGGCTTTCCAGGCGGCACGCCGCTTCCTAAGCTCGGCCTTCGTGAGGGCCACCTCGAGCAGTCGCTTCTCGATGTCGATGCGGATCCGGTCGCCCCGTCGAAGAAGGGCGATGGGGCCGCCCGCTGCCGCTTCCGGGGAAACGTGGCCGATGCAGGCGCCGCGGCTCCCCCCCGAGAACCGACCGTCCGTGATCAACGAGACGGAACTGCCAAGGCCCCTCCCCATGATGGCCGAGGTAGGCGAGAGCATCTCCTGCATCCCCGGGCCGCCCCGCGGCCCTTCGTAGCGGATCACCACCACGTCGCCGGCCTTGACCTTCCCGTTCAGAATCCCTGCCAGCGCCTCGTCCTGTGATTCGAAGATGACGGCCGGTCCCTCGTGCTGCATCATTTCAGGGACCACGCCGCCCGCCTTTACGACTGCACCCTCGGGCGCGAGGTTGCCAAAGAGAACCGACAGCCCGCCGGTCGCGCGATAGGGAGCCTCCAGGGGCCGAATGACGTCCATATCCTTGACGATGGCCTCGCGGATGTTCTCGCCCAGCGTCTTGCCCGTTACCGTGGGTCGGTCCAACTTCAGCAAGTTTCCCCGTTCCGTCAATCGCTTCAGGATGGCGCTGACGCCGCCTGCCCGATCCACGTCCTCGACGTGATGCTGGCCTGCCGGACTCACCTTGCAGAGATACGGCACCCGATCGGACAGTTGGTTGATCCGATCCAGCGAATAGGACACCCCGGCTTCGTGAGCAATGGCCAGCGTGTGCAGGACCGTATTCGTGGAGCCACCCATCGCCATGTCCAAACAAAAGGCGTTGTCGATGCTCTGGCGGTTCACGATGTCCCGGGGCTTGAGATCCATTTCCACCAGCTTCATGATCTGTCGCCCCGCAGCGCAATATAGATCCTTCCGTTTCTCGTCCACTGCCAGGATCGTCCCATTGCCCGGGAGTGCAAGTCCCAGCGCCTCGGCCAGGCAGTTCATGGAGTTGGCCGTGAACATCCCCGAGCACGAGCCGCAGGTGGGACAGCCCTTCTTCTCCAGCTCCAACAGGCCGGCCTCGTCGATCTTCCCCGCCGAAAACGCTCCGACGCCCTCGAACACCGAAATCAGGTCCACCACCTTCCCGTCAACCGTTCTGCCCGCCGCCATGGGCCCGCCGCTGACATAGATAGTGGGGATGTTGATCCGCATAGCCGCCATCAGCATTCCAGGCGCAATCTTGTCGCAGTTGCCGATCATGACCAGCCCATCGAAGCAATGGGCCAGGACCATGGTCTCAATCGCGTCGGCGACCAGCTCGCGACTGGGCAGCGAATAGCGCATCCCAACGTGGCCCATGGCGATCCCGTCATCCACGCCGATGGTGTTGAACTCGAAGGGGACGCCGCCCGCCTCCCGGATGGCCTCTCGAACGATCCGTCCGACCTCTTGAAGGTGGACATGGCCCGGGATGATACCCACGTACGAGTTGGCTACTCCAATGAAGGGCTTGTCGAAATCCAGATCGGAAAGCCCCACTGCCCGCAGCAGACTCCGGTGTGCCGCTTTCTCATAGCCCCTCTTGACCGTGTCACTCCGCATTCTTTCCCCCCTGTCGGTTCATGGTCCTCGCTCTCGGTGCTCGTCACCAGGCGCCCGGCGCTCAACACTCGGCACTCTATCCCTATCCCTGTCGCTATCCCTGTCCCTGTCCGTTTTCGCTTCTCGGCCCTCGGCGCTCGGCTCTAGGCTCTCAGTTCTCGGCTCGTCGGGTGGCGCACCTTAGCACGTTTGATCGGCCAGGGCAAGATTCCCGGCTTCGCCGAGTCGACTCGTCGATGTGTCGATTCGTCAACTGGTCTTTCCCGTTTGACAAGTTGACCAATTGACTAGTTGACGATGGGCGGCAGCCGATCAGTCCACGGCGCCGCAGCTTCGAACGCCGCAGCAGCCCGCAGCACCGCCGCCTCTTGTCTTCGCCTTCCCACGATCTGCAGCCCCACGGGCAGGCCGCCCTGTGTGAAGCCGCATGGAACCGAGATCGCTGGAAGGCCCGTGACCGAGATGCCGTACGTGAGGAAGAACCACTGGGTGTAGTTCTCCAATCTCTTGCCGTTGATCTCGGTCGGGTATGGCTGCTCCACGGGGAACGGAGGGATAGCCACGGTGGGCAGGATCATCAGATCGTGGGTTTCCATGAAGGTCCTCACCCGGTGCCAGAGCTTGGTCCGCAGCTTTTCCCCGCGACCGATTTCCTGGGGGGTGAGCCGCAGCCCCTGCTCGATGTTCCAGACCAGGCCTTTCTGCATCTGGTTTTTCCACTCCGCCAGCTTCTCCGCATGCAGTGCCGCCATGCTCAGCCCGCGCATGGCCAGCACGATGTCGTTCACCTCGCTGAAGTCAGGGCAGACAGCCTCGACCTTGGCGCCAAGTGACTTGAAGATCCGGGTCGCCCCCTCGGCAACCCTCATCACCTCCCCATCGACTGGGATCAGACCATTTAGATCGGGCGTCCAGGCCACCCGCCAACCTGTCACCGAGGGGGCTCGGACTGCCTTCAAAAACTCTCGAGTGTCCACCGCGTACGAGAGCGGCGCCCGGTCATCGGTCCCCGCTATCGCCGAGAGCATCAACGCCACGTCCGCCACGGTTCGCGCCATGGGGCCGGCCACGTCGATGGAATCCCAGGCAAGTTCCCCTGGGTAGACGGGCACCAGGCCCGCGGTGGTGCGGAAGCCAACCACGCCACAGAATGCGGCGGGGATCCGAAGTGAGCCGCCGATATCAGTCCCCTGGGCCAGCGGCCCCATCCCTGTCGCAAGCGCGACGGCTGCCCCGCCGCTCGATCCCCCGCACGTGAGGGCGAGGTTCCAGGGATTTCGGGTTGCGCCGAACACCGCATTGAACGTGTTCGCCCCCGCCCCGAACTCGGGCGTGTTGGTCTTGCCGGCCACGATGGCCCCGGCCGCCCTCAGGCGCTCGACGATCAGCGCATCCTCCTCCGGGACGTGGTGTTCGAACATCTTCGACCCCCAGGTGGTTCGGATGCCCTTCGTGGGGGTGTTGTCCTTGATGGAGACCGGGACGCCGAAAAGGGGGGGAAGCGCCGCGCCCCGCTTGAGTACCTTGGTGGCTGCCCGCGCCGCGCGGAGCGCGGACTCCCGCGCCACCGTCACGTAGGCATTGACCTGCGGATTGACCTGGTCAATCCGTGCCAGGACGGCCTGCATCACCTCCAGGGGTGAAACCCTCCGCGCCCGATAGAGTTTCACCAACTCTGTCGCTGGCGTAAGACAGAGATCCCTTTCACTCAGAGGAACCTCCTCGCGAATCACGAAAACCCCAGGGTGCGCTTTGGCCGGTAGGGCTCCTCCAGGTAGGCCATATCTTCCTCAGCCAACTTCACCTCCAAGGCGCCCACGAGATCCTCAAGGTGCTGGAGCTTTGTGGTACCAATGATCGGGCTGGTGACGCCGGGCTTTTGCAGGATCCAGGCGAGGCCCACCTTTGCCCGGGACATCTCGCACTTGGCCGCCACCTTGCCGACACGGTCGGCGATCTCGAAGTCGATCGGCTGGTAGTACATGCTGTGGGCGAAGCCGTCCTGCTTGGCCCGCGTCGTTTCCCCACTCTTCTCCGGGGTGCGATTCCCCATGATGAATCCCCGGGCGAGTGGGCTCCACGGAATCACGCCGATCCCCTGGTCTATGCACAAGGGCATCATCTCCCGCTCCTCCTCGCGGTAGATGATGTTGTAGTGGTTCTGCATGGACACGAAGCGGCTCCAGCCGTGGCGATCCGCGGTGAAGAGCGCCTTGGCGAATTGCCAGGCGTACATGCTAGACGCCCCGATGTAGAGCGCCTTCCCGGACCGCACTACATCGTGCAGGGCCTCCATGGTCTCTTCGATGGGTGCGGCGGCGTCCCAGCGATGGACCTGATAGAGGTCCACGTAGTCCAGGCGAAGCCGCCGGAGGGAGGCGTCAATGCTCTCCATGATGTGCTTCCGCGAGAGGCCTCGCTGGTTCGGTTTATCCCCCATCGGCTGGTGGACCTTGGTCGCCACCACGTACTCGTCGCGCCGGGCAAGAATCTCCTTGAGCGCCCGCCCTGTTATCTCCTCGCTAACCCCGTGGGAGTACACATCCGCTGTGTCGAAGAAATTGATCCCGAGTTCGGCCGCCCGGCGATAGATAGGACGCGCTTCGTCCTCTTCCAGCGTCCAATCCCGCCACTTTCGGCTTCCGAAGGTCATCGTGCCGAGGCAGATGCGTGATACTCTGAGCCCAGATTTCCCGAGGTTGAGGTATTCCATCGCCGTTCTCTCCCCTGGGCAGACCGGCATTGCGGCACACGGTCTGACCTCGGTCCATGTTTCTCCGCCCTGAAACAGATTGGGCCACCCGAGTTGGGTGGCCCAACCGTGTCACGCAAGTCCGCCGCCAGCGCGGCCGGTGCGTCCTTGCTCCGGGGGAACACTCAGCGACACTACTTGGTCTCGATCCCCAACGCCTTGATGAGCTGGCCGTACTGATCGTACGCCTGCTTGAACCAGACCTTATACTCCTCCGCGTCCTGATACAGAACCGGCTGGCCAAGGTCCTTCATGATCTTGTTGAACTCGGCGTCGGCCGAGATGTCCCTGAATTTCTTCTCCAGGTAGGCGATCACCTCTTTCGGGGTGCCCTTTGGTGCCGCCACTCCCTTCACCGAGCCGGCGGTCACCACGTCGAAGCCAAGCTCGCGGAATGTGGGGATATCCGGGACGGAGACATCGCGCTTCTCAAAGGCCACCGCCAGCCCCCGGAGCCGCCCCGCCTTAAAGTGGGGGAGCACCTCGCTGGGGTGGCCACCGCCGAAGTCCACGTGGCCGCCCACCAGCTTGGTGATGGCGTCCGCGCCGCCGGTTCCGGGAATCGTCGTCAGCTTGAGACCGGCTGCTTTGCCGAAGAGATGGAAGGTGATGTCCACTGAGGCGCCCTTGGTCGAGACGGAGGCCGTTACGTGATCCTTGCTCTTGGCCCACTTGACCAACTCGGCCAGATCCTTCGCTGGCGAGTTCGCGGGAACCGCTAGGACGATGGAATGCACCGAGACCCGGCAGATCGTCTCGAAATCCTTGAAGATATCGTAGGGCAGCGACCGCTGGTGCGGTACCACCAGGTCCTCGCCGGAGCCCCACCCAAAGAGCAGGGTGTAGCCGTCCGCCTTGGCCTTCACCACCTCCACCCGGCCCGGGATCCCCCCGCCACCGGCCTTGTTCACCACGACAACCGGCTGCGGGAAGAACCGCGGCGCCACCTGGGCCACCGCACGGGCCAGCACGTCCGTTGACCCACCGGGCGCATACGGGACGATGAGTTGGATCGGCTTGTTCGGATACTCCGCCGCCATCGCGGCCGTCGCTAATCCTACCATCGCGAGACAAACCGCCAAGGCTATCCACAGTGTCTTGCGCATGACTGAATCCCCCTTTACAGATTGTTGAACACAGCGATGGACAGTTGCCGTTCCCAGGGCTTAGACACACGCAGCAGCGTTTTTCTTCATCACGCCGCCCTGGACTCCAATTGAGGCGCTCGCTTGTTCCTGGTCCGCCGGGCGGTCCACAGGTTGCCGAGAACAAACAGGACGGCCGTCCCCATCAGCACAGCCGAAATGGGCCGCGTGAAGAAAATGTGAAACGAGCCGTGGCTCATAAGCAAGGCCTGCCGAAGCGATCGCTCCATGATGGGACCGAGAACGAAGGCCAGAAGCAGCGGGCCGAGATCGAACTTGAGCTTGCGGGCCACGTACCCGAAGATCCCCATCACGATCATAGTCCAGATATCGAAGACGCTGTTGTTGACGCTGTAGACCCCGACCAGGGTCAGGACGGCAATCATGGGCGCCATGTACGCATAGGGGACCCGGAGGAGCTGCGCCCACATGCCGACCAGGGGAAGATTCAGCACGAGCAGCATCACGTTGCCGATGTACATGGACGCCACGACTCCCCAGAAGACGGGGGCGTGCTCCTTCAGTAGGAACGGCCCCGGCGTGATCCCCTGGATCAGCAGCACCGCAAAGATCATCGCGGTAGAGGCATTCCCGGGAATCCCCAGGGTGAGCAAAGGGATGAATGACGAGGTGGCAGCCGAATTGTTCGCCGCCTCGGGACCGGCTACCCCCTCGATCGCCCCCTGGCCGAATTCTTCCGGATGCTTTGAGAATTTCTTCTCCGTGGCGTAGGACACCAAAGAGGCCAGCACAGCTCCGCCACCCGGAAGGATCCCCACCGCAAAACCGAGCAAGGATCCCCGCACCATGGCCCACCCACTTCGCGCCAGGTCAGCCACGGTAGGCCACAGATTCTTGATCTTGGTCGTCAGAATGCTGGCCGCCTCGGTCTGCTCCAGGTTGATGAGGATCTCCCCCACCCCAAAGAGCCCCATGGCGAGGGTCACGAAGTCAATGTTGCTTTGCAGATCTGGGACGCCGAAATCGAACCGGACCGCGCCCGAGAGCGGGTCGAGCCCCACCGACCCCAGGATCAGGCCCATGATCGCCATGATAAGACCCTTCAGGGGGTTCTCGCCCGTGAGATACGTAGCCAGGAGCAGGCCAAGGACTGTCAGCGAGAAATACTCCGGTGGCCCGAACTTGAGGGCGAACTCGGCCAGCGGGGGCGCCATCAGGGTAAGCCCCAGGACGCCGATGGTCCCCGCGATGAACGACCCGATGGCGGCAATCCCCAGCGCCGGGCCTGCCCGCCCCTTTCTGGCCATCTGGTAGCCGTCAATACAAGTGACGACGGAGGCCGCCTCGCCCGGGATATTGAGGAGGATGGACGTGGTGGAGCCACCATACATCGCCCCGTAGAACACACCCGCCATCAGGATGATGGCCGTGACCGGGGAGCCGATCTTGTAGCTGACGGGCAGCAGCAGAGCGATCGTCGCAGCCGGACCCAGGCCCGGCAGGACACCGACAGCCGTGCCCACGAAGGCGCCGATGAACGCGAACAGCAGATTGATGGGACTGAGGGCGATGGCAAATCCCTGGAGCAATCCCGCAACATCGAACATGACTTCGCTATCCAACCCCCGGATTGGCTAGCCGCCGAAGAGCCTCCCCCGAGGGAACGGCGCCTGCAACGCCACTTCGAAGAGGAAATACACCACGGCTCCCGTGAGCACCCCCGTCGCGACCGCAACCATCACCGGTTTCCGCTCGAGGATCAGGAGCCATGCAACAACCAGGATGACGACACTGAGCACCGCCCCCAGCCAATTGAACCCCACGACGAACGCCACCATGATCCCGAGGGCAAGGATGGGGCGCAGCCAGCCCTCTTCCCAGAAGCGCACCTTGGCCGGGTCGGATCTGAGGTGGGTCAGGATGAGCAGCGCCGAGAGGATGGCGAGAATGATCCCCAGGCCAAACGGCATAAAGCCTGAGCCCGGCTGCCCCGCGTCGAAGAGGCGCAACACATAGATGGACTGCTGGATCACCACCGCAGCGACGATCAAGAGGAACACGCCGGCGACCCGCTGCCAAGACTTCACGATCCTCGTGCCTCCAGTCCCTTTCGAACCTCTTTCTGATCTGACCCAGAAAAAAGCCTGACCAAGATTGTGGATAGAACACCGGCCAAGATCAAGCGCCAACATCGTGGGCACCCGTTCAGGTGTGATCTCCGATACATTCTCCCTGTCGGCTCTCGGCGCTCGGCGTTCTATCCCTATGCCTGTCTCTGTCTCTCTCCCAGTCGGTCCTCGACTCGCGGCTCTCGGCTCTCATCTCTCAGGAGGATGAGGTTCATCATCCGGCCGGTTCGCGGTTTCTCCGCTCGATGGGAGAAAAAGAGATCCGTCCGGCAGGCCGTACACAGGCCAACATCAGCGACCCGGTCCGGCCGAACGCCTGAAAGCTGGAGAATGGCGCGATTCACCGCGGCCAGATCCAGCCGGACGTGTCCCGGGCGGATCGCCACCGCGTGCTCTTGCCACGTAGGTAGAGCATCTGCCATCGCGTTCGTCACCACCGCGTCTACCTCGTAACAACATCCCCGGATGCCCGGGCCGATGGCGATCCGGCAGTCCGCTGGGTTTGTGCCGTACGCGGTCGCCATGGATACCAGTGCACGGGCAACAATCCGTCTCGCCGTACTGCGCCAACCGGCATGCACAGCCGCCACGGCCCTGTGGATCGGGTCATGGATCAAGATCGGCAGGCAGTCGGCCGTGGAGACCGCCAGCGCCAGATCCGGAAGGTTCGTGATCAACGCATCGTATTCGTATCGCTCCTCAAGGAGAACGCCGGGGAATCCCTCGCAAGAGACGAGCGACTCATCTACGGTCAACACCCCGTCCTCGTGCACTTGCCTCACGCGGACCACCTGTGAGGCGGTGATGCCGAACATCCCGAAGAATCGACGGCGATTCTCCTCGACCGCTTTGGGATCATCGCCGACGCTTGCCCCGAGGTTGAGCGTGGCGTAGGGTGGCCGGCTCACGCCCCCCCGCCGCGTGCCGAAAGCGTGCACCACGCGGTCCGAGTCTTGGAGGATCTCGGATCGAACAAGCATCGGAGAATCGGTGAAAGCGTGAGCCGGTGAACTGGTCATGCGAGGGATCCCTTTGATCTCACAACACGCTCAGGCAGCAGGCCCATGGCGCGTTCGTACTCGGTTGCCAGCCGCCGGCGGCTCGTTCCGACTTCGAAGTGGTCCCAGGGGAACCGCTCTGTAAAGGGCCGCTCTCGACAGGCATAGAAATCCGGGTTCTGCGGCCACTCGCGGAAGGCCCGCCTCCAGTCCCCCCGGTGTTGCAGGGCCAGAGCTAGCAGATCGGCCACGTGCCGGTCGCCGCGCGCCAGCACCGCCTGAAGGTACCCCCACTTGGGCACATCATGCGTAAAGCGAATACCGACCCTACGAAGTTCTCGCTTCAAGCATGAAATCTTCTCGTCCAGCGCCCGCACCTCGGCCATGGCACACCACTGGAAGGCCGTCCAGGGCTTGGGAACGAAGCTGCTCACCCCCACGGTGAGTTCGGCCAGACTCTTGGGATCGCGACGCTTCTGCAGGATGCGGTGTCTCGCCGTTTTGGCGATATGGATGATGCCCTCGATGTCCTTCTCGCTTTCAGTCGGCTGGCCGATCATGAAGTACATCTTCACGCTAGGCACGCCGGAGTCGGCGATCAGGTCCACTGCCTGGAACAGGCGCTGGTCGCTCAGGTTCTTGTGGATCACGATCCGCAGGCGCTCCGTCCCGGCCTCGGGAGCGATCGTCAGCGTTCGCGTCCCGCTCTCCAGGAGGCCCTTCGCCAACCCCGGGCTCAGGCTGTCGGCCCGGACCGATGAGAGCGAAACCTCCACGCCTTTGGCGCGGAGGGCCGCCGTCAAATCGTCAATCCAAGGATAATCTGAAACACAGGCCCCAACGAGGCCGATCCGGCAGCCATGCTGGAGGGCTGTATCCGCGGCGCGAAGAATGGCATGGATATGGCGATGCCGGACCGGACGGTAGATTTCGCCCTCCATGCAAAAGCGGCAGCCCCGGCCGCATCCCTTCCCCACCTCGAGGAGGGCCATCTCGCCGAACTCGGTATTGGCGGTTCGCACCATGGACACTGTGTCGTGCTCGTCCGGCCGCATCAGGCGGCGCTTCCGCACGGGGAGCGGCGCCGTCCCGTAGGGCACCACGTCGGCGATGGTTCCATCCTCGCGGTACTTCACATCGTAGAACTGTGGCACGTAGACGCCTTCGATTCCACAAAGGGCCCGGAAGAACCCCTCCCGCGCCGCAGCCGGATCGCGCTCGGCCTCGCGGATCCGCCACCACAACTCGAAGACCTCGTGGCTGGACTCCTCCCCCTCGCCCA
>Ga0315314_1002005_pt1 | contig 17241 bp, 17 predicted proteins | sample TDP9_MG_FD_203631 | JGI IMG/M metagenome (GOLD analysis project Ga0315314, IMG submission 203631) | Freshwater sediment microbial communities from Lake Towuti, South Sulawesi, Indonesia - TDP9 | ecosystem: Environmental > Aquatic > Freshwater > Lake > Sediment | place: Indonesia: South Sulawesi...
TCGCACTTCTGGGGGCACCTCTCCACGCAGTTGAAGCAGGTCGCGCACAGCCAAATCGTCTTGCAGCTGAGAACCTCCTCCCGCATCCCAAGCTGGGTCATCCTTATGACCAGGTGAGGCTTGATGTCGAACATCTCGGAGAGAGGACAGCTGGAGCTGCAGGTGCCACACTGATAACAACAGAATAACGTCCTACCTTCCGGAGTTCCAGCTATCTCGTACTTGAAGCTCGGATCCAGCTTGGATAGGTCTATCGTCTCTTCTACGCTACCCAACCGCAGACACCTCGAAAGGTTCACTCAAAGCGACCACCAAGCCCTTAAATGCCCCCAGAACATTTTGAGTGCCAACAATATACCGTCAGGTGCTTAAAATCTTTTTGCAAAGTGTAAAAGTCTGCAAAAAAGGCAGGCAGAGCCAGCTCACCTTTCATTTGTGTATCGACTCAAGCCGTCCGAGAATACACTTAAGTATAACGCAAACCTTTACAAAGAGTAAACGGTGTGATTCAAACAAAAACTTGGCGTGATCGAGATGCGGAACGACAAGATTGACAACCTCGACATGAAGATCATAAACATCCTAAGCGAGGACCCCCGGAGACCGGTCAAGAGGATAGCTCAAGATACGAAGTCAAGCCGCCCCACAATCACAAAGAGGATCGATAAGCTCTTTGGGCGAGGTCTGATCGGGGTCAACGTAGGCCTTAACCTTCGAAAGCTCGGTTATCGCACGGCATACGTGGGCTTGGAGGTAAAGGGAGTTGAGGAGAGACAGAAAACCATAGAGTTGCTAAAGAGATGCCCCCGGGTGTTGACAATCCTCCAGCCCTCAGGAGAGACAAACCTTAACGTCTATGGCTACGGTGAGAACAACTCAACCCTCGAGTCTTTAATCGAGTCCCTCCGCGGACTCAGCAACGTTCGGATAGTCTACGTCCAATACTCAGAGCCCCCGATCTACCCGGACAACGTCTGCGTCAGGATCTACCCCGAGAAGGCTGAAGTGGCTCCATGCGGAAACAGATGCGTGCAGTGCGAAAGCTATAAGAGCGGAAGATGCGTGGGCTGTCCCGCCACAACCACCTACACTGGAATCCTCTAGAACATCCCCAATCGAAGCCGAGGTCGCTGTACGAGCAATCAGACTCTGATCGGCTAGCTCCCAACCTCGCGCACATTCTCCAACTCTTGTCACTATACGGAGGAGACGAGACCCAAAAAACCGAGGAGCCCCAATACGCCGAGACGAGGCTCGAGTATGCAGAAAGTTTAAGTCCCGCAGACAGGCTTCTATATGGAACACATCGGCTTGAACTGGCCCTCCCGAAGCGGCTGCAGGGGGTTTGAAGAGACGGGATTGAGGCTAGAGCCGAGGACCGATACCGGTCCGGTGGACGACCCTTGAGCAGGAAGACCACGAAGAAAGCAACGACAAAGAGACCACGAAAACCCGCGAGAGCTAAGCCCAGGTTCCTAGACGAACTCGCCTCAAAGATCGGAGGCTCGAAGCTCAACCTCTGCATCCAGTGCGGAAGCTGTGTCGGGAGCTGCCCCGAAGCTTCCGTTGTCCCCCAGATATTCTACCCCAGACTGATACTCCAGTGGGCTCAGCTGGGGCTTCGAGATAAGGTCCTCTCCGGCGACGCCATCTGGATCTGCTCGTTCTGCCACAAGTGCGACGAGCGCTGTCCCCAAGGTCTCAAACTGACAGAGCTCTGGCTCGCGATGAGGAACCTAGCTGTGGAGGATGGACATGTGGCGAAGGCGCCCGCGACCCTCGTCAAGACGCTCTGTGAAACCGGGAGGACAGTGGCGGCAGACGAGTTCACAGACGAGCAGAGGAGCGACGTAGGCCTATCCAGGATAGGTCTAACCGCCTCGAAGAAGGCTATGGACGAGATAAAGAAGATCGTGGACAAGACCCGGCTCGTGGAGAAGATAAAGCGAGCGGAGGGAGGGGCTTGAAGTACGCGCTCTTCGTCGGCTGCCTCGCATCGGTTAGGGAGATAAGCTACGAGAAAGCATCCAGAAAAGTCCTAGACGAGCTGGGAATCGAACCGGTCACGGTGGAGGACTTCAGCTGCTGCTCACCCGTCTGCCTCGTCCACGGCATGGACTACACGACTGGTCTAGCCCTAACCGCTCGAAACATATGCCTCGCAGAGGAGCGCAAGCTCAAGATACTCACGCTCTGCGCAAGCTGCTTCGAGACTCTATCAAAGACAAACAGCGTCCTCAAGAAGGACCCCAAGCTCAGAAGCGAGGTCAACGAGATCCTAGCAGCGGCAAATCGAGAGTTCAAAGGAACCACCGAGGTGACCCACATCATCAAGGCACTGTACGAGGACGTGGGGCTCGAAAAGCTGAAAGCCGTCGTGAAGAGACCGTTGAACGACCTGAGAGTGGCTACGTTCTATGGTTGTCACTTGGTCAGGCCGCACGACTTTGTCGAGTTCGACGACCCGGAATCACCCACAGTCCTGGACAATCTTGTAGAAACGCTGGGAGCGAAGACCGTATACTACGACCAGAAGAAGGGCTGCTGCATAGGCTGCGGCGCGTTCTTCGGCGGGGTCAGCGAGGAGATCGCCCTAGAGCTCAACCACAGGCTCATGAAGAGCCTAGGAGACGCCAAGGTCGACTGCCTGGTAACAACCTGCCCCTTCTGCTTCTTCAGATTCGACATGGGCCAACTCCAGATCGCAGACAAGTGGGGAGAGCACTACGACATACCGGTTCTCTTCTACACGCAGCTGCTCGGTCTCGCCATGAAACTCAACCCGCAGGATCTAGGCTTGTCGCTTCACAGGGTTAACACGCGGTCGCTCCTTGAGAAGTTAAACGCGGTCTAGGATGACTTGCCCTCTTCCTTCTCTAGGAATCCTTCCAGCGCCGTCTTGAAGAGCTTCTTGGCTGCAGCCACCCTCGCCTTCTGAGCCAGACCCTCTTTCGTCGTTAACTCCAGGGCCTCCTCAGGGCACCATTCCACGCACTTCGGCTTACCCTCACAGAGGTCGCAGATGACTACGACACGAGTCTCCGGATGGATGGTGATCGCCCCAAACTCACACGCCTCGATACACCACCCGCAGCCGTCGCACTTCTCATCATCAACCAGAATAACCCCCGTCTCCTTCGACTGCTCCAAAGCCTTCCGGGGGCAGGCGGAGACACAGACAGGGTCCTCACAGTTCCTGCACGTCATGGAGATGCTTACCATCGGGTAGAGCCTGAGCGACCTTATCCTAGATTTCTTCGGGTTGAAGACCTTCTCCTTCTCCAGCGAGCAGACGTACTCGCATATCCCACAGCCCGTGCACTTGTCCGGGTCGCACGCGACGAACTTGTACGAGACCTTCGGCACGTCCTCACCCCTGCCCTACCCTCTCGACAACCGAGAGGTACTGCTCCAAGCCGAGCTCACGAAGCTTCTCGGGCTTCGGAACGCCCTCGCGCGTCCAGCCCCTAGCCTCGTAGTAGTCGTCGAGGAGCAAGTCAAGTTCCTTCTGCGTAACCCTGCTCCCCTCAGCCACGCCATCGGGGATCGGAAGGTTCATAACTCTAGGTGGAACAGTATCGTCACTCCTCCTCAACCCCTCCCGGAGGTTGTACAGCCTACCGAGGTTGCTGATCCTCTCCCCAGCCTTCCTCATCTCCGAAGCCTCCATGGGTATGCCCGTTACGAGGGAGTAGATCCGCGCCATGTCCTCGTACGGCCCGTTCCAGATACCTCTAGAGAACTTGCAGAGAATGAGCGAGTCTATGACGCAGTATAAATCCTCAAGGTCTACAACCATCTTCCCTCGGCCTTTCTCAGCCTTGAACCGATCGACTCTCCCCTTAACATCTGGGTCGTAGGCGCCGTGCCTAAGGTGGCAAGCTCCCCTCCTCGAAACGGCGTAGCCAAGCGCGGCTGTCTTCAAGCCACGTATGTCGTACCCGGTCATCTCGACACCCTTGATGTGCATGGCGAACTCCTCAGAGCCCTTTCCAATCCTCTCAGAAGCCCTCTTCACGCCGTCCGCCAGCACGTCGCCGAGGTTCTTGCGAGTAGCCATCCTCTTTATCATCTCGACCATCGCCTCGGCATTCCCGAACCTCAGCTCCAATCCATCGGTCTCGTTGGTGTCCAGGATGCCCTTCTCAAAACACTCCATGGCAAAGGCGATCGTCACACCGGTCGAGATGGCATCCAGACCGTACAAGTCACACTGTTCAATCGATTTTACGATAGCATCCAGCCTGTCGACCCCGCAGCACGACCCGAAGGCGTATGTCGGCTGGTACTCCACCCTACACGGGGTTCCCTTGTATGGACCCTCAGAAACAAGCGCGACGTGTTCACACCTCATGGGACAGCCGGAGCACGCCTCTATCTTGGCTACGAGGCGCTCGTTCAAGTACTCACCGCTGATCTTCTCAGCCCCCTCGAAGGTCGCGCTCTGCCAGTTCCTCGTTGGCAATGCGGCAAGCTTGTTGAGCACGAGTACGTTCTCGGGGGTTCCGAGCGTTCGGTACTTGGCGGTCGCCGGCCCCCTTGCCCTCTCGTAGAGGACCTTACAGAACTCCTTGAACTTCTCAGGCTCGGCGATCTGCACATCGTGGGAGCCCCTCACAGCAACCGCCTTCAGCCTCTTTGACCCCATCACCGCGCCCAGTCCGGTCCTGCCCGCAGCTCGGTACCTGTCGTTTATAACGCTCGCGAGGCGTGCTAGGTTCTCCCCAGCCGGTCCTATCGAAGCCACCCTGACGCACACGTCGCCGAGCTCCTCTCTAATAGCATCCTCCGTCTCCCAGTTGGTTCTCCCCCAAAGGCGGGAGGCGTTCTTCAACTCCACAGACTCATCGTCTATCCAAAGGTAGACCGGACTCTCAGACTTCCCCTTTACCAAGAGAATATCATAGCCCGCTCTCCTAAGCTCAGCCCCCAAGAAGCCCTGGGAGTAGGATTCACCCAGCAGGCTCGACTCCGGGGACTTAGCGAAGATGCCGTGCTTAGACCCAGCCGCCGGAGCCATCGTGCCGGCGAGCGGCCCCACGGTGAATGTGAGAGGGTTCTCAGGGCTGAGAGGGTCGATGCCAGGCTTCTGGCTGTCCATCAGCATCTTCAAGCCGAAGCCCGTACCACCCAGGTAGAGCCTAGCAAAACTCTCTTGGAGAGGCTCGGTCTTCACACTGCCCGTGCTGAGGTCTACCCGGAGTATCGTCCCAGCGTAACCGTACACACCTACCCCTCCGACACCAGCCACAAAGGTTCCGGAGCAAGCTCTTGGTGGACAAACTGTTAAAGTTAGGGAATATTGCCTACCGACTCATATAAACTTCAGGTTCATGGACTCCATTGCAATCCAACGAGGGATAGCTTCACGAACAGCATTACGCATAACGGCTGAGGTCAAAGTCTTCTGATAGCAATCTCGGCGGCTAGGACAATCGGCTCCCAAGTCTCGCAGACGGAAGGAGCGTAGCAGGTGTCAGCCTTCACCAGCTCATAAACGGTCATCTGCCTCTGGATAGCCAGAGAAAGGGCGTTTATACGATGGGTCACTTCCTCTCCACCAACGATCTGCCCGCCCACGATCCTTTTGGTCTCCTTCTCTACGAGCAGCTTCACCTTTATCGGCAAAGCTCCAGGGTAATACGAGGCCTTGGTGTGACCGCTTATCTTACCAACCGCGACCTCGATGCCGAACTTTGATGCTAATTGTTCGGTTAAGCCGGTGGCGCCCACCTCCAGATCAGAGAGCTGAGAAACGGCGGAGCCAAGAGATCCCGGAAAAAGCGAATAACCTCCAGCGGCGTTGGTCCCCGCAACCTTTCCCTCCCTAACCGCCGTCCCCCCCAACAAAGGCAGAACCGCCTTCTGCGTGACCATATCAGTGGTCTCGGCGCAGTCTCCCGCCGCATAAACATCCCCGGCGCTGGTTCGCATCCGAATGTCGGTCCTTATACCTCCAGTCTCGCCAATGGCGATGCCTGCTTTCTGAGCTAGTTCAGTGTTGGGTCGAACTCCGGCAGCGTTCAGGACCATATCTGCCGGGATTTCCCTTCCCTCAACGGACACGCCCCTAACCTCTCCTTCCCCGGTGATCTCTTCCGCGGATCTCCCGGTGATGATCTCAATTCCTTTCTGCTCAAGTTTTTCTTGCACATCTCTAGCCATATCTTGATCCAGAAGTCTGGGCAGGACACACGGGAGCATCTCAATGACCGTTGCCTTGATGCCATTCTCCAAGAAGGCTATCGCTGCCTCCAGTCCGATCAGACCCGAGCCTATGACCACTGCGGACTTGGCACTTCTCATAGCTTCCCGAATCCTTCTTCCATCCTCGATAGTATGAAGGGAGAAGATTCCATCCTTGCCTAATCCCTCAATAGGCGGCGTGAACGAGTGGGAACCGGTGGCCAAGACTAGGCTATCGTATTCTAGTGTCTCCTGTCTTCCGTTCTTGTCTTCTACATCTACAGTTCTGGCTTTCGTGTCGATTCGGGTACAAGTAGTTTCCAATCTCAAGTCAAATTTCATCATACGATAGAAAGAGGGGGGATACACGATCAGGTTTTCAAATGACTGTATGTGACCTCCGAGAACGAAGGGCAGGCCACACCTTGAGTATGCCCCCTTATCTTCTCTATCGATCAGCGTGATCTGGACTTCTCTGTCTGTTTTTCTCGCGGCCACGGCCGCGTCGGTCCCCGCGGCATTCGCACCTACTATAACTATTCTCCTCGACAACTCTTCCTCATCCTCCTTCTATCAAGTCTTTATGCCATCTTACCACCACTTCACCGCTCATGAGGTTCTTCAAATCCTCTTCCAAGTTATCTGGAGACACGACTATGAGCCACCCCTCGCCGTAGGGATCAGCATTTAGCATATCGGGAGAACTCCTTACCGCCTCGTTTACTTCTTCAACTGTCCCGCTCAGGGGGGAAACGAGGTCCGACACTGCCTTCATAGACTCCAATGATCCTAGGGGTTTGCCCTCAACGATCTTTTCCCCCGCACTTGGGAGCTCAGCGAACACTAGCTCACCCAGCTGCTTCTGGGCGTAGTCTGTTACGCCGATCCTTGCTTTGCCGCCTTCAACTTTAACCCACATGTGGTCCTTTGAATAATGCAATCCTTCCCGAACTTCATAGCCATCGACCCTAACCAAACCATTCACCTCAATGTGACCCCAGAGTTAACGAGTTCTTTAGAACGATCGAGGCAAAAAGGTATCTGATTTATATATCACTCCCAGTCGGCAGATTCGATCGTCATCAAATGAAGAATAACTCTAAATCAAGCCTAGCTTTAATCAGTTGCAAATCTTGAGCCTTCATGGAGCAACCCTTGAGTAGTTAGCTGGAGCCTCGGGGTGAGATAATTGACCAATGCGTATGCTGGGCAGAAGGTGCTCATCTACGACCCGTCCAGATGTACGGCGTGCGGATATTGCGAGATAGCGTGCGCTTTCAAGCACTATCGAACCGTGGACCCAGAAAAGGCGTACTGCCACCCGATCTTCGACGAGAGAACAGAGACCTTCGAGAGTGTCCTCTGCCAACACTGCGAGCTTCCCCTCTGCGCTAGATCCTGTCCAAGTGAGGCCGCGGCGAAGGACGAGAAGACGGGACTCATAAAGATAAACGAGATGAAGTGCATCTCCTGTAGAACCTGCACCCTCACCTGCCCCATCTCGCACCCGAGGCTGGAGCCCGAGAGGAAGAGCGCTGTCAAGTGCGACTTCTGTGATGGGGATCCCCAGTGTGCCAAGTTCTGTTCACCGAGGGCGATCAAAGTCGTCGACAGGGAGGAGGCACTTCGGCACTTGCGCAGAACGTACTCCTCCAAGGAAACTAGAGGGAGTGAGGCGATTGGCAGAGCTTGAAAAACACGCTGTAACACCGGACAAGCTGCCTGAGGCAGCTGAGAAGATGATGGAACAACCGAACTCAAGGTTCATAACCACCACCTGCCTGGACGAGGGGCTCTGGTTCAGGCTCCACTACCTCTTCAGCCTCGGAGGGAGGGTGGTCAGCCTCGAGACTAGGGTCCCAAAGGAGGACCCGCGAGTCCCATCCATTTCTGGTGTAGTCAGGGCGGCGAGTTGGATAGAGCGAGAGATATCAGACCTCTTCGGGGTAGCCTTCGAGTGGCACGAGCACCCGGGGGAGCTGATAGCAAAGGCCGGAGGCTTCAGCGAGAAGCCTCTCAGGGAACCCCTCCGAAGCGAGACTCCGGCGGAGCAGTGCGTCCCGATCGAGCTGCTCCTGTCATCGGGCTGTGTGCAGCCAAGAACCACCACGTTGGATAGGCGGAGGGAGCAGGCGGGCTTGCCGAAGCTTGATGTGGCCTGCACCAACCAGAAGGCCCTCAGCGAGGTCCAAGAGATCTGCCGCAGACTCGGGTTGGATGAGAAGGTTGGGTTCGACTGGCGAACGAATAAGCTCGCCCGGAGGGAGAAGTGAGACGCCCGCAGAGTACGCCGCCTTCCTCGGATGCGTGATACCGTTCAGAATACCGAGCGTCGAGGCGGCCACGAGGAAGGTTTTCGAGAGGCTCGGAGTACACCTCACAGATCTGCCCGGTCTCTCTTGCTGTCCTGAGCCGATAACATCCCGGATAGTGGACTACAGAGCCTATCTGACACTCTCAGCCCGGAACCTAGCCATCGCCCAGAAGGCCGGGCTCGGCTTGGTAACGGTCTGCAACGGCTGCTACGAGACCCTCGTGGAGGCTGAGGAGGCTCTGAGTGACAATGAGTTGAGAGAGGACGTGAACAAGCTGCTCTCCGAGTTCGGCTACAGGTACGATGGCGGAGTAAAGGTCAAGCACGTTGTGGAGGTGCTCGACGAGATCGGAGTGAACAGGATCAGGGAGCAGGTGAGCAGGACCCTCCACATCAAGGCAGCGCTCCAGTACGGCTGCCACCTCTTCCGGTGTGCCGAGGACGGCGACATCTGGAGGAAGCCCGACATGATGAAGAGTCTGGCCAGGATGACTGGCGCAGAGGTCGTGGAGTATGGTCTGGAGAGGCTCTGCTGTGGATACCCGACGATGACCCACCGCCGAGACTTCTCCCTCGAACACCGGCTGCTCCCCAAGATGAGGCGGATCCAGGGAGCCGGTGCCGACTGTGTAGTCCACGTCTGCCCCGCCTGCATCGTCCAGTTCGAGAGCGGCCAGGTCTTGCTAAGGAAGTTCGGCGCCTCGTTCCAGCTTCCCATGGTCCATCTCATGGAACTGATCGCTCTTTCGATGGGTGTGACCGGGGAAGAGCTAGCTCTGGATGTGCATCGGAGCCCGGTCATGGATTTGGCTAGGAGGCTGGTGTAGATGAGCGAGATCATCCGCATCGGACCCTACCACGCCTCCCTCAAGGAGCCGGAAGCGTTCACGCTCACGGTCAAGGACGGGAGGATCATCGAGGCTGACATGGAGATCGGATACGTCCACAGGGGCATCGAGAAGCTCATGACCGAGCGCACATACACCCAGAACGTAGTACTCGCCGAGAAAGTGTGTGGAATCTGCTCCACCCACCACTCGACCTGCTACGCCCTGACCGTAGAGGGCGTGTTGGGATTGGATATACCAGACAGAGCATCACGCATCAGAACCGTGGTGGCGGAGATCGAGAGGTTGCACAGCCACCTCCTCTGGTTCGGTCTGCTGGGCCACACCTTGGGCAACACGAAGCTCTTCGACATGGCAATGGGCGTGCGGGAAAGGGTGATGGACCTCTCGGAGCTGATCGCGGGCAACAGGGTCAGCCGAGCTTTGAACGCGGTCGGCGGAGTGAGGAGGGACCTCACCTTAGAAGGCGTGAGTGGAGTGAAAGCCACGGTTGACGCTGTTGAGAAGTCTCTCCCAAGCATAGGGGAGACGCTCAAAACCCGAGAGATGGCCGAGAGGCTAAAGGGCGTCGGGGTCCTCACGAGGGAGGAGGCAAGATCGCTTGGGGTAGTCGGACCCGTACTCAGAGGGTCCGGGGTGGAGGAGGACATACGAAGGGTCGACCCCTACCTAGCCTACGATGAGTCAGGATTCGATGTCGCGGTGGAGGACGGAGGCGACGCGCTGGCGAGAGGGCTGGTGCGGCTGAAGGAAATCACGGAGTCGATCAACATCATAAGGACGACGATCTCGGGTATGCCAGAGGGAGATCTAAGGAGGGATCCAGCTCAGCCCCCCACGGGTGAGGGGCTCGACAGAGTTGAGGCGCCGCGTGGGGAGCTCGCGTACTTCGTGAAGGCGAATGGGTCGAACATCCCCGAGAGGGTCAAGATCAAGACCCCCTCCTACGTCAACGACTACTCGATTCTCCAGATGGCGGAGGGTGAGAGGCTATCTGACTTTCCGGTCATAGTGGAGAGCATAGACCCCTGCTTCTCCTGCACCGACAGGGTGACCGTGATCGACGCTGCCAACGGAGGCAGGAGAGCATGGAGCCTGCTCGAGCTCGCGAGGAGGTCGAGAGCATGACAACTTCAAACGATCTACGGATTTTCAGGTTGGACGCCGGCTCCTGCAACGGATGCGACATCGAGGTCCTAGGGTGCCTAGCCAGAAGATACGACCTGGAGAAGATGGGAGCAAGAGTCGTTGATCGACCTGAGAAGGCTAACGTCATAGTCCTGACAGGCCCTGTGGTAGAGAAGGGAAGGGAAGAGGTCAAACGGGTTCTTGAGAGGACTCCTCAACCAAAGTTGGTCATCGCGATCGGCGAGTGTGCGCTCTCAAAGGGGGTCTTCGACAAGAGCTACAGCGTGGTCGGACCAGCCGATGCGTTGGTGAAGGTAGACCTCTACATTCCAGGCTGCCCACCCCGCCCCCAAGCGATCATTCACACGATCTCAAAAGCCTTGGGGATAGAACTGGCCGCTGATAAGTGGCCCACTCCGGAGAGTTACAGAGGGAAAATCACGGTTGATCAGACGAAGTGCACAGGCTGCGGTGCCTGCGAACGCATCTGCCCCGCTTCGGCCATAGAGGTAGTCGACGAAGAACGAAGGAGGACAATGCGGTTCCTCTATGACAGGTGCACCTTCTGTGCGCTCTGCCAAGAGATTTGTCCTGAAAAGGCGATTACCCTGACAGGGGAGTACACGCTGGCGACAGAGCGGAGGGACGCTGCTGAGGTTAGGGTTCAAGTCGACCTACAACCCTGCGCGATTTGCGCTCGGTTCTACGCCCCACTCCCTCAGCTGAGGGCGGCTGAGAGCAGGATCTCAGAGAGAGCCATTGAAACAAGGACGTTGAAGGACAGGATAGAGAACTCAACTTGGACCTGCCCTGAGTGTAAACGCACGATCGAGAGGATCAGAGAGGGGAAGGAACTCATTCTGAGGCTGACGGACGAGGCTCAAAAGCCTCCTGGCTCATGAGAGTGAATCTTCTTTTAAGTCCGCACATCAAACTTGAAACGTGCCAGCTCAGAGCAAGCTGGCTTGAGAAGCGTCCTCTTAGGAGGGAGTGATTGATGGAAGTAGCGATAAATGGATTCGGAAGGATCGGACGGAACTTCTTCAGGGCCGCGGTCAAGGACGCCGAGTTTAACAGGGAGCACGAGATCGTCGCCATAAACGACATCACCGACGCCAAGACCCTCGCCCACCTCCTCAAGTACGACTCGGTCTTCGGGGTCTTTCAGGGCGAGGTCAAGCCGAAGGAAGGTGCTATCACTGTGAACGGGAAGGATATAAAGATCCTCACCGAGAAGGACCCAGCCGCTCTGCCGTGGAAGGCGCATGGGGTCGACTACGTTCTCGAGTCCACGGGGGCGTTCACGGAGAAGGCTGGTGCCGAGAAGCACCTGAAGGCAGGCGCCAAGAAGGTCGTTATCTCCGCGCCGTCAAAGGACGCTGACGTGACCGTCGTCCCAGGGGTGAACATGGAGAAGTATGAGCCAGCAAAGCACCACGTCGTATCCATGGCCTCGTGCACGACCAACTGCCTAGCCCCGGTCGCCAAGGTGCTGAACGAGACCTTTGGGATAGAGAAGGGCTTCATGACCACATGTCACGCGTACACGAACGATCAGAGGGTCCTAGACCTACCCCACAGGGACCTGAGGAGAGCCCGTGCCGCAAGCCTCTCGATCATACCAACAACCACGGGAGCCGCGTCAGCAATCGGTCTTGTTATTCCAGAGCTCCAGGGCAAGCTGGACGGACTAGCGCTCAGGGTTCCCGTACCAGATGTATCTATCAACGACCTCGTGGTCAGGCTGAAGAGGGAAACCATGAAGGACGAGATCAACAGCGCCTTCAAAGCTGCCGCCTCTGGAAAGCTGAGAGGCATCCTAGAGTACACCGAGGACCCCATCGTCTCGGTGGACGTGGTCGGAAACCCACACTCAGCTATAGTGGACGGACCACTTACGATGGTGGTTGGCGGCAAGGGTGATGTCGCCAAGGTTCTCGCCTGGTACGACAACGAGTGGGGATACTCCTGTCGACTCGTCGACATGATGAAGTATATGGCCAAGAAGTAGCCGAACGGTTGGTGGAGGGAGTGAAGACCTTCTCAACGATGGATGACCTCGACTTTGGCGGCAAGACAACCCTCGTGAGGGTGGACTTCAACTCTCCGCTCGACCCGAACACGAAAAGGATACAAGACGACTCCAGGATCAGGGCTCACGTCCCGACGATAAAGGAGCTAAGCGAGAAGGGCGCAAGGGTCGTCGTCCTAGCGCACCAAGGGAGACCGGGGGATCCGGACTTCTCAACCCTCGAAGAACACGCTAAGATCCTCAGCGGCATCCTGGCGAGGATAACTGTGAGATACGTGAACGACGTATTCGGCGAGAAGGCGCAGAACGCGATCAGGCAGCTGAAGAGGGGCGAAGTCCTCGTCTTGGAGAACGTACGAGTCTTCCCGGGCGAGACCGACAAGAAGACCGTGGAGGAGCACGCCAAGTCGGAGCTTGTGACGAAGCTCGCCCCGCTAGCCCAGGTCTTTGTCAACGACGCCTTCGCCGCCGCCCACAGAGCCCACGCCTCAACCGTCGGGTTCACACCAGTACTGCCCACCGTGGCGGGTAGGCTGATGGAGAAGGAACTCGACGCCCTCGAAAGGGCGACGAAGACCACAGCAAAACCCTGCGTTTACGTTCTGGGAGGGGCGAAGGCTGACGACGCGGAGAAGATATCGGACTACGTCTTGGGTCAAGGAATCGCAGACCAAGTGATCACTGGAGGCGTGATAGCGAACCTCTTTCTCCAAGCGGCGGGCAGAGACCTAGGAGCGAAGAACAGAGACTACCTCAGGGCAAAGGAGCTCGAGCAGTACGTGCCGCAGATCAAAGAGATCCTGAAGAAGTACGGCGGCAGGGTGGTCCTACCCGACGACCTAGCGGTCGAGGTGGGAGGAAAGCGAAGGGAAATCGACGTCTCAATGCTCCCGACGGACAGCCCCATCTTCGACATCGGCTCCAAGTCCATAGCCAAGTACAGCGATACTATAGGCAAGGCGAAGACCATCGTCCTCAACGGCCCCATGGGAGTCTACGAGAACGACGAGTTTCTTCCGGGGACGAAGAGGGTCTTCGAGGCCATAGCAAGGAGCAAGGCGTTCTCGATCGCGGGGGGAGGACACACGGTAGCCGCTCTGGAAAAGCTCGGCCTCGTCCAAGGGATCTCCTACGTCAGCTCCGGGGGCGGAGCTCTGATGGAGTACCTGAGTGGAAAGAAGCTCCCAGCCGTCGAGGCTCTTCAAAAGGCGAGGAAGCCCTGACCCCCTCTTTTTGAACCCTTCGGCGCTCTCTTTCTTACCCAGCTTGAAGGATGTCTCACCGTCAAAGTTTATAGCCCCAACCGAGGTCTATCTCGTACCCAAGGTGGGTTCATGGCGGAATCTCATGATAAAAAGACTCGACGCATCACGATTAGAGAGGTCGAGCACGCAGCAGTTCTCGCGAAGATCGGACTCGCCGAGGACGAGAAAGTTCAGCTCACCGAGCAGCTCGACCGCATTCTCGACTACTTCCACACGATAGATCAGCTCAACCTAAACGGGGTCCCTCCAACCCACCATGTGATCGAACTGGTCAACGTCCTCCGTGACGACTCCCCCCAGAGGACGCTCCCGCGCAAGAAGGCGCTGTCAAACGCCTCAAAAGTCGAGGAGAACTTCTTCAAGGCGCCCCGAATCGTCTGAGGAGCACCCATATGACCGAGCCCCACGAGCTAACCGCCTCAGAAGTCGCCCGATTGATAGCCTCCGGAGAGGCGACGGCTGAGGAGTGCGTGGACTCGGTGATCGAGAGGATACACGCAGTTGAGAGGAGGGTCCACGCCTACATCACCCTCGACGAGGAGGGCGCGAGACAGAAAGCCAAACAGATAGACCAGAGGATCAAGGAGAGGAAACCCGTTGGAAGGCTGGCGGGAACAGTCGTCGCGATAAAGGACAACATGTGCACACAGGGAACCCGCACAACCTGCTCGTCTCACATGCTCGAGAGCTTCATCCCCCCGTACGACGCCACGGCGGTCGAGCGGATCAAGAGGGCGGACGGCGTTGTGATCGGAAAGACGAACATGGACGAGTTCGCGATGGGCACCTCCACCGAGACCAGCCACTTCGGTCCGACATACAACCCATGGGACCTGACCCGGGTTCCAGGAGGCTCCTCTGGAGGGAGCGCCGCCGCGGTTGTATGCGGTGAGACCAACCTCGCCCTGGGTTCGGACACGGGCGGCTCGGTCAGGTGCCCTGCAAGCTTCTGTTCCACAGTCGGGCTCAAGCCTACATACGGGCTCGTGAGCAGGTACGGGCTGATCGCCTACGCGAACAGCCTCGAGCAGATCGGCCCCCTAACAAAGACCGTGGAGGACTGTGCAACACTCCTCACCGTCATAGCCGGACACGACGAGAGAGACTGCACAACAGCAAATCTGGACGTGAAGGACTACACGAATCACCTCAAGAAGCCGATTTCGAAGGTCAGGGTTGGGGTTGTTAAGGAACTCTTCGGCGAGGGAACTCACGAGGGCGTCGCCAAGACCGTTATGAGAGGAGTGGACACCCTTGGAGAGCTTACATCCGGATACGAGGAGGTTTCGCTGCCGAGCCTCGAGTACTCGCTACCAGCCTACTACCTGATCGCGATGTCCGAAGCCAGCTCCAACCTAGCCCGATACGACGGGCTCAGATACGGCTACAGAACCCCCGACGAATCCCTCGAGTGGGGCGACACCTACTCCAAGACAAGGATGGAGGGGTTTGGGGCGGAAGTCAGGAGAAGAGTGATCCTCGGCTCTTTTGCCCTCTCCGCCGGCTACTACGACCGCTACTATCTCAAGGCGCTCCAGGTGCGAACCCTCGTTCGGAGAGACTTCGAGAGAGCCTTCAGCGGGTTCGACGTGCTCGTCGGACCCACCATGCCGCTCCCGCCGTTCAAGGTGGGAGAGAAGATCAAGGACCCCCTAGAGCTCTACATGTGCGACGTGGACACCGTTCCCGTCAACCTCGCGGGGCTCCCCGCCATCTCAGTACCATGCGGGTTCTTTGAGGGCCTACCAATAGGAATGCAGATAATAGGCAGACCCTTCGCGGAAGAGCTGATCCTGGGAGTAGCGAACGCCTTCGAGAAAAGCCACCGCCTCGAAGCTAGGAGCCCGCCCCTGAGGTGAGCACGATGGAGAAAGCCGGGGTCAAGATAGGTCTTGAAATACACTGCCAGCTCACAAACCTCAAGACCAAGCTCTTCTGCGGATGTCCCTCTGACTACAGGGGAAAGGAGCCTAACACAACGGTCTGCCCCGTCTGCCTCGGGATACCTGGAACCCTCCCCCGACCCAACCAGAAAGCCGTAGAAGACGCTGTAATGGTCGCCGTAGCCCTCTCCAGCCACATCTCAGAGGAGACAGTCTTCTACCGCAAGAACTACTACTACCCAGACATGTCTAAGAACTTTCAGATCTCGCAGTACGACGGCGGAGGCGGAGTCCCGGTCGCCACCTCCGGGATGATATCCGTGGAGGAGGACGGGATCAAGATAAAAGTGAGGGTCAGGAGGCTGCAGCTGGAGGAGGATCCCGCCAAACTCGTCCACCTCGGAGCCATCGACACCTCCCCCTACACCCTAGTCGACTATAACAGGGCGGGGATCGCTCTGCTCGAGATAGTGACCGAGCCGGATCTGACATCCCCCCGAGAAGCCCGCCTCCTCCTTCAGAAGCTGAGGTCGATACTGGAGCACCTAGGGGTTTCAGACGGCAGCCTCGAGGGAGCGATGAGATGCGATGCCAACATCTCGCTCGCGGGAGGCGCCCGAACCGAGGTTAAGAACATCTCGTCCTTCAAGGAGGTCGAGAGGGCTCTAAACTTCGAGGTCATGAGACAGAGATCCCTCATGGCAAGAGGCTTGAAGGCCGGACAGGAGACCAGACACTGGGACGAGACGAGGAGGACGACTATAACCCTCAGGACAAAGGAGGAGGAGCAGGACTACCGCTACTTCCCCGAGCCCGACCTCACACCAATGCGAATCCCGGGTGAGATGATCGAGAGCATCAGGTGGAGAATGCCAGAGCTACCCGACGCCAGAAAGGACAGGTTTGTTAAGCAGTACCACCTGCCCCCGATGTCCGCCAGTGTTCTGACTAGCGAAAAAGCCCTCGCGGACTTCTTCGAGAAATGCGCCCACCTCTACCCGAACGCCCGACAGATCTGCAACTGGATCACAACCGACCTCCTCCGATGCCTCCACGGACAGAACCTCGAGATCGGAGAGTCGAAGATAACCCCCGCAAACCTCGTGGAGATGCTGAGGATGATCGACGAGGGAGTGATAAGCGGGAAAATAGGCAAGAAGATCCTACCCGAGATGGTCAAGACTGGCTCGAGCCCGAGAGAGGTAGCTCACCGCCACGGGCTCGTGCGCATCTCCGAACATGAGGTCCTAGAGAAGGTCGTCAAATCGGTCTTTGACGAGTTCCCGAGTGCTGTAAAGGACGCCCTCACCGACGAGAAGGCGGTCCACTACCTTGTGGGTCAAGTGATGAAAAGGACTGAGGGGAGAGCCGACCCTCAGCTTGCCAATAAGCTGATACGGGAGAGGCTCCGGAGCAAGACTCCGCAGGTCAGCTAACTAAGCACAGGGTCTGGCGGCTTGTTAACCGCCTTCCGGCGATTTTCTTCCCGAGAAGAGATCCTTCAACCTTCGCGCCCATCCCTCTCTCCCAGCCTCGCCTCTGCCGAGCAGATAGAGAAGGATTAGCATCGAGCACACCAAGATCG
>Ga0315314_1002006_pt1 | contig 17239 bp, 13 predicted proteins | sample TDP9_MG_FD_203631 | JGI IMG/M metagenome (GOLD analysis project Ga0315314, IMG submission 203631) | Freshwater sediment microbial communities from Lake Towuti, South Sulawesi, Indonesia - TDP9 | ecosystem: Environmental > Aquatic > Freshwater > Lake > Sediment | place: Indonesia: South Sulawesi...
TGGGTGGAAAGAAACCATCAGAATAAACCCGTTGCAAGACACTATCGTGGCTCTGAGACCCATTATTCCGAACGTTCCATTCGATCTTCCAAACAACGTCCGCCTCATCGACCCAACGATGCCTGAGGGCGCAGTCTTGAAGGTAGAAGGTCAAATTGGAGCTTTCGACACTAGCGGACAACCAATTACCATCATCAACCATAAGGTCAACTTTGGCTGGGAGTACGTGTGGCACTGCCACATCTTGGCACACGAAGAGATGGACATGATGCGCGCAATAATAATAGCTGTTCCACCAAGAGCACCTTCCAACCTAGTTGGCACTAAGAAAATGCAGACGGTGACTTTGACTTGGACGGACAACTCCCTTAGCGAAACCGGCTTCCTCATTCAGAGGGCAAGGAAACCCGACTTCACTGGACAAATAGTGACCTTCAAGGTTGGTCAGGATGTGACTACATATACCGATGTCATAAGTGGACGAATTGACTACTACTACAGAGTAGTCGCAATCAACGAGGTCGGCGACACAACAGTGTACCCTGCTCCAGCAATCGGCTTCCCCCACCTGACAGTCAGCTCCGCATCTTCCAATTCGGTTGGACCATTCAAGGCATGACAATGAAAAGGAGAAGGCCCACCACGGGCTGTTTCTCCACCCTTTGTTTTTTTTAACTTTAAATCTAAGAAAAGAAATAAGCATGAAAACAACAAGAACAGAGTGAAAGCAAGAAAATGAAAAGGCGTCTATCCACACGCAATCTTGTACTCGTTATAGTCGCTCTGGCAATTCTGGTAGTTGTCTTGATCTACTCTCTGTTTTCGTTGCTCGGAATCAATTTTCCTGCGACTAACCCACTCATTGTTACCTTTGATTTTGATACTGGTTCTCCGTTCTTGATCGAAGGTCAAAACACGCCTCTCAATCAAACGACAAATGGGCTCACAGCACAGTTCAGCTCACCCTCCGACCCAACCAACCCGGCGTTTTCGGTGCAGAGTTATGACACTACGTTCATGCAACTGCCCCAGTTTTCGGGCAGATGGCTGTACGACAACAAACCAACTGTGGATGTTCTGGACATATTTTTCAGTCACGAGTTGGCCGGCATAAACTTCATGTTTGTGACACTCGAGTATCACGGCGGCTCCACGGTCCAGCCAACTGAAATCAAGTTGACCGCGTACATGAACTCAACTGACACATCACCTGTGGGATCAGTGACTGCGCGCGGCGCCTTCTCAACGGGTTTGTATCCACAAGGCACGTTGTCATTCACTTCTGATATCCAGCCTTTCAATCTGGTAAGGATCCAAATACCGTACGTTCCTCAAGGTGCCACGGATTTCTTCGTAGACAATATTATAGTCACAAAAGCTCAGTAGGAACTGCTAAAGCCGATTCTGCCAAGTCGATACTTGATAATTTTCGTCAATCAGGACTGTGTTACTGTGTCGCAACAGTCACAAGGTCTTAAGAAAGTCTTCTAGATAGATTTGTTAGTGACCAAACAAGCGAGGTATCGCAAATGAGAACACCCCGAAACGAAGCAGTGAAAAAGCCAAAAAATCGTTTAATAAATTCGAAATTTCTGCTAGCAACAGCTGTATTGTTGACCACAGTGACGGCTTTGGCGAGTCCGCGTCTTTTGCTCACCACAGTTTCCGTTTATGCGACGACGCCATCTATTGTTGTTTTTGACTTTGACTCAGGCTCGCCACCTCCGTCTTTGTATCAGAACACGCCCTTCGATTACCTGACGTTTGATGGAATCACAGCTCACTTCAGTTCGCCATCAGACGTAATCTCGCCTGCCTTCTCAGTTCAAGACACAATACCGCTGGGCTACAACATGTCCATGTTTTCGGGCCAATGGCTTTACGACAACCAGCCCAGTAGGGATTACCTAGACATAAGCTTCAACGGCGACCTGTACAGCATAAACGTGACATTTTCGATCGCCGAACCGCACGGAGGTCCGGGCACTTTACCCAGTTACATCAACTTGACCGCGTACATGGATTCGCTTGGAAACCAAATCGGCTGGACATGGACACGCGGCGAGACTGCAAGCGAACAAAATACACAAGGCATGCTTTCACTCAATTCAGGTCCTCAACCATTCAACCTAGTTAGGATCTGGATACCTGCCAATCAACCACCATTTGACCCGACGGATTTCTTTGTTGACGACATAATCATTCTGGCAAGTCCGGCGCCTGATACTACGCCTCCTGTCACGACTATCGGTTTGAGTGGGACTCTGGGTAGTCAAGGCTGGTACACGTCTAATGTCTTGGTTAGTTTGTCTGCGACCGACGATTCGTCTGGAGTGAACAAAACTGAGTACAGTTTTGACAACGTTGCTTGGAACACTTATGCAACTCCTTTCACAGTCACGAACGAGGGAACCACGACGGTTTATTACAAATCGACAGACAACGCTGGCAATACCGAAGCTGTCAAGATGCAAGCTATAATGATTGACAAGACTGTTCCAACAGGTTCTATAAATATAGACAATGGCAATGCTACCACAAACTCGCATCTGGTTACGTTGTCTTTGACTCAGAGCGACGCGGTTTCCGGCGTTTTGCAGGTTAGGTACAGCAACGACGGCGTATGGGACGCTGAGCCATGGGAGGCACCATCGGCGACCAAGGCGTGGATTTTGACGAGCGGAAGCGGCATGAAGACGGTTTACTACCAAGTCGAGGACAATGCTGGTTTAGTCTCGCTGACTTATCAGGACAGCATCCTGCTCGAGGAAACTTCCTTGCATGATGTAGCGATTACTACTGTCGTATCATCGAAAACCGTAGTGGGAGCGGGCTTCTCCGTGCAGATTAACGTAACCGTGCAGAACCAAGGCAGTTTTGACGAAAGTTTCTCAGCTAATGTCTATGCAGACCTGAGTTTGCCAAAGGGTGACGAAATTATCATCGGAACATATTCAGTTGTCAACCTGCTTGTGGGAGAAACCAGAACTTTCACTATGGGATGGGGTACCACGCCAACGACACAAGTAGGCATCTACACTATTAGCGCGTATGCCATACCAGTCGCAGGCGAATCGGACACGCTCGACAACGACTGCGTATGTTCAACAACCGTCAAAGTTACGATTCCAGGAGACATCAACGGCGACTGGTTCGTCAACATAACAGACGCCACTCAAATAGGCTTGTACTGGCAAAAATCTGCTCCTCCCTCACCAACAAACGCTGACATCACCGGAGACGGTATCATCAACATAGCCGATGCAACACGAGTCGGACTTAACTGGCAAAAACCCGCCTAACCCCATGACGTCTCTCTGTCTCTACAGTGTGATGTGGAGGAGACGCAACGAAGCAGAAGCATCAAAGTGCGAATCCTTCTTTTTCTATTTTTTCTGATTATTATGTGTCTACAATTCAAAATGATAGCAGGACAATTATGGAGAAGTCAGGTGGAGGTGGGACGTTTAAACCCGCTTGAACACTTGGCCCGTTTTTTTGGCGGACTACGCTGTCTGTGGGTTTAGTTTCAGCATTCCGGCTAGTTTTCCGTTTCTGAAGACAGCCACGTTTTTTATCCCCGTGGTTCGCATCGTTTTTAAAGCTTCTACTAGGGGTTTGTCTGGTTCGATTGTTATCACGGGCATGGACATGATTTCTTTTGCGAGTATCTTGTCTGGGGGTCTTCGTGGTTTGACTATTTTTTCCAGCAGGTCCCTCTCGCTTATTATTCCTATTGGGTTGTTGTTTTCTGTGACGATGACGCAGTTGACGTTGTTTTTGAGCATCTGGTCGGCGATCTTTGAAACAACCTCTGTGCATGATACCTGTAGCTTTTTTGTTTGGTCGACTGGTTCCGCGACTAGTTCGTTGATGTCTATGCCTCGTTTCCACATGTCGTTCAGCATTTCGCTTATGTTTCCGATGTATCTTGCGTCGTTTGTGTAGAACGCTTCTTCATAGTTAAACATCTTCTTGACGTCTCTCTTCGTGACAGACGGTGTCTTGAATATGAAAAGGTGCTGGTTGTCGATCAGCATCATCATCAGGTACGTAATCTGGACGTGTCTCATGTCGCAGAGCTCTGAAAGCTCTTTTGCGGCTTCGAGGTTGTCTAGGTCGATGGGGGCCATGATTCGGAACCTTAAGGGCGGTTTGGAGTATTTTGGGAGGAGGTTGCTTTTGGCTATGGTGTTGATTCCGTCCGAGGAAGTGATTGCTATCACGTCTTTTTTTGCCGTCTCAAGCATCTTTTCCAGTTTTGCTTGTGCTTCTTTTGCGTCCCTGATAACTATTGTCTGTTCTGCGGGTTTTCCTGTTTCCAGTTCTTTTATTCTTTGGTCGGCTGTTATGGCGTTGTTCCACATTTCCATGAAGGATTCTCTTAGCGTTGAGGCAAAGATTTTGCTGCTTATCCAGAGACCGCTGGCAGTTTGGGTGAACACGGCTGACTCGTCTTTCGGGGGTGAGTACAGAATGGTTTCTTCAGTGTCTCGAATGACGAATTGAGGATAAAGCCTCGAGCCCGAATCGATGTGGCGCCATTGGATGTTTAGGTTTCGTCTATTAAGCCTCTTTATCATCTGCTTTATTGCTGTGTAAGTGTCTTTGGAGATGTCGGCTAGGATTTTGAATTCTGCTTTCGGGTTTTTTCTTGCCGAATCCATGATTGCGTCCGAGATACCGGCGAGGTCTTCTTTGATTAGGCTCGAGCCCGTGGTTAGTTCCAGGAATTCTTTTTTTGTCTCCTTGAGCATGCGGATGATTTCGTCGTATATTCCTCTTTGTTCCGTGATGACGCGGAACTTTGCGAGCGGGTACTCTGGTGTTTGGGCGCTTATGGATTTCCAGTAGGCTATGAGCTGGTCTTTTTCTGCGTCGAGTTCGGCGACTTTATTTTTCCTAGTTTTTATTAGTGATTCAAGGAGTGTCTCGAAGGGGATGGCGGTGAATCGGGTTGGGGCTTCGAGGGTCGCTTCTATGACTCCTTTTTCTTGTAGGCTCTTCAACGTGCGGTATACTTGGACTCTGTCCATTCTGAGGGTTGCGGCTACAGAGCGGACTCCTTGGGCGCCTTTTTTCGACAAGAGAATGTACATTTCTGCTTCTCTTTTTGATAAGCCGGCTTCCTGAAGAACTTTGAGTATGCTCTCTTGGCTCAAACTCTAAGGCTTCCGTGTGGTTTGGATGGTTTCATAAACAGAATGGTTGTGTCTCTCCATGTTTATATAGATACTTGTGCACTATTATTTTCGGAACATGAGTTGGCTGTTTCTGCGTTAGGCTTTAGGAGTTGAGGATAAGTTGACCGAAAAGAGAAAAAAGACGCTGGTTGGTTTGAAGAAGAAAACAAGCAAGGGTAAATCGGTCAAGAAAACGTCTGGTGCGTCTAGGTTGTCGGGTTCTGAGAAAGGTGTTGCTGAGTTGCGTGAGACGATTCTGCGGACTTCGATGGATGGTTTCTGGATTACCGACGTTGAGGGACGTTTCTTGGAAGTCAACGATGCTTATTGCCATCTCTTAGGCTACACTCGGGAAGAACTGCTGCAGATGCGTGTTCGGGATATCGAGGCAGTCGAAACTCCAGAAGACGTCGCGCGACATATAGGGAGAACTATTCAGCAGGGCTATGACCGGTTTGAAACCCGCCATCGACGTAAAGATGGAACAGTGGTCGACATTGAGATTAGTGTAAACTACTCAGATTACGAAGGCGGACGATTTTTCGTATTCGCACGAGACATTTCGCATCGAAAAAAAACAGAGGAGGAAATCCAAAAACTAGCCAGCTTCCCAGCAGAGAACCCGAACCCTGTTCTTCGCATAGCCAGGGACGGTACGATTCTGTATTGCAACGCTGCCAGTCATGCCTTGTTAAGCTCCATGAATTGCGAAATAGGCAAACCCGCGCCCGCTGATTGGTGTCAAGCAGTTGAGGAAGTTTTTGATAGTGGCACCAAAAAAGAGGTTGAGAAGACCTATGGGGAGCAGACGTACCTGTTCTTGTTGGTGCCCATCACTGATGGAGGCTACGTTACTATCTATGGTCGAGACGTGACTGAACGCAAGAAAGCGGAAGGGTCACTTCGTGTTGCAAAAGAGGAGTGGGAACGTACATTCGACAGTATACCCGACCTAATCGCTATTCTGGACGCCAAGCATCGGATTGTTCGGGCAAACAAGTCAATGGCACAACGTCTAGGCATGAATCTCAGTCAGTGCGTTGGTCTTAACTGCTTCAGGTGCATGCACAAACTCGACGAACCGCCGTCATTCTGCCCCCATGCTCTTACCTTGGCTGACGGCAAAGAGCACACTGCAGAAATCCACGAAGATAATCTGCATGGAGATTTCATTGTCAGTACTACGCCTCTGTTTGATCAACAAGGTCAGATAATCGGTTCTATTCACGTTGCCAGAGACATCACCGAACGCAAGAAGGCTGAGGAGGCGTTGCGTGAAGCGCATGACGAGTTGGAGATGCGTGTTGATGAGCGTACTAAGGAACTCAGAGAAGCCACTGAGAAACTACAAGTTGAAATTGCTGAACGCAAGCATGCTGAGGAGAATGTGAAAACCGAACGCAAACGGTTCCTAGACCTTCTAGAGGCGCTACCTGCTTACTTGGTGCTACTCACGCCAGATTATCACGTGACCTATGCCAACCGTTTCTTCCGTGAACGCTTCGGGGAAGACCGTGATCGCCACTGCTTTGAATATCTGTTTGGGCGCACCGAACCCTGCGAAACGTGCGAAACATACAAAGCCCTAGAGACCATGGCGCCTCTTGAGTGGGAATGGACTGGTCCAGATGGGCGCAACTACTACATCTACGACCATCCGTTCACCGACAGTGACGGCTCAACTCTTATCATGGAAGTAGGAATCGACATCACGGAACGCAAGAAGGCTGAGGAGGCTTTACGCAAAGCACATAATGAATTGGAGATACGCGTTGAAGAGCGTACTAAAGAACTGCGTGAGAGTCAACTTGACTTGAACCGTGCTCAAACTGTGGCTAAGACTGGAAGCTGGCGATTAAATGTGCAGCGCGACGAATTGCTCTGGTCGGACGAGACCTACCGGATGTTTGGGCTCCCAAAGGGAACGCCTCTAACCTATGAGACTTTCCTTAGTATTGTGCATCCAGATGATAAGGAATACGTTGACCAGAAGTGGCGAGCCGCTATGAAGGGCGAGCCTTACGAAATTGAACACAGAATAGTGGTCGATGGAGAGGTTAAGTGGGTGCGGGAGAAGGCTGAACTGGAGTTCAACGAAGACGGTTCGCTGCGGGGCGGGTTTGGAACCGTTCAAGAAATTACCGAACGCAAGAAGGCTGAAGAATCTCTGAGACTGAGCGAAGAAAAGTACAGAACTCTATTCGATTCGATGACTGAAGGCTTCGCCCTCTACAAAGTAGTTTACGACGAGAAAGGTAAACCTCAAGACCTCCTTGTTCTGGACATCAACCCAGCCGGAGAAAAAATATCTGGCGTTAAAAGAGAGGAACAAGTTGGCAAAACTTGGCGTCAAGTGTGGTCCGAAACTGAGCAGTACTGGTACGACACCTATGGCAAGGTAGACCAAACAGGAGAGCCAATCCGCTACCAAAATTACAGCGCCATCACCGGCAGATGGTATGATAATTACATCTTCAAACCAAGCAAAGACTATGTTGCCGTCATCTTCTCCGACATTACTGAAAGTAAACAGCTGCAGGACAGACTCTTTCAATCTGAAAGGAAGTATCGCACCCTCTATGAAACTTCGTTGGACGGAATCCTCTCAGTCGACATGGATGGGCACATAACCGAGTGCAACGACGCATGCGTTCACATGCTGGGCTACTCGAAAGACGAACTGAAAAATATGACCTACCAACAACTCACACCCGAAAAATGGCGTAAGATGGACGAAGAGATAGTGCGGGAACAAATCATCAAAAGAGGCTACTCTGACCTGTACGAAAAGGAATACATCCGAAAAGACGGCTCCGTCTTCCCAATAAACCTCAGGGCGTGGCTCGTAAGAGACGAAAAGTGGAGACCCATTGCCATGTGGGGCATCGTTCGAGACATAACTAAAAGTAAGCAATTGGAGAGCGAACTCAAACGTTACTCGGAACACCTTGAACAATTAGTAGAAGAAAGAACCCGAAAACTCAAGAATGCCGAAAGACTTGCCGCCATCGGCGAAACAGCAGCCATGGTAGGACACGATATCCGCAACCCACTGCAAACCATAGAAGGCGCAGTGTATTTGGCCAAAGAAGAAATAAAGGCGCTGCCCTCACGCACCGAAGAGATAAACAATATCGACGAAATGCTTAGCACAATTCGAGAAGAAACCGTGTATGTTGACAAAATCGTCTCAGACCTCCAAGACTACACCCGACCCTTAGCGCCTCGTCTTGAAGAAACCAAGGTTCAACCATTACTGGACAGCATACTTGCAGACGCAGATGTGTCTCAAAACGTCGAAGTATCAGTAACGGTTGAACAAGACTGCTGTACCATAACCGTCGACCCAACAATGATGAAAAGAATACTAACCAACCTTGTCTTGAATGCTCTGCAAGCCATGCCAAACGGAGGCAAACTAACCATAAAAGCAACCAAGAAACAAGAAGCAGTACTCATAACCGTACAAGACACAGGCACAGGCATATCAGAAGAGAATAAACCTAAAATCTTCCAACCACTATTCAGCACCAAGGCTAAGGGACAAGGGTTCGGACTGGCAGTCGTCAAACGGCTAGTCGAAGCACACAAAGGCGAAATAACCCTCGAAAGCGAGGCAGGAAAGGGCACAACCTTCTCAATCTTACTACCAGCAGCAAAAGAGGTGCTCTAACCTAAACATTTATTTTAACGTAAAAAGCTTTTTTACTTCAAAACAGTAAAGAAACAACGTTCCGAGATGTAGCCTAAACATGGAAAAACAGAACGCATGCATCTTGATAGTCGACGACGACAAATCCATCCTGCGAATCCTTACCCGCATACTCCAAAAACAAGGATACACCGTCGACACGGCTGAAACCGGACGAGAAGCCGAAGAAAAAAACCACAACAACTCCTACGACCTCGCCATCGTCGACGTGAAACTCCCAGACACAGACGGCATCGACCTGCTCGGCAAACTCCAAACCGACAAACCAAACATGGCGAAAATTGTCCTGACGGGTTTCCCGTCGATCGACAACGGTGTCCGAGCCATGAATACGGGTGCGGATGCTTACTTGATAAAGCCCATAAAACCCGAAGAACTGCTTAAAATCGTTCAGCAGAAATTGAAAGAAAAACGCTAAGCCCGCGGGTCGTTTAGCAGTCGAGCCCGTTTACGTTCTGCGTGGTTTCTCTTAGTTCTCCTAACCGTTTTTGGATGACTTCTCGAAGTGCCTTCCGCAGTTCTTCGCCTTGGAGCCTGTTGTCAATGTGGATGATTCTTTTTGCGAGTTCCTTGTCGCCCAGGATTCGTCCGACCCATTCTTCGAAGTCGCGTCTTTTGAAGTGGAATTCTATCGATTTCGCGGGCACTTTTCCGAGTTTTTCGCTCAAGTCAGCCAGGCTTACGGCGAACTCGCCCGTGTACTGTTCCGAGTCCTCGAAGAACATGAACGCGTCTGGCACTGAGACTACGCGTAAGATGGGCGAGACGGGGTTGGTCATACCATTTTTCCTCGGCTAGTTTTTCTCTTTTCTTGGTTGTTTTCTCAAAAGAAAAATGCGAGTCGAACGCTCTTAAACATCTGTGATTGTCAAAACACTACAACAGGCTCAGACCGCATCAATCAAGCATGGTAAACTTTTTTAGTCTAGTTCTCGAAGTGTCTTCTTTGACGGAGAATGGAGAGTGGAGTTGGGCGTGAGGGTTGAGCGGTTTATCGGTTTGGCTGAAATCACATTAGGCGTCGCGTTCCTCGTGTTCGGCGTGTTTGCCAATTTCTACGCGGGCAGGGCTTATTGGGGGAACGGTTACATTGTTGGTTATGAGTTTCCGTTCGTGCGTTTTGTGTTCGCGTCTCTCGTTGCCGGGTCGGTGTTGTTGGCGTCTGGGTTGGTCTTGCTTGGTGTTTGGGCTTGGCTGAGGCGTGGTCGGGTGTTGGAGAAGAAAACTAGTGGTTAGTGCTTAGGGGCGTTTGAAGGGTTCTTGGTTTATGGTTTTCGGAAAACGTAGAGTGCCCATCCCATGGTGTCTCGTCCCCAGCGGAGGTAGACTTCTTTGTCGTGTTTGTAGCGGTTTAGGATTTCTGGCGTGTCTGGGTCTTGTGGGTTTTAGAGAAAGACAATTGCTTTTTATTCAAGCGTTATGATGCTGGTTTCGTTCTGGCGTAAGCGTCCCGGACCGCCTTTGTCCTTGGAGCCGTTAAAAGAGAATTTGTAAGAGATGGGTCGTCGAGTTTTGATGCTGTGGCTTCTATGAGGGCGATCGCTTCTGCATAATGTTCATTAGCCTTCTGAGGGTTGCCATATTCTTCGAGTAGTAGACCGAGGCTGTGATGGATTTGCCAAATCAAAGGCGGGTTGCCTAGCCGCTCAGCCAATTTCAAGGCGTTTTCCATCAACTTGACTGCTTCTTCCATGCTGCCCATTTTCGTAATCACTTCAGCTTTAAGCTTCAAGCTTTTAGCTGTGTATTTTTTGGCGCCTGCCTTTTCAGACATAAATAGCGCCTCGTCAGCAGATTCTAGTGCTTGCGCGTAATCGCCTCTGGCAAGCGATATTTCCCCGAAACCTAGAAGTATGCGTGTCTTGAAGCGCCACAACGCTCCTTGGCGCAGAGGAATCATGTCGTTTGCTTTTGTGAGGTATTTTTCCGCGTTCTCATAGTCATTCTCGTATAGATAGTCCATTCCTAGGTCTACTAGGAAAGCCAGGTTTCCTTTGCATATCACGTTGTTTGATTTCAATGCTTCGTTGTGGTATTGCATGGCAAGTTCGATGTTTGACAAGTCATGATAAATCCAGCCGAGAGTGGTGAGAGTTGGTGTAATAAGATAAGTGATACCGTAATCCTGGGATAGCTGTAGACATCTTTGTGCAGTTGAAATGGCTTCGTTGTATTCCCCTTTGCTGCCTTGGGCATAGCTTAAAGCAAACAAACAGGCCAATTTCCAAAGACGGTCGCCCGTTTCTTCAGCTAACGTTGCTGCCTCATTGATGTATTCTTCACCTAAATCGAAGTCGCCTTTCCAAACATACAACTCCCCGAGCACGCAGCGATTACGGGCATCGTTAACTTTGTCGCCTATTTCTTTGCATATCCTAGAAGACTCTTCTAGGTGCTTAAGGGCTTCATCAAAAGTGTCGAGATCGTAACCGAGGATATACGCAAGCGGGTATAAACTTCTGTCTTCTACGAGTTTGTTGCCTGTCTTTCGCGCCATTTCTATTGCCTTTAAAAGGTGCAATTTGGCTTCATCCCATTTTCCAGCCCAATACAGAACAGAGCCTATCCAGTGGTGTGCTTCGGTAATCATTGATTCATCGTTGATGTTGGTTGCATTTTGCAGTAGCAGATAGAAATCGTCGACAGCTCTTATCATCTCTCCTTGACCAAGCCAAGCTCTGCCTCTGAGCATGTAGATTCTGGCAAGGTTTTTACTTGTGGCAAGGCTAGCAACCTTTTGCGTGGCTTCCAATGCTTTATTCAAATATTCCATCGCTTGCAGGTTTGCAAAGATGTCTACTGCTTTTTCGCCAAGTTTGACAAGGTATTCAAAAGCCTTTTCAGGTGCACCGCCCTCCACGTAGTGAAGGGCCAAGTCTGCCATATAGCTATCTGAGATTCTCTCGGTGACTACTTGTTCGAGGCAACTTGCAGTTTTGAGATGATACACCTTTCTTAATTCGCCGGGCAAATTTACATATATTACTTCTCTGATTTTATGATGAGTGAATTCGAATGTCGAATCTTCAGAGCGTATTAATCTGTGCCTCTGCTCGATTTCAACCAGCGTTTGCAGGATATCGGCTTTGTCCGATGCTGTGATTTTGCTTATGGTATCTGGGTTGAAAGAATGACCGCAAACTGCAGCTAGGTCAAGCAGTTTTTTTTCTTCACGTTCTAGTCTAGTCACTCTTCGAGTGATAACTTCTTGTATCTTTGATGGAATTCCCATTTTTTCCGTTGGAGCCGTGAGTATCCATTGACCTTCTTTTTCTGAAAGAAAACTCTCGTCTACAAGAAGGTTGAGCGTCTCGATCGCAAACAGAGGGTTGCCTTCTGTTTCGTCATAGAGCTTTTCAACAAACTCATTGTTTAATAAAGAGCGAAATATTGACCTTAAAAACTCAGGGAAGTCGTTTCGTTTTAATCGTCCCAGCTCCATTCTGACTAATAGGCCTTCGCGGCTCATGGAGAATATGGTTTCTTCTAGAGGGTGAAGCTTTTTCTCTTCAGTCGGAATAACCTCTTCTGGTCTGTATGTTCCTATGATGAGAAGACGAGAGTTTCGACATTTCTTTGATAAGTAATGGAGCAGAGCTAAGCTAAGGTGGTCAGCCCAATGGAGGTCGTCTAGGAATAGGATTAGAGGTTCCTGGGCTGATAGCAGGAGAAGAACTCTTGCCACTGCTTCAAACGTTCTGTCTCTCTCTATTTCAGGAGTTGAAAACAGCTCACGCGTCTTGGACTCTCTTGCGGATACTGGACCTCTCAACCATCCTGTGATTCCCAGCTGCTTTGTCATGACGGATTTTGCTTTCTCATCGCCTACGATTGATATGTAGGTGTTAACTGCCTCTGTAAACGGGAAGTATGGGATGGCTGCTTCGCTTAAGCACCAGCCTGACAGAACTTTTGCTCCTGTTTTCTTTGCAAGTTTCAGAAACTCGTTGACTAACCTTGTCTTTCCAACTCCGGCTTCACCATAAATAAGTACGGTGCTTCCTTTTCCATTCAAGGCAGAGTCAAGGCATCGCATAAGCTGTTTAATTTCTTCATCTCTGCCGACCAAAGCTGGCTCAGCGGGTAATGTAGGCTTTAACTTTCATCCCTCCAATTCTAAATAGGCAATACTTGCATCAGTAGCATGCACTTTGGAAGGCTGCTACCTTTTAACTCCAAACCCTCCAATTAAATAGTTTTAGAAGCACATTTTAATCTATCGCTCTTACAGAATCATGTCTACGAGTGCTTGCGCAAAAAAAGAGTTGCGAAGACATTGCCAGCCTTCATAGGGTTGGAAAACACGCCTAACCCACTACCATGTGTGGTAAACTTTTTTAATCTTGTCTTTGAAATGTCTTTTTTTGTGGAGAGTGGAGTTGGGCGTGAAGGTTGAGCGGTTTATCGGTTTGGTCGAAGTCGTGTTGGGCGCTGTGTTTCTTGTTTTTGGTGTGTTTGCCAATTTTTATGCGGGCAGGGCTTATTGGGGGAATGGTATGATTGTTGGTTACGAGTATCCGTTTGTGCATTACGTGTTTGCCTTTGTGGTTGCCGGGTCGGTGTTGTTGGCGGGTGGGCTGGTTTTGCTTGGTGTTTGGGCTTGGCTTAGGCGTGGGCAGAGGTTCAAGGAAGGAAGCAGTGTCTAAAGCGTTTAAAGCGTTTTTGAAGGGTTCTTGGTTTAGGGTTTTCGGAAAACGTAGAGTGCCCATCCCATGGTGTCTCGTCCCCAGCGGAGGTAGACTTCTTTGTCGTGTTTGTAGCGGTTTAGGATTTCTGGCGTGTCTGGGTCTTGTGGGTTTTCTTGGGCGTACTGTGTGATTGCCATCCAGCCCATGGTTTCGTACTGGTCGAAGTCTTGTTGTGTGCTGACGAGGGTGTATATGCATGTTAAGCCTTGTGCTTCGCCTATTCTTATGTTGTCATAATGTAAGTCTGCGTAGTCTTCTTTTTTCATGTTGTCGGCTTTCAGGTACTCCGGGTCTGGAGGCTTGAGCCAGAAGGGTTCGCCGACGATTACCGTGCCTTCGGGTTTGGTCATGGCTTTGAGTGCTTCTATGGTGCCTTTGTATCCGTTCCATATCCATGTGGCTCCCATGCAGCTGGTGAGGTCGAATTGTATGCCTTCGGGTGGCTTGTAGTCCTTAGCGTCGACTTGTATGAAGGCTAGGGGCGCGTTTGGTGCTCGTTTTTTGGCTTTGTTTTGGGCTTCTTGGGTGAAGTATGGGCTGATGTCTACGCCGACGCCTGTGATGTGGTAGATTTCGGCTAAGCGGATTAAGAATTCGCCCTTACCACAAGCGATGTCCAGCACTGTGCTGTTTGGTCTAAGCCTGAGGAGGTGGAGGAGGGTTTCGAGTCTTTCTTTGTTCAGTGGGTTGCAGTATGTGTGGAGTTTTTCGCGGATGCTGTAGAATTTCCACTTGTCCAAGGCTGTTACTTACCCCTTTTTGTTTAGCTTTAGCTATTGTTGTGTGGGTTTCTGCTCATATGTTTTTGTGACGAGTCTTCTTTGTGCAACGTTCGCAACTGCGATGGCGACGGGCATGCCGAGGACTACTGCCCAGATTACGAAGTCGATTATGAAGTTGTCCCAGTGGTAGATGATGGTTGGTGGTGGGAATGGAAGAACTACTGGTTGGTAGTATTCACGCCAGCCAAGTGGAAGCCCATAACTAAAGTGCGTCATGCCGGGATGGGACTGGTCTTGCACGTACAGTCCCGAAGCTAACGTAACCGCTATGCCTGTTATGGGGACGATGAGGATGTAGAAGATTAACAGTTTGTTCATTCTCTTTTCTCCGCTAAACAAAGTTTCCAGAAACAGAAGTTAATATGACTTATGCAACCACATCATGTTCATGATGCAGCAGGAAGAAGAGTGGTTTATGCGCAGCGCGAACACACACAGAGTAGACTAGACCTTTCTAATAGGATCCAAATCAGAGCGAAGTTTTGTTTCGCTAAAACTCGCCTAGGTTCAACCAAAACAAAAATCGAGTATAAACCTCCCATCAACAGCAGGATAATCGCGCTTCCGCCGATACACGAAAACCACCGACGGCAAAACAGTCAAAACAAGACTAGAAATCCTCGTACCCACACGCACAAACGACGACATCGCAACGGCTTTGGCACTGGCATTGTACGCAGCAAAAACACACTACCCAGCAAAAACCGCACTAATCAAACTCTAAAACGCCTAATCAAAACGAGTATCAACAACGGCAAACCGTTCCCTGAAACTCCGCAAACCGTCCGCAGCGGCACGCAAGGCTTCCAGCTCTTCAAACTCCACACGCAACTGCTTCAGGATCTGCCGGAATTCCGTTTCATCCACGTCTTATTTCCTCCACCATCACACATACTCTTCGCAGATACATCGGGCATCATCGACTGTTGATCCTAAGCGCACGCTTGCCTCATCCGAGAGAGGAGAAGGCCCCGAGAAACAAAACAGCAACCATGCGCCTCACACCCACTCATCACATAAGGTGAGATACTCAACCTCAACCCTAACGTATCGCAAGAATCACTATACCAGAAGCCATAATAAATACTTTGTTGATTTTGCGTACGCACAGACACGATGGAAAAAGCCTTTAACCTATCGCTAGAACACCCTCGAAAATCCTGTTCTCATGTGTGTTTAGTTCTCGTGCGAGCCAGGCTTTCAGTAATCGTGCGTCGGCTGGCAATTGTCCGTTGTATGTGAGTACGCGGCCGTTTTTTAGGGCGTCGGCTTGGAAGGTTTTTTCTGTGTCCTTGTACAGGAAGCTGATGGTGTCGGCTTCTGTGGCTAGAAGCTTAAAGTCGTCCCATTGTTTGCATCTCACGATTACGGGTGGTCCGCGTTGGTATGCGTATGGTGGTGCTTCCATTGGTGTTTCGGTTTTCGGTGTGGTTGTGGCTGTCATTGTTTGGATTTTTTCTTTTGCTTGTGGTGTGAGTGATAGGAATTTGATTAGTTCTGTGAGTTCTGTTTGAATCAGGGAGAGTCTTTGTTCTACTCGTTCGACTTTTTCTGCGCCTTCGCCTTTTTCGCCGATTTTTTCTGTGATGATGCCGAGTTCGTTGATTAGCCTATCGAGGTCTTTTTCATGTTCTTTGAGCACGTTGATGATGAAGTCCAATGCTTCGAATGCTTCGTCTTTGGACGGCTTCTTGTTCAAGCTTTGTGACTCTCCGTTTTCGCGTCTAAGTAATCATAGTGGTTTGGTTGTTAAATAAACGTAGCGTATCATGAAACCATATCAGAGAGGTTGCTGGTTGTTCCTTATTAGGAATAATAAGCCGTGAAGTTTAGTGGTGTTTTTGAATCAAACTATGCACAACACACAAACAGTTCCATGGAAAACCTGCATAGAGCCGTCTGCAGGTGTGTGTTCTTCGACGCACCCCTCCCCCTTCACTATATGATCCAAATGTGATTAGACCTATTTTGTCACTTCTCAGGCTCTCTGAGGGAATACGCATGTCCTCCGATAGTCTAGTGCATCTTAAATCAAAGTGCCTGTTCAGTTACACTTGCATTCTGTAACAGTTTGCTTCTTAAGGCATTGTGCTTTGGATGGACAGTTGCATTCTTTTTGATGTGGACAAGGGCCTTTCCCTTTCCTAGCCAGACCTTGGGACTTGTATTTTGAAAACCCATCTGGGAATATAGTAACGATGGTACCGTAATCTGCAGCCATCCTCTTTGCAGCAAGAAAGTTGGCTCCTGAAGAGATGCCTATGCATAGGTTTCTTTCTTTGGCAAGATATTTTGCAGCCTCTTTTGCTTCGTTTGTGGACACGCAGATGATCTGATCAATCAACCCGTTTAGCCCGCCTTTTCCGTTGGATGCTAAGGCTGGTACAAAACCGTCGCCTATGCCTTGAATTCCATGTGATCCTGGTTTTCCTCCGCTCATCACGGGCGACTCTAAAGGCTCCACTGCCACAATCTTGACCGCAGGAAAGACTTCTCTAAGGCGCTTTCCACAACCGACTAATGTGCCTCCCGTGCCAACACCACACACAAAGACGTCGATACTATCTGAGTAAGACTTGATCTGCTCAAGTACTTCCGCTGCCGTGGTCTTGTAATGACACTCTGCATTCAGCAAGTTCGAAAATTGATCTGGGTTGAAATACCCTGGCTTTTCAGCGATTTCGTCTCGAATCTTTTTTGCCTCTGCAAAATCTCCTTCAGAGCAAAGAATAAGTTCTGCACCAAGATTCCTCAAAATTCTCTTCCTTTCGTCGGTCATGTTCTTTGGCATTACAATGATAACTGGATAGTTCTTTTCCCTTGCAAAATAGCTCAGAGCGATTCCCGTGTTCCCACTTGAGGCTTCCACTATCG
>Ga0315314_1002007_pt1 | contig 17235 bp, 16 predicted proteins | sample TDP9_MG_FD_203631 | JGI IMG/M metagenome (GOLD analysis project Ga0315314, IMG submission 203631) | Freshwater sediment microbial communities from Lake Towuti, South Sulawesi, Indonesia - TDP9 | ecosystem: Environmental > Aquatic > Freshwater > Lake > Sediment | place: Indonesia: South Sulawesi...
TAATGATTCCCAGTTCCTGCCTTGGAGCATTCTTTTTCTCACTTCTGATGCGGAGTATAATTCGCGTTTGTGGAACGGGCAGGGTTTCACCGTGAATCCTGCTTCCTTGAGGAGACGACTGGTTAGGGGGTCGTTGGCGTAGGCTACGTCAAACTTGGGTGTGTAGCCTACTACTTCAGCTGCCCACAGCATGTGTCTGTGAACGTCTGGAACGGGCACTATCCAGCAGCGTTCCAAGGGAACTTCTGCCTCGTTTAGGGCGTGGTGAATCATTGTTAGGCGTTCGCCCGTCGTGAACGGGTTGTCGATTCTGTGGCTGTACTGGGCGCTGCCGATCACGATGACTATCTCGTCGACTTCTTGCAGAATGTCCATTATGACGGCTAGATGACCCATGTGGAAGGGCTGAAAACGACCGACGAACAGGCCGCGTTTAACCATTCTTTGACCCGACCTCTTTGGCTTTCGCGCCCTACTCGCGCAAGAACCCTACGGGCCAGACTTGCAGCATTCCGTAATCCGTCTGAACTTCGATGTGTTTTTTAAGCCCTTTGTTCTCGCGTTCGAGCAATGTTCTTTTGCGTTTGACGCTTTCCCCATAGCCTCCTCCGAAGCCGCCGATGGAGAAATCGCTCTTTATGACGCGGTGGCAGGGAACTAGGGGCGCAAAAGGATTTGAACGCATGACCTGACCCACAGCGCGAGGTCCGCCTCCAGCTGTCTTCGCCAGAGCACTGTACGTAGTAACATAGCCTACAGGCACGCGGGACAAGCATTTGAGCACCTTGCGGGCGTAGGGGGATACGCGACTTGGTTCGAATTCAAGATCGCATACTGCGTCCTTGCCGGCTAGCATTGAGCCGATGCAGTCAAGGGCTTTCTCTGCGAGTGGACTTGGCTTCTGCTCGACTTGGAAAGGCGTGTTGTAAGGTAAGCCTTCAAGCGCTTGTTTTAGTGATTCTTTTTCTCTTTTTGCATAAGTTGTGCCCCAGATTTTTCCACTGTTTATGGTGACAGTGCTCCATGAATCGTTGAGTTTTTTGCAGTAGACGTGGATCATGCTGGTTTTCTCCTTCTGTGTAGATTCGCTGGTGAACGCTTTTAAAGTCTCTTGTATGTTCAAAAGCTTATTAGGTTGCCTTGTGGAAATAGTGCAGTCACTAGGAGAGGACTATGATTTGACTGAACAAGGACAACAAGGACCCTACATGTTTATTCCAGGTGCCACAACCATAGGCTTGGTTTGCTCCGGCGGTGTTATTCTAGCCTCTGAGAAACGGGTTTCGTATGGCTATATGGTGATGAGCCGTGTGGGCAAGAAGGTGTTCAAGGTCGCGGATCGTATAGGTGCTGCCTGCGCGGGCTTGGTTTCTGACATGCAGATTTTGGTTCGTGAAGTTGAAGCTTACGCCAACCTGTATAGGTTAGACTCAAATCACCCGATTGCTGTGAAGTCAGCTGCTAAGTTGATGTCTAATCTTCTTTTTGCTAGACGCTTGTTTCCTTTGATAACTCAAACCATCGTGGGTGGAATGGACGATGAAGGCGCGTCGATATATGTTCTCGACGTACTGGGCTCAGTCATACCTGACAAGTACGCGGCTGTGGGTTCAGGCGCCGAAATCGCCTACGGACTGCTTGAGCAAGGCTTCAAAGAGAACATGACTGTTGAAGAAGCCAAGGACTTGGTCACTCGTGCGATGAAATCAGCGATAAGCCGAGACGTGATGAGCGGCGACGGCATCGACTTTCTCATCATCTCTAAGGAAGGCATCACTGAAGATAGCATAAAATTCTAGAAAGAATGCGCTTTTTCCATTACTTAAGCCACGCCTATTAGATACCATAATAAGCAACTAGTCCGAAGGCTAGATACAGCAACAAAGAGCCTTGAAAGTCATGTCGTTTGAATTGACGCAGGAAGAAGGCGAATACCTCGTACGACTTGCACGTAGGGCAGCCGAAACCTACCTAACCAAGAGACAAATCATGAAAGCTCCAGCTGATACGCCGTCTAAGTTGAGGGAGAAATGCGGCGTTTTCGTCACCATCAATGCTGTGCAGGGTAAGCGGCATAACTTACGGGGATGCATAGGTCTTCCATACCCGACGACAGTGTTGGCGGACGCTGTGATAGAATCCGCAATCAGCTCATCGGTTCAGGACCCACGTTTCACACCGATGACAACAAGTGAACTCGATCAGGTGGTTTTCGAAGTAAGCGTGCTGACACCGCCTGAACCAGTCGAAGTTGAAAAACCGCAGGACTACTGCAATGAAGTCAAGGTGGGACGTGACGGTCTCATTGTGGAGCGAGCTTACTGCAAGGGATTGTTGTTGCCCCAGGTGCCCGTGGAATTAAGCTGGGATGAGGAGACCTTTCTCTGTGAATGCTGCGTAAAAGCTGGGTTGCAGCCGGATTCTTGGTTGTTGAACGGCACCAAAATCTACAGGTTTCAAGCCATAATTTTCGAGGAGATTACGCCTAAAGGCAAGATAATACGCAAGGAAATCACCAAGAAATAGGCGTTGCCGACCATGTCGTTGCCAAAGAAAGTTCTTGAGGAAAAGTTTCGCAAGTTTGTCGAAGAAGATGCTGGGCACGGCGACTTGTCCACATTTTACACGATACCGCGTGGAACAGTCGTGGAAGCTGTTGTCATAGCGAAGGAAAGAGGCATAATTTCGGGCATCGAAGAAGCTTTGGATTTCGCAGAGACCTTCGGACTTCAAGCCAAGGCTTTGACTAGAGACGGCTCGAAGATTGCGCCTAAGGCGAGGATAATGCTCATCGAAGGCGATGCTGCAACGCTGCTAACAATTGAACGCCCATTGCTGAACCTGCTTTCGCGGATGAGTGGCATCGCCACGTACACTAATCGACTTGTTGAAAAGATTCGTAAGGTAGGCTGCAAGACCGTCGTTGCTGCTACGCGAAAAACAGTGCCGGGATTGGCTTACTTTGATAAGAAGGCGGTGATTATAGGTGGAGGCGATCCTCACCGTTGGGGCTTGGACGACATGATTCTGATTAAAGACAACCATGTGGCTGTTGCTGGAGGTGTCAAACAAGCCGTGAGCCGGGTTCGGGGGAAAGCGTCGTTTTCTAAGAAAATCGAAGTTGAGGTTCGTGGCTTGAGCGATGTTCTGGTGGCAGCTAAGGCTGGAGTCGATGTCATAATGCTGGACAATTTCACGGCAAAACAGGCTCAGGAAGCGGTGGATTTGTTGAAGGCAAACAGGCTTCGAGACAGAGTGTTGGTTGAAGCAAGCGGTGGAATAACCGAGGAGTCTCTTCTTAAGTATGCACGAGCCGGGGTAGACATCGTGAGTCTTGGAGAAATCACCCAGAGCGTCAAGGCACTCGATGCAAGCCTTGAGATTACGAAAGTGAAGAAGCCAGTTTCCTAGTTTATGTTTTTGGAACTATTTCTAAGAGTCTGAAGCCTCGCGCGCATGGGTTGGGCATCTCTGTTAGGGTGACTCTGTCGAGTAGATTATTTTCGTCTGCCGCGTGTCCTTCTAGGTCTTCTTCAGCTGGTAGCAGAGATTCTAAGGCGAGTCCGTCAGAGCTCGTCTTGATGGAGCATCGTGCTGGCAGTCCCATTATGATCTTTTTTGCTTCTTTTACGGCTTTTTCAGCTGAATACAATGTTGCATACGCGCCTGAGGTCAGTTCAGCTATTCTCACTGGAATGCTTTCTTTGCCTATGGCGGAAACTTCGATGTCGTAGGATTGTTTTATGTCGAGTGCAAGTTTTCTCAGTTTGGGCAGTACTTTGAGCAGGTGTCCTCTCGCCCTGCCAGAAAGATGGAGTTGGGACAAGCTGACCGCTGACAATTCTTCTAGGCTCAAGCCGCCCAACGACATGTCTAGGTGCACCATGTCAGCTTTTGTTGTTTTCAGAAGATTCATGCACAGTTCTAGTTCGTGAACGACAAGTTGGTAGCCGTCTTCAACTCGGACAAAAATGGGTTCGGCTAAGCACGAGGTGGCTTTCGAGTAAGGTGGCTCAACTAGAACTGCACAAGCGGCTACAACCTGCAAGGGTTCATAACGTTCGTTCAATGTTGCAGCAGCTGAATCCGCGGCGATTATCTTCAAGAGTCTGACCTCCGCCCTGTGTTCTTTTCTTGGAACTTGCTGAAAACATTTATCTCTTTCACGTAGGTTGTTATTCATTTGGCCGAATGACGACTAAAATCGTATGAATGGATGATTGCATCAGAGTTACGCTGACGGCCGTAAAGGATTTGGAGTTCTAGATGCTAAGTTGGTTTTTGCGTTTTGGCTCGGAGCATGGCGATGTTTTTCCATTGGTCTCGAGCGAGGCTTAGGTTGCTTATGACGCTTGCGTGTATGGAGTAGAATATGTAACAGAGGTATGTGCATTGAGTACATTGGCTGTACTGCTTTCGCAGATCATCGAATTTGGGGCTGTCCCAGACGTCTTTCAATTCGAGAACGGAGGCAACCGGTTCTTGACGGTGGCATCCCGCGACTTTGCCTAAGGAATCAATCATGAGGAAGCCTTTGAGCGCCTTGCACTTCCATGTTCTTTCTCTGGTGAGAAAATAATGCTTTAGTGTCTCAAGCGTCTGGTTTGTGATGAACACGCCGGGGCGTTCTTTTTTCATCTGAGCTAAGCCGTCGCAGACTTTTGCCATGGTTTCTGTGTCTCTGATTTCGAATTCGTCGGCTTTTTTGCCTATTCCAAACATTGGGTTGTCAGTTGGGTAGTCGTATGCGTAGAGGCAGTACCAAACTGGTATGCCTTGGTCAGTGAAGTGTCGTGTGAAATCGAGTATCTCATGCAGGTTGAGTTGTGAGATGGTGGGTGAGACTCCAACGCTGATGCCTTCTTTATGCAATGTTTCGATGGCGTTCAAGGCGTTTGCCCAAGCGCCTTTTACGCCTCTGATGTAGTCGAACTTTTCTTGGTCCAACGTGTCCAAGGAGATAGACACGAAATCAGCGTTTCTCAGGGCGTCTATTTTCTTTAGCGCTATGCTTCCATTGTCGTATATCGTGGTCACGAAGAGGCGCGAAGCGTGTTCGATGATTTCGTCGATGTCGTCACGTAGGAGGGGGTTGCCGCCCGACAGTACGATTTCGATGACGCCCAAGTCTCGTAGAGCCTCTAATCCTTTTTTGACGTCGTCTGTGGATACTTCTTGCGGGCTTCTTTGTTCTCGCCAGACGTTGCATCCGCGGCAGCGGTAGTTGCATCGGCTTGTTAGGAGCCACTGTGCATGGTATGGGCGGTTGGGTGTGAGAGACCGCTTGACTATGCTGAGAAGCTTTTCGGACGATTGTTTCAATGTTTGTGGCTCCAAATGATGAATGAGTCTTGTTCATCTCTCCAAGCAACGTTAATCGAGGCTCAAAAGCTTAAACTTTACGTGTTTTCCAGCCTCGTCAGCGAACTGGTTTCCATTCTGAGGATAGAGGTTTCCCCCGCAACAAGAACGAAATGTAGTCAATAATCCATGTGCCCACTACTTTCCGAAAACCGAGTTTCCTGAATCTCCTCAGCGATTCGTAGACTGTGAGGTCTGAAATGAAGACAAACTTGCCGAGCTTTGAAAGACGGTTAGCTAGGTCATGATCTTCCAAGCAGGGCATGGTTTCATCGAAGCCCTTGGATTTTTGGAAAGCGGTCTTTCTAACTGCGAAGAATTCGCCTCGTGCGTAAGCTTTGAATTTCGCAGTGGCACGTATCACTAGGTTGTAGAATTTGAAGAATGAGGTTGTGCCCGTTTGTTGGGGGAGTGGCATGATGTTGCATGTTGCGCCCACCACGGTTGAGTCTGTAAATGCTTGTATCAGTTTTTCTGGAAAAGTGGTTGGAAACGTCACGTCTGTGTCTAGGAATAAGAGTATGTCGCCGCTGGCTTTTTTCGCCCCGTAGTTTCTTCCTGCCGCGATTCCTCGCTTGGATATTCGGTAGACTTTATCTGTGAAGCGTTTTGCCACGTCTACGGTCTTGTCTTGGCTGCCCCCGTCGACAACTATGAACTCAACAGAAGGCTTAACCTTGAGCAGTCTTGAGAGCATGGCTCCTATGTAGCGCTGCTCTTGAAGGGTGGGAATGATAACTGATATTTCTGGCGTGTTGTTCTGTGACAATCCTTATTCCATTTTCTCTTTTGATTTCACGGCAGCTTTTGCAATGCGTTCCATAATTCTTCTTTTATAGGTCTTGATAGGTCAAGTTTGGTGCCATCTTTTCGGATGATGTAGATATTGTCTTTTTCATCTGTAACCTTACCTATTAGTGATGCTTTGATGTTACTTTTCCTTAGCGAAGCCATTATTTTATCAGTCCTTTTTGGGTTGCAAGATATTATCAAGGCTCCTGAGCCTATAGTCTTGAGCGGATCAATGCCTAGGAGACTGCAGATGACTTCTGTTTCGGTGCTGATCGGGATTTTTTCTTCGTAGGCGATTAACCCGATGCTGGATGCCCATGCGATTTCCTGCAGACCACTGGCAATGCCGCCTTCGGTGGCGTCGTGCATTGCGTGTACTCCGCCTGCTTCCACTGCGATTAGTGCATCTTCGACTACGCTTGTCATCTCTATGAACTGCTTGGCTTTTTCAAGTGTTTTCTGGTCTATTTTGGTTCTGAGCATGGCTGCTAGTTCAGAGGCGAGTATAGCTGTACCTTCTATCGCAGCGCCTTTTGTCACAATAAGAGCGTCCCCTGGTTTAGCGCCGCTCGTTTTCACGAATCTGTTCTTCGGGGTCTCTCCTATTGCGGTTGCTATGATGACTGGTCTGTTTACGCTTGGGGTGACCTCGCTGTGTCCCCCTACAACCGCGATGTTAAGTTGTTTGGCGGCTTTGTCAATTTGACTGGTCAAGTTTTTCAACTGCGCCTTTGTGATGTTTTCAGGCAGAAGAATAACCATTAACATCCATTGAGGCATCACTCCTCGAGTTGCTATGTCGTTTGCACATACGTTCACAGCCAACCAGCCTAGGTTTTCAACAGCGCCAGTTATTGGGTCGGAGTGTACTACCAAGGCTTTTTGCCCGAACTCAATGACGGATGCATCTTCACCAACATATGGACCCAGAAGCACACGAGGGTCATTGGCGCCTAGGCGGCTTAACACGATTTGTTTGAGCGTGCTCGGTGGAAGCTTGCCCACTTCGAACGAGTCTTGAGCCATACAGGGAATTCTCCTCGGCTGGTCTTAACATTTGAAGCGGCTTCATTTAAAGGCTAACTACGTCTCAAGGATCGAACTTAGGAAGCCCGTAGAGACGGCAGCGACCGCCAAACAGTTCGCACGATTGGAATAGAGACCCCCAGCCCTACCAGCATTTGACTTATGTTAATGGGTATCTCTGCCACAGCTATCACAGGGATGTTGAACAACGGACCAATCAAAAACTGTTGATACAGGAAGTAGCCTGTGACCATTGTTAGCCCGCCGAGCAGAATACTGAAAGTAAGCCATCCAAATTCAGGTTCAAAAGCGAAACCAGCAAGGGCGAACAAGACGAGGATCAATGCTCCTAGGATGTACCAGATTTCCATAGGAACAAGCAAGGTTAAGCTCGTGACTGTTGGTGGAAATCCCAGAGAGAGTTCGATTACGCCCGCGTAGTAAATAGAACCGATGCTGCCCACGAGAATTCCGAGGACTAGGCCGCTACGGAATGTGAACTCCTCCCACCCAGCCTTAGAGATATGACCCAGTCTTTTTCTTGAGATAAATCCGACTATGCAGCCTTCGCAGGCTTTTATGACCAACGTGGCTGGCGCGTAATACCAGTACCCTAAGGCGATGTCTGCCAGCATCGAGCCCACTCCGCCCGCAAATGCGCCTATAAACGGACCGAGCAGCAACGCGGTGGTGAATACCATGGTTTCGCCTATGTTAAAAAATCCTCTGGTTTGTGGCACATAGACTGAGAAAACGGTTGTGGCAACAAAAACCAGAGCCGTGGAGAGGGCTGTCATAGATAGCCGCATTGTCTTGGATTTAGCAAGGGCGTAATTCATGTATTCACCTCAAACCACTGACTAACCAGCTGTAGCTCAACAGTGGATTTGGCACTAGGAATATTTAAGAAATTGCAGTGAGCATTCAGACGGGTCTGTGAGGAATGCGGTTGAACGTGCATGATTTGAAGCCTGGAATGAAGCATGTTAACATCACATTAAAAGTCTTGGCAGCTTCGGAGTCTAAGCAGGTCGTTACAAGTGCAGGCGTAGAGCATGAGATCTTGGAGTTAGATGCAGGTGACAAGAGCGGCTCGATTAAGCTGGTCCTTTGGGATGAGAAGATCATTCCAGACTTGAAGAAAGATGACACAGTCAAGATTGAGAATGGCTTTGTGTCTTCTTTCAAGGGCGTTTGGCGGGTCAACATCGGCAGGTACGGGGCCATAACAAAGGTTTAGCTTTGTTGAGGCAGTTTGTCAACTTTCTGTGGAGGCTTAGCGAAGTAGACGTCTCTTTCAGTTTGCAGATCGCGTGTGTAGAGGAGTTCGCCAGTGATTTGACAGTCGGATTCAATGATGATGTTTTCTCCGTAAACGTTTCGGGCGCGGCTGCGTGCTTCCATGTGTATTGTTCTTGCGTAGACATCCTCCACCCTTGCTCGCCCTTCTATCTGCACTTCGTTTGCTCTTATTGGACCTATTACTTCGCCTCGTCTGCCGATCCTGACTTTTGAAGCCGTAACGCCGGAAACTGTCGCTGTGGAACCGCCCACGTCAACATTGGTAGTGGCGGTTATGCTCTTGGCTCTGGCTCTTCCTCCAACATCAAGATCATAGGCTGTCAAATCGCCTCCAACGTCAACTTTGCCGCCAACCTCTATTTTTCCCTCGAGCTGTAATGAGCCGCCAACTCTGACAACGCCGCCTGCATTGATGCTTTTTCCTTTGCCAGATCCCGAGATTTCCACAACTCCGCCAACGTCGATGTTGCCAAATTGCAGGTCGCCTTCAACTTTGCAGACTCCGCCGACATCGATGTCGCCGCCCACGTTCTTGCCTGCTAGTCTAACTGCGCCGCCTACGTCTATGGAGTTGAATTCAAGCGAGTCTCCGGATGAGAATGAGCCGCCTACGTCGATGTCGCCTATTCGTCCGCCTGCCACTTTGGCGCTGCCTCCTACTTCTAGCTTTTCTAGTTTTACTTTTGAGTCGATGTGTACTGAGCCGCCTACGTCGATGCTTTGGGCTTCCACTTCTCCAGTTGCCGAGAAGCTTCCGCCCACGTCAACGGTCTGAGTCTTAGTGTTGCCTCTAACCTCAAGTCTGCCGCCTACATCAACGTCGTCAGCTTCAAGATCCTTGCCCACAGACAACTTGCTGTCCACATCAACAGTTCTTGCGTGCATGTTTCCTTCCACAGCAAGCTGAGTTTTCGCATGTGCACCCCAGTGAAAACCGTAGCCGTTGCTGATTTTCACGTGCTCCTTGATTTCTAAATCTCCTTTGACCACGATGTAGCCATCGCCCACGAGGCTTTGCGCTGAAAGGCTGCATTCAAACGTGCAGTCGCCACGGCAGTGAACTGTACCCGCAACAGTCAATTTGGGCGGCGTACCTTCACCCTTCACCACTGCGAGGTCTCCAACTGTCAAGTCGCCTTGTACAGCGCCTAACGTTTGAACCGCTCTGGGAGGAACTTCGACATTCGACATGATGTTTTCACCCTTGATTGAAATAAGCCATCAACGTGAGTATTTAAGGCGACGCATAAGCAGAAAGCACCCGTAGTAGTCACAAAATGTTAGTCATTTTCGTTCTCTGAACAGTTTGCGTCCATCCATTTCCGTAGCGTAGTCAAAGCCAGCTTCTACTTGTCTCTTGGCGGAATCCATTGAAGGTGCATTGCTCTGGCAAATATTCATACGAGCTTTTCTCTGAGCAATGGCTGCTTTAGGGCTATTAGATCTGTTTTCTTCTATTCGGTCTTGTTACTGTTGCACCACAGTCACACAATTTTACAGCTCATTTCAGTATGGAAGTGCTAGTGCGAGTGAAAGACGCTCACCGCATCTCCTATGATAAAATTGGAGATAGATATGAGAAAAATAAACGAAAGGTGAAAATAAGAGATGAAATCAAAGAAAATCGTAATAGCTTTGACTCTGACTTTACTCATCAGTCTAGTGCTATCATTCGGCTTTAGAATCTCTATTGCGCCAGAACCCTCCGAATCTTGGGCAGGATATAACTTGGGTCAGGGCAAATGGACCAAGGGTAATCTAGGATCTGAGTACGTCGAGGGCGACTGGGTCTCATACCAGCTTAGGATTGACCCGGCTAGCAAAGTATGGGGAACCACAGAGTTCATCGTATCCTTCAACTTCCACCAAGACAACACAAACGCAATATACATTGACGGATTTGACACATCCACTGCCACAGGTTTCCAATACCAAATTGACGGGTCTTTTCTACCTGATGGACAACAGACACCATCTCCCGCATGGACACACATCCCAACTCCTGAGCCAGGTGAAGCTTGGGTTTCAGGACCAAGGATCATCAACTACATGGACCCATTTCCACTTGGGTCTGAACCTTCAAATCCGGATTCCACCACAGTAGCGGATGAACGATACTTTAGTGTGAATGGTCTCCCATGGGGAAGTGCGACCACCAACATCTACTCTTCTTCCGAACCCACTTGGCACTTTCCATCATCTGGTCTGCGGGTTTGGAGGATGACTTACCACAAGTGCTGGATGGCGATGAATTTAATGGTTGGACAAACCTGTTTAACGGCGCCTCTTTCGCCACGGGTTCGTCAAGGCACTTCACCCTGCAGTTTCCTGGCATCGGCGACAAGTCAATTCCGATTCCAATCGCGCAGTATCCGTCAACAATAATCAATGGTCACAAATACGTCAACAATGTTCTCTTCGACGGTTGGCAGATCACCCTTCATGGAGATTTGACGCTAGGTTCAGGTTTGCCTCCCATACCTTATGATCCACCATCTGTTCTAACAGGAGCTGCACCTTGGACCACAGGGTACTTTGAGTTTACAGGCTTAGTTACGGGCACGTACAATGTCACAGAAGAAAACAGAGCTGGATACGCACATGTGAACATCATAGCCACTGGAACTGGAACAGGCTTGGTGACAAACACCCTTGGAGGATGGGCGCGATTCGATTTATTAGGAGGAGGATCGGAAACTGTTGACTTCTACAATAACAGACCTTCAAGGACGACCACCTTGCTGTCGTCTTCAACCATTACGTTGGGTGAATCCATCATCGACACAGCCACAGTCACCAGTGAAGACGGTAGTCCTCCAATTCCCGATGGCACGGTGACCTTCTACGTTGGACCTTCCACAAGCGGTCCTTGGACTCAAGTGGGCACCACGAAAACTCTAAACGCTTCTGGAATGGCTTTGTCCGACTCTTACACTCCTCTGGCAACCGGAACCTATTACTTCAAAGCAAGCTATAGCGGTAGCGCCAACTATCAGCCGTCAGAAAGTGACCCAGCCACTGAGGTCTTGGTTGTAAACAAGGCTACACCAATTGTCACCACTCTGCTCTCTGCTAAAAGCATCACAAAGGGCGGATCCGTGACGGACACGGTCACAGTCACGGGGCTTCCGTCGCCGTTCCCAAGTCCTACAGGTGATGTCGAGTTTTACGTCTCGACTGACGGCGGTGTCACGTGGACTAAGTTTGGTGCTACAAAGACTCTTGTCGGAGGTACCGCAACCTCTGACTCCTACACTCCCTCGGCTGCTGGCATTTACTACTTCAAGGCAGTATACCTCGGCGACAGTAACTACAACGGCGCTGAAAGCGGAGCCACCGACGAGCCACTGATTGTCAACAACATTCGGTTGATCGTGACCACCATATATGATAGTGACAGGACAGGGGTCACCTTCCAAATTACGGTGGTGAATCTAAACCCAACAACGAGCTTGACTCAGGTAAACGCTACTAAAACTATCGGAGCCGTCACAACGACGGTATTTGGTCCTGTAACACTGCCACCTGCGGGTCGTACCCGGTTTCTCCAGCGATTGTCACGGAGTCCTTTAGCGGTCATGGAACATTCATAGTTACGTTCACAGCCGAAGGATTAGATTCAAATGGCTACAGGGTTTGGGTCGACATAACCGTAACATTGACCTACTAGACTCTCAAACCACCAAACCACCTATTCCCCTCTTTTTTTGGGAAGCTCTCACAAGCAAAGTCCGCCGCCTCATAGCACGGCAACCGTTAGAATTCCAGAAGCTGAATCCAGAAAATTGGAAAGTCATCTTGGCCCTACATTTTTGGTAGCCAAGGAGAGGTTCAAAGGGGAGTTTGCTGGAGATTTCCCAGCTCGGTGTTTCGTGGTCACAAATTCTTACTTTCCATCAGAGGTTTTCCGGGTGGACACGGAAAGATTCCATTTTCTCCCCGAAACCCTGATTGTTGTTGAAAAAATGATTTCTGAGCTTATTCGGGCAGTTTTTCAGCTAGAGCAGCAAACATCTTCTGCATCTTCGAATACGTCTCAAGGTACTCCAACCCTCTCTTCGTAATCCTGTAACGCTTCGAGTCGCCCACAAACTCCTCTTTCACAAAACCCCTCGAAGCCAAAAAACCCAAAAACTTCTTAGCCCTATCCACCGGCAAGTTAGCACCATAGGACGCCCTCGTCACCGCACAAAGCTCCCGCTTCATAACAATCTCAAGCAAATCAGCAAAAATCTCGTACCGCGTCCTCCGCTCCAAACCAAGCCCTCAAACAACAACACATAGCATAGACAACACAACAAAAGAAGGTTTTCCTCCAAAACCACCTAGTCAAACCAGCAAACGGACATCCAGACCCCACACTGATGCAGTCAATATAAGACACACGAAAACAACGACAACATCCAGAAGATGCAGCCTCCAGCGCAACATGGAAGTAGTAGTCCACAAACACGCGGCGCAGACAACTACTTCTAAACAAAAACCCAGCTCGGCATTATTACCTGTTCTAAGCGGAAGTTAATACCACCTGAAACGAAAACCGCCCCACCGCTCAATAAGTTGTTGTGCCAAACCCTTCAGAGTCAACAACAACTTCAAAACAGCCATAGCCGCCATGCTGGGCCTTGATGTCATCGGGTTCAGCTTGACGACGACGCGCACACTGCTTTCACTAAACACAGTCACACGATGGTAGAAGAAGGCTGAAGGGAATTAACGCCTTCTTCTTTTGAAATTTCTTCTCCCGCAAGCCGCCACAACATCCCCAAACGTCACGCATACCAACATCGAAGCGCACCACAAACCATGCAGAAGCGCACCACAAACCAAAAGTAAACAGCGCCAGAGGCACCATTCAAAAACCAAAACTGAACCCGAAACGCGACGGAAAAGTGGAACTTTAACCCGAAAAAAATTTTTCAGCACTCATACTAACCCTACTTCACTCCTTCAACTGATCAGGGTTCCCACTTTCTCGCCCCGAACAGCCCGCAACACATTATCCGGCTTAGACCCATCCACAACCACCGTCTTAATCCTACTCCTCTGCAACAAACGCACAGCCTCAGGATCAATAACCTGATGAATCCCAGCCCTATGCCTATCAGCCTCGAACAACTTACCCAAATCATCAAAACTAAGCACATCCAACTTACGAGCATCCGGAAACCTCCGCGGATCCCGACTGAAAATACCCTCCTGATCCGTCGCCTTCACCAACAAATCAGCCCTAACCCGACCAGCCAACAACGCAGCCACAGCATCAGTCGTCATACCAGGCTTCAAACCACCCATAACCACAACCTTACCCTCACGCACAAATTCAGCAGCATCCTCAACACTCACCGGCACCACCCCAGTGCCATTTTTACCAAGCTTCAACACAAAAAGCTGAGCCAACAACCTCGACACAGAAATCGCCACCTCATCCTGAAACCGCTCACTCAAACCCAAAGCCTTAGCCACTCGAATCAACTCACGCGAAAGCAAACCACCACCCACAACAGCCAAAACCACATGACCCTCACGCCTCAAACCCAAAAGCAAATCCACATACTCACTCATAAGCCCAGCATTAAACGGCGAACCCACCACAGAACCCCCAACCCGTATAACCAACCTCACCACAACCAACCTCCCCAACAGCCTACACTAAAGCAACAACCAAAAAAATAAAACATTGCATTCCACAACCAGCCACAGCTCCAAGAGAAAACAGATTAGCAGGCAACACCTACACACATGCATGGCAAAGAAACAAACATGACCACACCAACTCAACCACTAAACCTCATCTTCCTCGGAACAGGCGGCGGAAGATTCGCAACCATAACCCAAAAACGCCGAACAGGCGGCATCCGCATCCTACACCAAAAAGCCAACATTCACCTAGACCCAGGACCAGGCGCACTAGTCTGCTCACTCGAAGCCAAACTCACCCCAGACAAAATCAACGGACTACTCGTCTCACACTGCCACCCAGACCACTACAACGACGCCGAAGTCTTCATCGAAGCCATGACAAGAGGCGGAACCAAAAAAACAGGCACACTAGCCGCAGCACACAGCGTACTATACGGCAGCAAAAACTGCGAACCCTCAATATCCACGTATCACCAACAGATGCCAGAACAAATCATAGACGCCAAACCCGGCACAACATTCAACATCGAAAACCTACACATCACTGCGGTGCAAGCTAAACACACAGACCCAGACGCCATCGGCTTCCGAATCCAAGCCCCAACCATCGGCGACGTCGCCTACACCTCAGACAGCGAATACTTCGAGGGCATAAGCAAACCCTACACAGGCGTACGCGTTCTCATCCTCTGCGTGCTTCGACCATCAGGAAGCCCATGGAAAGGACACATGACCACAGACGACGCAGTCAAAATCGCCCAAGAAACCGAACCCGAAATGACAGTCCTAACCCACTTCGGCATGCAGATAATAACAAAAAACCCAAACAGCGAAGCCCAACAAATCCAACAAAAAACTGGAATAGAAACAATAGCCGCCACGGACGGAATGCACATGCAGATTGGACAGCAGATACAGATACTGACAACAAGAAAACAAAAAAGCATCAACGAATTTCTCTAAAAGATCCCCCCGAGACCTTGTCTGTCTGACCGCCAGTCTTACTCAACAACAAACACGTTGCCCACTGCCTTCACCCGGTCGCCAAGCTCCTTAGGAGGCTTGCCAAACCTAAGCTGCTTGATCTTATGCATGGCTCTAAGGTCAGCTTCAAAAACCGACAGCTCCGAAGGAGCATAGACCTCTACCCCCAACTCTTGGCTTAGGGCTATGCCCTTCTCTTTCTTATACCTCCAAACTGCAGCGTTGAAATCCATAAGCTGTGGCAACAATCCCTTCAGTTCACTCTCTAACTCTTTTTTCTCCTCGGGAAACAGTTCCAAGTGAATACTCGTGTTCGAATAAAGCTCACGCCACAACGCCTCAGTCACGAATGGACAAATGGGCGCCAGCAGTTTGAGGACCGTCATCAGGCAACTATGAAGCGTATACCATGCAGCCCGCCGAAGCCTCTCATCGAATTCACCATTCTGATTATATGCTCTTGACTTGGCCGCCTCAACATAATGATCTGCAAAGAAATTCCACGCGAAGCTTCGTACCTCATTGGCAGGGACATACATGTCAAGCTCATCGTAGCCTGCCTTGCACTCCTTTATGACATGGTTAAGCTGAGCCAAAATCATCCTGTCTAGGGCAGAAAGCTCATAGTTATCGGAGACTACTGGAAATGAGGATATGAACCGAGCTATATTCCAAAGCTTCGTAACGAATAAGGCCGCAGACTTCACCCTGCCCTCCGAGAATCGATAATTCGAGCCAAGACGAGCCTCGGATGCACTCCAGAACCTGAACGCGTCGGCTCCATACTTCTGGAACATACCTTCAGGATAAACAACATTACCTTTGGACTTGTGCATGGGTTCGCCCTTGGCATCCATCCCCATGCCCGACAACCTAACACTCTTGAACGCACACTCGTTGAAAAGCAAATAAACCCTCAAGATTGAGTAAAAGAGCCAGCTTCTGACGATGTCCATACCTTGAGGTCGAAGAGAAGCTGGAAACGCCTTGTGGAAAAACCCAGGATCTCTACCATAGCCTAAAATGTAAAGTGCAGAAATGCTTGAGTCAAACCATGTATCGAACGTTCGCTGCTCTCCAACAAACTCCTTTGAACCACACGCACAGCGATCGAAGGGCGCCGTTTGCTTCCAAGGCTGATAATACGGTCCTGGATCGGGCACGTGCGCCTTTCCACATTTCTTACAATACCAAACAGGGATTTCTGTTCCATAGAACCGTCTGCGGGAAATAGGCCAGTCAATCACGATTGAGTCAATCCAGTTATCCAGAATCTGCCTTAATTCCCTAGGATAGAAACGCATTTTTTCCACAACGAGCCTTATGTCATCCACAAACTCAAGCTGCTTCAGGTAGTACTCAGGTATAGCTATGAACTCAATTGGATTTTCAGAACGCCAACAAATGGGAGTTCGATGCACAATCTTTTCTTGTTTGACAATCAACCCTCTGTTTTTTAGGTCCTGAATTATCTTCCCTCTTGCTTCTTCAACCAGCAACCCCTTGTAAGGTCCTGCCACCTCATTCATTCTGCCAACTTGGTCTATCGCGATTATACTCTTGAGGTTCAATTCTCTAAAAAGCCTCAGGTCGGAGTAGTCACCGTAGGAGCAAGCCATCATGAGACCAGTTCCAAACTCCGGCTTAGAAGAACTGTGAGCACAAATAGGCACCTCTTGATCGAAAATCGGCGCAATGGCGGTTTTCCCAGCGAACCATTTATATCTGGAATCATCAGGGTTGAAGAGAACGGCTGCGCATGTGCAAAGCAGCTCAGGCCGTGTTGTTGCGATCATTATGGTTCCGCCAGTTTCTTTAACTTTGAACTTCACGTGATTAAGGCTGGTTTGGGTTTCGGTGTAGTCTATTTCGGCGTCGGCGATAGTGGTTCTGCACACAGGGCACCAGTTCGATGGACGGTTATCTTCGTAAACCAATCCTCTGTTCCACATTTCAATGAAACTTGCTTGGGTAATGCTGCGGTAAGCTGGATTGTCCGTCTGATAATAGTTGGATACGTCACAGCTCATGCCCATTCTTCTGACTATTTGGAGCAGTTGGGCTTCGACCTTGTCGAGGAATTGCTTGCATATTCTATTGAACTCTTCACGAGGAGTTTCATGGGCA
>Ga0315314_1002009_pt1 | contig 17227 bp, 20 predicted proteins | sample TDP9_MG_FD_203631 | JGI IMG/M metagenome (GOLD analysis project Ga0315314, IMG submission 203631) | Freshwater sediment microbial communities from Lake Towuti, South Sulawesi, Indonesia - TDP9 | ecosystem: Environmental > Aquatic > Freshwater > Lake > Sediment | place: Indonesia: South Sulawesi...
GCTCCGGGTCGGCCACCACAGAACGGTGGCCTCCGAGCCGGACCCGGCCGGGCCGCGGGCGCGGCGCTCCAGGGCGCCCTGGCCCAGCCCTCATCGGTCGATCACATTACTTTTGCAAGGTTCAATAGGAAGGCCCATTCTGGGCGGGACCAGCCGCTCCGGGGGTGCCACCGGGAGCGCCGACCTCTCCAGCGAAGTCCTTGGACTGCGCAGCAGCGTGCGGTCTCAGGGTTCTACTGCAAGAATCAGGAGGGGCTCGACATGAGCATGCCCAAGAAACTGAGGAAGCTGCTCCAGGAAAAGGAGTACATCGCCACGCCCGGCGCGGCCAACGCACTTCATGCCAAGATCGTAGAATCGGCAGGATATGACTTCGTATACATGACAGGCTACGGCACCTCCCTGACCTTGCTGGGGCTTCCCGATGTTGGGCTCCTCACCGAGACCGAGATGGCGGCCAACGCGAGGAATATTGCGAATGCGGTCAACGTTCCGGTCATCGCCGATGCCGACACTGGTTTTGGCAACGCGATCAATGTCATCCGGACGGTACAAGACTACGAGGCTGCTGGGGTAGCCGGCATCCACCTGGAGGATCAGGTGAGTCCCAAGCGATGCGGCCACCTGGCCGGCAAGATGCTGATCCCTCTTGAAGAGGCGGCGGGGAAGATCAGGGCCGCGGTGGAGGCCAAGCGGGACCGGGATTTCGTGATCATTGCCAGGACCGATGCCGTTGCTGCGGTGGGCGGCGGATTCGACGAGGCGTTGAAAAGGGGAAGGGCATACGCCCAGGCGGGGGCCGATATGCTGTTCTGCGAATTCCCCGATACCGATCCTGAACCGGCACGGCGATTCGCCGCAGGGGTGCACAAGGAATTCCCGGGCCTCCCCCTTTTCTTCAATTACTCGTCTTCGTTTCCGTGGTATCGGTCGCCACTGACCTTCCGGGATGTGGCAGCGATGGGATACAAGGTAATCATCGTGTCGCTGGGCTGCATGCGGGTGAGCATGCAAGCCGTATGGGACTATGCCGTAGACATGAAGAATAGGGAGGAGAAAGCCGAAAAGGATTTCGAAGAAAAGCTGAAGGGTCACCCAATGGAGGACTTCAACAAGTTCGCAGGCATTCCCCGGGTCAAAGAGCTTGAAGCAAAATACCTGCCCAGGGAGGAGGTCCGGAGGAAATACGAGGAATCCGAGGGGCTGTACCGGTGAAGCTTCCCTGGCTAGGAAGGGCAGGAGTCGTTGCTGGCGGGCTGCCCCATGGAGACGCGCAGGGTGTGGAGGGCAGGGAAGCCTCCCGGCGGTCAGGCCGTGGGGGCGCATGAGATCGTCGTTCCTTGAGGATGGGAGGGAAGAAAGATGAGAAAAGGGTCGGGTCATCGAAACAGCCTGGTCTGGGCTCTGGCGATCGTGGCGCTGGGTACGGCTTTTCCAGTCGCGGCGGGTGCTCAGGAGAAGTTCCCCACTCGATCCATTGAGGTGGTCGTGCCTGCAGCTCCGGGCGGCGGCACGGACATCGTCATGCGCATCCTGGCGGAGGCCGCAGAGCCCATCCTGGGTCAAAAAGTCGTGGTGATCAACAAACCGGGAGGCTCAGGATCGGTGGGGCTGAATTACATCGCCCAGGCCAAGCCGGACGGGTATATCCTCGGAGGCCTCTGGGGGGCGCCGGTCACCATGGTTCCCCATGTGCTCAAGGTGAGCTTCACCATCAATGACTTCACGTACATCACCCAGGTCGGGAAGTACGCCTCGATCTTTTGCGTACGCGCTGAGTTCCCCGCCAACAACGCCAAGGAATTCTTCGAGTACGTGGCGAAGAACCCTGGGAAGTTGACGTACGCGAATGATGGGGTAGGGAACTCGATTCATTTTTCCGGCGAGAGGGTCTTCATCGCAATGAAAGTAAAACTGCGCCCCATCCCCTATGGGGGAGCCGGAGAAAGCATCAAGGCTCTGCTGGGAGGTCACGTGGACATCTACGGTGGCTCCATCCCACCACCGCTCCCTCACATCAGGGCAGGTACGGTCCGTCCCCTTTTTATCACTACCAAAGAGAGAGTCGGACTGCTGCCCGATGTGCCGGGAGTTGCTGACTTGGGGCATCCGGAGTTGGATACACCCATCTGGAGGGGGATCCTGGGCCCCAGAGGCATCGCTGCGGATCGAGTAGCGATCCTGGAAAAAGCGTTTCGGGAGGCAGCCCAGGGCCACAAGTTCAGGAACCAGATGAAAGAACTAGCAGAGTTCGTTGTGGCCTCCACTGGCAAGGAATTCGAGGAGATGGTGCGGGCGGAGGCTGCGGCCATGGCTGCAATCGCCAAGCAGATTGGGCTCGCACCAAAATAGGACGGCTATGATCGCTCCGACCCAACGGACCGGCGATATGGTGATCGCGGGGGCTCTCTTTTGTATCGGATTGATCTGGGTTGTGGGAACCGTAGATATGCCCCGTGGAGAATTTTCCATTCCCGGGCCAGGGTTCTTCCCTGTTGTGCTGGGCCTGGCGCTTTGCGGCGCCTCCCTTGCCCTGGGGGGCAGCATCCTGATGTTCAGGGCCGCAAAGCGCGTTTCAATCGGAAACACGTACATCTGGTCCACTCCGATCGCCCTCATCGCGCTGGCGATTCTTTTTGAACGCCTGGGTTTTGTGCCCTCCATTGCGCTCTTCATCGGCTTCTTCCTCAGGCTCCTTTCCGATTTGAAGTGGGTCACATGCGTTGTGGCTGCTGTGGCTGCGGCAATCGGCGCCTATCTCTTTTTCTCGTATCTCCTGGGGGTTTCTCTGCCCTCCACACGCTGGCTCTGATGCGGGCACTTGCGGGATGCACCTCCTGAGGCTCTCATGGACACGATCCAATCACTGACGCAAGGGATGCTGGTCGCCCTGAGCCCCCTCAACCTCCTGTACTGCTTCATTGGCGTCCTATGGGGAACCTTGGTAGGCATCTTGCCGGGCATTGGCCCACTGGGCGGAATTGCTCTCTTGCTGCCGATGACCTTCAAGATGTCTGCGGCTTCGGCCATTATCATGCTGGCCGGCATATTCTACGGGGCAATGTACGGCGGCTCCACGACGTCCATTCTCCTCAACATTCCGGGGGAAGCGGCCTCTATCGTGACCTGCATTGATGGCCATCAGATGGCTCGGAAGGGAAGGGCCGGCCCCGCGTTGGTGGTGGCCGCCCTGGGATCCTTCGTGGCGGGGACCATCAGCGTGATGGCTCTCATGCTTTTTGCCCCCCTGCTGGCAAAGGCGATGCTGAAAATCGGGCCGGGGGAGGAGTTCTCCCTCATCCTCCTGGCCCTCCTGGTGCTGTCCTTTGTCAGCCGGTCGCCCGTCTTGAAGACGCTGCCGATGATCCTCCTGGGCCTCGTGATTGCCACGATAGGCATGGATCCGTTCACGGGATACATGCGGTACACGATGGGTTACACCGGATTTGCAGAAGGCCTGGGCTTTGTGCCGATGGCCATCGGCCTCTTTGGGGTGAGCGAGATCTTGATGAACCTGGAGCACATCACCAGCGTTCAGGTAATCAAGCCCACCCTCCGAATGCTCATCCCTCGGTGGAAGGACTTGCGGGATTCCGCAACGCCTGTGGCCCGAGGAACACTCATTGGGCTGCTGTTCGGGTTTGTTCCGGGAATCTCCCACGTGGTCTCCACATTCATATCTTATGCAGTGGAGAAGAAAATCTCCGGGCATCCCGAGGAGTTCGGCACGGGGAGAATCGAAGGAGTCGCAGGGCCGGAGGCGGCCAATAACGCCACCACCGGGACTTCTCTGGTTCCCCTCCTCGTGCTGGGAATTCCCGCCATACCCGCAACGGCCCTCCTCATGACCGCGCTGCTCGTCCACGGGGTCAATCCTGGACCACAACTTATCCAGAATCACCCTGATATCTTCTGGGGACTCATTGCAAGCATGTACGTGGGCAATATCATGCTGGTCATCCTCAACCTGCCCCTGGTGGGCCTCTTCGTCAATCTTCTCCGTATCCGCTATGCGTATCTTGCCCCCGCCATTCTTGTAATCAGTATCTGCGGGGTGTACGGCGTCAATGCGAGCCCGGTGGATATTGTCCTGGTGGCTGCCTTTGGCGTGATTGGGTATCTCCTTCGCAAGTTCGGCTTTGATCTGTCGCCGCTTATTCTGGCCGTGGTGCTGGGCGACAGAATGGAGCTATCCTTTCGGCGTGCGCTAGCCATCTCCGAGGGGAGACTCTGGATCTTCGTGAAAAGTTCCTTCTCGCAGATTTTCTTGGCCGCCGTGGTTATCATCATCGTCCTGCAGGCGACGGCCTGGTATCTCGGCTTCCGCATTCGCTCGCAGCAGGAGGCGGGATAACGCAACTCTCGGTACGGGCCTACTGCCTGCCCCCACCTGGATCGCTCGCCACTCGATCCGATACTTGGCGAGTGCTTCTTCGCCCAACTTCACACCCAGGCCGGTCGCGGGGGGCACCTTCACGTAGCCGTTCTCCATGGGGGGCGCGGCGAAAAAGCTCTTGAGGTTGTTAGTGTGAAGGGAGGAGGCTGCCCCTCGGCGGCCTCTGGCCAGCGGCACTTGGACATGGGGACACGGCAACCCAAAGGAGGTGCATCGTGGCGAATCAAAAGGGCACCAAGCAGTCTACCCCCTGGCACACGGACCGCTGGTTCGTGAGCCCCTGGAATTACGCGAGCGAGACGACCCAGGACTTCGCCTTCCCCAAGCAGGTCCGGATCCACGACGTGTGTCTCCGGGACGGGGAGCAGCAGGCGGGCGTCGAGTTCACCCCGCGGGAGAAGGTTCGGCTGGCCACCATGCTGGCCAAGGCCGGTGTGCACCGGATCGAGGCGGGGATGCCGGCGGTCTCGAAATACGATGCCCAGGCCATCCGCGACATCGTGAAGCTAAAACTGCCGGCGGAGATCTTCGCCTTCTCCCGCTGCATGGTGGAGGACGTGAAGCGGGCCGTGGACACCGGGGTGAAGGGGATCGTGATGGAGATCCCCTCCAGCGAGCACATCATCCAATACGCCTACAAGTGGTCGCTGGAGCGGGCGCTGGACCTCTCCATCGAGGCCACGCGGTATGCCAAGTCGCAAGGGCTCTACACGGTCTTCTTCCCCATTGACGCCTCCCGGGCTGAGATGAGTTGGTACCTGAAGATCATCGAGCGGGTGGCTAGCGAGGGCCACATGGATGCCCTGGCCCTGGTGGACACATTCGGCGTCCTGTCACCCCACGCGGTTAGTTACTTCGTCCGCGAGACCAAGGCGCGGATTAAGAAGCCGCTGGAGACCCACTTCCACATGGATTTCGGCATGGGGGTGGCCAATACCATCATCGCCCTGGCCTCGGGAGCCGAGGTGGTGCACGCAACCATCAGCGGCATCGGCGAGCGGGCCGGCAACGTCCCCACGGAGGACACGGTTTTGGCTCTCCTGACCATGTACGGGGTGGATACCGGGATCCAGACAGAGGAACTGACCAAGCTGTCCCGCTACGTCCGGAAGATTGCAAACCTGGGCATGGCCTCCAACCGTCAGATCGTGGGGGATATGCTCTACGACATCGAGTCCGGCATCATCGCCTCCTGGTTTACGAACGTGGGATCGGAGCATCTCCTGGAGGTGTTTCCGTTCCACTGGAATCTGGTGGGGCAGCGGCCAGCCCGGGTGGTGCTGGGGAAGAATAGCGGGCTCGATTCGGTCAAGATGCACCTGGAGCGCATCCGGGTGAAGGCCTCCGATGAGCAGGTCAAGGAGATCCTCCTGCGGGTGAAGGCCGCCTCCCTGAAGAAGAAGGGTCTGGTGGATGGCCGGGAGTTCCGCAGGCTGGTTGAAGCCGTCGTGAAGCGATAGGAATCCGTGTAGAGGACGGAGCCACGCTCGACGTGTTGGGGGAGCGCCGCGCGCAGCGTGGTGCTCTGGACATTGGGCACCACGAGCGACCGGACCGGACCGTCGCGCTGCCGGAGGCCGAGGCCCGTCGTCTTGTGGGCATGGATGAATCCAAGAGAGACATAGAACGTCAAACCGCACGCCCAGCTCTCCTGTTCAAGAAAGGCTCTCGATTCCCAACCCGCGCTTCACCGTTTGGCCTCTGACAGGTGTTCTCGAAACCGGGGATCCAACTTGTCGCACAACACGTCTCCCACGAGATTGAAAGACAACACCGTCAACACGATGAAGATTCCCGGGAACAGTAGGACACCCGGCGCGCGAGTGATATAGATCCGCCCCTCGCTAACCATGTTCCCCCAGCTCGGCACCTGAGGCGGAACCCCCACGCCGAGAAAATCCAACGAGGCGATCTGCAAGAGCGAAAAGGCAAACGTAAATGTCGCCTGCACGATCACGGGGGAAACCAGGTTCGGCAGAATATGTCGAAGGATGATCCTTCCGTTGTGTGCTCCGATGGATCGGACCGCCTCGACGTACACCTCCTCTTTGATCTTCAACGTCAAGCCGAAGATAATGCGCGCGGTGTGCGTCAGATGAGGAGCACTAACGGCGAGAATCACATTCAAGAGGCCTGGCCCCAAGATGGCGATCAGCGCCAGGGGCCAGCAGCAGCAGCGGAAAGGACATCACCACATCGACCAGTCGCATGGCAACCAGACCGAATTCCTGGAAGTACCCCGACAACAGTCCGATCAAGATGCCGAACAATATCGAGTAGACCACAACCCCCGAGCCACTGATCATCGTCATCCGGGCGCCATAGACGATGCGGCTGCAAATGTCTCTTCCGAAATGGTCGGTCCCGAACCAATGTTTGGCGCTCGGATTCTGAAGACGATCCACCGGATTCAATCCCATGGGATCATAGGTGGCGACCACGGGAGCAAATATGGCGAGGAAGAATATGACGAGCAGAACGCCCGATCCGGCCAGGGCAATCTTCCTCCGGGCGAGCGCCTCAAAGAAGTCACGCATGGCAAACGCTCGCCTTTTCAGCTTATGCGTATGCGTGGATCCAGGAAGGTGTAGCAATAATCGATCAGGAGATTGATCACCATATACACCACCGCGATGATGAGAATGATCCCCTGGATCACCGGATAGTCCCGCCTCAGGACCGATTCGACCACCAGCCTCCCGATACCCGGCAGTGAGAACACCGTTTCCGTGATCACCGTGCCGGACGCAATCCCGACGAAGGTAAACCCGATCACCGAGATGACACTGATCAGCGAGTTCCGGAACACATGCTTCAAGGTCACCTTCAGTTCTGGCAATCCCTTGGCTCGGGCAGTCGTCACATACCCTTCTTTGAGCACATCCAGCATGCTGGCTCGGGTGAGCCGGATGATCAACGCGGAGCTGGGTGCGGCCAGCGTCACACACGGAAGAATGAGATACTTGAGATTGCCCAGGTTCCCGCTCTCAAAGACCGAGGGAAACCCCGAGCTCGGAAGCCAGCCCCAGGATCACGGCAAAAATCAACATCAGGTTCAATCCCAGCCAAAATGTGGGAACCGAAGCGGCCAGCATGGCTGTCCCCGAAAAGGTTTGGTCCGCGACACTGTTGTACCGGCACTTTGTCCCCGGGGGCATCAGGGCTCCATTCAATGCCCAGAGCTTCTGTGGGCCTACCCAGGCACGCAACACCGGCTGCATGTTGAGGGCGGTTGCCGCCGCCTGTCGGAGCTTCAGGTTGGTCATCAGGCCCTCTTTCTGGTTGAAAAAGAGCTCTCCGAATCCGGCCGCTTTCCGAATCATGTGCCATATCGGCCGCGATGCGCGCCTCCAAGAGCCCGCCGGCGCGGCCGGGGTCTATCTGGAGGATATCCACGGCATGCCGGTCGATCATCGGCTTGAAGGCGTACCGGGTAACCAGGCGTTCGCCCGAGGCCACGGGAGCCTTCAGGGCCTCTGTCACCATTCGCAAGGCTTCGGGATCCTGGCAGCCGATCGGCTCCTCGATGAAGAAGGGATCGAACGGCTCGAGGGCGAGCCCGATCCGAATGGCAGCGGGCGTGTTGAACTTGGCGTGAAACTCGATCCCCATGTCCACGTCATCGCCGACCGCCCGGCGGACGGCCTCGACGATCTTCACTCACTCTTTGCCCGTAGTCAGAAACAAGAGGAGCATCCGTTCTTTGAAGCTCCACCGCCGGCCCGCCAGGCGCCCCCAGGTCAAATTCTAGTGCCCCGTAATTTCCTTGACTATTTGGCGTTTTGGGCTATAAATTTCCTTCACTTCCTGTATTGGCCAAAGCGGTGGGTAGAACGGAGGCACGTAGCTCAGGGGGAGAGCGCTTGCTTGACACGCAAGAGGTCGGCGGTTCGAAACCGCCCGTGCCTACCATCGCTTCTCTCGTGACGGCGTAGTAGATGTCGTGAGCATCACGATGCAGGTGATGTCGTGATGCTTTTTTTCTGCGAATTCCTATGTCTGACGCCGAGCTGGTGTTGGAGGACGGCCGACGGCAGCGCATCCCGGCCGGACAGCCGATCCTTCCCGCACTCCAATCGCTGGGGGAGTCGGCGCGGTCTGCCGTCGCAGCTTCGTGGAACGGCCGGGTCCTGGATCTCATGACGCCCGTGCCGCCAGATGCGTCGCTCACGCTGATTCCGCCGGGGTCGGCGGAGGGCCTGCGCGTGCTCCGGCACAGCGCGGCTCACCTGATGGCGGCTGCAGTCCAGGCCCTTTTCCCCGGGGCGAAGTTCGCTATTGGTCCAGCCATCGAGGATGGCTTCTATTATGACATGGAGCTCCCACGAGCCCTCACGCCGGAGGATCTGCCGGTCATCGAGGCCAAGATGCGCGAGCTGGGCGCGCAGGGGCTGCCATACGTCCGCTGCGAGATGGCCATGAGCGACGCGCTGGCCTGGGCGCGCCAGAATCGTCAGGACTACAAGGTCGAGATCCTGGAGACGATTGCGCAGAGCCGCGAGCCGCAAGCCGCCAGTCGAAAGCCCGAAGACGCGGCGCTGCAGGGTGAGGTGGAGGCCGGGGCGTCCACGGTAACCTTTTACCAGACCGGCGCATTCGCGGACCTCTGCCGCGGCCCGCACGTCCCCGATACGTCCTACCTCAGGGCGTTTCGCCTCACCCACATCGCGGGGGCGTACTGGCGCGGGGACGAACGCCGCCAGATGCTCCAGCGTCTTTACGGGACTGCGTTTCCAACGCAGGAGGCGCTGGACCGACACCTGTATCAAATAGAGGAGGCGCGCCGGCGCGATCATCGCCGTCTGGGGCGCGAGCTGGATCTCTTCAGCGTGGCGGACGAGGTGGGCGGCGGGCTGATCCTGTGGCACCCCAAGGGGGGGATCGTCCGCAAACTCATCGAAGACTTCTGGCGGGATGAACACCTGAAGAACGGTTACGAGATCGTGTACACGCCCCACGTGGGGCGGGCCAGGCTGTGGCAGACCAGCGGCCACCTGGACTTCTACCGGGATCTGATGTACCCGCGGATGGAGGGAGATGGGGGCGAGTATTATATCAGGCCCATGAACTGCCCCTTCCATATCATGATCTACCAGTCCAAGGTGCGGAGCTACCGCGATCTACCTCTTCGGTTCGCCGAGCTGGGGACGGTCTATCGCTTCGAGCGGGCCGGCGTGCTGCACGGCCTCTTGCGCGTGCGCGGATTCACGCAGGACGACGCCCACATCTTCTGCACGCCCGAGCAGATGGACGAGGAGATCACGCGGGCGGTCAAGTTCAGCCTGTTCTTTCTCCGCACTTTCGGGTTCACGGACTACGAGGTATACGTGGCCACCCGGCCCGAGAAGTTCGTGGGCGACCCCAAGCACTGGGATGCCGCCAGCGAGGCGCTGAAGCGCGCGGTGGAACGGGCAGGCCAGGCGTACGAGGAGGACCCGGGCGGCGGCGCGTTCTACGGGCCCAAGATCGACATCAAGGTGAAGGACGCCCTAGGGCGCCCATGGCAGTGCACGACGGTGCAGTTCGATTTCAATCTACCCGAGCGGTTTGCCATCACCTATGTGGCCGAGGACAACCGCCAGCACCGGCCCTTCATGGTTCACCGGGCGCTCCTGGGCTCCATGGAGCGCTTCCTGGGAGTCCTGATCGAGCATTATGGCGGTGCATTCCCGACGTGGCTGGCTCCCATGCAGGCGCGGGTGCTGCCGGTGGCGGACCGCCATCACGCCTACGCTCAAACCGTAGTCGCCCGCCTGCGATCAGCGAACATGCGCGCGGAGGTGGATGGCCGCAGCGAGAAGGTGAGCTTCAAGATCCGTGAGGCCGAGGTTCAGAAGATTCCGTACATCCTGGTTGTGGGAGACAGGGAAACGGCGGCGGGAAGGGTGTCGGTCCGCCTGCGGGGCGGCCAGGATCACGGCGTGATGCCCCTGGCGGATTTCGTCGCCGCGCTCGCCACTGAGAGCAAGCCGCAGGCCGTCTGACCCGGCGGCCGCCCGACGCGGCTGGAGGTGAGGCCCATAAGCAAAGGCCTTCGTGTCAACGAGCGGATCCGCATCCGGGAGGTGCGGGTGATCAGCCCGGATGGAACCCAGCTCGGCATCATGCCGATCGAGCAGGCCCTGCAAGCCGCCTACGACATGCACCTCGACTTGGTCGAGGTTGCTCCCGAGGCTCGGCCGCCCGTCTGCCGGATCATGGATTATGGCAAGTACCGCTACGAACAGGCGAAAAAGGCCCGGGAGGCCAAGAAGAAGCAGACGATCATCGAACTGAAGGAGATCAAGCTCCGTCCCAAGACCGAGGAGCATGATTTCCAGTTCAAGGCGCGGCATACCGAGCGGTTCCTGAAGGAAGGAAACAAGGCCAAGGTCACGATGATGTTCCGGGGGCGCGAGGTAATCCGCATGGACCGGGGGAAAGCGCTGTTGGACCGGTTGGTGGAAACCCTCAAGGATGTGGCGGTAGTGGAGCAGGCGCCAAAGATCGAGGGCCGGAACATGACGATGATTCTGGCTCCGAAACACTGACATCGCGCCCCCGATTGACTTGTGTGAGGCCGCCGGGTTCGGCTCGGCGGAACATCAACGTGCAATGGTGAAGCCCCTGGGCTCATTTCAAGGGGAGAGGGGCTGGATTTTCTCAGGGGCCGGAAGCGGAAGGGTGATCCAGCGAGCGAACAGTCTTCGCGAAACAATCGTGTTCGCCGCGGGGGGCATCGTCTTCCGAAGCTGGAACATTCGGATCGGTTGCAGGGAGATTGACGAAGGGACACAGCCATGCCGAAGATGAAAACCAACCGTGGTGCAGCCAAGCGATTCAAGAGAACCGGGAGCGGGAAGCTCCGCCGGCACCGTTCGTCCAAGAGCCATCTGCTGACTGGGAAATCCGCCAAGCGCATGCGGCCGCTCCGCAAGGGGACCCTGGTCCATCGGGCAGATGTCAAGCGGATGACGGTGTTGCTACCATACGCGTGAATCGAATGCGGAATGCGGATTTCGAGAGGCGGAGTGGCTCCAAATTCGCGAATTGAGTTCTGAATCGAACGAAACGGAGAAAGCGAGGCGTACGAATCATGCCACGGGTAAGAGGTGGATTCAAAACACGCCGGCGACGAAATCGCGTTCTGAAGCGGGCGGAGGGATACTGGGGCAAGCGCAAGAGCTGCTTCCGAAGCGCTCAGGAGGCTGTGGATCGGGCCCTGGCGTACAGCTATCGGGACCGGCGGAACCGGAAGCGTGACATGCGGAACCTATGGGTGGTTCGCATCAACGCGGCAGCGCGGCTGACCGGGCTGTCCTACAGCCGGTTGATGGGTGGCCTGCGCAAGGCCGGCGTCGCGGTGGATCGCAAGATCCTGGCCGATTTGGCGGTGCGGGACGCGGCCGCCTTCAACGCGCTGGCGGACCTGGCCAAGGCACAGGCCACAGCGTAGTCGTCGAGTTGGGTCATCGCGGCGCGCCCCGAGGTGCTCGGGGCGCTTTTTTTGCCAGAGGCCGATCCCCGTGGGCCGAGTAGCAGACACCCCGGTTCGCGTGAGAGAGGGTTGCGTCACGGCAGTCGGGTTGCGCTGCAGTCACAGGGATAGGCCGAATATGGATTCTGACGCATGGCGGACATTGTCCAGCAACTGATCTCTCTGGAGGCCGAGGCCCAGCGGGCCCTGCACGGGGCCGTGAACCAGGCTGCGCTGGAGCAGATGCGGGTGCGTTACCTCGGGCGCAAAGGAACGCTGGCCGCGATCCTGCGCGGGCTGGCCGACCTCGATCCAGCCGAGCGACCCGCAATCGGCAAGGTGGCGAACGAGGTGAAGCGGCGACTGGAAACCGCCCTCGCAGCGAAGCGCGAGGTGATCGAGGCTGTGGCCCGGCAGGCGGCGATGGTTGCCGAGCAGGTGGACGTCACGCTGCCCGGCCGTCCGGTGCCAATGGGTCGCCTCCATCCCAGCACGCAGATCCTCCGCCGAATTTTCCAGATCTGGGCCGACATGGGATTCCAAATCTACCGCAGCCGGGACATCGAAACCGAGGCGATGAATTTCGAGCTGCTGAACATCCCGGCCCACCACCCAGCCCGGGACATGTGGGACACCTTCTACACCACGAGGGAAGGCATCCTCCTCAGGACCCATACCTCGCCGGGCCAGATCCGAGCGATGCGCGAGTATTGTCCGGAACCGATTCGGGTCATCCTGCCGGGGATGTGTTACCGGTACGAGCAGATCACCGCCCGCTCAGAGATTCAGTTCCACCAGGTGGAGGGACTGGCTGTAGGCCGCCACGTCACCATGACCGATCTCAAAGGGACGCTGGTCGATTTTTCCCATCGCATGTTCGGCGCTGACCGGAAGGTGCGCTTCCGAGCAAGCCACTTCCCCTTCACCGAACCCAGCGCCGAGATGGACGTGGAGTGCATCATCTGCGAGGGGCGCGGGTGTGTCGTGTGCAAACAGAGCGGCTGGTTGGAGATCCTCGGATGCGGCATGGTCCACCCCGAGGTGCTGCGGAACGGGGGCTATGATCCCGCGGTCTTTTCGGGCTTCGCCTTTGGCATGGGCCCCGAGCGTATCACCATGCTGAAGCACGGGATCGAAGACATCCGCTACTTCTGGGCGAACGACCTTCGCTTCCTCGAACAGTTCTGATGGGATCCCCCGCCTCCGGCGGGCGGCTTTGTGCGGATTCGCGAGCGATGCGTGTGCCGATCAGTTGGCTGAAAGAATATGTTGACATTCCCCTGTCAGCTCATGAACTGGCAGAACGTCTCACCTTCGCCGGGCTGGAGGTGGCGAGCGTGGATACCATCGGCCTGGCCAAGGCCACGCTACCCTGGGATCCCGAGCGGATCGTGGTGGGGGAGATCCTCGAGATCAGGCCCCACCCCAACGCTGATCGGCTCGTGCTTGCCACGGTGGAGTACCGTTCCGGCCAGCCCAGGACGGTGGTCACGGGGGCACCCAACCTACGCGTCGGCGACAGGGGGCAAAAGGTCGCCTTCGCGTTGGAGGGTGCCCGCCACTGGGACGGGTACAGTTCGACTCCAGAGATCACCACGCTCAAGGGGCGGAAGGTCCGTGGAATCTACTCGGACGGGATGGTCCTGTCGGAGAAAGAACTCGGCCTCTCGGATGATCACACGGGTGTCCTGATTCTGGACCGTGAGGCCCCCGTGGGCATGCCCCTGGCAGAGTACATGGGCGACGTGGTCTTGGACCTAGAGATCACTCCCAACATGGCGCGCTGCATGTCCGTGATCGGCGTGGCGCGCGAGGTGGCGGCCCTGACCGGCGGGCGAGTGCGGTATCCCCGCGTCGAGATGCACGCCGAGGGAGAGCCCATCGCAGGCCGCGTGGAAATCGCCATCGCTGACCCCTCGTTGTGTGCGCGCTACACGGCAACCGTGATCTCGGGCCTCACCATCGGTACCTCGCCCGAATGGATGCGGCGTCGGCTGCGCCTGGCGGGGATCCGCCCTATCAACAACATGGTGGATGTGACCAATTACGTGATGCTGGAGTGGGGGCAACCCCTGCACGCCTTTGACTACGATGTGCTGGTGCGTCGCGCCAAGGGCATTCCTCGTATCACGGTCCGCCCGGCGCAGCCCGGCGAGACGATCACGACGCTGGATGGGGTAACACGCGCGCTCACGCCCGAGCGGCTCCTGATCACGGACAGCGCGGGTCCCATCGCCGTTGCCGGTATCATGGGTGGAGCTGAGACCGAAGTGACCGATGCCACTACGACCATCCTACTGGAGTCGGCCAATTTTCACTTCATTTCCATTCGAAAGACTGCCCAGGCGCTGAAGCTTCCCAGCGAGGCCAGCGCACGATTCGGCCGGGGCGTCCCGCCCTCGTCGGCTGGTCCGGCTGCCATGCGGGCCACGGAGTTGATGCGGCGGCTCGCCGGGGGGATGATCGCGCGTGGTATGGCCGACTGCTACCCGGCCCCCCAAGCTCCTCCAGTCCTCACCCTCACGACGGAAGAAGTGCGGCGCATCCTCGGCATGGACCTTCCCCAGGGCGAGATCGAACGGGTCCTGACGGCTCTGGAGTTCCAGTGTGTGCGAGTGGATGAGGCCACGTTACGCGTGACGGCGCCCGACCATCGCCTGGACATCGGGACGGGTGTGACGGGTGCCGCGGATCTCATCGAGGAGATTGCGCGGATCTACGGCTATGATCGCATCCCAGTGACCGAGATGGCGGATACGTTGCCGCCTCAGCGCGACCGGGTGTCGCTGGATCTCGAAGAGCGGGTGCGTGATCTCCTGGTGGTCGCGGGGTTGCAGGAGATCATCACGTATCGCCTGACGACACCCGAGCGCGAGGCCGCGCTGCTTCCCGGGAAGAGGGCTGTGATGGATCCGCCGTACGTCCGGATCGCCAATCCTATCAGCGCCGACCGAGTGGTGATGCGACGGACGCTGCTGCCGGGGTTGATGGAGGTCATGGCCCAGAACGCGCGGCTGCGCGAGCGGCTGAGTTTCTTCGAGATTGGTTCGGTGTATCTTCCCGCGGGGGCGGAAGAGCTGCCAGCCGAACCGCGCCGATTGGTCATCGGCCTCGCCGGGCGAACTGCGCCTGCCTCCTGGCGGGATGCCGACCCTCCTCGCGCTGACTTCTTCGACCTCAAGGGGGTGGTCGAGGCCCTCTTGAGGGGGCTTCATCTGAAGACCGGCATCTTCGAGCCGGTAGTGCATCCAACCTTTGCGCCGGGACGCACGGTCCGGGTTCTTGTCGATGGGCAAGAGGTGGGCATTTTCGGTGAAATCCATCCCGAGGTGCGAGCGGCCTTCGACCTGCCTGCTGGTCCGGTATGCCTGGCAGAACTGGACGCGGAGGCGCTTCTTGCGCGCGTGCCGCCGATGTACCGCGTGGCGGCGGTTCCGCGCTTCCCCCCGGCGCTCCAGGATATCGCCCTGGTGGTTGACGAGGTAGTTTCCGCGGCCGATCTGACCGCAGCCATCCGATCGGCCGGCGGGTCCTTGCTGGCCGACGTCCGTCTCTTCGATGTATACCGGGGTCCTCAGCTTCCCTCCGGCCAGAAGAGCCTGGCCTTTTCCCTTGTGTTCCAGGCGGCGGATCGGACGCTGACCGACGAAGAAGTCGAGGGGGAAAAACGCCGCATCGTCGAGGAGGCAGCACGGCGTCTCAGCGCCCGGCTTCGGGCCTGAGGTTCCTTCTGCCCGACGGGCATCGCTGTTTCCCGCTCTCGGAGAAATCCCCCTTTACAAAGGCATGCGCCTCTGGTAAATTTTTATTGATGGTGACGGGTTGATGCCATGGATGTGGTGCTGGAGCAGCTTGCCGCTCTGGAAATGAAGGTGCGCGAGGCGCTGGCCGAGTTGGAGGAGGCCCGGCGAGCCTGGGATGTGTCGGAGGAAAGGGTCCAAGCCCTCGAGGCGAACCTTCGCTCGCGCGACCAGGAAATTGCTACCCTCGTGGCGCAGCGCGAACGCGATGCCGTGGAGCTCACGCGCCTGCGTACCGAACGGGACGAGGTACGCGGGCGGGTGGAGGGGCTGTTGGGAGAGATCGCGCGTCTCGAGGCAGCCGTACAAGCGGCTGGGGTCTGACCGGCTCTTCCCCAAGGAGTCGAGGGATGACGAGCGCCGAACGAGTCACCGAGGTCGAGATTTTCGGCGAGCGCTACACACTGCGCGCAACTGACAGCCCCGAGTATCTCGCGCGCGTGGCCCGGTACGTGAACGACAAGTTCCACGAGGTGGCAAAGGAGAGCCCAACACTCACCCTTGTGAAGGTGGCGGTGCTGGCATCGCTCAACATCGCCGATGATCTCTTTAGACAGGACGAGGCGAAGGAGCAGATCGAACAGGAACTCCTGGCCCGGATTGACGGGATTCTTCAACTGCTGCATCGCGGAGGCGCGGCGGGATAGGCTGGCGGCCGCGCGGGGGTGGCGTCACGCCCGGAAGGTGCAGCAGGGTGTGGAAAGGACTTGCAACGGGGAACGGCCTGTGCTAGCGTTCCGGCTGGAGATTGGAAATAGGAAGAACCCCTACCGTGTTCGTGATGCGGTAAATTCTTTTGAGCCAACACTCAGAGAACGGGGATCCCTTCAAGAACGTGGTGAGCATGCCCGGCCGCTCCTGCGGACGGGAAGCCTAAAGCGTCTGCGGGACCCCCACCTGGTTATCCAGGTTCAAACGAGCACCTGCACACGGCACAATGGTAGGGGTTGTTCTTTTTCCAGCCCGGTGAACCCTCCGGTCTCTTCGACTAGCAGGCTGCCCTGAGGCCGTCCGTTCCTTTCCCTCCTGCCAGCGGCTTTCCCGGCGTTCGTGCGTGACCTGGGTGCGCGTGGCCAGACGTCCCGAGGGAACGCTGGCTCCTCACCGCGTTCCGCTTTTCCATGGTGTCGAGAGGACCAACGGCACGGCGACAGGTCGATCCCGCTAAGACGGGATGCGACCCTGTGAGCGCGCGGACGAGGGAGGGATTCTCGTGGATATCTCGTGGGTCATCATCGTGCTGGTGTTGGCCATGGGCCTGGGGGGCTTTCTCGCCGGCTGGGCCCTGGAACGCCAACGGCAGAACCGGCTGAAGCAACAGGCGGAGGAGGAAGCCAGACGACTCATTCGCGAGGCCGAGCGCGAGATCGAGGCGCGCCGGAAGGAAGCAGACCTGGAGATCAAGGATTGGACGCTCCAGGCGCGGGGCAACTTCGAGCAGGAGACACGCGCGCGCCGGGAAGAGCTGCAGGGGCTGGAGAAGCGTCTGAACCAACGCGAGGAGATCTTGGACCGCAAGCTAGAGGTCCTGGATCGCCGTGAGCGCGACGTCGCGGGGCGAGAGCAGGAGCTTCG
>Ga0315314_1002010_pt1 | contig 17226 bp, 14 predicted proteins | sample TDP9_MG_FD_203631 | JGI IMG/M metagenome (GOLD analysis project Ga0315314, IMG submission 203631) | Freshwater sediment microbial communities from Lake Towuti, South Sulawesi, Indonesia - TDP9 | ecosystem: Environmental > Aquatic > Freshwater > Lake > Sediment | place: Indonesia: South Sulawesi...
TGTGCTCATCTACGGAGACACTGGCAATGATCCCAGAGTAATTGAAGCAACGGCCGAGGCTGCCTATGGCCTTGGTGCAGAACCAGTGACCTTAAGATACGAGACCCGTACGCGCCCCGGCATCGAACCTCCCAAACCGCTAGCGGCCGCGTTATGTGCTGCTGATGTGATCATAGAATACGCCACATCATACGTTCTCTACACAAAGGCCTTCTGGGACGCAGTAAACAGAGGAAACGTGAGATACATCATTCTGACAGGGATGGATGTGGATATGATGGTGAGATGCATTTCAAGAGTCGACTACGTCAAGATGGTACGACTCGGAGAACGATTGGTCGAGTTGACAAAGAACGCTTTGAAATTCCAAGTCACTACACCCGCAGGGACAGACCTTTCTGTGACAGTTGATAGGGATATGGTCAGGCATAGCGGCAGGATAATCAAGGAACCCTCAGGACAATGGGCAACACTCGGAGGACAAGCGAGCTTCGCTCCCGTGTGGGGGTCCGCCAGCGGTACAGTCATATTCGACGGATGTATCTGGCCACCTGATGAAGTCAACATTCTGAGAGAGTCAGTGAAGCTAACCATAGAGAAAAGCCGCATAGCCGGAATAGAGGGCGGCGTTCAAGCGGCGATGTTTGAGAGATGGCTGCGAAGCCTAGAGGACCCGCACATGTTTGACCTCGTCCATATCTCCTATGGCTTTAACCCAGGTGTCAGGAGGATCACGGGAAGGATACTTGAGGACGAACGGGTGTTTGGAGGCGTCGAAATGGGTATTGGCAGCTACAGAGGAAGGCCTGCCAAGGGCCACACTGACGGTGTAATGCTCAACCCATCAGTTTGGCTTGACGGAACACAAATTGAAAGTGAAGGCAAATACATTGAACCAACGCTAGCCGAACTCAGCCGCGAGTTAGGCATCTAGATCTCTCAAGCCCAACATCCAAGTCACGAGTGGGCTCAAAGCTACTCAGGTTCTATCCAAAGTTCTTCCTTTCGAGGAACATCCGTAATGATTGAAAGCTGAAAAAAGAGGGAAAGGAAAGATGGCTACGTTGTCTGCTGCTTTGGTTTCTTCAGCCGGTAGGCGAGACCTATGCCAACAGCGATGACCACTATGACGATGAGGGCTAGCGTTTCCGTTCCAACTGCCGGTGCTGGCGCAGGAGTTGTAACTGTGGTGGGGGTCGTGACCGTCGGGGCAGGAGCTTTGAGCCAGTATACGCGTTCAGTTCTTTGGTAGCATACTCCACCCGTGTACTCCCAAGCTCCCGGCTGGAACGTGTCTGAGAAGTCGAGATTCAATGCGTTGACATATTGTCGTGTAACTAGCCAGACTTGGGCCTGATCCTCCACTAGGAGTCTAGTTGCTTGCTTAGCAAGTTCTGTTCGCTTCGCCTTGTTCATCTCCACCTCAGACGCGTAGAACAGCTCGTTGACCTTCGAGTTGTTGTATCCGCCGGCGTTGGACCACGAAACTCGAGCGATACCCTTGCCAGTATAGTATCGTATGATCAGCAGTGGATCGGGCCCGGTTGACATCGGGAAGATGAACGTATCGTAGTCCCATCGCTTGAAGACTGCGTCATGCCATGCGGGTGTATCCACTGCAACTATATCCAACTGGATGCCTACTTCCTTGAAGTTGTCCCTCATGATCTCAGCTTCCTTGACATGGGCTGGATACCCGGCAGAGTCGACCGTTATCCTCATCTTGAACCTGATTCCGTCAGGTCCCTTCTTGTATCCTGCCTCATCCAGCAGCGTGTTCGCCAGCGCCGGATCGTATGACGGTTGCTTAACCTCGGGATCTTGGAACCATCTGGTTGCGGGTGCTGGCGAGACTGGTCCTAGCTGAGGAGGAGCTGTTCCGAAGTAGACAAGATCATTGATCTTCTTCGTATCTATGGCCGCCGCGATGGCTTTCCTCACTTTGACATTCTTAAAGAAAGCCGGGCCCTCGGGTTGCTGGTTAAGAATCAAGACATCACATGATCCCGATTGGCTTGGATAGAGCCAGACTTTCTTCCCTGGCAGCTTTCCCGCCTTGATGTCGTCCATAAGTCTTGCGCCATCGGAGTAGGCCAGTGTCATCGCCCACAGGAGGTCAACTTCTCCCTTCTCGAAGGCCAATGCTCGACCCGACGCACTTGGGATTATCTTGAAGATCATCTGGTCAAGATACGGCAAGCCTTTCTTCCAGTACTTCTCGTTCTTGACGAGAGTTATGTGGTCTCCTCTCACCCACTCCTTGTACTTCCATGGACCAGTTCCGACAGGCTCGTTGTTGTACTTGTTAGTCGCTATGTCCACGCCTTCATAGAGATGCTTGGGAGCGATACTCCAACCGACGCCACTGAATCCTTGGATCGGCGAGAACATCGCTGGCCATCCGGTCTTCATGTTGATCACAACAGTGTAGGGATCCGGCGTTTCTATCGATTTCAGCGCATCCTTGAACATCGCTGCGAAGCCGTTGTATACCGGGTTGATGTTCTCATAGCTATACTTCACGTCCGCTGAGGTGAACGGCTTCCCGTCATGCCACGTAGCGTTTCGTATCAGGTTGAACTTTAGTCGCATGCCATCAGAAGAGATCTCCCACGATTCAGCCAGCTCTGGTTTCCACTCTCCCGTAGTGAAATCACTAGCCACCAAGGTATTGAAGATCTGGTGAGCCACTTGCTGGAACAGGAAGGTTCCTGAGCCAGCTCCAAGAAGACCCGGAAGAGCCGGATCGCTTCCCATTCCCCAAACAATCGTGCCTCCATATCTTGGCTGAGCACTTGCAGGCGGAGTCATTGCTGGTGCCAGAAGAACCGAGACGATGGTTGTAGCTATTAGCGCCTTCAGTAAACTGATTTTCATAGCTTATTTCCTCGAAGCGAAGATGTTGCCGATCGATTGGTATTAAGACTTGCGTTTGGAAAGCGAAGCTCGTGTCATCAGGCGATATCTGGAAGGCTCGAAAGCCAACCTATGACTGCACTACGACGCATCCAACCCTCTGTCCGTTGACGTAAGCCTTCACTGTGTCATTACTAAGCGTCTGACTCTATGGCGATTGCAGCCTGCTCCGAGCTATTTTTGAGCCGTTTCTTTCTTCCACTCGTCTACGAACACCTGCAAGAGTTCGCGTTGAAGTCTCGGCCGAGCCTCGGGATCCCTAACAAGCTGCCTGTCCTTGATTTTCTCTCTTAGCCTCTCATAGAACTCGTTCCGAGATAGATCCTTCATGAGCGGCTGAAGCCTCAGGAGGCTACTAAATAGATCCATGAACCTCAGAGAGGCATAGCCGGTCTCGTTGGCGAACTCGATAGAATAGTTAAGAGTTCGCAGAAGAACGTCAAAGAAGCGGTCTTCCAAATCTCCGGTCAACTCAACGCACCCCTAGATTTTCCCACCTTTTCCCGAAGTAATCTATGTAAACTATCTCTGAGAGGGTTTTCTTGGGGGGAGGCGTAGGAACCTTGTCTGGATAGCCAAGAGATACGACGAGTATCGGCTCCCAACTCTCCGGGGCGTTCACAATCTTCCCTATGGCTTCAGCATTGAACGAAACAATGGGGCAACTGCCTATGCCCAAGGCATGAGCAGCCAGCAGTATGTTTTCAGCCGCGAAGCATGCATCAAGAGTCCCTCTCTTTTCCGCAGCCTTTTCGATCCCTATGATTATCGCGGCGGTAGCATCTGCATAGAATCCTGGAGAGCAATTCTTGACCATTCTCAGGGCCTGTGGATCCTTAACGTAGATGAAGGTCCAAGGTTGCCTGTTCCCAGCCGACGGAGCCCATCTGGCGGCTTCCAGTATCTTCAAAGCATCTTGGTCCGGTATGTTTTCGCTTTTGAAGCTCCTGATGCTCCTCCTAGTTCTTATTGCTTCCAGAACCTCCAACAATCACCATCTCATTGGTACGTTGTTCTTTGGATTGGACTATAGAGCTTCATGTCTCCTTCATGAAAAAGCTTCAGGTATTATGGGCTCAAAGACTGGACAAGGCAACAGTTGGCATATCTTAAATATCCAGCAGCGGCAGTTCGCTGAATCGAACAGAGATGAGAACTCTAACCAAGCAAGACATGTCTGATCTTCTTGTTGGCACAGGCATACTTGGATGCGGTGGAGGAGGAAGCGAACGACTGGGCCGGCAGCTCATCAACGCAATCTATGATTCAGGCAAAGAGTTTTCCTTGATAGATCCCATGGAGATTCCTGACGACGAGTATCTCTGCATTACCGCCGGAGTGGGAGGTGGAGTCGGAAAGGAGATCAAGGACAAGCTCAAGCCGTACCTTGCTCCCACTGAGAAGCAGAATCCTGTTGAACTTCAAACCCGAACCGCACAGAGGGCAATAAGAGAGCTGGAAGCACTCATCGAAAAGCGTTTCTTCACCTATGTTCCAAGCGAGATAGGTCCAGGGAACACCGTTCTCCCCATGTACTTGGCGGCCCTTGAGGGGAAACCGGCAATTGACGCCGACGCATGTGGAAGAGCCAAACCTGAGATGTCACTTTCCACCACTCACGTCGCCGGAATCCCGGTCACACCTATGACAATGGCGAACACAATCGGAGACCTCATGATTCTGAAGACAGCAGTAGACGACTACCGAGGCGAAGACATAGCACGCTACATGGCAGTCGTATCAGGAGGCATGGTCAGCGTCGCAAGAGCGCCAAGCACTGCCAGCGAATACAAGCAGGGCGTAGTTCGCAGCTCCATATCGCGGAGTATTAGGCTCGGATCCATGGTAAGGGACAGTAGAGAGAAAGGCCTCAACCCGGTCGAATCGATCCTCAAATCTGAGCCAGATTGCGTCCACCTCTTCCACGGTAAGGTCACATCTTGGACAAGAAAAGAAGAAGGAGGCTTCATGTGGGGAGACGTAAGCCTTGAAGGCTTGGGCGATTTCCGTGGACACCGCCTAGACGTGTGGTACAAGAACGAATACTTGGTCGCATGGATGGATCGCAAGCCCTACGCAACATGCCCCGACTCCATATGCATGATCGACGGACTCAACGGAGAGGGGCTGTCAGCCTGGGTTCCAGATCTGAGTGCGCAGATAGGAAGAGAAGTGGAGATCTTGGGATTCAGGGCCGACAAGCTGTGGCGAACGGACAAGGGGGTCAACCTCTTCGGGCCAAGGCACTTCGGATATGACATTGACTTCGCTCCCATAGAGAAGGCCGCCAGACGAGGACGATAGAGGGGCAGGACTTCTGAATACCAAAAAGGAGTGACTACTTCGTTCTGCGACTCTCAAACTCCGCAGCTCGTGTCTCCACGAATTCTCTGACTTTCTCCTCGCTATACTTCTTCGCTTCCCGCTGCTTCTGCAGGTGTTCCTTAATTGTGTTCAGGACATTATCCATGTTGAAAGGTTTGACCACGTAGCCATCTGCGCCCCTATTGACTGCTTCGATCGCATTCTGCAGCGATGGATATCCCGTGACAATTATCTTAGCCATCTTCGGAACAGTTTCCTTCATCGAAGTCAGCAGCTTCACTCCATCCATGTCCGGGAGGCGAATATCGATCAGAGCAAGGTTGTAGAACTTCGCCTTGGACTTTTCAATTGCACTCTCCCCATTCTCTGCCGTATCTACAATGTACCCCTTCTCCTCTAGCACCGCCTTTAGAGTCTCTCTTATGCTCTTGTCATCATCAATAACGAGAATCTTGGCCTGTTCACTCACTTCTCTTTCACCTCCTCAGGCTTCGACTTGATCGGAAGTATTAAGGTGAAGGTTGTACCTTTTCCCACTTCGCTCTCAACAGATATCGAGCCCCCATGCGCTTCCACGATGCGCTTGCAGATCGGCAACCCAAACCCCATACCCTTTGCCTTCGTCGTAAAGAATGGCCTCCAAAGGCTCTCCATGCCTTCCTTCGTCACTCCGATCCCAGTATCTCTGAAGTCGATCTCCATGCTGCCGTTTGATTTCCTGCCCGTGATTGTCAGCGTTCCTCCTTTGGGCATAGCGTCAATCGCGTTCTGAATCAGGTTAATGAAGACCCTCTTCATCTTCTCCGCATCAATCGTTATCTTCGGTTTGTTTTTAGTGAAGTCCACTAAGCGTATGCTCTCTGGAACCTTCACTGAGGCCAGAGCCTCTCTTGCGATTGACTTCACATCGGTCTCGGTGACTTCTAGGTGGAGTTCTCTTGAATATTCTAATAGATCGTTAATGATCCTGTTTGAGTTCTCTATATTGTCCTCAATGATCGCCAGCATTTGTGCCGCTTTGCTGTCAAGCGTTGATCCTGACTTCGTCTTCACATAGTACGCTGCGCCTGCAATCCCGGTCAGAGGGTTTCGCAGATCATGCCCTACCATCGCCGCCAGCTCTCCAATAGCGGCGAGCCGTTCGGACTGACGAAGGCGTTCTTCGATATGCTTGCGTTCTGTGACATCTGAGAAGACGCCATCAGCATAAAGCACTCCATCCTTCTCGTAGGTTGCCACTGATCTGTCATGTAGCCAAATCCATTCGCCATCCTTTCTCTGAATTCTGTACTCAACATCAAATACCTTCCCCCCCGTGAAGAGCAGTTCGTAGTTCTCCTTGACTTGTTCAATGTCTTCAGGATGGATTCTTCCAAGCCAGAGGCGTTCGCCTGCCTCGTAAATCTGCTCCGGAGTGAATCCATAAACCCTTTGCACGTTAGGGCTGATGAACACAGTATTCCCTCTCTGGTCGGTTGTCCATGTGACATCCGGGATGTTTCTGATAAGAGAACGATACTTCTCCTCACTCTCTCTCAGTCGCTTTGTCCGTTCATCAACGAGCATTTCCAATGTCTCAACCTGTCTCAGGCGTGCAAGAGCGGAGGCGACGTGCACTGCAAGCGTTTCAAGGAGCTTCTGGTCCTCTTCAGTGAAGGCGCCGAGTCTGCTGCTCTCCACGTTAAGGACGGCGGCCACTTTTCCCTCGATGAGTACAGGTACCGCGAGTTCTGATACTGTTGGCGGAGCCTCTTCTCGTGAAGTCAGCTTCCTTGCATCCACAAACGCAGGCTCTTTGCTAACATCTGATACTCTGGCTGTCTTTCCCATGTTTGCAGTCTTAGCTACTATTCCAAGACCATCTAGAGGCCACTTCAGTGGCGATACAGGTATCCCTCTAGACCCCTTCACGAAGATGTATGCCCCCTCAACTGTGCAGAAGTCTGCGACATCAAAACCAAGCGTGAACTCCATGGCGTCAAGAGTATGATTCACAACCTCGTCAACAGTCTTGGCAGCGTTGAGCTGTATTGAATATCTGTGAAGCGCCTCGAGTTTCTCCTTCATCCGGACACGTTCGGTGATATCTCTTGAGATGAGTTGAAAGCCAACCGGAGTCCCCTCTTTCTTGATTACTTTACCCTCCACTTCGACCCACATCCATCCTCCGTCTTTGCGCCTGAACCGAATCTCCAGAAAGCGGCCAGGTTCTCCTTCCAGTCTTGCCCTCATCCGTTGCGCTAACAGGTTCAAGGTTTCATTCTCGAACATGCCTAGTGTGAACCCGTTCTTTCCAATGATCTCGTCACGCGAGTAGCCTGAGACCTCCTCAAACCTCTTGTTCACAAAGGTGACTGTGCCCTCAAGATCCACATTGCATACGCTGATTGGCGCCTCTTCTATCCAAGTTCTGTATCTTTCCTCGGATTCCCGGAGAGTTTCCTCCATGCGCCTCCGTTCGGTGACATCTCGGGCAATGTGAAAAGTTCCAACGATACGACCGTTCTCACGAAGAGTGCGTCCACGGATCTCAAGGACCATGCGGTGCCCATCTTTCGAGAGCATTCCCATCTCAAGCCGCTCAACATCTTCTCCGTGCAAGATCTTAGTCAACGCCACTTGCGTGGCGGTCCTGCTCTCTGGCAAAACAAACTCCAACGGGCTCCTGCCCAGTAGCTCTTCAAATGTGTAACCAGTGACTTCGCACGTCGCTCGGTTCACGGCCGATATCTTGCCTGACGCATCCAGAGTGATGATGAGGTCGTTTGCCTGCTCAATGTAGCCCCGAATCCGCTCTTCACTTCGCTTCAGCTCTTCCTCTATTAGCTTCTGCTCTGTGATATCTCTTGCAATAGCGATGACATGTGTTACGGTGCCTCGTGAACTCTTCAAAGGGCCTTTCCTAGTTTGAAGCGTGTGTATGACGCCCTTGCTATCTGGAACAGTTATCTCCGGCCTGTCAATAGAGACTGCTTTCTCAAAGACATCCTGATCTGTTCTGTGAACATCGCTTACGGTCTCTCTCGGATAGAGGTCGTACGCCGTTCTACCGAGAATCTTGTCTCTGGGTTTGCCAAAGAACTCACAAACGGCGTGGTTGACAAACACATATTTCAAATTCCTATCCTTGACGAATATGCAGTCCGGAATACTGTCCAAAACTGACTCCGAGATTTTCCCGGGCCATGATGATACACTCACCCCCCTATGCTTGGAAGAACTCCTTTCTCGAACAGCGTCTTTTCTCATTCTTTCGAATCTCCTGCAAGCTTCCTCGCACGGTCGACATACTCAACCAGCGTAGAGTTCGGCTGTCCCTTGAACTCCAACCCCAACTGACCATGCAGGCTCTTGGCGATAAGTGCCTCAACAGTCCTGGCTCCCTCGCCCAGCAGTCCCCTCAATGCTTGATGGAATGCCTCAAGCCTATCAGGGATCTTGTCGCGCCTAATCCCGTAGCTTCTCTCAAGGTGATAGTAGATAGAACCCCTAACACTTTCACCGAGCACTGCCAGTCCCTCATCAACCGCTTTCAGAACGGTGGAATCAAATGGTCGAGACAGTTTTGATTCATCCGCACTATGGACTTGGGTTATTCTGCGGGTTATCCGTCCATCGCCCCGCAGACTCAGATCTATGCAGCCCCACTTGGTTCTCCTTTTCGCTCATGTTCCTCACTTTGGCTAGAGTATGGGGGTAAACTTGGCTGAACTCAACCCTTTCTCAGGGTCCAAGGTCATGTCGTATATGGGTGTTCGAGGCTTCACTCCGTAGACGAGAATGCTTCCGCACCTGTCGAGGATGCGGAGATGAGTCGCTGCCATATTGCCGACAGTTCCTGCAAGGCATTCATAACCAGGCTTTGCAAGTATATGGGCGAGTTCTCTGTGGCGAATAACGTCTATCGATAGCTGGCTCAGGGCGCTCTCTGCATACTCAACGCCAAAGATGTCGACGAAATGATCTAGGGCAACCCACCAAATCACCGGCTTTCCCGTTTCCTTCCTCAGGCTTGCTCCTATCGCCAAGTACTCCACTAATCTCTCTTCAGGCGTCTCTCCCTTCAGAAGCACTGAGTAGGGTTTCACATCCCCCTCAGTCTTGCTCCACTTCTCAGCTATTCTCGTGTACTTTACGTTCTCTCCTGCGGAGATTGCCAATCGTTCGTATGATCCGGCAGGGTCTATTCCCAGCGAGCATACTCCAACACTTGGAGAACCATTGTTCAATAGATTCGCAATTATCGAATGCACGATGACCCCGTAGGCTGAGAAGGCAACAGCTTCTGCTACTTCGAGAAGCACGAGGGATCCTCTTGGATATCCCCCTCCGAGAATCTCGTCCAGCGATCTGAGTCCAGTTGAGAAATGGCTGTCGGAATCCGGAACTCGTTCTAGCCTTCTCATACGCTGAAACGCTTTATGATGGAACGGTGGAAACACCGTGAAGCCTCCTTCCAGCGTGAATGGGATGACGGGAGAAACCATCCTTGTTCCTCTAAGTTTGGCGAATATTAGTTCTCGTAGAGTCCTTCCGTGGTAGTCCAACCTCTTTAGGAGGAAGACCCCGTCTGCTATGAAATCCTCTGCCGAGTTGCCAATGTAATCTTTGTCTGATTGTAACTCCTTTGTGATCAGTGTAGTGCATCCATAACTTGGGACTAGCTTCGTTAAGACCGTATGGGTGAAAATGCGGGACTCATATTCGTTGGTGAAGGACTGAGACAGCGCAGTAATTGAGTCGATCACAAGTCTTTTCACTCCGACATCCTTGATGGTAGCCATTATCGAATCCATCATCGCTGGTAGTCCCTCACCTTTCATTGAAGGAAACGCAAGAATGTGGATCATTCCGCACTCCTCAAGATCGGAGAAGTGCTTCCCGAATTGCTGCAAGAGGTTAGCTAGAAGAGCCTCTTTGGATTCGATCAGCGACACGTAGAGGCCCTTTTCATTGTACATAGAGGCTCCTGCCTCTAGATACTTGCAGCACATTGACGTCTTCCCGCTGCCCGGCGGCCCAGTAACCAAGACTAGACTTCTCTCCAGAAAGCCTCCTTGGATCATGGGGTCAAGTCCAGCGACCCCCGTCGGAACCCTCTTCAGCATGAAATTCTTCCTAAGGCCGGCCGGCCCGTAGGCGCTATCCAAATGGGCACCTGAGATCTTGATGTCTGTTGGCGCCAAGGCCTAGGTCCCTTAGTTCTCTATTTTCTTAGTTTTTGACTGATAGGAGACTCCAATTTGAACAGTTGTTCGCCCTGTGGGGACACACCTAGAAGAAACGCAGCCAAATCTTTTCAATGCGCCGATAAAGATTCTACGCGGTGATTCGTCGTTTTTTCGGGCAATCAGTCAAGCGAGAGTGCGGCTCAGGAAACTCGGAAGAAGGTGACATATCTACCAGCAGATGAGTTCAAGGGCCTCGTTCGCCGTAAAATGGAGGAGGCCGCGAATAAAGGCCAATTTGGCCGTGGTAGATAGACCTGCGGCTAGCGACTTTTGCTGTCTACGACCGAAATCAACCAGTTGAGGCGGGAGATCGAATGGTTTGAAGCAGTACGTCGCCACAGATCTAACTTTCTGAAACTGTTTCGCCGCACATGGTGCACTTCTTCAAGTGGAATTCTACTTGGTTGACTATGTACACCCACCGATGATTGCAACTGGATGAGGCGCTGATCATACGATCCACCCTATTCGCCCCCGGATCAGGGTTTGCCGGGTCGCATATAAGCAGGAGAGATAGACGGATGTGATCACGCAGAGAGGCTGATCTGTGCCTTCACTGTGACTCGCTTCCTCGCGCGTAGTCAGTGCCTGATCCTTTTCAGCCCTAGCAGAGCCAATGCGCGTCCAATCAGACTCAGCCCTGTCACGACTACGAGCAGCGCCAAGAATGATCCGAACGCCATTATCCCAAGGCCAATCCTGTCGAGTAGGTATGCCATGTCGACCCAGAAAACCCAGTCACCCAAAGTGTGTGCAACTCTTCTGGCGCGATCCTTGGTCCAAAGCTGAAGGATCGTGAGGAGTCCCAGCCACAGGCTCCAAGCGACAGCGAAGTTCCTGAGGATAAGGTACAAGAAAGGGTGCGAGGAAGAAGGCGCTGGATAGTATATGCCGTCGAAGAGCGGGACAGGTCTCAGGTCCCTCAAGAAGGTGCGGATCTCATCGGCCAAGGGATAGACTATGAAGAAAACTCCGGCCAGGACAAGGAAGACGCCTAGCGACGCAGCTCTTAAATTCCGGCTGACTCTGACTCGACTGGATTCGTTCAAAGCTTCAGGGCCTGCCGTTACGACTACTTTCTTCTCAGTGCCGCTGCGACTATGACAAGTCCTATCACGATAAGCAGTGTCGACCAGAAGAACTTGGCGAGTGTTCTGACTATGTTCCAGAAGCCGAAGGATGCCCAGAACCAGAGACCTATCTGGTCAAGTACCCAAGCTGCTCCAAATATGACCAAACCTAGCCCTACTAGGAGTAGAATTGCGGGACCCAGCCAAGAAAGGTCAAGCGGAACTGCCGCGGCTGTTGGAGGAGAGGCGCCAACAGGGGCTCTCGGAACAATGATCGCCATGACTAGGTAGAGCAGTATTCCTGTTCCGCTGGCAAACGCAAGTAGAACAAAACCTAGCCGGATCAGCGTAGGGTCCACGTTTAGATACTCGGCGATTCCGCCGCATACGCCTGTAATCATCCTATTCGCATTGGACCTGTAGAGCCGTCGAGCTTGAGGCGATGCTGTGCTCAATTCACGTACCTTCGCTCAGAGAAGAACAGCTACGACTTAAGGGTGTTGGTCCCAAGTTCCTATGCCTTCTATGGAAAATAGTTTAACCAATGGGCACGTAAGGTTCGTTTGGTGTCGATTGTCAATGCAGATCGGAAAGCTTCCAAGAGTTCGGTTAGCAACCTTGCCTACTCCTCTAGAAGAAGCACCGCGACTCACCAAGATGCTAGACGGCCCCAAGATCCTATTCAAGAGAGACGACAACAACGGGTTTGCCCTTGGGGGAAACAAGGCTCGAAAGCTGGAGTTTCTTCTCGCCGACGCGATCAAGGACGGAGCAGACACGATAATAACTACAGGCGGATTGCAGTCGAATCACGCAAGGCTCACTGCGGCTGCAGCGAAAAGGTACGGGATGCGTCCAATATTGGTCCTGCGAGGAAACGAAACTGCAGAGTCCAACGGCAACCTCCTCTTGGATCAGCTTCTCGACGCCGAGATCAGAACTGTTCCGTCGGACCTCAGGAATACTATGCCTGTCATGGAAGACATCGCAGAAGAGGTCAGAGACAGTGGAGGCGCACCCTACGTAATCCCGTCGGGAGGATCAAACCCCATCGGCGCCATAGCCTACGCAAACGCCATGCTTGAGATCGTCTCTCAGGCCGTTGAGATGAACACGAAGGTCGACCACATAGCCTTCTCGTCAGGCTCAGGCGGAACCCAAGGAGGGCTACTATTCGGAGCCAAGGCATTGAACTTCGAAGGCAAGGTTCTAGGAATCAGTGATGGGGCTTCCCGCGATCCATTGATCCACAAGATCGTCGACATCGCCAACGGCTGTGCGAGACTGATCGATTCACATGCCTCCGTTTCTGTGAAGGAGGTGGACTTCCTCGACCAATACGCCGGCAAGGGTTACGGAATTCTCCAAAAGGAAGTCGTCGACGCCATGGTGACGGTTGCTAGAGCTGAAGGAATCTTTCTCGACCCGGTGTATACGGGAAAGGCGATGTGGGGCCTCATTGACTTGATCCGTCAAGGATACTTCGAGAAGGATGAGACAGTAGTCTTCATCCACACTGGCGGGATCCCTGCTCTATTCGCATACAGGAAGGAGTTGGCCGGTTTCTGGGGATGACGTTTGCATCCTGACCTTGGAAGCAGAGACCACCTCTTTGTTGATGCGAACGGCCGCCTTCTCATCGACGGCGTTGATACAATTGAACTGGTAAGAAGGTTCGGAAGCCCTCTCTATGTCATGAGCGCAGAGAGACTAAGAAAGAATTACAGGGGCTTCGAGAACGCTTTCAAGTCAATGTATGACAAGGTCCTCATCTGCTTCGCCTACAAAGCGAATAGTCACCTAGCAGTCTGCAAGCTACTGAAGGACGAAGGAGCTGGGGCAGAGGTCGCCTCTGGAGGCGAACTCCATGTCGCGCTAAAAGCCGGAGTTTCGCCAGGGAAGATAGTCTTCGATGGCCCGAACAAGACATCAGAAGAGCTCAGAACAGCGATCGAGGCAGAGGTGGGACTCATCAACGCAGACTCGACGACAGAGATCAAGAGAATCGGTAGAGTGGCCGCTCAGGTCGGAAAGAAGCCCACGATAGGAGTTCGGGTAAACCCAGACATCCCGGCAGCGACTCATCCACATTTGGCAACAGGTCTTCGAGAGCACAAGTTCGGAGTCTGGATCGAAGAAGCCTTCGAGGCATACGAACTGGCGAGCAAAGAGAAGAACATCAATGTTGCAGGAGTACTGGCGCACATCGGATCAGACATATCGAGCGTAGAACCATTCAGAGATAGTGTTTCCCGTATTCTTGATCTGATAGGTGACCTACGAGACAAACTTGGCTTGGAGATCAGCTTGATCGATCTCGGAGGCGGGCTAGGCATTCCGTATTCGGCTAGCGAAGTTCATGCCTCTACTAGTGAGTATGCTCACATAATCACCTCCTCGATTAGAGAGCACGCCCGTGAGCGAGGTTTTCCTTCACCAACCCTAATCCTCGAACCGGGAAGAGCCATAGCCGGCGACGCCGGAATCCTCCTCACAACAGTTGGTGTTGTCAAAGAAACAGCCAGAAGAAACTGGGCGATTGTCGACGCCGGCATGAACCTTCTTCTCAGACCTGCACTGTACGAAGCTTACCATCACGTCATCGTGGCGAACAAAGCATCGAAGCCGTCAGCGGCAAGATACAGCATTGGTGGGCCGTGCTGCGAGTCAGGTGACTACCTCGCGAAGGACAGAGAGCTGCCGAAGCTGGCAGAAGGAGACCTACTCGCGGTGTTAGACGCAGGTGCATATGGATTCACGATGTCAAGCCACTACAACTCATACCCTAGATGCGCCGTCGTCATGGTCGAGGATGGAGTCGGTAGGCTGATTCGTTCCCGCGAGACATACGAAGACCTACTGAGAAATGAGACTCTTTGAGTTAAGGTGAACTCTTGAGGATCCCTTTCGTGAAAATGCATGGGTGCGGCAACGACTTCATCCTCATAGACGAAACAAGGACTTCGGTCATGAGCAAGAGACTGCGTCGTAGGTTCGCGAGACAGGCTTGCGATAGGCACAGATCTATTGGTGCTGACGGAGCAATCTTTCTGGCAATGATGAGGAAGAAAAGTGCGGCGCTAGCCGCACGGTTTTTCATGCCCGATGGCTCAGAATCTGAGATGTGCGGGAATGGTGCACGATGCGTCGCTGCCTACGCAGTTTACTCTGGAATCGCGTCGATGGGAAAAGAGATCGCCATTGCCACGATGAGATGGATCGTCCGAGCGTTGGTGACTCGGCGACGACGCAACATCTTCAAGGTTCAAGTTTCTTTGGGAAGCCCTAGGCTAGGACCTGATGAGATTCCCATAGGGGCTCAAGGAGGTACATTCGTCGGCAGAAGGATTAGCGTTCCAAACGTCGGTGCAGTTCAGATGACCGCGGTAGACACGGGAGTTCCACATGCTATCATCTTCGCGGACGACATTGAGCACATCGATGTGGAAGAAGTGGGAAGAGCCGTGCGGCATATGAGGACAATCTTTCCACATGGGACGAATGTCGACTTTGTTGAGTTCGATGGCTTACTAAGAGTCAGAACGTATGAACGTGGAGTCGAGCGTGAAACCTTGTCGTGTGGAACAGGCGTTGCAGCCGCAGCCGTGGCCGCCTACCTTGCCGGAAGAACCTCAGCGAACAGGCCGATAGAAGTCATGACGAAGGGAGGTCGTCTGACGGCCACAATTGTAGTCAAGGAAGGCTTACTCAAAACTATATTGCTCACGGGACCAGCAGAGATAGCGTTCTGTGGCGAGGTTGAATTCTAGGCATCAACTGGGAGAACGCCTCGCAAGTGGCGCCACACTTATATGCTCGCCTAGCGCCTTCTGCGAACGGTGCCTATTGATGAAGCACGGTGGGCTAGTTTGCCAACCGGCCACATCTGACTCTAGGCACTGCTGATTCTCATCCCGCACCTGCTACACCTTCAGCCCCCAAGCCTGATCTTGTCCTATTCAATAGCCTCACCAAACGCTTGGAGCCCTTCGTTTCGCTTGAACCAAGCCGGGTCAGAATGTACACGTGCGGTCTCACCGCGAATGATCTCATGCATCTTGGTCATGCTAGGGCGTACATTGTCTGGGACGTACTGAAGCGATACCTAGAGTACTTGGGCTACGAGGTCTTTCATGCTTCGAATGTGACGGACATAAGCATAGACGACAAGATTCTACGACGGATCAACGAGTCAGGTGAAAGCTTCCAACAGTATGTCAACCGTTACACGCAGTCATACTTTGAGGACAGGTTGAAGCTTGGCATAGCACCAGCTAACGTGCATCCCCTTGCCACTCAACACATCCAAGAGATGATAGAGTTGATTGAGAAGCTGGTGGAGAAAGGATTCGCGTATGAGACAGAGGACGGCGTCTACTTTCGAATATCACAATCCGGGGCATACGGAAAGCTCTCCGGAGTAGTCAAGGACAGGCTTGAAGCTGGTTCCAGCAGGCGAGTGAGCAAGGATGAGTATGAGAAGGAAGAGATCGGAGACTTCGTCCTATGGAAGAAATCGAAACCAGGAGAGCCATATTGGCATAGTCCTTGGGGGCGTGGCAGGCCAGGTTGGCATGTTGAATGTTCTGCAATGGCGATGAAGTATCTAGGCGAGAGCTTCGACATACACTGCGGAGGCGAAGAGCATAGGTTTCCGCACCACGAGAATGAGATCGCACAGAGCGAGGCCGCGACTGGAAAGCCTCCTGTCAGATACTGGTTACATGTCAGGCACCTGCTACTGAATGGCCGAAAAATGTCAAAATCCATGAGAGAATTCGTTTCGGTAAGGGACGCAGTCGAGAGATACGGAGCGTTACCTGTTAGAATATTCTTGCTCTCAACTCATTACAGGAAAACCATGAGTTTCGACGAAGAGTTTCTTCATACAGCGCTCATACATGCGGATAAGATCAGCGAACTCTGGGCGACGGTGGAGCACTACACCGGCGACGGACAATCATCAACAACGCCTGGTGAGGATGCTCTACTCACCCAACTGAGTTCTTCGAGGTTCACGTTTGAGGAAGCAATGAGTCACGACCTGAACACTCCTCTTGCTCTATCCGCCGTGATCGCATTGGCGCGACGCATCGCGAACCACCTTAACGCTGGAGGAAACATCAGCCGACCCACCGCGTTGATGACTAAGGATCTCTTGAGGTCGGTCGGGCTCGTGCTCTTTGGCGATCTCGCAACATCTGAGCTACGTGAGCAGCATGATAAAGCATTCAGAGATCTGGTTCAATTGGTTCTCAATAAGAGGGATGCCCTCAGAGGGGAGAAGAAGTATGACGAGGCAGATGGCGTCAGAAGAGAACTAGAGAAACTTGGCGTAGTGCTTCACGATCTGCCCGATTCAACGATCTGGAGAAGAGCACGTCAGAGCAAGCGATGAGCATCCTACGAGGTTGCGATGGTCACAGTAATGCCGGGGTGGCCGAACGGTTCAGGCAGCGGCCTGCAGAGCCGCTAGACACAGGTTCGATTCCTGTCCCCGGCTCCAACTCCCTATTGAAAGTCTACGTCTTTGATCTTCTCCCTCTTCATACCGCAAGCTCTAATACAATAAGAATTCTTGAAAGCAAGGGATGATTGACATGACGAAGGTTGCAGTGAAAGGTGACAGGATTCCTAAGCCAATTGGACCGTACAGTCCTGCAGTCAAGGCGGGCAGCTTCGTT
>Ga0315314_1002012_pt1 | contig 17222 bp, 13 predicted proteins | sample TDP9_MG_FD_203631 | JGI IMG/M metagenome (GOLD analysis project Ga0315314, IMG submission 203631) | Freshwater sediment microbial communities from Lake Towuti, South Sulawesi, Indonesia - TDP9 | ecosystem: Environmental > Aquatic > Freshwater > Lake > Sediment | place: Indonesia: South Sulawesi...
CAGGCCCTGAACTATGCGGTGGACAAGGAATCCATCGTGAAGAATATCTACCAGGGTCTGGGCATGGTCATCCCGGCCATGGTGGGGCCCCTCAACACCGGATATGCCCCAGTGAAGGGATACCCTTACGATCCCGCCATGGCAAAGAAGCTCCTCGCGGAAGCGGGCTATCCCAACGGCTTCAAGACGACCATGTGGACGCCCAAAGGCCGCTACCTCAAGGATTACGAGCTGGCCCAGGCGGTGCAGCAGCAGCTTCAGGCGGTGGGCGTCCAGGCCAGCCTGGAGACGTTCGAGTGGGCCGCGTATCTGGCGCTGCTGCGGAAGCCCGTACAGGAGGCCAAGCAGGAGCTGTACCTGATCGGCTGGGCGCCCTCCACGGGGGAGGCTCGCTGGGGGATCTATCCCATCACCGCGTGCGACCAGTGGCGCCCCAAAGGGTCCAATGACTCCTTCTACTGCAACAAGCAGGTGGACGAGCTGATCAACAAAGCGGTAGCCGCGACGACATTGAAGGAGCGGGATACCCACCTGAAGAGAGCCCAGGAGCTGCTGGTCGAGGATCCGTCGTCCATCTATCTCCTAGCCACCAAGGAGACCGTGGGCATGTCCTTGAAGCTGAACGAGATTGTCAACTCCCCCCTGGAGCTGGTCTACGCGACCAAGGACACCTGGAAGGAGAAATAAACCGGTTCAACGTTCACCCTTCGAGGCTCGGGGCGGGGCGATGGGATTCCGGGGCGTCAGGCCCTCCGGACCTCATCGCCCTTGCCATGTCCGGATGACCCTGAATCTTGCGGGGTGAACCTTGCACCTTGAACCATGCTGTCGTACATCCTGCACCGGATTTTGATGCTGGTCCCCGTCCTGTTCGGGGTGACTCTTGTCTCCTTCTCCCTCTTGCATCTCGTCCCTGGCGATCCAGCCGAGGTTCTGGCAGGACAGGAGGCGACGCAGGAGGACGTGGATCGCATCCGGCGGGAATACGGCCTGGACCAACCGCTGGTGATCCAGTACGTGCGGTTCGTCTGGAATGCGGTCCGGGGCGACCTGGGTATCTCCATCCAGTCCCGCCATCCGGTCCGGGACCTGCTCCTGCAACGGCTGGCTTTCACTCTCCAGCTCTCCCTGGTGAGCATCCTGGTGGCCGCCGCCATCGGGCTCTTGGCCGGGATCATCTCTTCCACGCGGCAATACTCCTTCTTCGATACTGCCAGCATGCTGGGGGCCCTCTTCGGCATCTCCATGCCCATCTTCTGGCTGGGCCTCTTGCTGATCCTCGTCTTTGCCGTCAAACTCCACTGGCTCCCGTCGGGGGGCACGGGGAGCCTGCGCCACCTGATCTTGCCGGCCATCGCCCTGGGGAGCGCCTCGGCAGCCGTCATCGCCCGGATGACACGAGCCTCCATGCTGGAGGTGGCCAGGCAGGATTACATCCGGACATCGCGGGCAACGGGCCACCGGGAAAGGGCGGTCATCTTCCGCCACGCGCTGAAGAACGCCATGATCCCGGTGGTGACGGTGTTTGGGCTGGAGTTCGGGTACATGCTGGGTGGCGCGGTGTTGACGGAAACCGTGTTCTCCCTCCCGGGCATCGGGCGCCTGCTGGTGGAGGGGATCTTCGCCCGGGACTATCCGGTGGTCCAGGGTGCCATGATCATGGTAGCGACAACCTTCGTGCTGGTGAACCTACTCACGGATGTGGCGTATGCATTTTTCGATCCGCGCATTCGGTACGAGTGACGGACAGAGTGACAAGGGGACAAAGTAACGGAGGGGTGGGAAGATCTGAGGTATGGCTTGCGGGCTTTTGCGCGTACCTGCTTTGTTACTTTGGCCCCCGGTCACTTTGTCACTGACGGCGATGGCGATGCAGGCGGGAGAGACATTGCGAGAGCAGAAGGAGCGGGTTGCTGCGGGGGGCGAGCTGGCCGACCTGTGGAGGCGTCTGCGCCGGAATCGCGCCGCCGTGGCCGGCGCCGCCATCGTGACCGCCTTCGTTCTCTTGGCAGTGCTGGCGCCGGTCCTGGTGCCCTACAATCCCATCCAGGGGAACCTGGGTGACCGACTGAATCCCCCCAGTACCGCTCACTGGCTTGGAACCGACGAGCTGGGGCGAGACCTTTTCAGCCGGATCCTCTACGGTGCCCGGGTGTCCTTACAGATCCAGATTGTCGCCGTCATCCTGGCGTTGATCATCGGGGTGGCGCTGGGCGCCATTGGGGGCTATCTCGGCGGCCACGTAGACAATGTGATCATGCGCTGCATGGATGTGCTGCTGGCCTTTCCCAGCATTTTCCTGGCCCTGGGGATCATTGCCGCGCTGGGTACCGGCCTTTTCAACCTGATGCTGGCGGCCGGCATCGCCTCCATTCCCCAGTTCGCCCGAATCGTGCGCGCCTCCGTCCTGTCCCTGAAGGAGCGGGAGTTTGTCGAGGCGGCCCTGGCGCTGGGCGGGGGAAGCGGCCGGGTCCTGTTCCGCCACCTGCTCCCCAACTGCCTCGCCCCCATCATCGTCCAGTCCACGCTGCGGATGGCGACGGTGCTCCTGACCGCATCTGGGCTGAGCTTTCTCGGCCTCGGCGTCCAGCCGCCGACGCCCGAGTGGGGGGCCATGCTGTCCAACGCGCGCAGCTACCTCATCGTGGCCCCGCACGTGGCCACCATTCCGGGCCTTGCGATCATGGTCGTCGTCGTCGGGTTCAACCTCTTCGGCGACGGCCTGCGCGACACCTTGGATCCGCGCCTGAGGCAGTAGAGTTGAGAGCCGTGAACCGAGAGCGAAGTATGAAGTCCCGCACCGTTTGGGCCCCGGCTTTCCTCGCCGGAGTGTTCGGAGCAGCTTTCTCTCGGTCGCCTGAATGAATCGGTCGCTCCCCAGTGGCCTCCCGCTCGGCTCATGGCGGCGAATCGGTGGGTGAGTGGCACAGTATCCTACGCTAGCGCTTGACTCGTCCCGTTCGGGAAGGCACCGTGCAGCGGTGGAGAGACACAACAGCCCCCCAGCGCGGCTGGGCGTCGCCAGGCTCAAAACCTGATCGGTTGAGATAGGCGAGGTCCCGGCCAGAAATTCCTTGGCCGCACACGGTCGGGGTGGAAGTCGGGTCCGGTTGGGTCGATGTTGATCCCACGGGAATTGAGCACGATCCACGCAAGAGCCTCGGCGGCGTCGGCCACCAAAGGCGTTCCCGGTGGTGGAGTCAACAGGTTGATGGCCCGAGCTAGATCGTGCCTGGCCAGCTCCGGAGCGATTAGGCAGACCCCTTGCTCGAAGCGGACGCTGACGTCCGGGAGTGTGGCGATTTGCTCCGCGGCGAGCAGAGGGTTTGTCTTGGCTGCCCCGACGCTGGCCTCGAGTCTCAAGTCGTTCCGCAGCCTCGAACTGCCCGGCTCGGGCATCGGCAGCACGTGTGCCGCGACCGATTTCAGGGCCGCTGCCGGGTCCGCCTTCGCCCACTCACGATAGATGGAGCGTAGCGCGTTGGCGTGCCACTCGAGCCTTCGCACTCGGCCGGCGAACTCCATCGCCTTCTCTGGATTGTGCCCCGCCATCACGCCGGCGATCGTGCCGATCATGTGATAGTATCCTTGGGCGTTGGGTTGGCTGAGGAGCCAGTTGACCAGCTTCTCTGCAAGGCTCGAGGCCCATTGCGGGTCCTTGCGCAGCATCGTGTTGAAGCTGTAAAAGGCCGCGGTTGCGAGCGGGAAGCCCATCGGACCGTCCAGCAACCGATGATCCCATCGCGCCTTAAGCCGGGCCGAAAGGAACTCAGGCGGGCCTTGGGGAAATGATTCCGCAACCCTCCCCAGGAGGATCGTGGCTGCCAAGTTGGATTCGATGGCTGAGGACGCCTCGCAGATAAACCGGGCGTACGCAGTCGCATGATCCGACTCGGAACGTCCCTCCTTCATTCGAATCAGTTCCAGCGGCCACCAGACGGCAACGATGGCTTCCGCCGATGACGGATCACTTGAGACCCGGGCGGAGAGAGCGTCAAATTGTTTCTTCACACGATCGCGGTCCTGTTTCAAGAACGCCTCATAGACCTCGCGTGCGACCTGCAGTACCTCCGGCAGTGAATCGGGAGCCATAGTGGAAGCGGCGAGCTCCACGACCGCCTCCCACGGTCGGTTCTTGAATTTCAGTTCGCCTGCGGCAACTAACAGCGCGAAGCCCTCGACACCCTTGAGACCGATTGGCTTGGCAAACCTAGTCAACTCGGCTGCCGACTCCCACGTTGTGGCGAGGAGGCAGTCGGTGACCGCCTTGCGGTGTTCGGGCCTGGTGCAGGACTCGAGGAACCGATCCCGATGGGGGCCGCGAAGAATCCTCGCCAACCCTCGAGCCGTTGTCGCCCCGACGTATTCGAGGTTCTTCCCCTTGTAGGTCTGCGCCAGCGAGTCGAAGAGGCTGATAGCTGTCTCCGGCTTCGCTATTCCAATGGCTGCGATGACGTAGGCGAGGGACTCCGATTGAAGTAAGTCTTCGTAGGCGGACTGCGGTTGCCTGAGCGCAGCCTCCAACATCGCCACGATGCGATCAAGTCGCCCCTGGTCGGGTTTGCTGCTGACGCCGGCCTGGACAACTTGCCGCGGCGTCCCGCCTGGTCGCGCACCAGGAACGTCCTGTGCAAAGCCTGGCGCGCAAACCGAGGCGACCAGCAGAATTGACAACAAATATAATAGGGTTCCAGCCTTGGTCGCCTTGTGGTGGAATTGCTCTTGCGGTGGCTGGCGCCGGAGGTTCATGGACACCCCTCGCAGGAAGTTGGAAACCGGGCGCGGCCATAAGTGGCCATCCTGGGCCGGCGCGGAACCCCAGAAAGCCGGGACCAACGCATGAGGAACCCGACGTTGAGGGGGACGCTACCACCAGCGGAGGGGCGGGTCAAGCGGAATCCTCCGGGTCCGGGGAGAGGGGCCTGCCAGGTGCGACAGCCTGACCCCCGGCTATGCGAACACCTCCTGCCCGCAGGCAGGCCGGATCGGGGACGGGAAGGTCGTCAAAGACGGCTTCGCAGGACCACTGGCGTAGCCGGTGAGCAGACGCCGCATGGGGGAGGCGAGGGGCCGGTGGCCTGTCCGCAGGAGGAGGTGGAGGTGGTTGGGGAGCAGGGCCCAGGCCAGGACCTGCGCCCCGGTCGGCTCCACCTGGCTGACGAGGCGGCGGAGGAAATCCGCCCGGTCTTCCACTGTGCGGAAGATCAGCGTCTTCTCGATCCCCCGGGCCATCACATGGTGGAGGACACGCGGGGCATCCAAGCGGGGCCCGCGTGGCATATCGGGAGGGTAGTACGGACGGAGGCTCAGGTCAAGAGCAAAAGTCTATTAAGTCTACTACGTCCCCCTTTACAGAGTGCAGGTTGGCTACACCAATGCGAGTTGACCCTCCCGCAACACAACCTTTCCATCAACCATAAGCGTCGCACCATGCATTAAGAGATCGTAGTGCACCTTGGCCTTGACCTGCCCTCCCAAGGTAAGATTGGTCCCAATGCCAATATGCACCACACCCATCACCCCTTCATCTTCCAACATCAGCCCACACAGCCGCGCCCGTGGGTTCAACCCGACTCCCAACTCCGCAATGTTGTACACATGGGGGTCTCCCTGTGCCGCTAAATCCCGCCTCAGCACCTCTGCCTGCTCCCCTCCCTCGATGTGCCTGATGAATCCTTCTCTCACCTCCGCCCGCACCGGCTCCTTCAGCACCCCGATGCCCAAGTACGGAATGCTGGCATCCGCCACAATGACCCCGTCCGCGCAGCCCTCCACCGGTGAGAAGTTCGCCTCAATCGCTGGCACCGTCGAGAACTGCCCCGGTTCCACCATGCCCGTCAACGCATTGCCCCGCCGCCCCGCCGCAGACAAACGCAAATCCGTCCCCGCCACTGTGGTCAGATGGACTCGCTCCCCTGCCTCGAATATCGCCGCCAATCGACGACAGACCGAAGCCTGCGCCGCGAAATCTGCCTCGATGCCCCCTCTGACCAGCATCTCCGGCCTGAAATCCGTCATGACCAGACCTCGCCCCCCTGCCTGCATCGCTTCTTTCAGCGCTCGCGTATGCGTGATGGAAACCTTCACCGGCACGAAAAAGACATCTGCCACCGCCAGAGCCGCAGCCACTGGCCTTGGCGGTTCCTGCCCGTGGACTGCCCGCGTCCGCATCACGCAAATGGTGGGCTCTGCCCCAACCTCCGCAGCCGCCACAGCCAATGGCTCCGCCAGCCCCGCCAGTTCCGTGTCCGTGACAATGACCACGCTCTCATTCGGTTTCGTGTGGGTACACAGGGTGAGCAGCTTTCGTGCCCCAAAGAGCATGTTGTTTTCCGCCATACTCCCTCTTCACCTCGTTCACACCTGCCCACCGAGCCGCCCAACGTTGGCGCTCATCCGCTAGCGGAGCCGGCCGGCTGCAGCGCCGGGTTGAGCCGCCTATCTCTCGAGACCGTTGACTCAGTCAAACGTCCACCCTGCCAGCACCTCGCCGCACGCGGCCCGCGCCTGCATGTCGCGGGTGTCGAAGTTGCAGATCACCACCCAACTGTTGTCTCTAGTCTTATACATAACAGTGCTCGTGGCGCCGCGGGTGGACATCTCCTTGTCCACGACTTCCCACTGACAGGTGTTCCCTACCGAGGTTCTGACAGTACGATAGGCTTTGACCACGACGCCCATCTGCGCAGCGGCACCATCCGCCGCCTGCTTGCAGAAGGTGGGGTCGTTTGGATCGAAGTCCGGGCCAGGGCCGACCCTGGTCACGACAATGCTCCCAAGGAATAGGTGCGGCGCGGCACGCTTGTCCGCCACAAAGACGACGCCCCCAGGTACGCTCCGAATGAATCGCCCATCTTTGGAGACCGAGAACCCCTTTGGCACGGGAACCGAAAAGGTGTCGCCACGGGCTCTCACACCCGGCTCACCCGCCACAGGCGTAGCTCCGTTGGCCCACGTACCAATGAACATCGCCACTAGCGCGACAAGGATCAGAATTCGAGGTCGCATTGCCTCCTCCTGTGCGGGGGCGGCCTAACGGGGCGGCGTCGCGAGGCCGCCGCCCCGATGCGCCGACTGCCTCGCGCCGGCGCTGTTAGCGGCTAACCTCTCGTGGGCCGCCGGGCTCGGGGACATGGAGCGACCCGGAGTCACCCGAAGCTAGGGGACGTAATGAACCTAGGGGACGTGGTAGACCTAATAGACTTTCCCCAATGCCTCCTTGGTGAGCTGGTCCGGATCGATGCGATGCTGCCGCAAGGCCGTGAGGCCGCGGTCCAGGCTGCGCAGGACAGCCATGCTGGTGACACCCAGCGCCGTTGCCACGCCCGACGCGGGGAGGCCGAGGCGTGTCACGGCGATGGCCGCCACCGCGGCCCGGGCGTGGGTGATCGGGCGGCGACGGCCTCCCCGGATGAGTTCCCCGACGCTCACCTGAAGGGCCTCTGCAAGGCGTTCGGTGATCCAGGGCAGGGCTCGCCAGGCGGTGGCGCGGGCTGGGAGAGGGGTGGTCCGTTCGGCTTCCCGGAGGAGCTGCGCGACGAAGGCGCCGCTCCCCAGCACGCGCTCGTCGAAGGCCCACCGCTCCCGACCCCGGCGCAGCACCGTGAGGCCCCGCCACCCACCGGCGCTGCGGCGCAGGCCACCCCCCTGCAATTCCGGCCGACGCCCGTGCGCAACCCCCGCGGCCACGAACGCCCGGTACCGCCGTTGGGCCACGCGCTGCCTCTCTGCAAACTGACCCAAGATCGGTTCTACGGCCTGCCAGGGCCGAGCCACGTGCCCGAGAAGGGCGCTGTGGCCTGCCCATGCGTATCGGTCCAACGCGGCCAAATCCCGGACGAGCCCGGCCCGGAGGGGGTTGAGATGGATGTAGCGGGTGAGCTCAAGGAGGTACGTTTCTTCCTCGATGACGATCGAGCGGTAGCGATTCTGGAACAGGTGCCCCCGCCGCCGGTGGCGCCGGTTGAAGGCGCTCGCATAGCCGGTGAGGAGGCGCCGCATCAAAGTGGCCAAGGGCCGGTGGCCTGTCCGCAGGAGGAGGTGGAGGTGGTTGGGGAGCAGGGCCCAGGCGAGGACCTGCACCCCGGTCGGCTCCACCTGGCTGACGAGGCGGCGGAGGAAATCCCCCCGGTCTTCTGCTGTGCGGAAGATCAGCGTCTTCTCGATCCCCCGGGCCATCACGTGGTGGAGGACACCGGGGGCATCCAAGCGGGGCCCGCGTGGCATATCGGGAGGGTAGTACGGACGGAGGCTCAGGTCAAGAGCAAAAGTCTATTAAGTCTGCTACGTCCCTCCCTAAACGTCCCCCGTTATTATGACGTGCTTTACCAAATGCAGCGAGCTCCGATCGGATTGTCTATGCCGTAGTCACGCACCTGAACACCGAGTGGGAGTTACACCCGCTCAAGGGATTTACACAAAAGTCTTGACACTACGCCCAGGCGGGGCACCCATCCTTGTCCGGGCCATCATGCTCCGCAGGGCTGCCAAACTACAGGAGGATGACCTCCGCCAGTTCGTTCCAGAGATGCGCGGCGGAGAGCATGCCGTGGTGGAGGTTGTCCAGGTCCAGCTTTTCGTTTGGCGCGTGGGCGTTCTCGTCGGGGAGCCCGATGCCCAGGAACAGGATGGGGGCCCTGAGCAGCCGGTCGAGGGTGGGCACGACCGCGATGGTGCCCCCGGTGCGGGTGAACACCGGCTTCTTGCCGAAGCCTTTCTGGATGGCCCGGGCAAGCGCCTGCACCGCCGGGTGATTGGTGGGAGCGAGCCAGGGGGTGCCGCGACCCGAGAGCTCTGTGACCTTCAGTCGCACGGTCTTGGGGGAAAGTCGCTTCACATACTGAGTGAAGGCCCGGGCGATCTTCGCGGGATCCTGGTTGGGAACGAGCCGCATGCTGATCTTGGCCATGGCTCGAGCCGGCAGTACCGTCTTGGCACCTTCCCCGATGAACCCGCTGTACAGCCCGTTGATCTCCAGCGTGGGCCGGGTCCAGAGGCGCTCCAGGGTTGTGAAGCCCTTCTCGCCGAAGAGGCCCGGGGCGCCGATGTCCTTCTGGAGCTTCTTCTCGCTGAAGGGAAGTCCCGCCAAGGCGCGACGCTCTTCCGCCGGGAGCCTCCGGACATCGTCGTAGAATCCCGGGACGGTGATCCGGCCGTTTCTGTCTTTGAGCTGGGTCAGGAGCTGGGCCAGGGCAAAGGCGGGATTGACTACCGCGCCGCCGAATCCGCCCGAGTGGAGGTCGCTCTTGGTTCCCTCCACATCAATCTGGAAGTAGACCAGGCCGCGCAGGCCGTGGGTGATCCCGGGCACCCCCTTCGCGATCATGGCCGTGTCGGAGATGACGACCACATCCGCCTTGAGCAGGTCCTTCTGCTCCATGATGAATCGATCCAGGTTGGGGCTGCCGATCTCTTCCTCGCCCTCGATGAGCAGCTTCACGTTCACGGGTAAGCAGCCTTGGGTCTTGAGATGTGCCTCCAGCGCCTTCAGGTGCATGAAGACCTGTCCCTTGTCGTCCACGGCACCCCGGGCGAATAGCTCCCCGTTGCGAACCGTCGGATCGAAGGGGCCGGTGACCCACAACTCCAGCGGCTCGGGCGGCTGGACGTCGTAGTGGCCGTATATGAGCGCCGTCGGCTTCCCGGTAGCGTGCAGCCAGTCGGCGTAGACGATCGGGTGGCCGGCGGTCGGTAGGATCTGAGTATGTTCCAGCCCAATGCGCTGCATGTGCTCGGTTAACCATTGCGCCGCCTTCTGAATGTCGCCCTTGTGGTCGGACTTGGTGCTGACGCTGGGGATGCGGAGGAAGCTCTTCAGCTCCTCCACGAAGGCGTCACGATGCTCCTGAATGTAGGCAATGGCGCGGTGCATGCTGGCCTCCCGGGCATGAGGTCGCAGAGGAAATGCTCAACGGCATGTGACTCTAGCGCAACGCGATCCCGCGGTCAAAACATTCTGGGGCCCGTCCTCGATCGCTGCCACGGTGGTCCCGTCCGTCTCATGGGGCCCAAGTTCCTGAAGGCTCAAATCGGGCGCCCCGGGAGGGAGGACCGAAGGGGGATTCAGCAACCGGGACGGGCGCACGTATGCGTCGCTCGGCCTACGCCGGGATCAAATTATGGTCCTGCGCTATGAACCAGTGACGGCGCAGTGAGTACCTGGTGGGATACAAGAAGAGGCACTCCTGCTGCTCCTGTCGCCCGCGGTCCTGCTGCTGTGGCATCCGCTTGACACCCCCTCCCATCCGTTGATAGGCTGCCCCGGGTCGAGCCGCTTGGTGCTTATCTGTATGCCCAAGGAGGCTCTACAGGATTCGGTTCTCAAGAGAGGAGGTGATCGGGCGTCAGTTGAGAATGTAACGCGCTGCAGGTTGACATGCCAGGGGGCCAGGTGCGGGTGGGTGGGTTCTGGCAAGAGACGGATGAGCGGCTTGCGCGCGAAAGATGGGGCCGGAGTGGCCTGCACACAGGGGTGGGCATTGTGGACCGACAGGGAGGGAACAGAAATGAGTAACGAACTCGGAAACGGAACTGCACGAGATCGGAGTCCGCTCGCACTATCGCGCCGGGAGGCCCTGAAACTCGGTGCTGCCGCAGGCCTGTGCGCCGCCGGACTTCCCGCATCCGGGTGGTCGGCCGCGATGGACAGTCGGGACCAGGTCATCATCAGCCGCCCCGAAGAGATTCAGAAGATGGACGCCTCTGACAATTTCAACTTGGTGAACTACAGCCTGTTTTTGCACGTCTTTGACTTCCTTGTCGAGATGGACGAAAACGGCAAGCTCGCGCCCTCGCTGGCGGAGTCATGGGAGGCCTCCAGGGACGGGCTCTCCTGGACGTTCAAGCTGAGAAAAGGCGTCAAGTTTCACACCGGGGATCCCTTTACCTCGAAGTCGGTGAAGTTCAGCCTCGAGCGGCTCAAGGACAAGAAGCTGGCCCGGGCAGGCTGGTGGGCCGAGCTGGACCGCGTGGACACACCCGACGATTACACGGCCGTCGTCCGCACCACGGCCCCGGTGGGCCCGATGCTGTCCAACCTGATGACGCCCACGGTGATGTACTCGGAGCGGCAGGCGGAGAGGGACGGGCCGACGTTCTACGAGAAGCCGATCGGCACCGGGCCCTTCAAGTTCGTCGAGTGGAGGAAGAACGAGCGCTTCGTTATGGACCTGAACACCGAGTACTGGAAACAGCCACTGCCGAAGCTCAAGCGAATCATCTATCGTCCCATAATGGAGGACTTTACGCGCGTGGCGGGATTGCGCGCGGGCGAGCTGGACATCGCGGACACCATCCCACCTGACCAGGTCACAGTGCTGCAGCGCGATGAGAAGCTGACGGTGCTCCGCACTATGGCGTGGGATCAGCTCTACCTCGGCCTGAAGTGCGACCAGCCGCCCTTTGACAAGGTGGAGGGCCGGCAGGCGGTCAACCACGCTATTGACCGTAAGATGCTTGTGGAAAAGATCCTGGAAGGCGGAAGGCCCGCGGCCGCCATCATCCCGCAGGGGGTGCTGGGATACCATGAGGGCCTGAAGCCGTACCCGTACGACCCTGAGAAGGCAAGAAGCCTCCTGGCGAAGACCGGCTTCAGGGCGGGGACAAAGATCCGATTCATCGCCCCCGAGGGATGGTACCCGAAGATGAAAGAGATCACCGAGACGATCGTCAGCCAGCTCAAGGCGGTGGGGTTGGAGTGCAGCCTGACCATCATGGAGGGTGCGGCCTTCACGCAGGCCCGCGCTGCGGGGAACTATAACATCTACGTCACCGGTGGAGCAAGCTGGGATCCTGATCAGTTGGCGTACCAGCGTATCCGCAACGACGTGTTCAAGAGCGGCTACAGGAACGACAAGGTGTTCAGTTGGCTCCATGAGGGCCGCACGACGGTCGACCAAAACAAGCGGGCCGAGCTGTACCGGGCCGCCCAGGAGATTCTGTACCAGGAGGGGCCCATGGTATGGCTCTACCAGATGGAGCATATCTACGGCCTGAGGAAGACCATCAAGGGATTCATCGGGTACCCGTTCAAGGTGTTCGATCTGCGCAAGACCGAGAAGGCGTAGCCGTCATACCGTTCACATAAAGCTCGATAATGACGGCAGCGCTCGGGCAAATCCCCCTGTCCCCCCTTCGCGAAGGGGGGGCGGGGGCCTGCCCGCGCCAAGCGAAGCGTCGGCTGTGCCCCGCTCCCTGTGTGCGCTTGCCTGCGCGCTGCGCGCAAGCAGGTGCGATGAACAGGCAGGAGGAGCGGACAGACGCCCTAGCAGTTCCGCGGGTTCTGCGTGCTCATCGTGCAGGGCGCGTACGGCAGGTTGCGCGCCAGCCAAGAAGCAACTCCATCAAGCTTTTCCGATGAGACCCTTCCCGCCTTGACATCGAGGGCAGTGAGGGTCTGTGTGCGTAGGGACACATGACCCGCTACATCGCCAGGCGTCTCGCGCTTTCGCTCTTCGTGCTGTTTGGCGTCACGGTTGTCGTCTTTGGCCTGATTCATCTGGCCCCTGGCGATCCGGCACGGCTGATGCTCTACGACACGGCCCCGGAAGAGGAAGTCCAGGCGATGAGAAAAGCCCTGGGCCTGGACCAGCCCTTGCGCCTGCAGTACTGGCTCTTTCTGTCGGGTGCCCTCCGGGGTGACCTCGGGCGGTCGCTGTACTACAAGCAACCGGCGCTGCGCATCATCCTGGAGCACCTGCCGGCGACGGTCGAGCTGACCTTCGCCGCGCTGTTCGTCTCGCTTCTCGTGGCGGTGCCGATGGGTATTCTCTCCGCGGTGCGTCGCGACAGCGTGTGGGACTACGCGGGGATGCTGTTGGCGACGATCGGCCAGGCCGCGCCGGTGTTCTGGCTCGGTCTGATGCTGATTCTGCTCTTCTCGGTCCAGTGGATGTTGCTGCCCTCTTCAGGCCGCGGGGGAATTGTGAACCTCATTCTACCCTCGGTGACGCTCGGCGCCCCGCTGATGGCGCTGGTGACGCGACTGGTGCGCTCAGGCATGCTGGACATTCTGGGTGAGGACTATATCCGGACGGCGCGGGCCAAGGGGCTCGCCGAGCAACTGGTGATCTACCGTCATGCCTTGCGGAATATGCTCATCCCGTTGGTCACAGTGGTCGGCCTCCAACTGGGAGCGCTCCTGGGCGGCGCGGTGATCACGGAAACGATTTTCGCCTGGCCTGGGGTAGGGCGACTGGTGGTCACAGCCATCACCGCGCGAGACTACCCGCTGGTTCAGGCCGCCACCTTGTTGGTGTCGGTCTATTTCGTGGCGATCAACCTGCTGCTGGATGTGCTGTACGTCTATATTGACCCCAGGATCCGCTTTGCGTAGGCGTTAGGAATGAGCGCGTCGCGTCCTGAAACGGGCAATGAGAAGGTTCCTGCGAGGAAGGAGAGACTCGTCGCGCGCTTCCTTCGAAGCCGGCGGGCGATCTTCGGCAGTTTGTTCTTGCTGACAATCGCGCTGGCGGCCGTGTTCGCCGAAGCCATCTCGCCTGCGAACCCGGAGGTCATTGATATGAGCCACAGGCTGTCTCCCCCCGCGGGGGGAGGCGCCTCCGGGAAGTTCCTGCTAGGCGGAGACCAGCTCGGGCGCGATATGCTCAGCCGTATCATCTATGGCGCGCGCATTTCGCTTACCGTGGGTGTGACGGCCGTGCTGCTATCGGGGACGCTGGGTGTGTTGCTCGGGCTCCTGGCGGGATATTACCGTGGCAGGACGGACGAGACCATCATGCGGCTGGCGGACATCCAGCTCGCCATCCCCACCATCCTGCTCGCCATCGCGCTCGTGGGGGTCCTTGGACCGAGCCTGCGCAACCTGATCCTCGTCCTGGGGGTTACCGGCTGGGTCATCTACGCGCGCACCATTCGAGGGGTGGTGCTCTCCCTGCGGGAGCAGCAGTTCGTCGAGGCCGCGCGGGCGCTGGGCTCGGGCGATGGGCGCACGCTCTTCCGGTACATCATGCCGAACGTCTGGACGCCGGCCATCGTGGTGGCCAGCCAGCAGATGGGCTTCATGATCATCATGGAGTCGGCCCTGTCCTTCCTTGGCCTGGGGGTGCCGCCGCCCACTCCCACCTGGGGCGGGATGATCGCCGACGGCCGCGGCTACCTGGCGACAGCATGGCACGTCACAACCTTTCCGGGGGTGGTCCTGATGGCGACGGTACTGGCCGTCAACTTTTTCGGCGATGGCTTGCGCGACGTTCTGGATCCACGGTTGAGGTTGTAAGTAGCGATCGGAGTGTTAGAATCACAGTGAGAGATGTTCCGATCCGGCGAGGAGGGCATCCATGCATCGAGTATTGCTGGCCGGCTTGAAGCATGAGGCCAACACCTTTGTGTCCGGCGTGGCGGACCTCGACACATTTCGACGCTACTGCCTTGTGGAGGGCCAGGAGATCTTCGGACCTGCTCGCGGCAGCGGCCAGGAGATCGATGGCTTCATCCAGGTAGCCGCGCAGGCAGGTGTCGAACTGGTCCCGACGATTGCGGGCAGCGCGGGCGCCGCGCCACCGGTGGCCGATGCGGCGTACGAGTACGTCCGGGACAAGGTGCTGGCAGGCGCGCGGGCACAGCAGGGCAGGCTTGACGGCGTGATGCTGTCGTTGCACGGGGCGATGACCACCGAAAGCCTGGAGGATCCCGAGGGATCGCTGATGGCCGCCGTGCGCGAGATCGTCGGTCCCGCGGTTCCGATCGCTGTCAGCTTTGACATGCACTGCCACTTCACCGATCAGAAGGCCGGTGCGGCCGATGCCATCGTCGGGTATCATACGCACCCGCATGTGGATTTCGAGGATACGGGCGCGCGGGCGATGCGGATCCTGGTGAAGGCCATGCGAGGAGAGGCGAGACCGGTCGTGGCGCATCGCAAAGCGCGCATGATCGCCTCGGCCGAAAACCACAACACCGGTCGCGCCCCGATGAAAGACCTCATGGATCGCATCGCGGCGATGGAGAGGGAACCAGGCATCTTGGCTGCGACGATCTTCCCTACGCAGCCCTGGATGGATGTGACCGAGCTGGGGTGGTCCACGGTCGTCGTGGCCGACGGCGACCCCGCGCTGGCCCAGGCTCGAGCCGACGAGCTGGCGGCAATGGCCTGGGAGCGACGCGAAGGCTTCCTGGTGCAGAAGACTCCCATCAACGAGGCTGTCGAAAAGGCGCTTGGCAGCGGCGGGAAACCCTTTGTGCTGGCTGACTCCTCGGACAGCGTCACCGGGGGCGCCTATGGGGATGGCAATATTCTCCTGCGCGCGCTCCTCGAGATGGGCTACCGCGAGAGCGCATACCTGACGTTGACCGACCCGGAGGCGGTGGGCGCCTGCTTTGCCACGGGGGTGGGGAGTGAGGTCACTCTGCCTCTGGGGGGGAAGCTCACGCCGCAGTTCTACCAGCCGGTCACGGTGAGCGGCCGGGTCAAGATGCTCTCGGACGGTCGCTATATGTGCGAGCTGCCGCCGGGGCCCATCGAGATCGGCCGGACCGCGGTGCTGGAGGTCGGGCGAATCAGCGTGGTGCTGAGCGAACGCCCGGCTCCCACGATTGACCAGGAAGCATACCACAGCGTGGGGCTTGAGCCGCGCAAGGCCAAGATCGTGCAGGTCAAGTCGCCGGGCGGCTTCCGCGCCGTCTACGGCCCGTTTGCGGCCGGCATCTTCGAGCTGGCCGCCCCCGGCCCAACGGACAGCGAGCTGACCCGGTTGCCCTTCCGCAGGATCCGGCGGCCGCTCTGGCCATTCGACCCTGAGCTAACATCGCCCTGGTAGGCGACTGCCGGGGATCACAGAAAGGACATCGTCATGACCACACACGACAAGAACGAGGCCCTCTTCGATTTCGCCAGCAAGTATCTCGTGGCCGGTGTCTCCGGCTCGGCCCGCCTGAACGCCGCCATCGGACGGCCCGTGTACCTGACCCACGGGGACGGCTGCCGTCTCTACGATGTGGACGGCAACGTCTACGTCGACTACAACCTGTCCCACGGGGCCACGTTCCTGGGACACAACCACCCCCAGATCCGCAAGGCCATTCAGCAGGCCTTGGACATGGGGGTGATCTGCGCCTACGAGACGGAACACCACAGCCGCCTGGCGGAAACGATCTGCCGGGTCATCCCCTGCGCGGAGCATGTGCGCTTCGCCAACTCCGGCTCCGAGGCGACGTTCGCGGCGATCCGGCTGGCGCGGACACTGACCGGCAAGCAGAAACTCCTGAAATTCGAGGGCCACTTTCATGGCCTGCACGACTATGTCATCTGGAATGCCCATAGCCCTGTCCGCGACACGCTGCCGACGTATCCCTACGTCCCGCTCTACGTAGAATCGGCCGGGGTGCCGCCGCAGCTCGCCGACCTGGTGATCGTGATCCCCTGGAACGACCCGGCGGCTTTCCGCCAGGCCATACGGGAACACGAGCACGAGATCGCGGCGGTGATCTGCGAGCCGGTCAATTACAACTCGGGCTGCATCCTGCCCGAGCTGGGGATGCTGGAGTTGATCCGCGAGGAGACGGCGAAGCGGGGGATCGTCCTCATCTTCGACGAGGTGCTGAGTTCGTTCCGGATGGCGCCGGGCGGTGCCCAGGAGTATTACCGGATTACGCCGGACGTCTGCACGCTGGCCAAGGCGGTGGCCAACGGCTTACCATTGGCGGTGGTGGCGGGCAAGCGCGACTGCATGAAGGTGTTGAGCCCGCTGGGCCCGGCCGCCCATTCGGGGACGTACTCGGGCCATCTGTTCAGCATCCTGGCCGCTCTGGCGTCGCTCGGCGAGATCACGCAGCCAGGGTTCTACGACATGATCTTCGCCAACGCGACACGGCTCTACACCGGGTTGCAAGGGCTGTTCGACGCCCATCAGATCCCGGCTCGTGTCCAGGGCCTGGGGGCCCGGTTCGGGATCTTCTTCGGCGTCACGAAGGAGGTCAAAAACTACCAGGAGGCCGCCCGGATCGACGGGGAGCTGGGGCACGCGTTCATCCGGGCCTGCTTCGAGCGGGGCGTGTATTTCCACAATTACGGAAAGCTGGCACTGGGACACCACGGGTTCTCAGCCGCCCACACGGCGGCGGACATCGCCGAATCGCTGGGCCGCGTGGAGGAGGCGGTGAAGGCAATGGCAAAGAAGCGATGACCACTCGGGCAATGACCAAATCCCAATGACAAATGACCAATTGCGGATGGAATCTCGATAATGCCCCCGCATGGCGCGCCC